>Ga0335075_10009026_pt1 | contig 15247 bp, 13 predicted proteins | sample Lox_Sample_24_FD_206723 | JGI IMG/M metagenome (GOLD analysis project Ga0335075, IMG submission 206723) | Soil microbial communities from Loxahatchee National Wildlife Refuge, Florida, United States - Lox_Sample_2.4 | ecosystem: Environmental > Terrestrial > Soil > Wetlands | place: USA... | reverse complement strand
CACTGACGGCCGGACCGTCGATCTGCAGATCGGTGTCATGCCACTGGTCTTGCGGCTTGGGGGCGGCCGGCTCGGGCGATGCAGCTGGGGGTGGGGGGGCAGGCGCGGGGGTCGGCGCGGGGGCGGACCCCGGGTCGGACGATTTGGCGCGTCTGGAACCGGGCGAGCCGCTCAGGCCATGGCCGCTGGTCGGGGTGCTCTCGTAGTCGGTGCTCAGATTGACGCCGCCGATGATACCGGTGGTGCCATCGGCAATGAGGATCTTGCGGTGATCGCGGTCGTTGATGTGGAACAGCGCGCGCGTGATCGGGTTGAACTGCCGGATGCGCACGCCGGCGGCCTGCAGGCGCTGGAAGAACTGTCCAGGCGTCGAGAGCGACCCGATACTGTCGTAGATGATGTCGATCGCCACGCCCTGCGCGCGGCGCTCGAGCAGCAGGTCGCTGAGCTTCTGTCCGTCGTAGCTGACGTCCTCGAGAATGTAATACTCGAGATACAGGTAGTGATGAGCCTGTCGGATCGCGGCGAACATCGCCGCAAAGGTCTGAGGCCCGTCGCGCAGGATGGTGACGCGATTGCCGGTATACAGCGGGCTGCCGGCCACGTATTGCTCGATGGCCAGGTGTCGGTCGAAGTCATCGGGGTCGCGCACCTGCGCATTGAGCCGCTGCAGGATGATGCCGGTTTCGCGACGCGACAGGGTGCCGCGCGGGCCGCGGATGCGGATCGGCTGGATGGCAACGGCGCTGTGCAGTGCCGGGGGCTCGACAGTCGGGACGGTGGCGCAGCCGGCCAGCAGCGCCGCGCAGCCGAGCAGCCAGGCGGCACCGGCACCGGCACCGGCACCGCGCCGGCACGGCACCAGCGCCTGCCCCGCCAGCCTCGGGGCGGCGGTCCCTGCACGCTGAATTTCAGCCAATTTCAGGATCCCTGAGGTTCTTGTAGGAGAAGACTGATACCGCCAAATTTGCGAACATTTACAGGACGCGCTTCACAGGTCATCATCCTACTCAATTCCGACGCAAGGGTAGGGATGGAGGCACGCACAATGGAACCGCTGGCCGCGTCTGATGCGACAGGAGCGGCGATCTCCGAAGGTGCGCTGGCGATCGTCGTGGGCGAGAACAATCCGGATCTCGCAACGACGCTGTGTCTGCTGCTTGAGACGGAACCGGATATGCGCTGCGTCGCGGCCGTTGCTTCCAATACTGCGGTGCTTCAGGCGGCCGAAGAGCACGCCCCCAATGCGTTCGTGCTCGATCTGTCGCTCGATGACGGTTCGAGCCTGCCGTTGATCTCCAAATTGCGCGAGCGACTGCCGCGCGCCGGCATCGTGGTGTTCACCGGCTACAAGAATCCTGCCCTCAATGAGCAGTGCGTGCGCGCCGGGGCCAACGCCGTGGTGGTCAAGACCGGCGAGATCGACGAGCTGACCGGTGCGCTGCGCCGCGCGGTGCGCGATGCGGGCGCGCAGCGGCCTGACGCCTGAGCCGAAAGGCCTCCGGGCCGCGCCGCGACCGTCGCATTTTGACTGCCGATCGCCCGCGGCAATCGCAGGCGGTTGAATCTACAGAGGCTATCGCACTAGAATCCGCACGCCGGTGGAGGGGGCTGGCTTTGGGCCGGCTTCCTGTAAAGCCGCGGGTTTCGCGGCCAAGTGCTTGATTAATAAGCCCCACATGGGGCTTTTCTTTTTTGCGGGACTGGAGTTTCAGGCACTCACGATGGCGTTGCCCCTGCGCGAGCAATTGATGGCGCTGGCCGAGCCGCTGCTGGACCAGCTGGGCTACGAGCTGATCGACCTGGAGTACGTGCCGGGGCGGTCGCGCTCGCAGTTGCGTTTGTTCATCGATAAGCCCGGCGGCGTGGGCATCGACGATTGCGAGCGCGTCAGCCACGAGCTGTCCGCGCTGCTGGATGTCGAGGATCCGATTCCCACGGCGTACACACTCGAGGTGTCCTCGCCGGGGCTGGATCGGGTGTTGCGTACACCGGCGCATTTCGCGCGCTTCATCGGAGATCGCATCTGGATGGAGCTGAAGGTCGCGCGCGATGGCCGGCGCCGCTACACCGGCCAGCTGTTGGCCAGCGATGGCGAGGCCGTTGAATTGGACGTGGATGGCGCCATGGTGAGGGTACCGTTTGATGAGATCAGCCGTGCGCGCCTGGCGCCGCAGTAAGCGCGACAGTGAGGAACGTGAGCGATGAATAAAGAGATTCTGATGGTCGTCGATGCCGTCTCCAACGAGAAGGGCGTCGATAAGGAGATCATCTTCGAGGCGCTGGAAGCAGCGCTCGCCTCGGCTACGCGCAAAAAGCACGGCGAGGATTGGGACGTGCGCGTCTCGATCAATCGCAAGACCGGCGACTACGAGACCTTCCGGCGCTGGAAGGTGTTTGCCGATGACTCCAAGGAGCTCGAGAACCCGTCCGCGGAGCTGCGCCTGGAGGACGGGCGTGACCTGGACGCGGCGGTCGAGCCGGGCGGCTACGTCGAGCAGCCGATGGAATCGGTGGCGTTCGGACGCATCGCGGCACAGCAGGCCAAGCAGGTCATCGTGCAGAAGGTGCGCGAAGCCGAGCGCGCGCAGGTCGTCGAAGCCTACAAGGACCGCATCAACACGCTGGTGAGCGGTGTCATCAAGCGCATCGACCGCAATGGCATCTACGTGGATCTCGGTGGCAACGCCGAAGGGTTCGTGTCGCGCAGCGACATGATTCCGCGCGAGCAGCTGAAGCCCCAGGACCGCGTCAAGGCGTATCTGCGCGAGGTACGCGCCGAGCAGCGCGGGCCGCAGCTGTTTCTGACCCGCACCGCCCCGGAATTTCTCATCGAGCTCTTCAAGCTCGAGGTACCCGAGGTCGGCCAGGGACTCATCCATATCCTCGGCGCCGCGCGAGATCCGGGCGTGCGCGCCAAGATCGCCGTGCGCAGCCAGGATCCACGCATCGATCCGGTCGGTGCCTGCGTGGGCATGCGCGGCTCGCGCGTGCAGGCGGTCTCCAATGAGATTGCCGGAGAGCGCGTGGACATCATTCCGCACGATGAGAATCCGGCGCAGTTCGTCATCAACGCCATGTCGCCCGCCGAGGTGCAGTCGATCGTGGTCGATGAGGATGCGCACAGCATGGACATCGCGGTCGCCGAGGAGAAGCTCTCGCAGGCCATCGGTCGTGGCGGCCAGAACATCCGCCTGGCGAGCCAGCTGACCGGCTGGGAGCTCAACGTCATGACCGAGTCGGACGCGGAGGCCAAGAGCGAATCGGAAACGCGCGCGCTGGTGGAGCTGTTCATGAAGCAGCTGGACGTCGATGAGAACGTGGCCAGCATCCTGGTGTCCGAGGGCTTCTCGACGGTCGAGGAGGTCGCCTACGTGCCGGCCGGCGAGCTCGCTGCCATCGAGGAATTCGATGAGGACATCGTCAAGGAGCTGCGCAACCGCGCCCGCGACGTGCTGCTCACGCAGGCGATCGTCAGCGAGGAGTCGCTCGACCAGTCCATGCCCTCCGAGGATCTGCTGACACTCGAGGGGATGCGTCCGGATCTGGCGCTGGCGCTGGCGCGCCGCGGGGTGCGCACGCGAGACGATCTGGCCGAGCAGGCCATAGACGATATCAGTGACATCGACGGCCTCTCGGCCGACGAGGCCGGGAGCCTGATCATGAAGGCACGTGCCCACTGGTTCGAGGCGCAGCATTGAGCGAGACGCATGCGACAGGGACACGGATGCGCGCCAGGGCGCGTATTCCTGCCAAGGTGAGAAAGAATGGCTGAAGTAACCATTGCCCAGTTTGCCGACGTGCTGAAGGTGCCGGTCGACCGGCTGATCGCCCAACTGGATCAGGCGGGCATCAGCGTGACCGGGCCGCAGGACCGCATCAGCGAGGAGGCGAAGCTCGAGCTGCTGACGCATCTGCGCCGCAGCCACGGCCATGAATCGGGCTCTGCCCCGAGCCGCATCACGCTCAAGCGCAAGACCCAGCAGGAGCTCAAGCTCTCCAGCAATCAGGGTCGTGCACGCACCGTCAATGTCGAGGTGCGCCGCCAGCGCACCTACATCAAGCGCGACGTGCTCGAGGGCCAGGCGCGCGCGCAGCAGGAGCAGATCGATGTGCAGCGGCGCGAGGCCGAGGAGGCCCAGCGCGCCCAGACCGAGAAGGCCGAGGCCGAACGGCGCGAGCGCGAGCGCATCGAGGCGGAGAATCGCCGGCGCATCGAGGAAGAGCAGGCCAAGAAGAAGGCGCAGGAGGAGGCGCGACGGGCCGCCGAACAGCGCGCGGCCGAAGAGGCTGCCGAGCGCGAGCGTCAGCGACGGGCCGCCGAGACCACGCGCGAGGCGGCTCCGCATGCGCCCCCCGTGGCTCGCGAGGAACACGCCGACAAGCAGCGCACGCGCTATGGTCGCGAGGAGCTGCACATCGCCGGCGATGTCAGTGCGCGCCACAAGAAGAAGAAAAAGCTGCGTGCACGCACCATGCCGGTCGGCGCCGAGGCCAAGCATGGCTTCGAGATGCCCACCGCGCCGGTCAAGCGCGAGGTTGCCCTCGGTGAGACCATCACCGTGGCCGAGCTTGCCCAGCGCATGGCGGTCAAGGCCACCGAGGTCATCACCGTGCTGATGAATCTGGGCGTCATGGCGACGATCAATCAGCCGATCGAGCGCGATACCGCGATGCTGGTGATCGAGGAGATGGGACATACCGCCAAGGTCCTGAAGGAAAACCAGATCGAAGAAGGCCTGCAGGGCGAGGAGGCCGCCGCCGAGCAGCTGGAGATGCGCCCGCCGGTGGTCACCGTCATGGGTCACGTGGATCACGGCAAGACCTCGCTGCTCGACTACATCCGGCGCACCAAGGTCGCCGCCGGCGAGGCAGGAGGCATCACGCAGCACATTGGTGCCTATCACGTCGAGGTGCCGCGCGGCGCGGTTACGTTCCTCGACACGCCGGGCCACGCGGCCTTCACGGCGATGCGGGCGCGCGGCGCCAAGGCCACCGACGTGGTGGTGCTGGTGGTGGCCGCCGACGACGGGGTCATGCCCCAGACCATCGAGGCGATCCAGCATGCGCGCGCGGCGAACGTGCCGATCGTCGTGGCGGTCAACAAGATCGACAAATCCGATGCCGATCCGGACCGCGTGCGCACGGAGCTGTCCAAGTACGACGTCATTCCAGAGGCGTGGGGCGGCCAGAACATGTTCGTGAACGTCTCGGCGCGCACCGGTGAGGGCATTGATCAGCTGATCGAAGCCATTCTGCTGCAGGCCGAGGTACTCGAGCTCAAGGCGGCGCGAGGCGGCCTGGCGACCGGCGTGGTCATCGAGGCGAGCATGGAAAAGGGGCGTGGCGCGGTGATCACCGCGCTGGTCAAGCGCGGCACCCTCAGGGTCGGCGATGCCCTCCTCGCGGGCTCGGAGTTCGGACGCGTGCGTGCCATGTTCGATGAAGCCGGCAGGCCGGTCACCGAGGCACCGCCCTCCATTCCGGTGGTGGTGCTGGGCCTGTCCGGCACGCCCAACGCCGGCGATGAGCTCTTGGCCGTGGAAAGCGAGCGCAAGGCACGCGAGGTCGCGCTCCACCGGCAGGGCCGCTTCCGCGACGTGAAGCTGGCACGTGCCAGCACGCGCGCCGAGGACGTATTCGCGCAGATGGGTGTGGCGCGCGCCGGTATCGTGGCGGTACTTCTGAAGGCGGACGTGCAGGGCAGCGCCGAGGCGCTCACCGATGCGCTCAACAAGCTCTCCACCGAGGAAGTGCAGGTCAACGTGATCGCCAGTGGCGTCGGCGGCATCACCGCCTCGGACATCCAGCTGGCCGCGGCCTCCAAGGCATTCGTCATCGGCTTCAACGTGCGCGCCGACGCCGCTGCCCGCGACGCCATGAAGGACACCGGCGTGGAAGTGCGCTACTACAGCGTGATCTACGAGGCCATCGACGACGTCAAGCAGAAGCTCAGCGGGCTGCTGGCGCCGGAGATCAAGGAGCAGATCATGGGCACCGCGCAGGTGCGCGAGGTGTTCCGCTCGAGCAAGTTCGGAGTGGTGGCGGGTTGCCTCGTCACCGAGGGCGTGGTCAAGCGCAACAACCCGATCCGCGTGCTGCGCGACAACGTGGTGATCTTCGAAGGCGCCCTCGAATCGCTGCGGCGCTTCAAGGACGACGTCGGCGAAGTGCGAGCCGGGACCGAGTGCGGTATCGGCGTGAAGAACTACCAGGACGTGCGCGTGAACGACCAGATCGAGTGCTTCTCGCGCGTCGAGGTGACGCGCACCATCCAATGACCGGCAACCCGGCGCGGCAGGCCCGCATCGCCTCACAGATACAGCGGGCGCTCGTGCCGCTGCTGCGCCGGGGCGTAAAGGATCCGCGCGTGGGCAACGTGACCGTCACCGCGGTCACGCTCGCCGCCGATCTCAGCAGCGCCACGGTCTTCGTGCTGCCGTTCGCCGATCGCGGCACCGATGCCCCCGCCATGCTGGCCGGTCTGGACAGCGCCTCCGGCTACCTGCGCGGCCAGCTCTCGCGTGAGCTCAAGCTGCGTCACGTCCCGCGCCTGCAGTTTCGACTCGACGAGCAGCTCGAGCACGCGCACCAGCTGACGCGGCTGATCGACCACGCAGTCGCCGACGATGCCGCACGTGCCCAGGAGCACCAGGCGGATGGGCTGGAACCTGGGACGCGGACGCCACCCGGAAAGTGATTGGGACGCACGCAAAATATTTGTTCAGAACAAATATTTTGCATGTGTCCCAATCGCTCTCAGATAGCGACCACGCTCATGGTTCCTGACCTCCCTCCTGCTGCCTCGGCGTCCGTACCGCGCGTCGGCGTGCTGCTGCTGGATAAGCCTTTGGGGCTGTCCTCCAATGCCGCGCTGCAGGTCGTGCGCCGGCTGGCCGGGGGGATCAAGGCGGGGCATGGCGGCAGTCTCGATCCGCTGGCGAGCGGCATGCTGCCGATCTGCCTCGGGGAGGCGACGCGCCTGGCGGGGGAGCTGCTGCACGGACACAAGTCGTATCGCTTTGGGCTCAAGCTCGGGGAGCGCTCGGCGACGGGGGACGCGGAAGGGGAGATCGTCGAGCGCTCTGCCGTGCCGACGCTCGCGCAGGCGCAGATCGAGGGCGTCCTGCACAGCTTCCTGGGTACGCACGAGCAGATCCCGCCGATGTATTCGGCGCTCAAGCGCGATGGTCAGCCGCTCTATCGGCTTGCGCGCTGCGGCCTCACCGTGGAGCGCGCCGCCCGCAGCGTGCACATCGAGCGGCTGCAGCTGCTCGAGCAGCTGCCCGATGAGCTGCAGCTCGAGGTGGTCTGCTCCAGCGGCACCTACGTGCGCGTGCTCGGCGAGGACATTGCGCGCGCGCTCGGAAGCTGTGGGCGGCTGACGAGCCTGCGACGGCTGTACGTGCAGCCCTTTGAGACCCACGCCATGGTGCAGCTGGAGCAGCTGCGCTCGCTGACGCAGTCGGGCCTGCCCTGGCCGCTGCTGCCCGCGGACCGGGCCGTCTCACACCTGCCGGCGCTGGCGCTGACTGCCCCGCAGGCGCAGGCGCTGCTGCAGGGACGCGTGGTGCAGCTGCCGGGGCCATCTGCGCCGACGGCGCCGACGGCGCCGTTGGCGGCGCACTCGGGGCTGTGGCGGCTGTACGACGCCGACGGGCGCTTCCTTGGGCTCGGCGCGATCGACGCCACGGGAGATCTTCGTTCGCGCAGACTTTTCCCCTCGCCACTGGCCGTTACGTAAGCCCCTGTTTCGGCTTGAGGGAAGCGGGGGGTGCGCGTAGAATGCGCGGCCTTCAAAACGACCCAGCAGAACGGTTCAGCACAGAGGTTTTCCAACCCAATGTCCCTGTCCACAGAACAGAAGAGCGGTGTGGTTGCGCAGTACCGCCGCGATACCCGCGATACGGGCTCGCCCGAAGTCCAGATTGCGCTGCTCTCCGAGCGCATCAATGGCCTCGGCACGCATTTCGGCACGCACAAGCGCGATCATTCCTCGCGCCGCGGGCTCGTCAAGCTCGTCAATCAGCGCCGCAAACTCCTCGATTATCTGAAGGCAACGCGGCCGGCAAAATACCAGGAGCTCGTCGAGCGCCTGGGTCTGCGCCGCTGATTTCCGCCGCCGCGTTCCGCCCGCAGCGGCGCGGCATCCTGCCCGACTCATCGAGGATCGAAGCGTGACTGTCGTCAAGAAAAGCTTTTCCTACGGCCCGCATACCGTCACCCTGGAGACCGGCGAGCTCGCCCGTCAGGCGGACGGCGCGGTGTTGGTTTCCATGGCCGATACCGTCGTGCTGGTGACGGCGGTCGCGCAGAAGAGTGCGATCGCCGGACGCGATTTCTTTCCTCTGACGGTCAACTACGTCGAGAAGACCTACGCTGCCGGGCGTATTCCGGGCGGCTTCTTCAAGCGCGAGGGACGCCCAACCGAGCGCGAGACGCTCACCTCGCGTCTGATCGACCGACCGATACGCCCGCTGTTCCCCGATGGCTTCAAGAACGAGGTGCAGGTCGTTGCGACCGTGGTGTCGCTGAATCCCGATGTGGATGCCGATATTCCCGCGATGCTCGGCGCCTCGGCGGCGCTGGCCATCGCCGGTGTGCCGTTCAACGGACCCATTGGTGCCGCACGCGTCGGCTATCGCGATGGCAAGTATCTGCTCAATCCTCCCCGCAGCGAGCAGGCCAGCTCGCAGCTCGAGCTGGTGGTCGCCGGCACCCAGGACGCGGTGCTCATGGTCGAGTCACAGGCGCAGTGCCTGTCCGAGGAGGTCATGCTCGGCGCCGTGGTGTTTGGTCACGAGCAGATGCAGATCGCGATTCGTCATATCCGCGAGCTCGCCTCGGAAGCGGGCAAGCCGCGCTGGGACTGGAAGCCCGCGCCGGCCGACACCGCGCTCGAGCAGGCCGTCAAGGCGCGCGCCGGGCAGGCGCTCTCGGATGCCTATCGCATCATCGAGAAACAGCAACGCTACACGCGCATCGCCGAGATCAAAAAGGAAGTCGCCGCAGCACTGTCTGCCGGGGAGACTCCGCAGTGGACCGCCGACGCGCTCAAGAACGAGCTGTTCAAGCTCGAGAGCCAGATCGTGCGCGAGCGCATTCTCAATGGCGAGCCGCGCATCGACGGACGCGACACGCGCACCGTACGCCCGATCTCGATCCGCGTCGGCGTGCTGCCGCGCGCCCACGGCTCGGCGCTGTTTACGCGCGGTGAGACGCAGGCGCTGGTGGCCACGACACTCGGGACTTCACGCGATTCGCAGATCATCGATGCACTCGAAGGCGAGCGGCGCGAGCCCTTCATGCTTCATTACAACTTCCCACCGTTCTCGGTCGGAGAGACCGGCATGATGGGATCGCCCAAGCGTCGCGAGATCGGCCATGGGAATCTGGCGCGTCGTGGCATCAGCGCGGTGATGCCGGACATGACGACCTTTCCGTACGTGATCCGCATCGTCTCGGAGATTCTCGAGTCCAATGGCTCGAGCTCGATGGCGAGCGTGTGCGGCTCGAGCCTCTCGCTGATGGATGCCGGTGTGCCGATCAAGGCGCCGGTGGCCGGCGTTGCCATGGGCCTGGTGCTGGAGGGCTCGCGCTTTCAGGTGCTGACCGACATCCTCGGCGACGAGGATCATCTCGGCGACATGGACTTCAAGGTCGCCGGCACGCGCGATGGTGTCAGCGCGCTGCAGATGGACATCAAAGTTGAAGGCATCACCCCGGAGATCATGCGTGTGGCGCTCAGCCAGGCACGCGCGGGGCGGCTGCACATCCTCGACGAGATGGACAAGGTGATCCGCCAGTCGCGCGAGAGCATGTCCGAGTGGGCGCCTTCGATCATCACGTTGAAGATCGATCCGGAGAAGATCCGCGACGTCATCGGCAAGGGCGGGGCGGTGATCCGTCAGATCACCGAAGAGACCGGTACCACCATCGACATCGAGAACGATGGCACGGTGAAGATCGCCTCGGTGAGCGGTGCGGCCGGGCGCGAGGCCCAGGAGCGCATCCGCCTGATCACGGCGGACGTGGAAGTGGGCCGCATCTACGAGGGCAGGGTCGTCAAGCTCATGGATTTCGGCGCCTTCGTGACCATCCTGCCCGGGCGCGACGGCCTGGTGCACATCTCGCAGATCTCCGATGAGCGCGTGGAGCGTGTCTCCGACAAGCTCAAGGAAGGCGATGAGGTGCGCGTGAAAGTGCTCGAAGTGGACCGGCAGGGCCGCATTCGCCTGTCGATGCGCAATCTCGACGCTGCCTGAGCCGGCAGCCCACCGCGCCACGACACCGCCCGCGCTAACGCTGCGCGGGCACGTCTGACTACGAGGAGGTCACCGGCGTCGTGGTGCCCGCGGCCTTCATCAGCGTGCGGAAAATCTCGTCCTGCGCGCTGTGCCAGCGCTGATAGTTCTGATGCGCCAGATGGCTTGCCGCTGCGGCCGGATCGCCGGCGGGGGGCTTGCTGCTCAGGAACAGCCGCAAGCTCTGCTCCAGGTAGCTCGACAGGACGCCTTCGAGACCGACCTGTCGATCGTGGCTGCGGATCAGCTCGGCCAGGAAATCCTGGCTGAGCACGGTATCGTTCTTCTGCTCCAGATCGGCGATGACCTGCAGCAACACCGGCCGCGTGATGTCCTGCTGGCTGCGCTTGTCGATCACGCTGAAATCCACGCGTTCCATGACGAGTCGCCGCACGTCATCCAGAGTGATATAGCGACTCTCCACCGTGTCATAGAGGCGCCGGTTGGGGTACTTCTTGATGATGCGTAACTCGCTCATGCTGAAGTCCTCATGTGCCCAGGTCCGCCCTTCAGCGGAACCGCGATTCCCATACCATAGTACAAGCGCCCGCGGAACCCAAATCGGCCTGCACCGACATCGCAGCGTTCCGGCAGGTGCGAAGACCGGCAGTTGTGACCGCCGGATGGTGCTAGCGTGGGCCCTGGCGCCCGATTAGGCGAGAGCCGGGGGACGGGAGAGCGCGTCGGCGGGAGATGACGCGGCGTCGGCGCGGCTGCGTGCTGCCCGAGATCCGGTACCGGGCGCCGGGGTGCGCCCCGAGCCTCCGGCCCACGGCCCCCCGTGACGCAGTTCAGCGCAGTTTCAGCGATAGCGATCGTCGCGATCGCCGTACTGGCGCTCGCGGCGTTCACGGCGCTCCTGGGCCTCGATGGAGAGGGTGGCGACCGGGCGCGCCTCCAGGCGCTTGATGCCGATCTCCTCGCCGGTCTCCAGGCAATAGCCGTAGGTGCCGTCCTCGATACGCTTGAGCGCCTCTTCGATCTTTCGAATCAGCTTGCGCTCGCGATCGCGCGTGCGCAGCTCCAGGCTGAATTCCTCTTCCTGCGTGGCGCGATCGTTCGGGTCAGGAAAATTTGCGGCCTCATCCTTCATATGCGAGACCGTGCGATCGACCTCCTCCATGAGATCGCGCTTCCAGTTGAGCAGGATCTGCTGGAAATGCGCCAGCTGCTCCTTGCTCATGTACTGCTCGCCGCGCTTGGCGACGTAAGGTTTGACGTTGCGGGGGCCGGCCAGCAGGCTTCCGGGCTCGACGCTGTCGGTCTCGTCGTTGTCCGTCAGGGGCAGCGCGCGGCTGGCCGGGGAGCTGCGCGGCTCATCGGCGGCAGCGCTGGTCGGGGGCGCCGGCCGCGGCGGGGGCGGATAGGCCGGCACCGGATGCGGAATCGAGTGGCCTGCGGCGGGGGTGCGTGCGGAGTCAGTGCTGGAATCGCTCGAGCGCTCGGTGCTCTTGGCGCTGCGCGCCGCGGGCTTGGCGGAGGAGGCGGCAACCGCGGCCCGGCTCGGGCCCGGGACCTTTCGAGGAGGCGGAGAAGGGGCCCGGCGCGCCGCCGGCCTGGCGACCACGGGTCGCTTGGTTTTGCTCGACTTTGCTGCGGTCTTCTTGCCCGCCATTACAACGCTCCTGAGTGCTGCCAGCGCTTGAGAACGCGCGATTATACCGGCGCGCCCCGGGCTGTACAGAGTCGAAAAAATCCTGACGCTTCCGCGCTCTACGCGCCCGATCGCGATGTTGGGCAACCCCCGGCGCCGGCGCCGAGGAGTTACTGCAGGGCATGCAGCTTGCAACGAGGCGCCCGGGGTGAGACTTTGATCCCGGTCGGCACCTGAAGGGATAACGCATGCAGCAGACGGACAAGATCGTAGCCGGGCCCCGGCCTGAGCGTGCGGCCGGCCCCGAGGTCATGGCTGCCTCGGCATTGGCACACGATGTGGTGGTCGATGCGGCCGGGGAGCCAGTGGGGCGGGTGCGCGAGATCATGCTGGATGTGCCGCGCGGACGCATCGCCTACGTCGTGCTGGCATTCGAGGATCCGGCGGAAGAAGCCGACCCAGCCGATCCAGTGCAGGATGGCCCGGTGCGCAAGCTGTTCGCCGTGCCCTGGGAGGCGCTGCGCCTGGACGCGCAGCGCCAGCGCCTGGTGATCGACACCCAGCGCGAGCGCCTGCGCAACGCCCCCGGCTTCGATCCGGCGCACTGGCCGAGCATGGCCCAGCCCACCTGGACCAGCGCCCTGTACGAGTACTACGGCGTAGAGCCGTATCGCGAAGACTGATCGAGCGGCCCACCGGGGCGCCGCGCGCGGCCGGCAGCCGCGAACTCAGGCGGCGCTCAGCAGGATCACCGCGAACCAGCCACGCTCGTCGGTGAAGCGCGCCTGGACCCTCCAGCCGGCTTCGGCTGCAAGGATCGAAAACGCCTCCGGCGTGTACTTGTGGCAGCACTCGGTGCGGATGAACTCCCCGCGCAGCAGACGGATCACCGCGGCGCCCATGCGGATGGTCTGGCTGGCGGTGCTGACCAGATGCATCTCGATGCGCTGCTGGGATTCGACCCAGAGCGCCCGATGCCGGAAGTGGCTGATATCGAAACCGATGCCGAGCCGTCGGTTCACGTGGCGCAGGGCATTGAGATTGAACTCCGCCGTGACACCACGCTCATCGTCATACGCGCGCTCGAGCACGGAGCGGTCCTTGACCAGGTCGATGCCGATGAGCGCCGAGCCGTCCGCGCCCGCGAGCGAGCGCATGCAGGACAGCAGCCGCACCGCTTCCAGCCGCTCGTAGTTGCCGAGCGTGGAGCCCGGGAAGTACAGCAGCCGTCGCGTGCCGTCGGCGGCATGCAGCGGCAGCTCGAGCCGCCGCGTGAAGTCCGCGCACAGCGGCATGACGTTCAGCGCGGGATAGTCGCGCCGCATGGCGCGCGCGGTGCGCGCAAGGCTCGAGGCCGCGATGTCGATCGGCACGTAGTTGCGCAGGTGCGGTAGCGCATCGAGCAGCGGCCGGATCTTCTGACTGTTGCCGCTGCCGTATTCGATGATCGAGAGCTCGTTGCCGAGCAGCGCCGCCATCTCGGCGGCGTGCGCCTGCATGATCTGCGTTTCCAGGCGTGTCACGTAGTACTCGGGGACCTCGCAGATCTTCTCGAACAGCCGGCTGCCGCGCTCGTCGTACAGCCAGGTGTGCGAGAGCTGCCGCGGTATGTAGAGCAGTCCGCGCAGCACATCGGCGAGTCCCTGGTCGTACTGCCCATCGATGAAGCGCTCGGCAAGCGCGGCGGTGTTGGTCGATGCCATGATGGTAGGGATCCTTGCTCAGAGGTCTCTTGCCAGGCGCAGACCCGCGAATTGCCAGCGCGTCTGCGGGTAGAAGAAATTGCGATAACTCGCCCGCATGTGCGAGCGGGGCGTGGCGCAGGAGCCGCCTCGCAGGACGAACTGGTTGGCCATGAATTTGCCGTTGTATTCACCCAGCGCGCCCGACCAGGGTCGAAAGCCCGGATAGGGCAGGTAGGCGGAGGCAGTCCACTGCCAGACGTCGCCGAACAGCGAGGCCGAGCCGCTCGGGGAGGGGGCGCGCGGATGCAGGCGCGCCGTGTCCATGAAATTGCCCACGATGGGGACGCCGCTGGCGGCCCGCTCCCATTCACCCTCCGTCGGCAGGCGCGCCCCGGCCCAACGCGCAAAGGCGTCGGCCTCGTAGTAGCTCAGATGGCAGACCGGGGCGTGCGGATCGAGCTCCTGCATGCCCTCCAGGGTGAACTCGGCATCGAGCGCCTCGCTCCAGTAGAGCGGACGCTGCCACTGCTGGGCCAGCGGCCAGCCGTCCGAGAGCCACAGCGCCGGTCGCCCATAGCCCGCATCGAGGATGAATTCGTGATACTCGGCGTTGCTCACGAGCCGATCGGCCAGGGCGAAGGCGCCCCCGTACTGGCGGTGCCGTGGCGTCTCATTGTCGAAGCAAAAGGCCTCGGCGCCGTCGATCCCCATCTCGTAGACACCGCTGGGCCAGGCAGTGAAGGTCAGGGGCCGCCGCGGTGCCTTCGACGCGGCCGGCGCCGCGGATGAGCTGCCCGATGCGCCGCGCGTGCGATAGGCCGGCCGCAGCGGATTGGTGAACAGCAGATGCTTCAGATCCGTCAGCAGCAGCTCCTGGTGCTGCTGCTCGTGGTGAATGCCGAGCTGCACCAGACGCGCTAGCGATGGGCTGGGGCTCGACTGCAGTACCTCGGCGAGGTGCTCATCGATGTGGCGGCGATAGCGATAGACTTCTGCGACGCTCGGCCGCGTCAGCAGCCCACGCGCCGGACGCGGTGCCTGCGGTCCGACGCTCTGGTAATAGGAGTTGAACAGGTAGTCGTAGCTGCTGTGAAAGCAGCGATAGCCCGCGTGCTCGGCCTGCAGGATGAAGCGCTCGAAGAACCAGCTGGTGTGCGCCAGGTGCCATTTCGCCGGGCTGGCGTCGGGCATGCTCTGGGGCACGTAGTCTTCGATTGCGAGCGGCTCGCAGAGCGCTTCGGTCTGGGCGCGTACGATGAGGTATTCCTGCAGCAGCGAGCAGGGCTCGCTGTACAGTGATCGAATGCCCTGGGCGCTGCGCATGCCACTCCAGGGTGCAAGAGACGGGCCGCAAACAGGGCGCCACCCGCCCCGCAAAGAAAAGGATGCAGCGCGCAGGCGATGTCGCCCGGGGCCGCTTGCCCTCGCTCGCGGTTTGTGATCACGGGCCGATCGATCTGCTCTGCAGCATGACGACACCGTAAGCCCGCCCGGCGGGCGCGCACGCTGGGGCACCGAGACGGCACGCGCGCCGGCGGTGCCGGAAAAAATTGCAATGCGCCGGGTAGTTCGTGCAAGCGGCGCCGTGGGCGTGGAGCGGGGAAGGCTAGGGCAGGATCACCGGTTCGGCAGCTCGCCAACCGCTCGCGCGACGCTCGGCGATG
>Ga0335075_10009025_pt1 | contig 15247 bp, 13 predicted proteins | sample Lox_Sample_24_FD_206723 | JGI IMG/M metagenome (GOLD analysis project Ga0335075, IMG submission 206723) | Soil microbial communities from Loxahatchee National Wildlife Refuge, Florida, United States - Lox_Sample_2.4 | ecosystem: Environmental > Terrestrial > Soil > Wetlands | place: USA... | reverse complement strand
GCGCCCTGCCACACTGGCTCCAGCACTACAACACGCGCAGACCACACAGCGGGATCGACAACCAGCCACCCATCAACCGCGTTCACAACCTCCATGGGCACGACACCTACACAGTTCGTTGAACGGGAGGAGGCTGGCCGGTTTGTGCCTTTGCGTAGAATCCGCACAGCAGCCGACCTCAGCCAACTGCTCGCGGATATAGTACCGCTGCTTCACCTTGCCGCCCCGGGGAGGAGAAGGCCGTGCAGTACGCGCTCTCCGAGATGACGCGTAACGTGCTGGAGCATTCTCGATCACAACACGGAGCAGTCGTGTGCGCACAGCTTTACCCGGGCAGGTCGGGGACGCAGCGTGCCGGCAACGTAGCTTCTCGCTACATCAGTATCGGAGTGGCTGACGCAGGGATAGGCGTGCACGATACGCTACGCCGTAATTTATCCCGAACTTCGCGATGATGATGAGGCACTGCTAAAGGCCGATGGAGTTTGGGACGACCGGCGCAGAGGCGACAATGTATGGCACGCACGACAACGCGGGTGCTGGTCTCTACTTTACACGCCGCCTCAGCCAAGTCACCGGGCGATACTTTGCAATTGCGTCGGGCAATGCCATGTTCAAGAACAGCCAGTCGAAGGCTACAAAGGCCGATGCGAGGCTCATGAAGAAGATCCCAGCTTGGCCGGGCACGCTAGTCGCAGTTGAGATAGGGCTTGATTGGCCTCTGAACTTTGCTGAGTTCATCGCCAACACTAGGGCTTCATTTACCGAGCGAACGCAAGATACGTCGGATCGTGCCCGTCGACTATTAGAGTTCACATGAACACTGTCAAGATCGAGCCCGTGCCGGGTACCACGTTTGCTGAGAATAAGGACGAGGCCCGCGATATTCGCCAAAACGTAATCCTACCAGCGCTCGAAGCCGGAGGTTCCGTGACGCTTGATTTCGGTGACGTGGAGACCTCAACCCAAAGCTACATACACGCGCTGATATCGGAGGCCATTCGCCGATATGGCGAGGATGCAATCCCGCGCATCAAGTTCAAGAGTTGCACGGGCGACATTCGTCAGCTTGTTACGACTGTAGTGGAGTATACGCTGATGGCTGCCGATGCTGCGGCAGAGCTGAGCAAGCGGGTTGAGCCGTAAGGCTCCCTAAAGCTTCCTCCGACCTTACTAGCGACATCGAGCCTCCAGAAGCCTCGCAAAACGGTTCGCGTTGAGTCGGGCTGGCTCAACTTTTCTGGTCAGCAAACAAACCGGCACGGCGCCTACAGAACGACTGTGCCTCGGGTACCCGGCTTCGCGGAGCCAAGATCAATGTGCGGAGTTCGGCGGCAACTTGATCCAGTTTCTTCACGGCGAACCGTAAGAGAACGGTCTCGCCGCTCCGAAGGGATAGACGCCAAAGAGATAGACGCAGACGCTTATGCACGCCTCCCGCGTAGTCCAGTTTGTAATCCGGTGCCGCGACCTCGATGTTTCAACGTCTGTCAGAGGCCATGCATGTCGCTCTCTAAGAATGCGCCTCGGGAAGTTCATCCGGTCGGGAACGAACAGCACGCGTGCCGACGTCACATAGAGGATGCCTCCGGATGTGGTCGCACGGACAACCCATTCCGCATGCTCGCCTCCAAGCGATGTCCTCGCCAGCACCGAGGCTCGGGTTTGGTTTGAGCCAGCCCATGGACCACAAGATACGTCGCCAAGGATGTAGTGAGTTGACTGGCGTAGGCGACATCAGATCCCAATGGATGGCGCCGTCATCAGCATGCGGTTTGCGCGCCGAGCAGTTTCGCCCATAGGTGCGGATATGCAGGGGATTCTGGGATGCTCTTCTTACGGTGGAACCATCGTCGAGAACGGGAGGCCGTACGACGGTCAGAGCATGACAAAGGCCGAGCTACGCGAGTTCGTGGACCGTCTGCCCGACGGCGCCATCGATGACACCGCAGTCCTGCTCGGGGAGTCCTGCTGGTCGCATCGACCCTGAGCAAGCGCGGTTCCGGACGCGAGATTTGGCAGCAGAGGAACGCGCGGACCAAACGTTTCGGGCACGCCTCGCAAGCCGCCACGCGCGCACCACCTGAACGCCCCAGGCTCGGGTCACGCGAGCGACAAGGCCGGGGGCGCCATCCCACCTCAGGAATGCACGATCAGCACGGAGGACCGTGAGTGCGACGCCACCGCGGCGGCCACGCTGCCGAGCAGCTGCTTCGCGAGCCCGTGCCGGCGATGGGAGCCCAGCACGATCAGGCTCGCCTCGCGCTCGTCGGCGGTCTCGACGATCCCCTTCCAGGTTGGCGCCGCCTCGATCGCGATGCTCTGCGCTCGGAACCCCGCCTTCTCTGCCAGAGATGCTCCGTGCGCCGCGGTCGCCTCCGCGGCCGCTCGCACCTGTGGGGCGTCCGCGGCGTTGAAGGGCTGCTCGCCCACTGGCAGAAACCCAACATCCCCCGTCTGCCAAACGCAGGCGACCAGCGCGTCGCGCCCGGAGGCAAGCTCGCGGCCGGCCTGCTCGATCGCGAGCGCTGCCAGCTCGCAGCCGTCGTACGCGAACAGCACGAGGCCGCTGGGCGTAGCGGGCGCCTGCGCGGCGCTCGTGTCGTCCGACGCCATCTCAGTTCGCGCTTTCGGTCGCCGCCCGTGCGGCCGTCAGGCCGGGGCGGACTCTCGCCAGCAGCGGCGGCGAGTACCACGCAGGAGCCTCGCCCGCCACGAAGCGCTCGATATCGGGCTTCTGCGGGTGCGCGCCGCCCAGCGCGTACAGCGCGACGCCCGCCGCCGCGCCGCCCAGCGCGATCCCCAGGCCGATCCACAGCGCGATGCCCGTGCCGGCGTCGAGGCTGCCGCCGACGGTGGCGGCCAGGTGGGCGAAGATTGGCGCGATCATGAACGCCGCCACCGCCCGCATCAGCTCCACGATCGCGAACACCCGCTGGAGGCTGGCCGAGGGAAGCGAGAAGCCCGCGACGAACAGCGCGGGCGCGACCGTCGCGCCCAGGCCGATGCCCGTCAGCCCCGAGCCGGCCAGCGTGGCTACTTCGCTCGACGGCACGTCGATGCGAAACACGGCGATGCCGGCGGCCAGGAACACCATGCCGGCCAGCGGCAGGTAGTGGATCGCGCGCCTGGCCATGACCGCGCCGAGCAGGATCGCGGTGATCACCGCGCCCGCCACCTCCGGCAGATACAGCAGGCCGATATGCAGCGCCCCGTAGCGTTCGGCCAGCACGCCCGCGGTCAGCGCCGTCGCCGACACCGAGGCCGCCGCCGCGCACAGCGCCACCACGATGCCCGCCACCGGCATCGTGCTCGTGAGCATCGAGCGGATCGTCAACAGCGGCCGCTGCGCGCGGAACTGGTACACCACCAGGACGACGATCGTCGCCAGGCCCCCGAGCAGCGGCGCGATCGTCTCGCCGTCGAGGAAGGAGTGGGTCAGCAGCTCTGACGCGCCGAAGAACGCCGCCACGCATCCTGTCAGCGCCAGCGCTATCGCCGGCAGGTCGCGCGGCGAGTCGGGGTTGGCAGGCGGCGCATCGTCGAACGTCAGAACCGCCAGGACCAGCGCGCTGAGGGCGATCGCAGCGATCACCCAAAACAGCGGCCGCCAGGCGTGAGACTGCGCCTGCAGGCCGCCGATGGCCGGCCCGAGCGCCACCGCCCCGAAGATGCAGAGGTTCATGATCATCGCCGTGATGCGCAGCTTGCTGGCCGGATAGCCGATCGCAAGCGGCGGCACCGCAGAGATCAGCAGAAGGCTGGTGCAAAGTCCCTGAAGCACATGGCCCGCGATGTACATCTCCGGGTCCTGCGCCGCCGCCGCCAGCACCGACCCGATCACCAGCAGCGTCGCGTACACGATCAGCATCCGCCGTTGCGGCAGGTGCTGGGCGAACTGGACCGCCAGCACCGTGCCCGCCGCATAGGCGGCGTTCGCGAGCCCGGAGCCCAGGCTCATCGTCTGCAGGCTCGTGTGCAGCTGCCTGGCGATGATCGGCGTCAGCGGCTCCAGTGCCGCGGACAGCGCCAGATATGGGATCAGCGCGAACATCACCATCGTCGCGACCGCCGTGTACCGGCCAGCGAGCGGACCCTGACGCATCAGCCACCACCGTCCCGCGTCGAGAGAAGGCCCCGCGCGCGGTGCGCGGGCGCGCTCTCCTGCTGAAAGGCATGGGGCAGCGATCTTCGTGTCATGTCGTGACCGTGAGTCCCTTCGCGTTCGTACAGCCGCTTGCGGGTCATCGGCGTTTTAGCAGGCGCCGCCGGATCGCAAACAAGCCCGCGCGGGCTCCAGCGTTTTGCCTGTGCGCTAAGCGAACATGCCGTCGACGCTCCGCTTGATCGAGGCCGCCAGCTCGTCTCCGAGCAGCTCGTGCGCCAGCCTCTGTGCATCGAGCCACGCGGGGCGCAGCTCGGCGAGCTTCGCGCTGCCCGCGTCGGTGAGCGCCAGCACGCGGCCGTTGCCGTGCTCTGCGGGCTCGATGTGGATGAGCCCGTCGTCCTGGAGCAGCCGCGCGTTCCGCGACAGCGTCGAGATCTCCATCGACAGCAGCTGCGCCACCCCCCCAGCGGGCACCGGCTGTCTGATCGCGATCGTCGCCAGCAGGTTCAGCTGCGCGATCGTCAGCCCGTGCGGGCGCAGCGCCGCGTCGTAGATGCGCGTCACCGCGCGCCCCAGCAGCCGCACGCGCACCGCCAGGCAGTCGCGCCCGATCTCCCGTGCGATCCGCGTGCCGCTCTGCGAGCGGTCCACGCTCACACCCTCTGGATCAGCGTCGCCGGGCCCATGCCGCCAGCGGTGCACATCGTCACCAGCCCCAGCTCCGTGTCCGAGCGCTCCAGCTCGTGCAGCAGCGTCGTGATCAGTCGCGCCCCCGAGGAGCCCAGGGGGTGGCCCAGCGCGAGCGCGCCGCCGTTGACGTTCACGCGGTCCATGTCCGGCCGCAGCTCGCGCCTCCACGCCAGCACCACCGACGCGAACGCCTCGTTGATCTCGACCAGGTCGATGTCCGACAGCGCCAGGCAGTTGCGCTCGAGGATCATGCGCGTCGCCGGGATCGGGCCGGTGAGCATGATCACCGGGTCGACGCCCGCCGTCACCTGGTCGACGATCCGGGCGCGCGCTTCGAGGCCCAGCTCGTCCGCCTTCTGCGCGGACATCAGCAGCACGGCCGCCGCGCCGTCTGAGATCTGCGAGGAGGTCGCAGCGGTGATGCGCCCGTCCGGCTTGAACGCCGGCTTCAGCTTCGCCAGCGTCTCCAGGTTCGTGTCCGCGCGGATGCCCTGATCGCTCACGTATGTCGAGCCGTTCACCCGCATCGGCACGATCTCCCGCTCGAAGCGACCCTCGTCGGTCGCGCGTGCAGCCAGCCGTTGCGAGCGCACGCCGAACTCGTCCAGCTCAGAGCGCGCGATCTCCCAGCGCTCCGCGATCAACTCCGCGCTCAGCCCTTGCGGGATCAGCTGATAGCGGTCCGTCAGCTCCGGCGGAAACGGCACCCCCGTCTCCTGCGGATGCGATGCGTTCGAGCCCATCGGCACGCGCCCCATGTGCTCCACGCCGCCGCCGATCACAACGTCGTGGACTCCCGCCGCGATCTGCGTGGCGGCGAGGTTCACCGCCTGCTGAGCCGAGCCGCACTGCATGTCGAGCGTGCTCGCGGGCGTCGTCACCGGCAGGCCCGCCTGAAGCCACGCGTTGCGCGCGATGTTCTGCGACTGCTCGCCCACCTGCGTCACGCAGCCGGCGATCACGTTCTCCACCAGCTCCGGCTCGATGCCCGCGCGCTCGATCAGCGCGCCGTAGGACGCCCCCAGCAGCTCGTTCGGGTGCACGTCGGTGTAGTAGCCCGTCTCGCGCTTGCCGCGCCCGATCGGCGTCCGCGCGGCCTCCACGATCACTACCTCTCTGCCAACTCTCTCGCGCATCTCCTGCTCCTTGCTCGGGTGGGCCTCGCCGGCGCCGCGGCCCGCCGGGAGGGCGGCACGCAGCGGGCTATCTTGTATCTACAAGATACTACCACCGCCACGAGCGTGAACGCCGCAGCGGGAACGCCCCGCGGCTTCATCCTCCCGCGCGAGCCCGTGGCGAACGGCCCCTCCAGCCGCGCCCACTCGATGTCGCGACCGCATCGGCTCGCGGACAAGTCCACGGGTGTCCTGCCGGCGCGCTAGCCGTGGTTCGAGCAGGCGTGCAGGGTGCTCGTTCCGCTCGCCAGGCTCACCGTCTCGCTGCCGCTCGCCGGCACCGTTTCCAGCGCTCTGCCGTTGTCGGTCACGGCGCTGCCCGGTCGCAGCTGCAACAGCGTGAGCGCGCTCGGGCCGTCCGTGGTGGCGGTGATCGTCGCGCACTTCAGCCCCGCGCTCGCCGTTTCCACGCTCGCCGCCGCCACGTTCGTCAGCGCCAGCGCCAGCGCCTGGCGCGCGCGCGGTCTGGCCCCGGCCTTCCACGTGAGCGAGTCCGTCACCGCCGGAGTCGGGCCGTCGGCGGTTCCCGTGTGGTGTTCCACCGTCTCCTGCGGTTCGCGGATCGCCGCCGAGGACGCCGTCACGGTGGCCAGCACGCCAGGCCCGCTGCTGCGCGCCTGCAGGCCGCTCACCCAGTAGTCGCCGCTCGGGCCGATGCCCAGCGCGCTCGAGTCCAGTTCCGGATACCACGTGAAGGTGAACGAGCCGGGGTCCTGCACGCGTTCGCGATGACCAAGCTGCGAGATCGCGGGCGCGAAGTCGTTCTGGCTCGCGAACACCAGGTGGTCCTCCGCCGGGTACAGCACCGCGTAGTAGCGGTAGCCGAGCTTGTTGAAGTCTTCGACCTGTTCAAGGCCGCCGGTGAACGGGACCAGCTCGTCGACGGCGCCGTAGGTCATCACGTACGGAATCCACTTGCCGTTGACGATCAGCGGCGCGGTCTTTCCGTCGCTTTCGCACTCCCCGCCCGAGCCCGCCGCGGTTTCCACGCCTTCGGCGAACCGCTCGCCGCAAACGACCGGCCCCTCAAGCGGCATCGACTGGGCGAACAGGTCGGGGTATTCGAGCGCCAGCTTGTAGGAGGCGAAGCCGCCCATCGAGTAGCCGGACATCACCGTCTGGTCGGGGTCCAGGTCGTAGTCGGAGGCCAGCTGGTGCCACACGTCCCAGAAGTCCACCTGCGCGTCTTCGTAGTACCACTGCCCGTCGCTGAAGCCCTCGGTGGTCGCGCAGATGCTGCCCCGGTCCTGGCACTCTTCCTGGATCTCCGAGGGCGCGAGGCCGCCGTACTGGTTGAGGTTGACGCCCAGCGAGTGCAGGATCCACGTCAGCGGCGTCGGCTTCTTCGCGTCGTAGGTCGTGGGCACGTACACCGCGTAGGGCTGCACCCGTCCGAGGTACGTGGGGCCCGTGTACGTGTTCGCCCCTTCCGCCTCCACCACGCCTTCGCCCAGCTGCAGGGGGCTCACGTACCAGCGGTTGGTGTAGCCCGTGGGTTTCGGTTCCGGCGTGGACTGCTTGGCCGCCAGCTGCGACCAGTCGAGCGTCAGCGCGTACTTCGACACGTTCCCCGTGGCCAGCGTGTTGGCCTGGTCGCTTTCCATCCAGTAGTTGGAGCACTCCACCACCGGCACGTGGTTCTCTTCGCCGCTTGCGCCGCCCAGTTCGCCTTCCACCGCCGAGTCGATCGCCGAGGAGTCCGGCAGGGCTTCGGTCGGGCACACCACCGGTTTCTCCTGCTGGTAGCTGCGGAAGGTCACGTTGTACACGTTCGTCCCTCCCGGGATGCCGCCGTCTTCAGGCGGCACCGTCGCGAATTCCGTCCCTTCCGGGTTGGCCAGGCCGGCGGCCAGGCGCACCTGCCAGCTGCCGCTCACCGGCAGCACGCTGGTGGGGACGCGCACGATGAACGAGCGGGCCGCCGTGTTCACTTCCGTGTGCAGTTCCGCGCCGGGGACCGGCTTGCCGGTGGCCACTTCCAGCAGCTGCGCGTGCTGGGCGGAGACGACCAGCGCGTACTGGATGCCAGCCGACTTCAGCTTCGCGTTCGCCGGCCATTCTTCACCGCTCGCCGGCGTCGCCTGACCGGTGCTGATCGCCCACTCGGCGATCGGCACGTTCGCGTCCGCCAGCGTGTTCCAGTCCACCCGCCAGTACGTCGCTTCCGGCGTGTAGCCGACGCCCGCCGTGAAGATGTCCGCGCCGTCTTTGTCGGCCGCCCCTTCCGGGTATTCGAAGCCGCCGTGGACCTCCGCCAGCGAGGAGACTTTCACGTTGTCCGCGATGCCCACCGGGCTGCCCTGCGGGCCGTGGTCGTCGTACACGAAGTCCGTCCACAGGCTCGCGCCGCTCGACACCAGACCCGTGCCGGAGGTGTGGGAGAAGTCGTTGGGGAACGGCCATTCCGAACTCGACGGCTCGGGCAGCGTGGGTTCGGGGGCCGTCGCCGCGGCCGGCACGCCCGTCGGCAGACCCGGGATGCCAGGCACGCTGTCGGCGATGCGCTTGGACTTCGCCGACGCCAAAGCGCCGCAGGGGGTCAGCCCCAGCGCGAGCACGCTCGCGATCGTCACCATCGCCCCGGGCCACGCACGCCCCCACGAATCCCTCATCGCAGTCCTACCCTCCCGCTCGGCGGCTTCCCGGGTGCGGCGGCACCCACTGACGGACACATATTGCCCTGTATGTCTCATGCGCAAACATCGCGCGAGCGCCCGGCGGGCTCAGCGCGCGTGCGCCAACTCGGCCATCTGCTCGAACGCCGCCAGCGGGTTCAGGGGCTCCTGCTCGTCCGACAGCTCGCGGTAGATGCTCGCGATGTTCACCACCAGCCTCTCCGGCTCCCCCCACTGCGCCCAGCGATCGAGCGCGATCGAGCGCGCCGCCTGCATCGGCGACATGCCCTGCGCATGGCGCGCGCGTGCCTCGGCGTACAGGTACTCGAAGTACGCCTTCAGCTCGCGCACCGCCGCAGGCCCCGCGAGCGGTCCGTGGCCCGGCACGATCACCTCCACGTCCATCGCCAGGATGCGCTCGCACGCGGCTATCCAGTTGGACACCGGTCCCGCCCACGCGATCGGGTGCGCCTGCGAGAACAGGATGTCGCCCGAATACAGCACGCGCTCGGCCGGCAGGTGCACCAGCGTGTCGCCGCGCGTGTGCGCCGGGCCGACCTCGATCAGCCGCAGCTCGCGCTCGCCCACCCGCAGCTCCAGCTCCCCGTCGAACGTCTCCCCCGGCAGCGTCAGCTCGATGCCCTTGAAGTCGAACGCGCCGAAGCACTCCAGGAAGAACGCGCCCACCTCCCCCATCGCCGGCGCCTGCTCGACCAGCGCCGCCATCGCCGCCGGCGGGTATTCGCGCATCTCCGCGGCGGCGCGCTCGGAGGCGACGATGCGCGCGTCGCCCACGAGCTGGTTGCCGTAGCAGTGATCGCCGTTGGCGTGCGTGTTGACGAGCGTGTCGATGCGCGCCGCCGCCGGCACCGCAGCGCGCATCGCGTGCAGCATCCGTTCGGTCAGCGCCAGGTCGTACAGCGTGTCCACCAGCAGCGTGCCCGCCGCGCCCGACCGGTCGGCGACCACCAGCCCCGCGTTGCTCCAGCCCCAGCCGCCGTCCGGCTGCAGGTATGCGTACAGGCCGTCTCCCACCTCGTGCAGCCCCTGCGCATACGCCCTCACGCGCAGCCGTTCTATCACTCCTGAAGCCGCACGCCCGCCCCGAAGCTCGCTCTCAGAACAGGTGCACGTGCCCCGGCGACAGCGTGAAGCCGTGCCCCGCCGAGTTGGTGCAGCGGACCGACGAACGCGCCACCGCGCAGTCGATGCCGTCGCGGCTCCAGCTGCTGCCCGGCGCCAGTTCCACGTAGCGCCCCGAGGAGACCAGGTCGTCCTGGCTCTCGTCCACCAGCCGCGCGCGGCCCGCCTGGCCCTGGCCGAGCTGCACGAACGGGTCGCCGACACCCTGTCGCGGCCGCGGGATGCCCGCGGCGGCGCATTGAAGCCCCGGCCAGTAGCCGTTCAGCGGCGCCATCGTGCCAGGGTCCACACGGGTGCCCCACACCTTTTCCGCGATCCCGCAGACCACCTTCTCGCCGTGCGTCGCCCAGTTGTCCACGTGCGATGCGTTCGCGGCCGCGAGCGTCGCGGCGCCGGTCGCGCACGTCGCCAGGACCGCGCACGTCGCCACGATGGTTGCGAGCACAGCGCGCATCGGCGGGATTGTAAGCCAGTATCGTGCGGCGGGATGGCGTTCGATCAAGCCGCCCCCGGGCGAGCCGGCCGCGCCGAGCACACGGCCGCCAGGCCGGAGCGCGCCGCCGTCGGGGTCGCGGAGGATCGCGAGCAGCGCGCGGCGAAGGACGACCTCGCCGGGCGCGCCGCCACCATCGTCGCGACGCTCGCGCCGCTTGCGCTCGTCGGCTTCGCCGCGTGGCGCGCATGGGGAGGCGCGCTGCGCTGGTCGGACCTCGTCGTGCTCGCGGTCACCTACCTGCTCACCGGCCTCGGCGTGACCGTCGGCTTCCATCGCCTGTTCACCCACCGCAGCTTCAAGGCCGGCGCCCCCCTGCGCGCGCTGCTCGCGGTGCTGGGGTCGGCCGCCGTCGAGGGACCGGTGATCGAGTGGGTCGCCAACCACCGCCGCCACCACCGCTTCTCCGACCGCCACGGCGACCCCCACAGCCCGCACGTCGAGCGCGCGAGCGGGTGGCGCGGCGCGTTCACGGGCCTGTTCCACGCCCACTTCGGCTGGCTGCTCGACGGCAGCGCGATCGCCGACGAACAGCGCTACGCCAAGGACCTGCTCGCCGACCCGCTGGTGCGCTTCATCGACCGCACGTTCGTGCTGTGGGTGCTCGCCGGCCTCGCGTTCCCGTTCGGCCTCGGCGTCGCGCTCACCGGCACGATCGCCGGGGGCCTCACCGGCCTGCTGTGGGGTGGGGCGGTGCGCATGTTCTGCCTGCACCACTCGACCTTCTCGATCAACTCGCTGTGCCACTTCTTCGGACGGCGCCGCTATGCCACCGGCGACGAGTCGCGCAACCTCGCCTGGCTGGCGCTGCCCACGCTCGGCGAGGCGTGGCACAACAACCACCACGCCTTCCCCACCTCCGCGCGCCACGGGCTGCGCTGGTGGCAGCTCGACCCCTCCGCGTGGCTGATCGCGGGGCTCGAGCGAGCGGGCCTGGTGTGGGATGTGGTGCGCGTCGCGCCCGAGCGCCGGCGGAGGAGTATTCTGGCCAAACAGCCAGGGGAAGAGGAGATATGTACGACTACGTGATCGTCGGTGCAGGCTCAGCAGGGTGCGTGCTCGCCAACCGCCTGAGCGAGGACCCCGACGTGCAGGTGCTGCTGCTCGAGGCCGGGCCGCCCGACACCAACGAAATGATCCACGTGCCGCTCGGCTATCTGCAGCTGCCGCGTACGGAGATCGACTGGGACTACTACACCGCGCCCGAGCCCCAGTGCAACAACCGCCGCATCCCGCTCCCGCGCGGGCGCGTGCTCGGCGGCTCCTCCTCGATCAACGCCATGGTCTACATCCGCGGCAACCGCCGCGACTACGACGAATGGGGCGTGCCCGGCTGGTCGTGGGCCGACCTCATGCCCTACTTCCTGAGGTCCGAGGACAACGAGCGCGGCGCCTCGCGCTGGCACGGCGCCGGCGGCCCGCTGCCGGTCAGCGAAGGGCGCTCGCGCAACCCGATGGCCAGCGCGTTCGTGGAGGCTGGCGTGCAGGCCGGCCTCGCGCGCAACGAGGACTTCAACGGCGACGAGCAGGACGGCGTGGGCCTCTACCAGGTCACCCAGCGCGGCGGCATGCGCGCGAGCGCCGCCGTCGCCTACCTGCACCCCGTGGCCGAGCGGGCCAACCTCACGATCATGCCCTACATGCTCGTCCACAAGGTGCTGTTCGACGGCACGCGCGCCGTGGGCGTGCAGGCCAGCCAGCTCGGCCAGCTGCAGGAGCTGCGCGCCGAGCGCGAGGTGATCGTGTGCGGCGGCGCCTACAACTCGCCCCAGCTGTTGATGCTCTCGGGGATCGGCCCCGCCGAACACCTGACGATGCGCGAAATCGAGGTCCTGCTCGACCAGCCCGCCGTGGGCGAGAACCTGTCAGACCACGCCGGCGCCTACGGCGTGTGGACGACGCCCGAGGAAGTCAGCCTGCTGCGCTCGCTCGAGCCGGAGGCGCTGGCGGAGTACGAAGCCACGCAGACGGGCCCGTTCGCATCGAACCTCGCCGAGGCCGGCGGCTTTGCGCGCGTGGGCGCGGACGCGCAGGCCCCCGACATCCAGTTCCACTTCGCGCCCGTCCAGATCATCGACGAGGGCATGAGCGACCCCGAGGCCCACGGCTGTCTCGTCTCCCCCTGCCTGCTCACGCCGCACAGCCGCGGCAACGTGCGCCTCGCCTCCAAAGACCCCACCGCCAAGCCGATCGTCCACCACGCCTTCTACTCCGACGGCGACGACATGCAGCGGATGCTCGCCGGCATGCGCCTCACGCTGGAGATCTGCGCCCAGCCCGCGCTCGCGCCCTACTGCGCCGAGCCGTGCATCGGCGCCGACGGCGACAGCGACGAGGCGATCCGCGACCTGGTCGCACGCACCACCTACTCCGTCTACCACCCCGTCGGCACCTGCCGCATGGGCACCGACGGGGAGGCGGTGGTGGACGCCGAGCTGCGCGTCAACGGCGTGGAGGGCCTGCGCGTGGTCGACGCCTCGGTGATGCCGATGGTGCCGCGCGGCAACACCAACGCGCCGGTGATCGCCGTGGCCGAGCGCGCCGCCGACGTGATCCTCCACGGCCGCGCGCTCGCGCAGCCCGACGAGCACGCGGCGTTCGCGGGCGCGCCGGCGCAGGCGGCGTCGGCCTAGCAGCGCGGGGCTCCGCCGCCGGCCATCGTGAACACCGCGCCGCGAGCGATCCACCACCTCAACTGCGGCACCATGTGCCCGCGCGGCGCGCGCCTGATCACCGGCGAGGGCGGCCTGCTGGAGCAGGCCCGGATCGTCTGCCACTGCCTGCTGATCGAGGGAGCCGACGGGCTGGTGCTCCTCGACACCGGCTTCGGCACCGACGACGTGCGCAACCCGCGCGCGCTCGGCCTGTTCTTCACCGTCGTGGTCCGCCCGCGCGTGAACGCGATGGAGACCGCCATCTCGCAGGTCCGCGAGCGCGGCTTCGATCCAAACGACGTACGCCACATCATCACAACCCATCTCGACCTCGACCATGCGGGCGGCCTGCCGGACTTCCCGCAGGCCGAGGTGCACCTGCTCGGGCGCGAGCTGGACGCCGCGCTCGCGCCCAGCTGGCGCGACCGTCCGCGCTACGTCGCCGCGCACTGGGCCCACGGGCCGCGCTGGGTCACGCACGAGGGCGGCGGCGAGCAGTGGTTCGGCTTCGACGGCGTGCGCGTGCTGCCCGACAGCGACGCCGAGATCCTGCTGATCCCGCTGGTCGGGCACACGCACGGGCACACCGGCGTGGCGATCAGGCGCGGCGACGGGTGGCTGCTGCACTGCGGCGACGCCTACTTCCACCATGGCGAGGTCGCCACGCCGCCGCACTGCCCCGCCGGCATCGGCGCCTTCGCCGCGTTCGACCAGGTCGACCGCGCCGCGCGCCTGGGCAACCGCGAGCGGCTGCGCGAGCTGGCCGCCAGGCACGGCGAGGAGGTCGAGCTGATCTGCTCGCACGACGCCTCCGTGCTCGCGCGACACCTCAGCTGACGCGCCAGCGGCGGTGCGCGTCACACAGCCGACGCGCAGCGCTCAGAACACGACGGTGGTGGGCCCGTGCGTGAGCACGCGGTCTTCGCAGTGCCACTGCACGGCTCGCGCCAGCACGATGCGCTCGATGTCCGCCCCCCGCCTGCTCAGCGTGCGCACGTCGTCGCGGTGGCTCACGCGGATCACGTCCTGCTCGATGATCGGCCCCGCGTCGAGCTGCTCGGTCACGTAGTGCGCGGTCGCGCCGATCAGCTTCACGCCGCGCTGCCTGGCCTGCTCGTACGGGTTCGCGCCGGCGAACGCCGGCAGGAAGCTGTGGTGGATGTTGATCACCGGCACGCCCACGCGCGCGAGGAACTCGCCGCTGAGGATCTGCATGTAGCGGGCGAGCACCACCACGTCGACCTGGTCCACCAGCAGCTCGAGCAGCTCGCGCTCGGCCTGCGGCTTTCGACCGGGCGCCACGGGGACGTGCCGGTAGGGCAGCCCGAAGGACTCCACGTCCGCGCGCAGGTCCGGGTGGTTGGAGGCCACGAGCGCGACGTCCGCCGACAGCTGACCGTCGCGCCAGCGCCACAGCAGGTCGAGCAGGCAGTGGTCCCGGCGCGAGACGAGGATCGCCATCCGCTTCGGGCGCCCCGCGTCCCACATCCGCCATTGCAGCGCCAGCTCGTCGCCGACCTCCCGTGCGAAGCGCCCTTCCAGCGCGCGCCGCTCCGCGGGCTCCAGCGCGAGGTTGAACTCCATGCGCATGAAGAACTGGCCCCCCCTGGGGTCGCTCGAGTGCTGGCTGGAGCTGACGATGTTCGCGCCCACGTCGTACAGGAAGCGCGAGACCGCCGCGACGATGCCGGGGCGGTCGGCGCAGGAGATCAGCAGCCTGGTGATGGTGGGTTCGTCCTGTCGGTCGGCCACGGCAGTGATCGTACGGCCCGCCGCGGGGCACGCGGGCTTGCCAGCGAGCGCGCTCGGGCGTATCGTGTGCGGACGATGACCGCGCAGGAGGGCGTGGAGAGGGCGCTGGAGGCGCCTGTCTGGGGTGAGCTGCGCTACAGCGGAGAGCTGGTGCGCCTGCTGGCCGACGGGCAGCTGCGGGCCCCGCGGCGCGTGGCGCAGGCGCCGCCGGTGCTGCTCGTGCCGGGGTTCATGGCCGGCGACCATTCGCTCGGCGTGATGCGCCACTGGTTGCGCCGGCGCGGCCACCACGTCGCGATGAGCGGCATGCGCATCAACGTCGGCTGCGCCGAGGACATCGTCTCGCGCCTGCACGAGCAGCTGCGGGCGCTCGCCGACGTCTGTGACGAGCCGGTGGTCCTGATCGGGCAGAGCCGCGGCGGCACGCTCGCGCGGGCGCTCGCGGTGCGCGACCCACACGACGTCGCCGGCCTGGTGATGCTCGGCTCGCCCGTGTGCGACGGCCTTGCCGTCTCGCCGCAGGTGCTGAGGACCGTGCGCCTGGTGGCGCGGCTCGGCGACCTCGGCCTGCCGGGCTTGTTCTCGACCAGCTGCAAGGACGGCGAGTGCTGCTCGGG
>Ga0335075_10009024_pt1 | contig 15249 bp, 15 predicted proteins | sample Lox_Sample_24_FD_206723 | JGI IMG/M metagenome (GOLD analysis project Ga0335075, IMG submission 206723) | Soil microbial communities from Loxahatchee National Wildlife Refuge, Florida, United States - Lox_Sample_2.4 | ecosystem: Environmental > Terrestrial > Soil > Wetlands | place: USA... | reverse complement strand
TTGCGCCGGGAATGTTTCAGCGGCGCGCGAGCGGTCATCGCCGCCAGACATTTTCAAGAAACGCAACGACAAAGCGCGGCATCCGCGCATCGAGGTCGGCGGGCCCGCGCACGATGCGGATGTCGACGAGTTCCGGCCGCGGTTCGCTGGCGAGATGGCGCATGATGCGCCGGCGCAGCGTTTCCGCGTTCTCAGCCGCCGTAACGGGCTTGAGCAAGGCGATGTAACAGCGGTCGCGCACCATCGTCCAATCCGATTCGGCGTTGAGGCTGCCGACGTCGAGCCCGGTCTCTTCCCGAAGCTCGCGGCCGAGATTGCCGGCAACGTCGAGAAAACCGGCGGAATCGACGTCGCCGGGCTCGGGCGTGCCGCACGGGAAATAGAGCATGCCGGCGTTGGCCGTGCTCGAAGCCATTTCGCCGACGAGATAAGCGCCGTCGGCGGCGCGAAGCGCCGCAGCGGCGAACACGTTAAAGACGCTGGCGTCGGGAAAGCTCCAACTGCGCCAGGCGGTGAAGCTCGCGTAGTCGGTCTCGAAGCAGGCGCCGTTCAGATTACCTGTGCAAATCGCGTAGCGATGCAGCAGCAGCACGCGGCCGTTCCACAGCGCCGACCGCTGGCGTTGCATGGCGGCGAAATGCCGATCGATGTCGTCACGCCGCGTGTCGGCGAATTCCCATCGCCACGGCTCGACTGCGATCTCGACGCGATTGATTTTGACGGTTTCTATGTCCGACACGCCCGGCGATTATCATTGGGCGCACCATGTCGGCAACGCCTAAACGTGCTCGTGCCTAAAACTTATTTGCGCCGAAACTTGCCGATACCAAGATTTATTCGTGCCAAGATTTATTTCGTGCCAAGATTTATTCGTGCCAAGATTTATTCGTGCCAAGATTTATTCGTGCCAAGACTTATTCGTGCCAAGATTTATTCGTGCCAAGACTTATTCGTGCCATGGGTTGACGAATAGCCCGACCAGGCCGGCGGTTCCTTTGGTATGCCGCGGCATCCCGCCGTTTCCTTGATCCCAAAAGGCTCGCCTCCGCGAGCCCGTCCTGGGCGCCCGTCTTGGGCGCCCGTCTTGGGCCGCAAATGCCCTGGATCAGTTGCGGCTGCGGTCAACCAGGGCGCGTTCTTTGATCCAGGGCATCATCGCGCGCAATTTGGCGCCGATCTGCTCGATCGGATGGTCGGCGGATTTGGCACGCATGGCCTTGAACGAGGTCTGGTTGACCTTGTTCTCCAGCATCCACTCCTTGACGAATTTGCCCGACTGGATGTCGCCGAGGATGCGCTTCATCTCGGCGCGCGTCTTGTCGTCGACGACGCGCGGGCCGGAGACGTATTCGCCGTATTCGGCGGTGTTGGACACCGAGTAGTTCATGGTGGCGATGCCGCCTTCATAGATCAGGTCGACGATCAGCTTGACCTCGTGCACGCACTCGAAATACGCCATCTCCGGCGCATAGCCGGCTTCGACCAGGGTCTCGTAACCGGCCTTCATCAATTCGACCAGGCCGCCGCACAATACCGATTGCTCGCCGAACAGATCGGTCTCGCATTCCTCGCGGAACGTCGTCTCGATGATGCCGGCGCGGCCGCCGCCGATGGCCGCGCCGTAGGATAGGCAAAGGTCGTGCGCGTTGCCCGAAGCGTCCTTGTGGATCGCCAGCAGACACGGCACGCCGGCGCCGCGCTGATATTCGGAGCGCACGGTGTGGCCGGGGCCCTTGGGCGCAATCATCATGACGTCGAGATCGGCGCGCGGCTCGATCAGGTTGAAATGAATGTTGAGCCCATGAGCGAACATCAGCGCCGCGCCATCCTTCATATTGGCGTGCAGATGATTGTTGTAGATATCGGCCTGCAATTCGTCGGGCGTAAGCATCATCAGCACGTCCGCCCATTTGGCGGCCTCGGCCACTTCCAGCACCTTGAGCTTCTCGCCTTCCGCCTTCTTGACCCCCTGCGAGCCTTTGCGCAGCGCCACGGCGACGTCCTTGACCCCGGAATCGCGCAGATTGAGAGCATGGGCATGGCCTTGGCTGCCGTAGCCGATGACGGCGACCTTTTTGCCTTTGATCAGGTTCAGGTCGGCGTCGCGGTCGTAGTAAACGCGCATGATTCTCACCCCTACACAGGCCGGTACCGGCCGTTTGTTTATCGCTGCTGCTTTTAGTTTCCGCCGGCAGATTGGACAAGCGCGCCGCGGGCCGCGCGGCGATATATCGGCGGTTTGCCGCTCGCTTCGCAATTGCCGTCGAATTGTTCGCGGGCGCGGGCGATTTTCGGCTGGTTGCGGATCGCCCACGCGCCGAGCGCGGAAACCGGATTGAGCAAATCGCGGCCGAGCGCAGTCAACGCGTAGTCGACCCGCGGCGGGATGGTTGGAAACACCGTGCGCGTCACCAAGCCGTCGCGCTCGAGCCCGCGCAACGTCAGCGTCAACATGCGCTGCGAAATGCCGCCGATGGAGCGGCGCAGCTCATTGAAGCGCAGCGGTCCATCGCCGAGGCGGGAAACGACCAGCACGGACCACTTGTCGCCGATGCGGGCAAGCACATCGCTGACCGCGCGGCAATCCGAGGGTAAATGCATGTGACGTGGTTTCATGAATGTGCCTTCTTGCGAACCGCCCCTGCAGGCACTTATCTAGCGTCAGTTATCGATTTTAACCAGAGGACTGTGGCTATGGCAAAGCCGAAGCTCGCCGTCGTCGTCGGCAGCAATCGCCGCGATTCGATCAACCGCAAGCTCGCCCAGGCGCTGATCAGGCTCGGCGCCGACAAGTTCGACGCCAACATCGTGCGTATCGACGACTTGCCGATGTTCAATCAGGACAGCGAAGGCAATCTGCCGGCCGCGGTGGTGCGCTTCAAAAGCGAGATCGCCGGCGCCGACGGCGTCCTGATCCTCACGCCGGAACACGATCGCTCCATTCCGGCGGTCTTGAAGAACGCGATCGATTGGGGCGCGCAGCCCTACGGCAAGAACTCCTGGGCCGGCAAGCCGACCTTCATTACGGGCACCTCGCCGGGCACGATCGGCAGCGCGATTGCGCAGCAGCATTTGCGCTCGATCATGGTCAGCCTCGGCACCATCCTGCAGGGCGGCGAGGCCTACATCACGTTCAAGCCGGACTTGGTCGATGCCGACGGCAATATCGGCGACGACAACACGCGGAAATTCCTGCAAGGCTTCCTCGATCATTTCGCCACGTTGGTCACCCGGCTGTCGACGACGACGCAGCGCTCACAGTCGGCGGCGTAACGCCGTCTCAGTCGCTCGTTCCCGCGCCGACGGCAATGAGCGGTTGAACTTCACATCCCTTCCGGCCCGCGGCCGATGGCGACGACGCCGGTGCGCGAGACCTCGACCAGGCCGAGCGGCAGCATCAGATTGATGAAGCTCTCGATCTTGTCGGACGCACCGGTGATCTCGAACACGAAGCTTTCGTTGGTGGCGTCGATGACGCGGGCGCGGAACGCGTCGGCGAGGCGGAGCGCCTCCATGCGCAGCTCGCCCTTGCCGCGCACCTTTACCATGGCGAGCTCGCGCTGCAGCGCCGGGCCGGTGGTCGTCAGATCGACGACGCGGTGCACCGGCACCAGGCGGTTGAGCTGGTTCTTGATCTGCTCGATCACCATCGGCGTACCGCGGGTGACGATGGTGATGCGCGAGAGATGCTTCTCGTGCTCGGTCTCCGAGACGGTGAGCGAGTCGATATTGTAGCCACGGCCGGCGAACAGGCCGATGACGCGCGCCAGCACGCCGGGCTCGTTGTCGACCAGCACGCATAGCGTGCGGGTCTCGACCTGCTCCGCCGTCGTCATCGCCGGATAGTGCGTGGTCGCTGCGGTATTCATCGTTACACCATCACCTTGCCTTGCTCGGTAACGGCGTCCTCGACCCGCGTCGTCGCATCACCGAGCAGCATCTCGTTGTGGGCGCGCCCCGATGGAATCATCGGAAAGCAGTTTTCCGTCGGATCGACGACGCAGTCGAACAGCACGGGTTTCTTCACCTCGATCATTTCGCGGATCTTGTCGTCGAGCTCGCCCGGATGCTCGCAGCGGATGCCGTAGGCATGATAGGCTTCGGCCAGCTTGACGAAATCAGGCAGTGATTCCGAATAGGAATGTGCATAGCGCGAACCATGCAACAGGTCCTGCCACTGGCGAACCATCCCCATGCGCTCATTGTTGAGAATGAAGATCTTGATCGGCAGACGATACTGCACCGCCGTCGAGAGCTCCTGCATGGTCATCTGCACCGAGGCTTCGCCGGCAATGTCGATTACCAGCGCATCCGGATGCGCCACCTGCACGCCGACCGCAGCCGGCAGGCCATAGCCCATCGTGCCCAGGCCACCCGAGGTCATCCAGTGGTTCGGCTTGTCGAAGTGGAAGTGCTGGGCAGCCCACATCTGGTGCTGGCCGACTTCGGTGGTGATGTAGACTTCCTTGGACTGCTTCTTGGTGTACAGGCGCTGGATGGCGTATTGCGGCTTGATGATCTCGTTGGAATTGCGGAAGGCCAACGAATTCTTCGCGCGCCATTTGCCGATCTGCTCCCACCAGGCTTGCAGCGCCTTCTTGTCGGGAATGGCGGCGCTGGCGCGCCACAGCCGCACCATATCTTCGAGCACATGGGCGCAGTCGCCGACGATGGCGACATCGGCCTTGACGTTCTTGTTGATCGAGGACGGATCGATGTCGATGTGGATTTTCTTCGAGCCGGGCGAAAAGGCGTCGAGCCGGCCGGTGATGCGGTCGTCGAAGCGCGCGCCGACGGCGATCATCAGATCGCAATCGTGCATCGACCAATTGGCCTCCCAGGTACCGTGCATGCCGAGCATGCCGAGCCATTGCTGATCGGCGGCCGGGAAAGCGCCGAGCCCCATCAACGTCGAGGTGATGGGAAAGCCGGTGAGCTTGACCAGTTCGCGCAACAGATCGCATGCGGCGCGGCCGGAATTGACGACGCCGCCGCCGGTGTAGAACAGCGGCCGCTTGGCGGCCGCCATCATGTCGACCGCCGCCTTGATCTTGTCGAGGTCGCCCTTGACCTTCGGCCGGTAGCCGCGGTGCTGGAATTCCTTCGGCTTGAAGTAGTCGCCCTTGGCGAATTGGATGTCCTTCGGAATATCGACCACGACCGGCCCCGGTCGGCCACTGGCGGCGATATGAAACGCTTCGTGCAGGGCGCGCGGCAAGTCGGCGATATCTTTCACCAGATAGTTGTATTTGGTGCACGGCCGCGTGATGCCGACGGTGTCGCATTCCTGGAACGCGTCGTTGCCGATCAGATGGGTCGGCACCTGTCCGGTAATGACGACGAGCGGGATCGAATCGCACAGCGCGTCCGTCAGGCCGGTGACCGCGTTGGTGGCGCCCGGCCCGGAGGTGACCAGCACGGTGCCGACCTTGCCGGTCGAGCGCGCATAGCCCTCGGCGGCGTGCACGGCGCCCTGCTCGTGCCGCACCAGGATATGGTTTACTTTGTCCTGCTGGAACAAAGCGTCGTAGATCGGCAGCACGGCGCCGCCGGGATAACCGAAAATGTGCTCGACACCTTGATCGCCAAGCGCCGCGATCACCATTTCCGCGCCGGTCATTTCCGTCATGGCTTGCTCCACTCTTTCAACCGCCTTTGGTGTACTCACGGGAAATAAAAAAGGGGCTCAAGAGGCCCCTTACATCGCGCACCGCCACATCTCGCGGGTGGGTCATCCACCCCCAGCGGTGCGCCTCGGTACGAGAATGAGCGATGTCGAAAAACGCACGAGTATGTCCTCGCGGCTGTGCTTCGTATTTTATAGGCATTGCGGCGGTCCGGGTCAAGCCAAATGCGGCGGCAATCAGGCTTCCCGACTTGCCGCCAGTTCAAACTCGCGTTTGAAATCGCAACGGCGCGGCAAACCGCGATCGTAAATCGTTGTCTCGCGCCACACCGCGGCCGCGATTTCGCACGATGGCGGCCTTCAAATTTCCCGGCGGTGTTGCTGAGTTACCGCGGTGGGGAGCGTCGTGAAATTCCGGATCACGCGCGCGGCCGGCTTTCTCCGCTGGAGGGAACATGGTTGAAGGACATTGTGGTGCCGCACGCCGGCGCCGCACCGCCATCGGTCTTTTCGCCTCTGTTGCGCTCTCGATCAGCTTCGCCGCGCCGGCGCTCACCGCGGTGCCGCGGCCAAACACGGCGCTCAACTCCACCGATTCGATGCTCAGATGGATCAATGCCTATCGCAGCAAACCCGAACCCGAAGGGCTTCCGGTGCTGGTCCGCGCGCTGAGCGACCTGCAAGCGTTCAAGGACGCCGAAACCTGCGGCGCCTATATCGGCTTCATCGCCGGCGTGCTCGGCGCCAATCCGCGTCGTGCCGAGGCGCTGATCGCCAAAATGCTGTCGATCGCACCGGCCGATCAATGGGTGCTGGTGCGCGCCGTCGCCTATTCCGGCTTACCGAACTGGAAAGTGCTGCTTTTCAAGTTCGCCGATCGCATGCCGACGCGCAGCATCATGATCGATCGATATCTCGACGGCAAACTGCCGACGCTCGATCAGATAGCGTATCAAAACAACAAACCGGGCATGCTCGACAAGATCAAGAAAATCCTGAAGATCGACGACGGTCGCAAGCAAGCGGTGGTTATCGAGCCGAGCCCGGAACTGATCGACGTGCTGTGGGGAATGTATCTGGCGACCGGCTCCTATCAGCCGATCGGACGCATCATCAAACTCTTACCGCTCGCCGACGACAAGGACAGCGTCGACAATCTCACCACCGGCAGCGCCGCCAAATTCACGCTCGCCAGCAACGCAGTGCGCGATCTGCATCTGCTCGCCATGCTCAGGCGCGCGGTGAAGGGCCAGCCCGAAGAAACCGCCAAGGTGCTCAACGACGTGATCGACACCGCCGAGGACGTCGACACCGCGCGCATGCGCAAAGAATCGCTCGCCGCGATCGAGGAGCTCAAGCAGAAGGGGCCGAATTCGAAGCGCGACCTCACCGGCCTCGGGCAGATTGGCCAAGGCGCGCTGTCGATGGGCTGCGTCGTCGCAGCCGCCACCGGTCAGATCGAATTAGGCATCCCCTGCGTGATCGGCGGCGCGGCCTACTCGGCCGGACTGCAATATATTTCGCATTAGCGCCCGATCCGGAACGCATAGCCGACCGACCGCCGGCTTCGCCGACGATCGGTCGAAATTTTTGCTCGGGCCAATCTTCGGACGAACGAGGGGCGCGTCAGTTACGGCGACAACCGCCACGCGGCCCGCGGTGCCAGCCGCGACCGCAGCCGCCGGCCACGTCAGTGATCACGCTGGAATGATCGGCTTGCTGGGCAATCGCCTGCCCATTCGCCGGAGCGGCCGAAGCACCCGCCGCCGCCAACAAGCTCACCCCCGCTGCCATGATTGTCGCGATAACCAGATAGCGCATGTCGTTGCCTCCTTGTCGAATCACCGTGGATATCTGCCATCGAATTTTTTCGCCGTAAAGACGTTGCTCGATGACGGCTCCATGTCAAACGTGCGACGGTGCCCGCTCCATGAGCACAGGCCCCGCATCACTTCGGCGCAAAATCATTCTACGCCGCGATTTTCAGAACAACACGGAAGCGCGCTTTGCCGCTCATCATTCGATCATAAGCGGCCTGGGCTTCTTCGAGCGGAAAAATCTCGTTCATCGAGGCAACGGCGTTGCGCTGACTGAACGCAAGCGTGTCCTCCGAATCGGCCGCGACTCCCGAATACCAGCCTTGCACCGACGCCCGTTTCATCACGAGGTCCAGAGAGTCGACGGTCAGAGCGCCGACGGCGCCGATGACCATCAAGGTGCCGTTGGCACCAAGGCCGCCCGCGATCGCCTGCATGGCCGGAGCGCTGGTGACAGTGGCGATGATGGCCTTGGCGCCACCCATGGCCTGAAGCACTTGGGCCGGATTATCCGCTTCGCTGTCGATGTAATCTTGCGCGCCCAACGACCGCGCCAGGGTTTCCTTGTCGCGCCCCCGATTGACCGCCACGGTCCGGAAGCCCAGCCTGGCGGCAAATTGTATGCCCAGATGGCCGAGACCCCCGACCCCATGGATCGCCACAACATCGCCGGGCTTGGCGCCGCAATTGCGAAGGGCGTTGAAAGTCGTGACGCCGGCGCACAGCAGCGGCGCGGACTCGACCGCATCGAGGTCCTCCGGCACGCGCGCCAGAGCCGAGGTAAGCGCGAGCATGTCGGTGGCGTAGCCGCCGTCACGCGTAACGCCGGTGGCGCCGCGAATGTTTTCGCACGCGAAGGTTTCGCCCCGCCGGCAATGGCCACAATAGCCGCATGAACCGCCGAACCAGCCAACCCCGACCCGCGCGCCAACGCTCCAACCCTCGACGTCCGAGCCCAGGGCATCGATCAAGCCGATCACTTCATGGCCGGGCACGCGCGGATAGCTGATCCCCGGCATCAGGCCCTGCACCGTGACGGAATCGCTGTGGCAAACCCCACAGGCATGGACGCGGATGCGGACCTCGTGGCGGTCGGGCTTGGGCAAGTCGCGTTCCTCCATGCGGAATCGGCCGCCGCGTTCCGGAACAGTCATTGCGCGCATCTTTGACATATTCGACATGGACGTGATCCTCGTGATTGGACCAATGATGTAGGTGCCGGACCGACGCACACCTAGAGCGGCCGACCGCTCCTGTGTCGCTGGGGCGAGGTTATTGCCGGGCGCCGCAAAGCGCTAAGCCCGCAATGACGGAGACCATTTACTTCGCCAACGCGCCCAATTGCGCTTCAACCGCCTCGAGCGCCTTTTCCGGCTCGACCCAAGCGAAATCGGAAAGCTGATTGCGGAACCACGTCGCTTGACGCTTGGTGTATCGGCGGGTGTCACGTTTGGCGCCTTCGATCGCCTGCGCGAGCGTGAGGTCGCCTTGGAGATGGCGAATAAGCCACGGCACGCCGTGCGCCTTCATCGCCGGCAATTGCGGATCGAGATCGCGCGCCGCGAGCGTGCGCACCTCCTCGATCGCGCCGCTCGCGATCATGCCGTCGAAGCGGGCGTCGATGCAGCGCAAAAGCTCGTCGCGGTCGGGCATCAGGAACACTTTCGCCGCGCGGGCAGCATCGACGCTTGGCGGCATATTTTCCTCGTTCAGTTCGATCAGCGAGCGGCCGGTCGCCAACACCACTTCCAGCGCGCGCGCAATGCGGGAACGGTCACCGGGCATCAGCCGCGCCGCGGCGGCAGCATCGCGAACTCTAAGCTCCGCGTGCAACGCGGCGACGCCGTCGCTTTTGAGCCGTGCCCGTACCGTCTTGCGTATCTCGGCGGGAATCGGTGGCACGGCGGCAAGCCCGCGCGTGAGCGCATTGAAATAGAGGCCGGTACCGCCGACAATGATCGCGGCGCGTCCGTCGCGGCGCATTGCCGCGAGGGCTGCGGCAACCTCCGTGCACCAGCGACCGACCGAGTAATTCTCTGCGGCGTCGACGTGGCCGTAAAGCTGGTGGGCGGTGCGCTGTTCCTCCGCCGGCGTCGGACGCGCGGTGATGATGCGCAGATCGCGATAGACCTGCATGGAATCGGCGTTGATGATCACGCCGCCATGTTTTTCGGCCAGCGCCAGCGCCAGCGCCGACTTGCCGCTCGCGGTCGGACCGGCGATGAGGATGATGTCTGGTGTGCCCACCGGGTTGACGTAAGGCGGATTTGCGCCAATTAAAATCCCGCGACAAAGAGAACTTTCTTGACCCTGATAAAACCCTTTCGCGCGTTGCGGCCGGCGCCGGGACGCGCTGCCGAAGTCCTCGCACCGCCCTATGACGTCCTCTCCAGCGCCGAAGCGCGCGAGCGCGCCAAAGGCAGGCCATGGAGCTTCCTGCACGTCTCCAAGGCGGAGATCGACCTCGATCCGTCGCTCGATCCTTACGACCGCGCCGCATACGCCAAGGCCGCCGAGAATTTGCAGCGCATGATCGCCGCCGGCGTTCTCAAGCGCGACGACAAGCCTTGCTACTACGTCTATCGGCTGACCTGGCGCGGCCAAACGCAGACCGGCTTGGCGGCGGTCGCTTCGCTTGCGGCTTACGCCGGCAATCGCATCCGCAAACACGAACTTACGAATCCGGCCAAGGAGGATGACCGGGTGCGTCAGATCGAGGCGGTGAAGGCGCAAACCGGCCCGGTCATGCTCGCCTATCCGCCGGCGCCGGAAATCGATGCTTGGCTGTCGCGTCAGGCGGCCGCCGGCAAACCTGAGGTCGACGTCACAGCCGACGACGGCGTGCGCCACCAGCTCTGGGTGATCGACGATGCCGCGGCAACGGCGGCGCTCACCCGCGCGGTCGACGCTTTGCCCGCGCTTTACATCGCCGACGGCCACCACCGCTCGGCGGCGGCGTTGCGCGAAGCCGAAGCGCGCGGCGCAGGCACGGGCGGCTATTTCCTCGCCGTGCTATTTCCGCAAGCCGAGATGACCATCCTCGACTACAACCGCGTGCTGCGCGACTTGAATGGGCGAAGCCCGGCCGCGTTGCGCACCGAAATCGGCGGCCGCTACACGGTCGAGCCGAGCGACCGGCCGGTCCGCCCGGCGGGACCGACCGAGGTCGGGATGTTTCTCGCCGGACGCTGGTACCGGCTGATGCTTCGTCCCGAAGCCGCAAGCACGCAGCCGGCGGACCCGGTTGGCCGGCTGCCGGTCACGCTCCTTCATCGCAACATCATCGAGCCCATTCTCGGCGTGCGCGATCCGCGCACCGATCCGCGCATCGACTTCGTCGGCGGCGGCCGCGGGCTTGGCGAACTCGAGCGCCTGGTGTCCTCAGGCAAAATGGCGGTGGCGTTCGCGCTCTATCCGACGCAAATGCGCGACCTCATGGCGGTCGCCGACGCCGGCGCAATCATGCCACCGAAGTCCACCTGGTTCGAACCCAAGCTTGCCGACGGCATGGTCAGCCACGTTCTGGATTGAACCGGCCGCTGCCGGCCGGTTCAATGCGCCGCGTGGAGGCGAAGCCGGGAAACGCCGCCCGCCAGATTGAACCCGGTATTCGCTTCGACAGAGACGGGTTGCAGCGCGAACGACCGGTGCGAGCCGCCGACGAGCGCGTTGGCGCCGAGCCCGATGCCGACCGTCACGTCGGCGCTGGCGCCGACGTAGGTGCCGGCGAGCGCGCCGTGATGATGGTATCCGTTGATCGGCGCAAACACCGCCCACACCAGCCGCCCGCCGCCTTTGAAGCCGATATCGAGGCCTACGGTCGTGAAGCTGCCGTAATAGAGTTCCGGCGGCCACGGCCCGTTCGGGACGTAGCGGCAAGACAAGCGCTGTTTCGATCCGACGATAAAACCGACCGTCGGCGCCAAATTGCAGGTCAGCGTTCCCACCTTGGCGCGACCTTGTGCTGATGCCTCGGTTGCCAATCCAAGCGTGCTGAGCACAACGATCGCCGCCAGCGTGCGAACGAGCCTGATATTCATTATTATTTTCCCCATTATTTTCTCCCTGTAGCGCGCACTATCGGGCGCGCTCACGAAAACGGGTGGCAACCTTTATTCGCTGTCCGGAAAATGAGCAACCCTGCGACAGTGTTCGTGGTCTACGACTTGCCGGCGGCAGGCGCCGGTCTAGGGTCCGTGAATGATTCTCCTCTGCGGCGGTCAATCCGGCGTCGACCGCGCGGTGCTTGACGTCGCCGTTGACGACGGCATCGCTTACGGCGGCTGGTGTCCCAAGGGCGGTTGGGCGGAGGATCTTCCGGCGCCGCCGGGATTGCTGGCGAAATATCCAAACCTGAAAGAGACGCCGCTCGCCGATCCGGCGCAGCGCACCGAATGGAACGTGCGCGACGCCGATGCATGCATGATTATCGTCGACCGCCGTGGCTTGGGGGTCTCGGCGGGAACCGCGCGCGCACAAGATCTGGCGCACCGTTACCGCAAGCCGCTGTTCGTCGCCGATCTGGCGAGGCCCGACACCGTCGAACATGCGCTACTGTGGCTGCGCGTCCAACTGGCAAGGCACGGCGCCGACCTCAAGCTCGCCATCGGCGGGCCGCGCGAAAGCGAAGCACCGGGGATTTACCAGCGCGCGAAGGCGTTCATCACGGCGCTGCTGGATTAAAGCGCAACCGCTTTGGATTGAATCGATCGGCGTTCTATCGTTTAACCGGCGCGCACGCGGCCGGTAAAGGCGCCGGCGTCACGGCTCAGCGCGTCGGCCTGGCGGCTCAATTCGGCCGCCGCCGCCAAAACCTGGTCCGCACCGCGGCCCGAACGATGCACCAGCGCGCTGACGCCGGCGATGCTGTCCGATACCTCGCTCGTGCGCACCGCCGCGCCGTCGACGATCTCGGCAATCCTGCCGGCCGCCAAGTTCTGCTGCCGCACCGAATTGGAGATGGCGCCGGAAATCACGCGGACCTCGCCGATCGATTTTGCCATCGCCTCATTTGCGTTCCGCACCACCTCGATCACCTGGCCGACCGACGCCGTCTTGTCCTTGATCTGCGCCAGCGCCTTGGTGGTTTGTGCGGCCAGCGCCTTAACCTCCTGGGCGACGACAGCAAAGCCGCGGCCGGCCTCTCCGGCACGGGCCGCTTCGATGGCCGCGTTGAGCGCCAGCAGGTTGGTTTTGTTGGCAATCGCGGTAATCAAGGACGCAACTTGATCGATATCCTTGACCGTCGTCACCAGCGCGGCGGTGTTGGCCACTGCAGTGTCGGTGCAGCGCGTCGCCTCCTCGACGATGCCGGAGGCGCTGGCGACTTGGGCGCCGATTTCGCTGATCGAGGCGGAAAGCTCTTCGATCGCGGCGGCTACGCTTGTCGCGCTCGTCGTCGTGTCCTCGGCGACGGAGGCGGCTTTGCTGGCGTGGCGGTGCGATTCGTTCAACACCACCGTCATATCGCGCGCGAAGACCTCGAGTTCGGTGGCTGACTGACCGATCGAACCGGCGATGGCGAGGATGTCGCGCTCGAAGGCCACGGCGACGGCTTCCAGCGCTGCGGCTTTTTCCGCCGCCGCCCGCTCGCGCTCGACGGCGTGCGAATCTTCGGCGTCGCGCAGCGCCAGCGCGTTGTCGCGAAACACGGCGACCGCGCGCGCCATAGCGCCGATCTCGTCGGCGCGCAGGCTGCCGTCGATCGGGACGCGGAGATCGCCGGCGGCCATCTGCGTCATCGTCCGCGCCATGCGCTGCAACGGCCGTGTAATGAAAAATTGCGCGAACAGGAACGCACCGATCAGCGCCGCCGCTGTTCCACCGGTGAGCACGCCGACGGTGGTCCGGTACATCCAGGCGCCACGCTCGGCCGCTTCGGCCTCGGTGCTGCGCGCCTGCGCGCCGAGAATATTGATCAGCCGGTCCATCTGAAACGTCACGTCGTCGCGCGCAGGATCGAATTTAAGGTCCATGATGCGCTCGGCCTCGTACCATTCGCCGGCTTTTACCGCGCTCTTGAGGTCGCCCGCGATGCGATGCGCGATCTCCAGCTTGTCGAAAATGCGCTGCACATCCTCGCCGGCGGCAGGGTAATAGCTCAACACGTTGTTCAAGGCGTTTTTGGCGTCCGCGTATTCTCCGTCGATCGCCTCAGCGGATTCCTTGGCTTGATCGGAGTCCCCTGCCGAATAAGTCTTGTAAGCGGCGACGCCGAACGATTCGATCGCCGTCTTCGCTTCGGCGAGCGCGAGCCGCGCCGGCGCGAAATGCCGCGTCACCACCGCGTTGAGCCGGTCAAGCTCGGCGAGCCGCTGCAGGCAGAACCAGTTGGCGCCGATCGATAAAACACCCAATGCCGCGATGAGCAAAACGGCTTTCAGCGCGATCGGCAGATGGAGCGAATTCAGAGCGGGCTTGGACATGGCAATGCGGGATTTTGCATGCGATTTTTTACCCAACAATTGTTCCCATCCGCTTAACGATCGAGCGCCGCTGTTGTAAACTGATCGTCACAAATGCCGCGCGACTCGAGTCGTGCCGGAGATCAAATAAACCGATGCGCCAATACCTCGATTTGATGGACCGCGTGCTCACCGAAGGCACGGAAAAGCGCGATCGCACCGGCGTCGGCACCCGCTCGATTTTCGGACATCAGATGCGCTTCGAGCTTGCCGACGGATTTCCGCTTCTCACCACCAAGAAATTGCACCTCAAATCCATCATCTACGAACTGCTGTGGTTTTTGCGCGGCGACACCAACGTCAAATATCTCGACGATCACGGCGTCACCATCTGGGACGAATGGGCCGACGAAAACGGCGATCTCGGTCCGGTCTACGGCCGGCAATGGCGGTCGTGGCCGACGCCGGACGGGGGCTCGATCGACCAGATCGCGAATGTGTTGGCCGAAATCCGTCGCAACCCGGCGTCGCGTCGGCTCATCGTCACCGCGTGGAATCCGGCGGAGAACGATCGCATGGCCTTGTCGCCGTGCCATTGCCTGTTCCAGTTCTATGTTGCCGATGGCGCGTTGTCGTGCCAGCTCTATCAGCGCTCGGCCGACGTATTCCTCGGCGTGCCGTTCAACATCGCCTCTTACGCGCTGCTGACATTGATGGTCGCGCAGGTGAGCGGACTTGAGCCCGGCGCGTTCGTTCACAGCTTCGGCGACACGCATCTTTATCTCAACCATCTCGAGCAAGCGCGGCTGCAACTGTCGCGCAGCCCGCGCCGGCTGCCGACGCTGCGGCTCAATCCCGCGGTGAAGGATTTGTTCGCGTTCCGCTACGAGGATTTTTCGCTCGAAGGCTACGAGCCGCACCCGCACATCAAGGCCGCTGTGGCGGTGTGAGGTCTGCTACGCAGCAATCGGCTGATCGAAAAGCTTATACTGGCAGGGGATCACAAATGGCTTGTGTTGGTTCTGTGTCCGATAGTCTTCAAATAAATCCAGCTGACGTGTGATCCAACGCTGTCTAGCAACACTATCAGTGTAGAAGTCATTTATCTCCACATACCTTACGCGCTTTCTTTTACGATCCAAAACTCGGAATCTAGACGGGTACTCGTCGTGGGGTCCGGCTGGAATATTCTGATCTGTAAAAGTTTCCCATTGTCGCTTGTCAATCCGGAATGAGAACTTCGCATCTCCGTGAAGTTCTTTTCCAGTAAGAACTTCCGTTAAATAAATCTTGTTAAACAGCTTATTGAAGATCGTGTACATCTCCGCGCCGCCGATCACAAAAATGTCCTTTTGCTCTCGTGCAATCGCGATGACATCTGCAAAGTACAACGCGCTAGCCA
>Ga0335075_10009023_pt1 | contig 15253 bp, 16 predicted proteins | sample Lox_Sample_24_FD_206723 | JGI IMG/M metagenome (GOLD analysis project Ga0335075, IMG submission 206723) | Soil microbial communities from Loxahatchee National Wildlife Refuge, Florida, United States - Lox_Sample_2.4 | ecosystem: Environmental > Terrestrial > Soil > Wetlands | place: USA... | reverse complement strand
GGGCGTGTGGGGGCCCCCCCCCCGCCCCCACCCGCCGCCGGCCGGCCACCACACACACGCCGGGTCGGCGTTTCGGGGTGAGGGTCAGGCGAACTCCAGGGCGGTGCAGACCCAGCGAGGAGCGGGGTCGTGCCGGCCCCGCTTGAGCTCGAAGCGGGCGGCGACGGCGCGGGAGCGCTCGCCGTACCGCACGTGGACCCCGGCCTCGACGACGCCGCGGTCCAGGAAGCAGGCGCGGACGCTGAGCACCTGGGGGCGGACGGGCTGAACCCGGGCGACGCCGGGCTGGTGACCGCCGGCGCGGGCGACGAGCAGGGCGCGGCGGTGCAGGTCGCCGTAGACCTCGCTGGTCGTCCAGCGCAGCAGCTGCGTCGCCGGGCGGTCGCCGCCGACGATCTCGACGGCCGCCTGTGCGAAGCGGTGCGCCCAGCGCTCGATGTCGCGCTGACGCCGGGCGTCCACCCGCGAGCGGACGCGCGGCGGCTCCTGGCGCGGCTGAAGGTCGAGGGCGAGCGTGCCCTGCACGCTGGCGATGGGGACCGGAACGCGGAGCGGTACGACGTTGTCGGGTCGGGACTGGCTCATGACGGCTCCTCGGGAGGTGCGGGCAGCCGCAGCTGCTGGCCGGGGTGGATCAGGTCGGGGTCCGGCCCGACGACGGGCCGGTTGAGGTCGTAGAGGCGCCGCCACTGGCGGTCGACCTCGGCCGGCGAGGCGTCCGGGCCGAGCTGGGCGGCAGCCAGGTCCCACAGCGAGTCGCCCGGCCGGACCGTCGCCGGGTCGGTCGGTGAGGCAGGCGGCATCAGGACCACCGGGGTCGCCGGAGCCGCGGCCGCAGGCGGTGCCGCGCTGCCCGTGGCCCGGTCGGGGAGGGGCAGGCCGGACAGTCCGGGGTCGGCCGAGGCCGGGACTGCCAGGCCGGCGGCCAGGGTGGTCCCGCAGGCCAGGAGCACCAGACGCCGCCAGGGCGCGGGGACGCCCGGCACCCGCCGCGCCGCCTGCCCCCGGGCCGCCTGGAGGACGACCGTCGTGGTCGCCAGCCAGGCCCAGGCGCAACACGCGAGCAGGGTCGCGGAGCAGCAGCGGAGCAGCGCGCTCTCCAGGTCCGCCCCGGGACCGCTCACGAGCGCCAGGGCGTCCGCATGCAGCACGGCGGCGGCGAGGACCGCGGCGACGGTGCTGACCAGCCACACGAGGGTGCAGCGCAGCGGGCGGGCGCAGGAGGCAGACATCCGAGAACCTTTGCGTTTGCTTCTGTTTGCCTCAGTCAACGCATCTTTGACGGAGTCGTCAACGGCTTGTCCCCAGGCCGGTGCTTCCTGTGGCAGGCTCGGGACATGGCCTGGGAGAACGACCTTTTCGCGTTCCTCGAGGACCTGGAGCAGCAGGCGGACGCGCTCTACGACGCCGAGCGGGCGCCCGAGCTGGCCGACCGCAGCCGCGCGGAGTACCAGCAGGTCACCCTGGCCAGCCGGCTGGCCGCGTCGGCCGGGCTGGAGGTGGGGCTCGAGGTGAGCGGCGTCGGCACCCTCGCCGGCGTCCTCGAACGGGTCGCCGAGCAGTGGTGCCTGGTGCGCGCCGCGGACCAGGACTGGGTCGTCACCCTCGCCGCGATCCGCTCGGTCAGCGGCGCGTCGCCGCGTTCGGTCCCCGAGGCGGCCTGGTCACCGCTGGCCCGGCTCGGCCGGTCCTCGGTGCTGCGCCGGCTGGCCGAGGCGGGGGAGCGGTGCGTGCTGCACGACACCGCCGGGGGACGCGTGGACGGCGTACCCCGCCGGGTGGGCGCCGACTTCGTGGAGGTCGAGGTCGGGGAGGCGGGACGGACCGTGCTGGTCGCCTTCGCGACGCTCGCCGCGGTGCAGAGCCGGGACTGAGTCGGGAGGGAGCCGGGGCCGCCGTCAGGTCGCGTCGACGTCGTACGGCGGGATCTCGCCGTCCTGGAGCGAGCGCAGGCCGCGCCGGCGGGGAGTCTGCTCGTCGGCGTCCTCCATCGCCTCGACGATGTGCTTGCGCACGATCGTGCGGGGGTCGAGGTCGCGCAGCTCGAGGTCGGCGTACTCCGGGCCGAGCTCGTCCCGCAGCTCGTCGCGAGCGGCGTTGGCGAGCTGGCGGGCCTTGCGCACCATCGCGCCGGCCTGCTTCGCCAGCTCGGGCAGCCGGTCCGGGCCGAAGACCAGGACCGCGACGAACGCGATGACGGCGAACTCCGGCAGACCGACCCCGAACACGCGTCAGAACTTACTGGTCGGCGTCAGCCCGAGCTGCATCCCGGCGAGGCCGCGTCCGCGACCCGACAGCGTGGCGGCGATGCCGGAGAGCTCCCGCGCGGCGGGGGCCGTGGGGTCGGCCTCGACGATCGGCTTGCCGACGTCGCCGCCCTCGCGCAGGGACTGGTCGAGCGGGATCCGGCCGAGCACCGGTACGTCGTACCCGAAGCGGGTCGAGAGGGTGGACGCGACGCGCTCGCCACCGCCGCTGCCGAAGACCTCCAGGCGGTGGTCCTTGCCCTCCTCGGTGCAGTGCGGGCAGGGCAGGTAGCTCATGTTCTCGACGACGCCGACGACGCGCTGGTGCATCATCGAGGCCATCGTGCCGGCACGCTCGGCCACCTCCGCCGCGGCCTCCTGCGGCGTGGTGACCACGACGACCTCGGCGCCGGGCAGGTGCTGCCCGAGCGAGATGGCGACGTCGCCGGTGCCGGGCGGCAGGTCGAGCAGGAGGACGTCGAGGTCGCCCCAGTAGACGTCCGCGAGCATCTGGACCAGCGCCCGGTCGAGCATCGGGCCGCGCCAGGCGACGACCTGGTCGCGGCGCGGCTTCAGCATGCCGATCGAGATCACCGAGACGCCCGAGGGCGTCGGGACGGGCATGATCAGGTCGTCGACCTGGGTGGGGCGGGCGTCGGCCACGCCGAGCATCGCGGGCACCGAGTGGCCGTAGATGTCCGCGTCGACGAGGCCGACCTTGAGTCCCTGCTGGGCCAGCGCGAGCGCGAGGTTGACCGTCACCGAGGACTTGCCGACGCCGCCCTTGCCGCTGGCGATCGCGAAGACCTTGGTCAGCGACCCCGGCTGCGCGAACGGGATCTCCCGCTGGGCCTTGCCGTCGCTGAGGATGTCCTTGAGCCCGGCCCGCTGCTCCGCGCTCATCACGCCGAGCGTCAGGTCGACGCCGCTCACGCCGTCGACGCCGTCGACGGCCGCCGTGACGTCCCGGTTGATCGTGTCCTTGAGGGGGCAGCCCGCCACCGTCAGCAGCACGGTGATGTGCGCGAGGCCGGCGTCGTCGATCTCGACGGAGTCGACCATCCCCAGCTCGGTGATGGGCCGCTTGATCTCCGGGTCGTTGACCGTGGCGAGCGCGGCGTTGACCTGCTCGAGAAGGGTGGTGCTCATGATCACCGAGTCTAGGTGGTCGACCGTCCGGGATCCTCGTCGGCGACGTGAGACTCCGCACGCTCGTCGAGCTCGCTGAGCAGGGCGCGCAGCTCCGAGCGGAGGAAGTCGCGGGTCGCGACCTCGCCGACGGCCATCCGCAGGGACGCGACCTCGCGGGCCAGGAACTCCATGTCGGCGTGGGCGCGGGCATCGGCCTGACGGTCCTGCTCGGCGATCACCCGGTCGCGCGCCTCCTGGCGGTTCTGGGCCAGCAGGATCAGCGGGGCGGCGTACGACGCCTGCAGGCTGAGCATCAGGGTCAGGAAGATGAACGGGTAGTCGTCCCACTTCAGGTCGTCGGGGGCCAGGGCGTTCCAGCCGACCCAGATGACGACGAAGCCGGTCATGTAGAGCAGGAACTTCGCGGTCCCCATGAACCGGGCGAACTGCTCGGCGAAGACCCCGAACGTGTCGGAGTCGTACGCCGGCCGGCGTACGAGGGGACGGCGCAGCTCGCGCGGCGCGTCGAGCCGGCTGCGCGGCGACCGCTCAGCCACGGGAACCACCCTGTCGGCCCTGGCGCCGCTCGGTGGACCGGATCGCCTGGTCGCGCCAGCCCTCCGGGAGCATGTGGTCGAGCAGGTCGTCGACGCTCACGGCACCGACGAGGTGGCCGTTGTCGTCGACGACGGGCGCGGCGACGAGGTTGTACGTCGCCAGGTGGGCCGCGACCTGGTCGATCGTCGCCTCCGGGCGCAGCGGGTCCATGGAGTCGTCGAGCGCACCGGCCACGAGGGTGGACGGGGGCTCGCGCAGCAGCCGCTGGATGTGGGCCACCCCGAGGAACCGGCCTGTCGGTGTCTCCAGCGGCGGGCGGCAGACGTAGACCAGCGCGGCCAGGGCGGGCGTCAGCTCGGGGTTGCGGACGTGGGCCAGGGCGTCGGCGATGGTCGCGTCCGGGCCGAGGATGACCGGCTCGGGGGTCATCATCGCGCCGGCGGTGTTCTCGACGTACGACATCAGGCGCCGGACGTCCTCGGCCTCCTCGGGCTCCATGAGCTCCAGGAGGGCCTCGGCGGTCTCGGGCGAGAGCTCCGCGATCAGGTCGGCGGCGTCGTCGGGCGACATCTCCTCCAGGACGTCGGCGGCACGCTCGGAGTCGAGATGGCTGAGGATCTCGACCTGGTCCTCCTCGGGCAGCTCCTCCAGGACGTCGGCGAGCCGCTCGTCGTCGAGCGCGGCCACCACCGCCGTCCGGCGCTCCACGGGCAGGTCGTGGATCATGTTGGCGGCATCGGCCGGGCGCATCTCGTTGAGCGCGTGCACGAGGTGGGTGGCGCCCTGGGTCTCCTCGCGACGGCTGAGCCCCTCGACGTCGCGCCACTCGACGACATGGGTCTGTCCCCGGCGGCGCAGCCCCTTGGCGGGCTCCTGGACGGCGACCCGGCTGAGCACCCAGTCACGGTTGCGGGCCTGCTCCATCGCGACGTCGTACACGACCCCGACGACGCCGCTGGAGGAGATGGTCACGGTGCGGTCGAGCATCTGCCCGATCACCAGGGTCTCGGTCGAGCGCTGCTCGAAGCGGCGCATGTTGAGCAGCCCGGTCGTGTAGACCTGTCCGGCGTCGATGTTGGTCACCCGGGTCATCGGCACGAAGATCCGCCGCCGTCCGAACACCTCGGCCACCAGCCCGAGGACCCGTGGTTGGCTCACCTCCGAGCGGATCGCCACCACCAGGTCGCGGACCTTGCCGACCTGGTCGCCCTGCGGGTCGAAGATCGGCAGACCGACCAGGCGGGCTGCGTAGACCCGCGAGGGTGCGGTGCTCATGACCGTGGAACGGAGCCCACGGGCGTGGTGAGGGACGGATCGAACACGTTGAGATTCTGCCTGCTGTTGATGCCGCTCCCGGCGACCACCGGCAGGCGGAGCACGCTCGTCACCAGGTTGGCGACGGCCGCGGTCCGGATCGGCTGCCGGCCGGTGTACTTCGAGCGACGTGCGGCGGCCGTGGTGTAGCTCGGGTTGATCGTGTACAGGTCGCCGCGGAAGACGCCCGGACCCCAGACCATCAGGGGGACGACGCGGCTGGAGGTCGGCGACGGGCCGGTGCTGCTCGCCGTGACGACGACCATCGTGGAGCCGGCCGTGCGCGGCGTGTTGTTGATCGTCCGCAGGATCCGGTTGACGCGGGCGTCGGCGAGGCGGAGCGCCGCGAGGTACTTCCTGCTGCGCGGGCCGTACTTCTCGGCGGCCCGGGCGGGGTCGTCGAGCTGGACGAAGGTCAGGGTGGGCGCCGACTTCGCGAGCTGCTTGCGGGCCGCGCGGAAGGCGGCGTTGTCGCGGTCGCCCACGACGACGCGGTTGAACTTGCCGCGGCCGTTGTTCCTGCCGACGCGGTCGGCGGCGCCGTTGCGGGAGTTCCAGGAGCGCACGATCAGGTTGGACCGCGCGTCTCCGGAGTAGAAGCCGGTCGTCATGCCCACGTCGTGGGCGACGTCGAACATGCTCGTGACGTAGCGACCCGCGGCGCGGTGCACGGTCGTGCTTCCTCGGGTCGACGCCGTCGCGATGCCGTGTCCGCCGTCCTTGCGGCGGACCGGGCGACCGGTGATCATGCTGACGGCGTTGGGCAGCGCGGTGGTCCGCTCCTGCAGGGTGCGCGCGGCCAGCGTGGACGCGCCCTTGCTGCGGATCCGCGCCAGCGCCGGGGTGGTGCGGGTGCGGATCACGGGGGAGCGCAGGCCCTGGACGTCGATCACGACGACCCGCTGGATCCCGGCCCGGGCCGCGGCGTCCGGCGCGATCGTGGCCGTGGCGTAGACGAGCGCGTGGTCGGTGGTCTTCTGGATCAGGCCCTTCTCCAGGGTGGTGTAGCCCGACCAGGAGATGTCCGGCGTGCCCATGATCCAGTTGACCTTCATCGGCCTGGTCGGCTGGCAGGCGCCGCCGGGGACGTCCTCGTGGTAGCCGCCGCTGGCCGACTCCAGCTCGGTCAGGTACGTCATCGGGCAGTAGAACTTCTCCCGGTCGTTCATGTCGCCGAGCAGGATCACCGGGATGTTCGGGTTCTGGCGGCGCAGGTTGTTGACCAGGGTCGCCTGGATGCGCTCGGCCTGGTCCCGCCACTTCTGCGCGTCGCCGCGGGTGTTGGCCGGGTTGTGGGTGTTGAGCACCCAGATCAGCTGGCCGGTGGCGTTGTTGCGCAGCTGGATGAGGGGCCGCGCCTGCATCTGACCGCCGAAGTACGGCGACATGAAGGTGGTCTGGCTGACCAGGGTCCAGTCGGCGGTCCGCCAGGCGATCGCCTTGGACTGCGCCGGGCCGGGCGCGTCCAGCCCGGGGGTGATCGACCAGGTGGCGCCGAGCAGCTTCGTGAACGCGGCGTACTGCTGGGGCTCGAACTCCTGGAAGCCGACCAGGTCGACGCCGGTCTGTTCCAGCAGCTGGGTCGCGTACCGCATCCGCTTGGGGCCGCTCTCCCAGCCGGGACGGTTGCCCCCGGGCCTGGTGTGGCTGTGGCCGAGGACGTTGAACGTGGCGACCTGGAAGGAGGTGTTGCCCGAGCGCAGCGCGGCGGCCGAGGCGGCGGCTGCGGGAGCGGCGGCGGCCGAGGCGGCGGTCGACGACCCGGTGGGGACGGCCGCGGCGACGCCGAGCGCGAGCGTGGCGGCTAGCGCGCCGACCAGGGCCCGGCGCCGGCGGGAGACGGGAGCCGAGGGCTCGGAGGAACGGCTCGACTGGCGCATGACAGGACTCCCGATGACGGCGGCGACTGGTTCATGGTAGGTGATGTTGTTGGGATTGGTGTGGTTCGTGTGACTCGCCCACCGCTCGACGAGCGGTCAGGAACGCCGGAGCCGACCCAGTCCGCGGCGGACCGCGTCCGTGGCCGGCTTCGTGGCCGGCGCCTCCGCGGCGGTGTCCTGGCCGCTTCCCTTCTTGGCGTCCTTCTTGCGGTCGCTGTCGGGGAGGAACTGCCACTTGTCCTGGTCGCGCAGCTCCTCCAGCATGCCGACCAGCCGGGCCCGCTCGGCGTCGGGCAGGGGCTCGGGCGTGTGCGTGCCCTGCAGCGGGTCGATCTCGCGCAGCAGGCCGAGGTCGCGCAGCAGGTCGACCGGGTCGGCCATGTGCCGCTCGTAGATCAGCTCGAAGAAGCGGGCGCGCTGCTCGTCGGGCAGGTCCTTGCCCACCACGGCCTTCAGGGCGGTCGCCAGCTGCATCCGGTGGGGTCCGAAGTGCATCTGGGGGCCGGAGCCGACCATCGCGGTCCACTTCCGGACGAACTCCTCCCCGGAGTACGACTCCAGGTGCAGCATCTCGAACCCGGCGCGGTGGACCAGGGGCAGGCGGTTGTCGTCGTTGTCCGTGGCCTTGTGGATGCCCAGCCACACGTCGGCCTGCGGGCGTACGCCGACCTTCCCGGCGATGTGGCTGCGGAAGTAGAGGGAGTTCGTCGGCTCGGCCAGCACGCCCAGGACCTGCAGGAGGGCGAGGTCTCCGTCCTTGAGCAGGGGCTTGAACAGCCGCGGCTCCCCGGCGGGGTGCATCTCGCTGACGACCTCGAGCGGCTTGAGACCCACGGCCGGACGGCGCCGCGGCACCTTGGCGAGCTCCGCGCGGTCGATGCGCACGATCTCGTCGGCGTCGACGTGGAAGAGCCACTCCGCCCAGTCGAGACGGCGCAGCACGGCTCGGGCCAGGTTCGCATTGACGCGCTGGCGCTTGTTGAGGAGCTGGGGGCGTCGGCCCTGCCACCACGACTCGTCGGTGACCACGACGGTCACCTGGGGCTGGGCCGTCAGCCACGCGAGCACCTCGTCCTCGGGACCGTCGGAGTCGTCGAGGAAGACGATGAGGTGGTCGGCGCCACCGGCGAGGTTGCCCCGGACGAAGCGCTGCACGTTCGCCAGGCGGTCCTTGAGAGTGGTGACGGTGACGATCACGCCGGGCACTCTAGAGGAGGGGTCGACCCGGGCCGCCGCCGACGACGCCCCGGCGGCGCCGGATGACTAGCATGACCCGCATGCCACCCCGGACGACGGCGCCCGTCACCGACCTCGCCGTCGATGACCGAGGTCTCAGCTTCACCGCCACCGACGACGTACCGGCCAACGTGCTCTTCGACGGCCAGCGGGTCTTCTCCCTCTGGCTCAAGCGCGACACGACGGGCGAGGACGAGCGCCGCCACTACGACTGGCCGCCCGCGCTGCGACGCTTCCTCGACGGCTCGGTCGAGGTCGCCCTGGCCGACCCGGTCGACGACACCGTGTGGCTGTCGACCTCCGTCCGGCTCGGTGGCGGCGAGGGGCCGATCAGCGTGCGGGACCGGGACGGGAACCCGCTCGCGCTCGACAAGAGCCTGCGGCTGACCCGGCTGTTCGGCGACCGCGACCCCGACCAGATGCTCCCGCTGCTCGACACCATCGAGGTGGTGCTCGGCGCCCTGGAGGAGGCGGGCGTCGAGCCGTTCGTCGCGTACGGCACCCTCCTCGGCGCGGTCCGCGACCAGGACTTCATCGGCCACGACTCCGACGCCGACCTCGGCTACGTCAGCCGCTTCGAGCACCCCGTCGACGTCATCCGGGAGTCCTTCCAGCTGCAGCGCCGGCTGCGCGAGATGGGCTTCCCGGTGCACCGCTACAGCGGTCTCGGGCTGAAGGTGGTCGCCCGGGAGGCCGACGGGTCGCCGCGCGGCCTCGACGTCTTCGGCGGGTTCATGCGCGACGACATGCTCTACCTGATGGGGGAGGTCGGCCACCCCTTCCGCCGGGAGTGGCTCTACCCCCGCAGTCCGGTCGTGCTGGCCGGCCGGGAGTTCCCGGCACCGGCCCAGCCGGACCACCTCCTCGAGGCGATGTACGGCCCGACCTGGCGTACGCCGGACCCGGCGTACCAGTTCACGACGCCGCGCAGCACCCAGCGCCGGCTCTCCGGCTGGTTCCGCGGCACCCGGGTCGGCATCGACGAGCGCTGGGCGAAGAAGCGGGACGGGACGACCGCGCCCTCCCGGCGCGCCCCGAGCACCTTCGTGCGCTGGGTCGGCCGCCGCGAGGGCGGTACGGCGACGTTCGTCGACGTCGGCTGCGGCGAGGGCGCCGATGCGCTGTGGCTGAGCCGGACCGGCACCCGGGTCGTCGGCCTGGACTTCTTCGGCCCCGACCTGCGCCGGGCGCAGGGCCGCGCCGAGCGCAAGGGCCTGCAGACCGAGTTCGCCTGGGTCAACCTCCACGAGCTGCGCTCGGTGCTCTCCGTCGGTGCCTGGCTCGCCCGCGAGGAGGGGCCGCGGGTCGTCCTCGCCCACCACGTCGTGGACGCGGTCGACCGGACCGGACTGGCCCACCTGCTGCGCCTGGCCCGCACGATCACCCGTGACTCGGGCCGGTGCTACCTGCAGTTCCAGACCGTCGCCACGGACAACTCCCGGCAGGCGGGCCTGCGCGCGGTCCCCGCCGAGCGGGTGGTCGAGGCGGTGCGGGAGCGCGGCGGCCGGGTCGAGGAGCTGGTCGAGCTCACCGAGGCGCAGGTGGGAATCCCCGGGGCAGCGGCGGACGCCGGCCCCTCGTTGTGCAGGATGGTGGTCTCATGGAGTCGATGAAGAGGTTGTTCCGCAGCCGGGCCGCGATGCAGGAGCGCATGCGCGTGCTCGAGGAGGAGGTGCAGGAGTGCCGCCAGCTCAACGTGCGCCTCGCCGAGCTCTGCGACGTGGTCACCGAGCTGCTGCTCCCCGTCGCCGACCGTGACGAGGCCGCCGTACGCGCGATCCTCGACAAGTACCGCTCGGACGTCGGCGACCCGCTCGCCCGCTGAGCGGACCGGCTCTTCGGCCTGGGCACAGGCCGGCTGTCGACGGCGCCTATCGCTGTAGTAGTGCGGGCACTGCGCGCGACGACCCACAAGAACCGAAACGCCGCGAGGTCGAGCCCCCTGTGGAGGTAGTCACGACGCCACGTGCGGCATTTCGCAGCACCGGGTCGAGGGTGTGGAAACTCGGTTGCGATCGAACGTGCGTTCGACGATATTGAGATGGTCATCCCGTAGAGCTCTCGGAGGCTCGCATGGCCCACCCGATCCGCCAAGCCGCGGCCGAGATCGACGGTGCGCTGAAGTCGGTCGCCGACGTGAACCCGGCCTTCATGACCGCGCCGGACAAGGCGGCAGCCCTGGTCGAGCTGGCCGCGATCGAGGCACGGGTCGCCGAGCTCCGGCTCCGGGTCACCGCCGACGCCTCCGACGTGGCCGAGGAGACCGGCGCCCGCGACGCAGGTGCCTGGACGGCAGCCGCCACGCACCGCCGCCGCGGCGACTGCGCGGCCGAGTTCCGTCTCGCCCTGGCCCTTCCGGACCGGCCGGTGCTCGCCGCCGCGTTGCGCGAGGGCCGCGTGAACCTCGACCAGGCCCACGTCATCGCCACCGCCCTGGCCAAGCTGCCCGCCGACGTCTCCTCGTCCGTGGTCGACGAGGCCGAGGCCGCCCTGGTGGGGTACGCCGACCGCTTCGACCCCACCGAGCTCGCCCGCCTGGGCCGTCGCATCCTCGACGTCATCGCCCCCGAGATCGCCGAAGCGGTCGAGGCCCGCCACCTGGCCGACCTCGAAGCCTCCGCCCACCAGCGGATGCGCCTGGGCCTCCGCGCCCTCGGGGACGGCACGACCCGCATCACCGGCCTGATCCCCGATGCCTCCGCCGCGAGACTCGCGACCTGCCTCCACGCCTTCACGAACCCCCGCCGCGATGACACCGCCCCGGCGGCTGACCCGTCGCTGGTGGAGGAGGGACCGAACGCCGACTCAACGCTGGTTGAGGTGCGAGCGAAGCGAGCCTCGAAACCCAGTGAGCCGACCAGCAGCCCCGCCCCCTACGGACGCAAGGCAGCGCGAGCGTTCTGCCAACTCCTGGAGACTCTCGACCCGGCGCGCCTCCCGATCCACGGCGGCGACGCCACCACTCTCGTCGTGACCATGAGCCTGGATTCGCTCCGCGCCGACCTCGCAACCGCAACGCTCGGCAACCCCGCCCCCGGCGACTCCCACGACCGCATCACCGCCGAGGAAGCCCGCCGCCTCGCCTGCACCGCCGGCATCGTCCCCGCCGTCCTCAACGGCCAGAGCGAAGTCCTCGACCTCGGCCGCTCCCAACGCTTCTTCAATCGTGCCCAGCGCCGCGCCCTCGGGCTCCGCGACGGCGAATGCCGAGCGGAGGGCTGCCACATTCCGGCGCCGTGGTGCGAGGCCCACCACGCCGGCACTCCCTGGGCCGCCGGCGGCCGCACCGACCTCGCCGACGGACAGCTCCTCTGCTCCCACCATCACCATCGAGCCCACGACCCGACCTACGCCACCGAACGCCTTCCTGGCGGCGGCGTCAGATTCCACCGACGAACGTAGATCAGCAGTGCCCGTCATTGGCGGCGAAATGACGCGGCGCGTGCCACCAGGCGTGCGGGATCTGGTCCTAACACTCCGGCGCGGTGGGTGTCGTCCATTGCTGGCCCGATGAGGGCACCATCAGTCGGAACTCGTTGAGGCTGCGGGTTCCATGGTTCCAATAGAGTCAGGTCGTGAAGCGAAGGAGCCGTCAGCCATGTGTGCCCACCCCGCATCTGCCAGCCAGCGCAGCACGTGGCAACGGTACGTCCATGAGTGACCCGGGCACCACAGCCGACACGTTGGACAAGGAACAGATCGATCAGTTGCACGCCGCGACATTGCAAGTGTCGAGCAACTGCTTTGAGTTGAAGAAGCTCTGCGCGACAGTCATAGTCGCCGCGGGGACGCTGATCGCGCTCCTCAGCAACCGTGAACTCAATCAGGCAATCTTTGTCGGCGGTCTGGTCGTCGTGGCGGTGTTCTGGTGTGCCGACGCACAGAGCTACTACATCCAAGTCAAGTTGCGGGCCAGGATGAAAGAGCTCCTGCGAGACCGGGTAAAACGTGTCCCCGAACTCAGCAGTTACGCGTCCGACGGTGTCGGCTTGCCGGTCGAAGATCAGCCTGCGCATTGGCATCGGGTCCTCCACGCATTCTTCAATGCCTCGATGCTCTACTACTTCCTTGTTGCGTTTGTGGTGTTGACGGCATGGGCGGCGTATGCGAGCGGTCTGATCGAATGACCGTCGCGTTCCTGAGCTACTCCATGCGAGACGGCGCCCTCGACCTATCCGCCCTAGAACAAATTGCACATCAATTACATGGGGCGCACGAGTTCGTTTACGTCGACCGACTTCACAACAGGGACGTTCGTCCTCAGGACCATCTGGAACACGTGCTGCGGTCCTCGGTAACGCTATATGCGCTGCAAACCCCCGCGTTTCGCTTCTCGCCCTGGGTGCGCCGCGAGTTGTCGCTCGCCACACGTCTCAGGATCAGAATAGTTCCGGTTCGCTGGCCGACCGCCGGACAAGTGGCACCATGCAGCCGTGCACCGCAACGCATCGTTTCGGAGTAGGTGACATTCCGAAATGCGTCCTAACGACGCAACCTGGAGGAGTGATCATCGACTCGAGGTCGGATCGGACTGGTCGGGCGACTTGCACCCACGATCGTCGATGGTGACCTCGACAGCGCGAGTTCTCGTGGCCCGCGTCGTGGACGGACTTCGTGTCGGTCTTCAAGGAGTCGTCAGTCGGCACGCGGAGTAACACCACTCAGGGGATTCTTGCACCGCATCCTTATCTCCATGACTCGTCGGCGCAGAATCTCCGTTGACGTGCACTCGGTGCCGCGGCGGAGTTGAGATGTCCGCGTCGAGACCCTTCCGATGCTGAGTCGGAGGAAACAGCACGCGGGCTGGACCTTCCCACTTCTACATTAAGGCCTGTGGTTGCCGGAATAGCCCGCGCAATAGGCCTCTGTAAGACCGTCAGCTGCAACGACCTGTCGATTGGCGTTCGATCGCAGCAGCGTGGTCAAGTCCCCAGAACGGCTGCATGATATACGCCTTGAGCAGGTCCGAGGGCCGCAGATCCACCGTTGCAAAATGCGTTGCTAGCGGCGAGTGCGCGCAGCGCGACGGGCTCCCAGTGGTTGTTCCCTCGGCGAGCAGCAATAGAGGCGGCTTCTCGTTCGAGGTAGTACGCAACCGCGGATCCACCGTCCTCTGCAGCCTCATGAAGCATGACCAATTTTTCGAACATCAACTCAGTGGCCTGGGTCCCGTAGAGCTCCGCAAGCTCTAGGAGCTCAAAGTGCGATCGAAGCGTCTCGAACACCGCGTCACTCATGCTTGAGGGTTGCTCCACGACGAAGTCGACGACGACGGTGTCGTCGATGTCTACGGTCGCGACGAGGAACTGCTCGAGATTGGGCAACTCATCGCGGAAGGCATGAAGGTACGCGGCCCCTCCGTCAGCGCGGCGGTAGGTGTCCGACTTGGTCAGGTTACAGACGGCGCAGACAGGGATGAGGTTCACCGTCAGTGCCGTGAACTCGGGGAACAGGGAGTAGGGCAAGTAGTGGTCTAGCTGCCCGGAATCGCGGTGGCCGCACATGCAGCACTTCTTGCTTCTGCGAAGAAGGCGTAGACCGATATCGCGCCGCTTCGTGTATCGCAGAAGGTCGTAGTTTCCCTGCAGAGCCTTCACTTTCGGAGTATCAGGGTGCTCCTCGCCCGACTCGTCTTGCTGCTTCTTCTTCGTCTGGACGGGTACGGGCAGGACTGTCTGCAATGCGGTGACAGGGGTGGTGGTGCTGTAAGAGTTGTAGGCCGCCAGGACGGTTCCTCGCAAGTCAGAGAGCACTACCTGACGCGCGGTGCTGGCTTCGTGTCGAAGTTCGTCGAAGGTGTCGGCCTCGTTGGCCGCGTCAAAGGCGTAGTTAAGTTGGATCATCAGCGGGTGGCCCGCTTGAGCCGCAGAACGAGTGCACGAGCCTGGTCGCTCAGCCCAAGCGGAAATAGGGCATCAATTTCTTCTACGGTGTTGCTTGCGGCCAGCTCGGCCAGCGTTCCCTGATAGTCCGTTGCACTGCTATCCAGCGAGAAGGCGGCGCGTGTGACGGTCGAGAGATTCTCGCCGAACGTCTCGATATGCGGAGAAGACACCTCCGCGTCGTCTCCGAATCGGGATAACACGCGCACGTTGACTGCAGGAATCTCCTGCAAGACGACGGGGCTGTGCGTCGCCATCACTGCGAACGAGTCGTAGTGGTCTAGTAGTTGCTGGACTGATTTCATCAAGGCTGCCAGCAGCGGCGGATGAAGGTGAGTCTCAGGCTCGTCAAGGAGCACGAGAGAACGTCTCCGCAGATGGGCTGCCAACTGGACCACGATGTTAAGGACGATCTTATGACCTGTGCTGAGGTGACCGATCTGCTCGACTGCGAGGCCCTGGTCGGCGGCCCACATCGACGGCTGAATCCCGACACGCCCGAAGGACGGCTCACGCTCGAGCAACTGGAGTGCCTTCGTGACGGCGTCACGGTCGGCGTCGTCCCGGCGTCGCACGTCGTGCAACGCGCGAAGGAATTCGGCATCAATCTCATCGGGATTCTTCAGTTTGTAGCGCGAAGTTGATGGCGCCGTTGCGTCACTATCTGCGGCGGCCGGTTCCTGTCTCGCTGTCGAACTGTGTTCAGGGGCGGTGTCGGCGTTCTCATGCCCGTCGTGAGCCGCGTCGGTGTACTCATCCTGGCTGGCACCAGGCCCCTCAGCCGCTGCGATGCGACGTAGTCCGCAGTAGACATAGCCGAACGCCTCGGTGCGCGATTCCGCCAAATCGCCGTCGTCGGACGCATCGGGAAGCATGGGCAGGGCGGGGTCAACCGGTGGAAGCAACGTTCATGCTGCTGTCGGGTTCGACAGGAGCTCGGCCAGCGCTTGGGCTGGGGTCTTGAGTCCCAGGGTAGGGCGGGGTCGCTTGTTGAGGGTCGCGGCGA
>Ga0335075_10009022_pt1 | contig 15253 bp, 15 predicted proteins | sample Lox_Sample_24_FD_206723 | JGI IMG/M metagenome (GOLD analysis project Ga0335075, IMG submission 206723) | Soil microbial communities from Loxahatchee National Wildlife Refuge, Florida, United States - Lox_Sample_2.4 | ecosystem: Environmental > Terrestrial > Soil > Wetlands | place: USA... | reverse complement strand
GCTCTCCTCGGAGAGCGGCATGGCAACGCCGAGGGGTAGGAAGAGGGCCAACCTCAGGCCTGCCCTGTAGAGACTCATAGGCTCGCCGTGGACTTGCAGTCCTGGGCGGGCACTAGGATTCCGTTGGTCGCGCAAACGCGCCTCTGGCGTTTCCGGCCAACGGGATAAGACGCTCCGCATCCGTGCAGTTCGCAAGAACGGCCCGGATGAAGGCATAGTCCAGGCCGTCGCGAAAGCGGCGGATGCACTGTCCCCCCGCCTCCACCAATGGTGACCGCGCTTCCGGCCGAAAAGCCGGGGGCGCGGTGTCTTCCTGCCGCAAGAGTCCCATCAAGGGCTCTGTGTTTCTCTCCGTCCCGGTCGTATTCTGCGTCGCAGCCAAGCTGAGGTCTGCTGCCGGGGACACGATGATGCCGCTCAGAGAATTATCTGAAGCAGAAGCTGCGTACGCGGCCGGGATTGTCGATGGCGAGGGAACCATTACGCTCACTCGGATGCATCGCAGCGAAGGTCGCAGGCCGGTCGTGAGCATCAGCAGCACGGAGCTGCCTCTGTTGCAATACATTCGATCGATCATCGGTGCTGGCCGCATTACCGGCAAAGTCACCGCGCGCGATCACCACTCGCCGAGTTTTGCATACGTCATCTCCGGGCGGCAGGCGCTCACTCTCCTCGCCCGAATATCACCGTACCTACGGACATACAAATTGCAACGCTGCCGCTTGCTGCTCGATGAGTATCTTGCGGTCACACCGAGAAACGGGCGCTACACGTGCGCCCAGCGCGCGGCGAAAGAGCTCTTCGAGGCGCGCTTCTTCGCGCTTTCAGTGCGCGCCGGAACCAACCGTGGCGGTCGCTCATTGAACGGAGACGATGACGACCGAGGAATCCGAGCCGCTTGCGAAGCGCGCGCGGGCCGGCCGTGAGGAAGAAGGCGGGCTCACTGGCGCACGTACTCTCGTCTCACTCGGCGAGCTGCGAGGCGCAGTGAACGAGTGTCGGCGGTGCACGCTCTGGAAAGCGACGACGCAGGGAGTGCCGGGGGAAGGCGCGGTGCCCTCGCGCCTCATGCTCGTCGGCGAGGCGCCGGGGGACTCGGAAGACCTGCAGGGCCATCCGTTCGTGGGACCCGCGGGTGCGATTCTCGATCGGGCGCTCATGGATGCCGGACTCGGGCGCGATTCCGTCTACATCACCAACGCGGTCAAGCACTTCAAATTCGAGCCTCGCGGCAAGCGGCGCCTGCACATCAAGCCGAGCGCGACTGAGATCGAGGCGTGCCATTGGTGGCTCGGCGAGGAGCTGCGCCTGGTCGCACCGAAGCTCGTGATGGCGCTCGGCGGGACAGCCGCCCGCGCGCTCCTCGGTCATCCCGTCATCGTGTCGCAGCTTCGGGGCTCCCCGACACGGCTCTCAGCGACAGCGCATCTGTGGGTGACCATCCACCCCTCGTTCCTCCTGCGCATTCCCGACGATGCGCAGCGACGCAGCGAGTACGCGCGCTTCGTGAAGGAACTGAAAGACGCGCTGGCCTGGATCGAGAAGCATTGATAGGGCCTCGGGCCGCTTACCGACTTGCCATCGGCGTCGCGCTGCGCCCATCGAGCGACGTCAGCGCGCCGTAAAGGTCCGGGCGGCGGTCGCGAAAGACGAACCAGTTGTCCCGCACGGCCGCGGCCTGCTCGAGGTCGAACGAGGCCGTCAGCACGGCGTCGCCCTCCTCGGCAGCCTCCGCCACTTTGGCGCCCATTGGATCGGCGATGAACGAGGAGCCGTAGAAGCGGATGTAGAGCCCCTCGGGATCCTGCACCGAGCGCTCGAGTCCGTAGCGATTGGCCGCGGCGAGCGGCATCAGGTTCGCCGCGGCGTGACCCTGTTGGGTTCGCTGCCAGTGATCGCGGGAATTCACCGGCAGCGCAGGCGGCGGCTCCGTGCCGATCGCGGTCGGATAGAGGAGAAGCTCGGCGCCCATGAGCGCCATGGCGCGCGCCGCTTCGGGAAACCACTGGTCCCAGCAGATACCGACGCCGATGCGCGCATACCGCGTCTGCCAGACCTTGAAGCCGGTGTCCCCGGGGCTGAAGTAGTTCTTCTCCTGATATCCCGGCCCGTTGGGAATGTGGGACTTGCGGTAGATGCCCAGTTGCGAGCCGTCCGCGTCGAGGATGGCGATGGAGTTGAAATAGGCCGGCCCGGACCGCTCGAAGAAGCTGATGGGCAGGACGACTCCGAGCTCGCGCGCCACGGCGCTGAAGTGCCGCACCGCCGGGTTGTCCGCGACGGTGCGGGCGAGCTTCAGATGCCGTGCATCCTGCTCGATACAGAAGTACGGGGTCTCGAAGAGCTCCGGCAGCAGGATGATCCGAGCCCCGCGGCCCGCGGCCTCCCGCACCAGCTCCTCGGCCCGCGCAATGTTGGCGGCGCCGTCCCAGCCGCATGACATCTGGATCGCCGCCAGGGTCACGGGGCGCGGCGCGTGGCGGAAATGCTCAGGTTGCTTCGACATCGGGCTACGCTCCCATTTTACCGCGCTCGGCCAGCGATCTGCGAACCTGCTCCGAGATGCGCATGGCCGTTTCCAACGCCATCAGGCCGGCCTCGCCCGTCACCACGGGCGGACGGCCGTCCCGGATGCAGGCGAGGAAGGAATCGATCTCCGCCTGCAACGCATCCCCCGGGTCGAGGCTCTGCTCCTCGATGCTGACCGGCAGCGGGCCGGCCGGCTCTGCAGGAGCGCGCTTACGGATGAGTGTCAGAATCTTCTGCTGCAGATCCAGTGACAGGTAGGCATCGTCCTCGAAGATGCGCATCTTGCGCTCGGTTTTCAAGCTGACACGGCTGGCCGTGGCATTGACGACGCACCCGTTGGTGAAGGTAATGCGCGCGTTGGCGATGTCGATATCTTCAGAGAAAACCGGCGTCCCAACTGCGTCGATGGTCTTCACGGGCGCCCCGACGATCGTCTGGACGATGTCGATGTCGTGGATCATGAGGTCCAGAACCACGTTTACATCAGTGCCCCGCTCACGGTAGGGCGCCAGACGATGGCACTCAACGAAGCGCGGCGCCCGCAGGTACGGCTCTGCGGCCAGGATCGCCGAATTGAAGCGCTCGAGGTGTCCCACCTGCAGGATCCGGCCGCGCCGGGCGGCGAGCTCGATCAGCTCCCGGGCCTCCTGGGGCGTCTCGGTGATCGGCTTCTCGACGAGCACATGGGCGCCGGCCTCGAGGAAGTCACGCGCGATCGCGAAGTGCGCCGGGGTCGGCGTAACTACGCTGACCGCCTCGACATGCCCAAGAAGCTGCCGATGATCTGCGAGCGGCCGGGTGCCCACCTCCACCGCGACGGCGTCTCGAGCCTCCTGTCGGGCATCGACGACAGCTACCAGGTCGCATTGCGCCGCCTGGACGTATTTCTGCGCATGGAACCGTCCCAGGTAGCCGACGCCGATCACCGCTGCCGTGATTTTCCGCATATCCCGTCATTATGACCTAGCGGCCCGCCGGACTCGCCACCCATGGATGGGCTACACTGGGCTACACTGGCCGCATGACGGACCTTTCCGGCAGCCCAGGCCCAGTGGCCAGGGCGCAAGTCTTCGGCATCGAGACCCGCACCCGGCGGGAAGTGACGCTTTTCGGGGGCGCGCTGGCTCTCGGCCTGCTGGTGATCCCCCTCCTCATCTGGATCGTCGGACACCGAACCCTCGGGCCCTACACCCACGGCGACGACCCCCGCGGGCTGGGCCCGCTCAGCCTGTACGGGGATTACTTCTCCGGCCTGGCACACGGCTGGCCAGGCTACTGGGCGGTGGCGCTCGGCCCGGCGGTGCTGCTCCTGCTGGCGAGGCTCTGGCTCGCCCTGCTGCGGCGCCTGCCCCGCGAGTGACGAAATGTCCGCCATCCCTTGAAACCCGCCGATACCCGTCATAAGAACCTACTTCACCTCCCCAGGACTTTCGCGAGCAGCCGCAGATGTTCAAGACCCTCCGCCGTCCGCTCGGATGGCTAGCCCTCACCATCCTCTCCGCTCTCGTGCTCGCCGCCACGGACGCCGCCCTGCGTGCCCCGGCCCGCGCCGCTTCGATCCTGCCTCCGGGAGCGCTCGCGCCGACCGATGACCAGCGCGCCATCGCGCGCAAGATCGGCCGCATCCTCGAGGAGACTCACTACAGCCGCGAAGTCATCGACGACGCCTTCTCGCGCCAGGTGTACCAGCGCTACCTGGAGTTTCTCGACCCGGAGCATTGCTATTTCCTGGCGAGCGACGTGCAGGAGTTCTCGGTTTACCAGGACAAGTTCGGCGACATGATCCACACCGGGAATATCGATCCCGGATATCTGATCTTCGACCGCTTCAAGCAGCGCAACCGCGAGCGGATGGAGTACGCGATCAGCCTGCTGAAATCGCAGCCCGACTGGAATACGACGGTGAGCTACGACTTCGACCGCGACCATGCGGCCTGGCCCACGACCGAGGCTGAGATGGACCAGCTATGGAAGAAGCGCGTCACCAACGATGCCCTGTCGCTGCTCCTGGCCGGCAAGACCTGGCCGCAGGCGGCGCAGCTCCTGCGCAAGCGCTATCAAACGGTCATCACGCGCGTGGATCAGATCAAGTCGGAGGACGTATTCGAGGATCTGATGAACGCGTACGCGCGCACCTACGATCCGCACACGAGCTACTTCTCGCCGCTCAACTCCGAGGAGTATCGCATCCAGATGAGCCTCAATTACGAGGGCATCGGCGCCTCGCTGCAGCTCCTCGACAACTACGTCACGGTGATGAACGTGATCCAGGGAGGTCCCGCGGCCACCGCCGGCACCCTGAAGCCGAACGATCGCATCACCGGCGTCGGCCAGGGCCCGGAGGGCCCGATTACCGACGTCGTCGGCTGGCGGCTCGATGACGTCGTGCAGCTCATCCGCGGCAAAGCGGGGACCGCCGTGCGGCTGCAGGTGCTGCCGGCAGGCGCCGCGCCCGGGTCCAAGGAGAAGGTCCTGGAATTCGTCCGCAACAAAGTGACGCTGAAGAGTCAGGAAGCGCAGAGCAAGCTGCAGACCGTGACCGATCACGGCCGCACCTACAAGATCGGCATCATCACCGTGCCGAGCTTCTACGAGGACATCGCCGCGGAGAACGCCGGCGATCCCAACTACCGCAGTACCACCCGCGACGTCCTGCGACTGCTGGAAAAGCTCGAGGCGCAGCACATCGACGGCCTGGTGCTCGATCTGCGCGACAACGGCGGCGGCTATCTGCCGGAAGCGACGGCCCTCACCGGCCTCTTCATCCCGCACGGCCCGGTCGTGCAGCTGCGCGACCGCAACGGCCGCATCGAAGTGCTCGATGACCCGGAGCAGGGACCGGCCTACAACGGACCGCTGGCCGTCCTCGTGAATCGCTTCAGCGCATCGGCGTCCGAGATCTTCGCGGGCGCCATCCAGGACTATCACCGCGGTGTCATCATCGGTCAGAACACCTTCGGCAAGGGGACGGTGCAGAACCTCGTGCCGCTCGACCGCTGGAGCGACCAGCCGGTCGACGGCCAGCTCACCGTCACCATCGGGAAGTTCTATCGCGTGACCGGCGAGAGCACGCAACACCGCGGAGTCGTGCCCGACGTGCAGCTGCCTTCGCCCATCGACCCGAAGGAGGTCGGCGAGGCGGATCAGCCGGACTCCCTGCCGTGGGATCGGATCTCCGGCGTACCCTTCAAGGCCAGCACCGGAATGTCAGCCGTGCCGCCGGTCGCGCAGCTCAACGCCGACGAGACGGCGCGCACCCGCCATGATCCCAACTATCAATGGCTGGCCGCCGATATCGACTCGATCGACGCCTTGCGCAACGAGCATACGGTGTCCCTCAACCTCACGGAGCGCAAGGAAGAGCGCACCCGTGAGGACAAGACGATGCTGTCGCTCGACAACAAGCGCCGCGCCGCGCTCGGCCTGCCGCCGCTCACCAATGTGGAGCAGATCGACAAGGGCAAGGACAAGATCCCGGACGTGATCCTGGATCAGGCCGCGGACATCACGGCGGACATGATCGCGCTCGAGCACGCGGGCGTTCCCATGGAGAAGACGGCGAGCACCGGCGCCCCGGGATCATGAACCGGCGACGAGGCGCCTAACGAAGCAGGACCCGGTAGAGGTCCCAGGTGTCCTCGGCGAGCACGTTGGGCATGCGGGCGGCGGCAAGGCCGTCCTGTGTCCCTGCGAGCGCGTCGCCATCGGAGAACGCGAGCGACTCCGCCGTCGGTGCGGCATCCGTCGGCGCGCGATAGCGCGCCACCTGCTTCAGGCGGTCCGACCTCTGTTTGACCTCCTGAGTCAGGCTGGAGCGCCCCCGCAGCAGATCGTCGGCGCGCTCGATCTGCCGCATCACCGCCTCGCACTCCGCGCGTGAGCCGTATTCGTCCGTAGCCTCGCGATGGCGCGTGGCCTCGCGCGCCTGCATGACGAGCGGCGTGCGGGCGAGCCGCAGACAGAGCACCTCGGCATAAGCGATCGCCGCGATATTGATCGCCCGCCGCGCATCCAACGACAGCCCCGGGAACTCCGGTATCGGCTCGCGCGCGATCTCTTCGAGAGCCTCACGCGCGGCGGTCAGCGAAAGTTCGGCGGCAGCCGCGGCAGCGCGCGCCTGCGAGATCGCCTGCTCGAGCGCGCGGCGCTTGAAGTAATGCCAGAACCGCTGCAGGCGTGCGCGCTGGCTCTCGAGATCGGCGAGCCGCCCCGCCTCTTCCGCCGCGAGCTTCTGCGCGCCGCGCAGCCGCTGATCGGCGGCCTGGCGCTTGGCGAACACGCGTCGATTGTGCTCGGCAAGGTGTTGCCGCCGCTCGCGCTCCTCCTGTTGCGCGGCGAGCTCGGCGACGAACTTCTCGATGAGGTCGTGACCCGTCTGCCACAGTCTGCGAAGCTGGTAGAATACGAGCGCCGGAAACGCCGTCTCGGAGAGCCCGAGACGCGCCTCGAGCGCGCCCAGCATCTCCTGCACGCGCTGCGTCGCGCCTTCCTGCTGCTTGATACGGTCCTTCAGGCGGTAGATTTCTTCCTGCAGCTCGCCGTACGCCTTCTTCAGCTCCGCCCGGTTGCGGAACAGGGCGAGCACGCGATGGTCTTCCTCCGCGGTCTCCGTGCGGCGGAAATTGAGCTTGAGGAAGCCGAGCTGTCGCAGCGCCATCATGAGACGAACGGCGGCAGGCCGCCGGTTCTCATTCGGCGGCTGTGAGCCTCGTAGCCGTAGAGAAGCGATGCCCCCGCTCCGCGCAGTATTCCAGCCACTTGTTTAACATCATGTTGCGCGCCCAGCGCTGATCCAGTTCACGCTCCGCGAGCGTGCGCAGCGACTTGAGAAGCGGTTGGCTGTGGGCCGCGGCCCATTCCTGCGCCTCGACGAGATGCGCATCATGGTAGATGCAGAGGCGCATGTCGGGGTAGGCGATGGCGCCGGCCGCCTCGGGCAGGACGTAGGTGAGGTGGGCGGTGCTGGTGTAGGGCGAGCGGCCGGTGACGGTGAGAAGGAGATCACAATCGCCGGGCACCTGGGAGCAGTGCCGGCCTTCCAGGCGGCCGAGGTCCCCCGCGAGCCAGCCGAGGCGGATGAAATTGCTCTCGTAAAGGCTCATGAGCGCGACGAAGCTGCGCGGCCGCGCGCGCCAGGAGACTCGTGTCAGGGTGTCATCGAGCATCGCTCCGACTATAACGTACGTCGGTTACACTGCAAGCCGTGCAGGGCCGGTTTTTCGTGCGAAATCCGGGAACTTCCCATTACGGCAGGCTTACGGCGCCCTGCAAGTTCCGTGCTGGACTACGGCCGCAGCCGCCGCTCGATGCCGGTGTTGTTGAGGATTCTGCTGGCGATCTCCTCGATCGAGCACTCCGTGGTGTCGAGCGAAGGGATACGCAGGCGGGCGATCAGCGCCTCGGCGGCGCGCAGCTCGTAGCGCACCTGCTGCTCGGAGGCGTAGCGGCTCTGCGGGCGGCGTTCGTTGCGGATCTGTTGCAGACGGTCGGGCGTGATGGTCAGGGCATAAAGCTTGCGACGGTGCGGCTCGAGCCGGGCGGGAAGCTGTCCGGACTCGAGGTCTTCCTCGGTGAGGGGGTAATTGGCTGCGAATACGCCGTACTGCAATGCCAGATAGAGGCAGGTCGGGGTCTTGCCCGAGCGGGAGACGCCGATGAGTATGACATCGGCATGCGAATAATCGCCGCCCGTGCCGTCGTCGTTGGCCAACGCGAAGTTGGTAGCATTGATGCGCGCCGTGTAGGCGTTCAGATCGGCGATACCGTGCGCCCGGCCGGCCCGATGCGTGGAGCGGGTGTTGAGCTCGCGCTCCAGGGGACCGACGAACGCCGCGAAGAAGTCGAGGAACAGTCCGTTGGCGCGCATCACCACATCGCGCAGCTCGTCCTGCACCAGCGTGCTGAATATGATCGGCCGAACGCCCTCCTCCTCGGCGGCGCGGTCGATCCTGCGTACCGCCTCCTCCGCCTTGTCAAGGGTCGAGACAAATGGCAGAGTCACGGGCCGAAATTGCAGGCCCTCGAACTGGGTCATGAGGCTGTGACCCAGCGTTTCCGCGGTCACTCCCGTCTGGTCCGACACGAAGAATACGGTTCGACGGCTCACGATGTGCGTCCCGGTCACGTATCATACGACGGGCAGGAGCCCGGATCCGGCGCTTTATACTACCGGAGTTCCCTTGAACGAATACGTCATTCCCTTCGAGCGGTTAGGAATGGGCGACCTGGACCGTGTGGGCGGCAAAAATGCCTCCCTCGGCGAGATGATCGGCTCGCTCGCCAGGCTCGGCGTACACGTGCCGGGCGGCTTCGCCACCACCGCGCACGCCTTCAGGGAATTCCTCGAGCAGGACGGGCTCGGCGGGCGCATCCGCGCGGAGCTCGCCGCGCTCGATGTGGACGATGTGACTCGCCTCGCCGCCGCGGGCGCCCGCATCCGCCAGTGGATGCTCGGGACACCGTTTCCTCCCGCCCTGCAACAGGCGGTAAAGGACGAGTTGCGGCGAATGAGCGGCGGCGCGGAGATCGCCGTTGCCGTGCGCTCCTCCGCGACCGCGGAGGACTTGCCGGACGCTTCCTTCGCCGGACAGCAGGAGACCTTCCTCAACGTCCGCGGCGAAGCACGGGTGCTCGAGGCGATGCACGAGGTCTTCGCGTCGCTCTTCAATGACAGGGCGATTTCCTATCGTGTGCACCAGGGCTTCGACCATGGCGCGGTAGCGCTATCGGCGGGCGTGCAGCACATGGTGCGCAGCGACCTCGGCGCGAGCGGTGTCATGTTCACGCTCGACACCGACTCCGGCTTCCGCGATGTCGTGTTCATAACAGCCGCCTACGGGCTCGGCGAGACCGTGGTGCAGGGCGCGGTAAACCCGGACGAGTTCTATCTCTACAAGCCCTCGCTCCGGGCCGGCAGGCATGCGGTGTTGCGCCGCAACCTCGGCGGCAAGGCGATCAAGATGGTCTACGCGCCGGAAGGCTCGGGCGAGCGCGTGCGCACCGTGCAGGTGCCGGAGGCCGAGCGGATGCGCTTCTGCCTGACCGACGCCGACCTCGTCTCGCTCGCCCGTCAGGCGCTCATCATCGAGGAGCATTACCGCCAGCCGATGGACATCGAGTGGGGCAAGGACGGATCCACGGGCGAGATCTTCATCCTCCAGGCCCGTCCGGAGACGGTGCAGAGCCGGGCCGGGCGCACGATCCAACGCTTCTCGCTGAAGTCGCGCTCGCAGGTGCTGAGCACCGGCCGCAGCATCGGCCAGAGGATCGGCTCCGGTCCGGCGCGCATCGTCAAGGATGTCACCGAGATGGCACGCGTCCAGGCGGGCGACGTATTGGTCGCCGACATGACCGACCCGGACTGGGAGCCGGTCATGAAGCGCGCCGCGGCGATCGTCACCAATCGCGGCGGCCGCACCTGTCATGCGGCCATCATCGCGCGCGAGCTCGGCATCCCGGCGGTGGTCGGCTGCGGCGATGCGACGCAGCGGATCCGCGAGGGCCAGGAGGTCACCGTCTCCTGCGCCGAAGGCGACACCGGCTATGTCTACACGGGACTCCTCGAGTTCGAGCGCAAGCAGATCGAGCTCGACTCGCTGCCGCAGATCCCGGTGAAGATCATGATGAACGTCGGCAATCCCGATCGGGCCTTCGACTTTGCGGGGATCCCCAACCGCGGTGTCGGACTCGCGCGCCTGGAGTTCATCGTCAACCGCATGATCGGCGTGCATCCGCGCGCGCTGCTCGAATACGACCGCCTGGATGACGACCTCAAGGCGCAGATCAACACCCAGATGGCCGGCTATGCCGATCCGGTCAGCTTCTATGTGGAGAAGCTCGCCGAAGGCATTGCGCAGATCGCCGCGGCGTTCGCGCCGGAGCCGGTGATCGTGCGCCTCTCGGACTTCAAGTCCAACGAGTATGCCAACCTCGTCGGCGGCGGCCGCTACGAGCCGCACGAGGAGAATCCGATGCTCGGCTTCCGCGGCGCCTCGCGCTACGTCGACGAGAGCTTCCGCCCCTGCTTCGAGCTCGAATGCCGCGCACTCAAGCGCGTCCGCGACCAGATGGGACTCACCAACGTGCAGGTGATGGTCCCCTTCGTGCGCAGCGTCAGGGAGGCGAAGAAGGTGACCGAGCTGCTCGCCCTGAACGGCCTCGGCCGCGGTGAGAACGGACTGAAAGTCATCATGATGTGCGAGCTGCCGACCAACGCGCTGCTCGCGGACGAATACCTGGAGCACTTCGACGGCATGTCGATCGGCTCCAACGACCTGACCCAGCTCACCCTCGGCCTCGATCGGGATTCCGCGATCGTGGCGCAGCACTTCGATGAGCGCGACGAGGCGGTCAAGCGCCTGCTCGGCATGGCAATCGCCGCCTGCCGCCGCCGCGGCAAGTATGTCGGCATCTGCGGGCAGGGTCCCTCGGACCACCCCGATCTCGCGCGCTGGCTGGCCGATCAGGGCATCGAGAGCATGTCCCTCAACCCCGACACGGTCGTGGAAACCTGGATCTTCCTCGCGGGGGAATCGGCAAAGGCTACGAGCCCGTGATGCCCGAGTAAGCCGGGGCAAAGAGCCGCGCCCGGTAGTAGCGCAGCTCCTGGATGGACTCGCGGATATCCGCGAGCGCCAGGTGCGAGCTCTGCTTGGCAACGCCCGCCGCGACATCCGGCGCCCACCGCCGCGCCAGCTCCTTGAGGGTGCTGACATCGAGATTGCGGTAGTGGAAGAACTTCTCGAGCTGCTGCATGTGGCGGGCGAGGAACCGCCGGTCCTGGCAGATGCTGTTGCCGCACATGGGCGAGGCGCCGGGCGCCACCAGCGGCGCCAGGAACTCGAGCGTGCGCGCCTCGGCCTGCGCCGTGCTGATACGGCTGGCGCGCACGCGCATCAGCAGGCCGGAGGAGCCGTGCTGCCGCTGGTTCCAGTCGTCCATGCGCGCCAGCGCCTCATCCGGCTGGTGAATCGCCAGGACGGGCCCCTCGGCAAGGACATTGAGCTCCTTGTCGGTGACGATGGTGGCGATCTCGATGATAGAGTCCGTGTCGGGCTTGAGGCCCGTCATCTCGAGGTCGATCCAGATCAGATTCTCGCCGCCCGGCATACCGTGAGTGTAGCAACCTTCGATGCGCGCGTAATTGCTGCTTTCGGCCGGCACCTCCTGGTGCAGGAGGCCTCCGGCCGCACGCTGAAGGCGCGCCCGTTCGGCCGGGACCTCGGGGCGGTATGCGGTGACGAGGTCCGCTGCCGCAACGATCCTCGCCACGGCGAGGTGCACGTGCTCGAAGTGCTGCCCCGGCGTGCGGCTCTTTACCGGTCGAACGCCCGCGGCGGCGTCGAGCCGGTGCTCGCCAATATCACCCGGCTGTTGGTCGTCATCGCGCCGGTGCCGCCCGCCGACCCGTTCATCACCGACCGCTATCTCGCCGCTGCCGAGTCCGCGGGCATCACCGCCACGCCCGTGCTCAACAAGGCGGAGCTCGGCATCGGAGAGGCCCTGCAGAGGCAACTCGAGGTGTATGCGGCGGTGGGTTATGAGTCCGTGACGGTCTCGGCCGAGACCGGCGAGGGTGTCGGCGCGCTGCTCGCGGCATGCGCCGGCGAGGTTGCGGCGCTCGTCGGACAGTCGGGTGTCGGGAAGTCATCGCTCGTCCGCCGGCTCGCTCCCGATGTGGAAGTCGAGATCGGCGGGCTGATGCGCGAGGAGGAAGGACGCCACACCACGACCGTCTCCCGGCTGTACGAGCTGGCAGGCGGGGGAAGTCTGATCGACTCCCCGGGCGTGCGCGACTTCGCCCCGGCCGTCGATCATCTCGATCCGCGGCATCTTGGCTTCCGCGAAGTGGCGCGCCTCGCCCCCGGCTGTCGGTTTCTCGACTGCCGGCACATGCGTGAGCCGGGATGCGCCGTGCGGCAGGCAGTCGAATCCGGAACGATGGATGCCAGGCGATACGAGAGCTACCGGCGCCTGCGGCGGCTTTCCGAAGACTTCGCAGACGTCAGAAAAGGGTCGAAGCAGAAGCGCTGAACAGTCAATCAGACGACCGTCTGGCGCCCCGTGAGAGCGTGGGCCAGAGTGCCGCCATCGACGTATTCGAGCTCGCCGCCGATGGGCACGCCGTGCGCGATTCGGCTGGCGCGCAGCCCGCGGCGGGTGGCGAGCTCGGCGAGAAAATGCGCCGTAGCCTCTCCCTCGACCGTCGGGTTGGTGGCCAGAATCAACTCGCGCACGGAGCCCTCCTCGAGGATGGCCTCGAGCTCACGGATGCCGAGCTGCTCCGGGCCCACGCCATCGAGCGGCGACAGATGTCCCATGAGGACGAAATAGCGGCCCCGGTAGCTGCCCGACTGCTCGATGGCGACTACATCCGCCGGCGACTCCACCGCGCAGAGCAGCGCGGTTTCGCGCTGCGGGGCCGCGCAGATCGAGCACAGCTCCTCCTCGGTGAGCATGCGGCAGCGCCGGCAGCGCGTCACGGAAGTCAGAGCGCCATCCAGCGCCTGCGCGAGCGCCCGCGCCCCGGGCCGTCCCTCCTGCAGGAGATGGAAGGCCATGCGCTGCGCCGTCTTCGGCCCGACGCCGGGGAGCGACCGCAGGGCTTCGATGAGCTGGGTGAGGCGGGGGGAGTGCTTCAAAACGGCAGTTTCATCCCGGGGGGAAGCTGCAGGCCGGCCGTCATGGAGGACATCTTTTCCTGCACCTTCGCCTCGACCTTGTGAACGGCATCGTTCACGGCCGCAGCGATCAGGTCCTCGAGCATCTCGCGATCCTCACCGATCACGGCAGGCTCGATCTGCACGCGGCGCGTCTCGTGCCGGCCGCTCATGGTGACCTTCACCATGCCGCCACCGGCCTCGCCGACCACCTCCAGGGCCGCGATCTCCTCCTGGACCTTCTGCATGTTGGCCTGCATGGCCTGGGCCTGCTTCATCAGATTATTGAAATTGCCTTTCATATCACTCTCTCATTTGACCGGCCGGATCGTCTCAGGGACCGGCGTCGCGCCGAAACGCTCACGAAAGCCCTGAACACCGGGATCGGATTCGAAGGCGCGGCGTGCGGACTCGGCCTCCTCCTGGGAGGCGCGCTGGTCGGCCTGAGCCGGCGTCTCGGCCTGCGGTGCGACCGCAGTGAATTCCAGCCGCACCGGCTCGCCGTAGTACTTGGCGAGCGCCTGGGCGAGCCGCTCCTCGACGGCGGCCGTCCGCATGACCTTGCTGCGCGGATCGAGCGCCAGCCGCACGACGGCGCCCTCGCGGCCGACGAGCACGCAATGCGCCGCGAGCTGCCGTGCGGCACCCTGCAGGTCGGTCGCCGCGATGATGGCGGCCCAGTCCTGGGCGCCGGGCGTGGGGGCTGCCGATGCCGCTCCTCTCGAGGCCGCTGCCGGTCCGGGCGAGCCGCCGGGCGGCAAGCGCCCCGGAACGGTGTCCACGCCGGGGGGCCTGGCGCCATGGACCGCCAGCGGCACGGCGCCAGCGCCCGCTTGCGGACGGAAGGCCGCCATCCTGAGAAGCGCCATCTCGAACCCCGTACGCGGATCGGGGGCGAGAGTCAGGTCCCGCCGGCTGACGATCGCCGTCTGGTAATAGAGCTGGACGTCCTCGGGAGGGATGGCGCGAGCCAGGCGCTCGAGGACATCGGGGGCGTAGAGATCGTCCCCCTCGAAGTCTTTCACCGCCTGCTTGAGGGCAATGCGGGCGAGGAGCGAGGCCAGCTCGTCGAGCACCTGGGCGTAATCCGGTGCCCACTCGTCGAGTGACTGCGCATAGCGCAGCAACTCCGCGGCATCCGCCGCCGCCAGCCGCTCCGCCAGTTGCAACACGTGGTCGCGGGCGACCGTACCGAGCATGGCGCGGGCCTCCGCCTCCCCCGCCCGCCCGCCGCCGAAGGCGATGAGCTGGTCGAGGAGCGACAACCCGTCCCGCATGCTGCCGTCCGCGGCCTGCGCGACCAGCGCGAGGCCCGCGGGCTCGAACTCGATGCCTTCCTTCTCGAGAATGGCGCGCAGATGCGCCGCAATCTGCGCCACTGGAATCCGCTTGAGGTTGAATTGCAGGCAGCGCGACAGCACCGTGACCGGCAGTTTCTGCGGGTCGGTGGTGGCGAGCAGGAATTTTATGTGCGGCGGCGGCTCCTCGAGCGTCTTCAGGAGTGCGTTGAAGGAGTGCGTCGAGAGCATGTGTACCTCGTCGATCAGGTACACCTTGTAGCGGCCGCGGGTCGGGGCGTACGGCACGTTGTCGAGCAGCTCGCGCGTGTCGTCGACCTTGGTGCGCGAGGCGGCGTCGACCTCGAGCAGATCGACGAAGCGCCCGGCGTCGATCTCGCGGCAACTGGCGCACTGGCCGCAGGGTGTGGGCGTGACCCCGGTCTCGCAGTTCAGGCACTTGGCGAGAATGCGCGCAATGGTGGTCTTGCCCACTCCCCGGGTGCCGGTGAAGAGAAAGGCATGATGCACGCGGCCGGTCTCGAGCGCGTTCACGAGCGCACGGCGCACGTGATCCTGGCCGATCAGCTCGGCAAAGGACCGCGGCCGCCACTTGCGCGCGAGCGCCGTGTAGGTTTCAGTCATCGATCGGCCTTGCAGTGGAGGCGGCCCGCATCAGCGAAAGCTCCGGCACCCGACATCGCCGCTGCCGCTGCTGCCTTCCGGCCCTGACGGGGTTCACGACTGGTCGTCGCGGAGTAGCCGACACGGGCCACCATAGCCTTTACG
>Ga0335075_10009020_pt1 | contig 15254 bp, 14 predicted proteins | sample Lox_Sample_24_FD_206723 | JGI IMG/M metagenome (GOLD analysis project Ga0335075, IMG submission 206723) | Soil microbial communities from Loxahatchee National Wildlife Refuge, Florida, United States - Lox_Sample_2.4 | ecosystem: Environmental > Terrestrial > Soil > Wetlands | place: USA... | reverse complement strand
AGTTTTCGGCCCGTCGACATCAGTCGGGCGGCTCGGAGAACTGCATGAGGCCGCCGACGGCGAAGCAGAGGGCGCCGGCGAGGGTGCCCCAGTTGGCGATGCCGACCGCGATCATGTCGCCGTCGGCGCGGACGAAGGAGGCGACGGCGGCGACCATGAAGAGGACCGAGCCGAGCTGGTTGACGACGACGATCCACCAGCCGAGGCGCTCGGCGCGCAGGCTTGTCCAGTGTGCGCCGGGCCACCAGGAGCCGGAGATGTCGACCATCGCCAGGTGCCCGGAGATGAGGAAGAGGCTGCAGCCGATGATGTCCGGGTTCCAGACCAGGCGGTCGACCTGGGCCGGGGTCAGTTCGCCGAGCAGCGAGTCGACCAGGTTGACGCCGAAGACCAGGGTGCCGACGAAGAGGACGACGGCCGAGAGGTAGTCGTAGTTGCCCGGTTCGCGCGCCCACCAGCACCAGCGCCCGCCCGCCCAGCTGCCGTCGCGGCGCCGGTGCGGCGCGTTGATCGCCAGCAGCACCGAGGTGTAGCCGCCGGTCGAGAAGAAGACGCCGCCGACCAGGTAGACGACCGCGACCAGGCGCGGGTCGCCGAGGTCGGCCTGGGCCAGCGAGGCGCCGATCGCGAACAGCGAGCCGCCGACGAGGAAGGCCCCCGCGGCTACCGCGTTCGCCCTACCCAGCGCCGAAGGTCTCTGGGTCCGGGCCGGTGCGATGGCCGGCCTCGAGGCGGGCGATCGCCGCCAGGTCGTCTTCGCTCAACTCGAAATCGAACAGGTCGAGGTTGGCGCGGATCCGCTCCGGCGTCGCCGACTTCGGGATCACCACGTTGCCGAGCTGCAGGTGCCAGCGCAGGATCACCTGGGCGACGGTCTTCTGATGGTGGGCGGCGATCGTCATCAGCGTCTCGTCCGCCAGCACCTCGCCCTGGGCGAGCGGGCTCCAGGCCTCGGTGGCGATCCCGTGCTCGGCGTGCCAGGCGCGCAGCTCGGCCTGCTGGAGCAGCGGATGGAGCTCGATCTGGTTGATCGTCGGCATCGTCTCGGCCTCCCGCCGCAGCCGCTCGAGGTCGGCGACGCGGAAGTTGGAGACGCCGATCGAGCGCGCGCCGCCCTCGGCGTGGATCCGTTCGAAGGCGCGCCAGGTGTCGAGGTAGAGGTCGCGCGTGGGGATCGGCCAGTGGATCAGGTAGAGGTCGACGTGGTCGGTGTCCAGGGCTTCGATCGAGCGGTCGAAGGCCGCCAGCGTCGAGTCGAACCCCTGCTCGGTGTTCCACAGCTTGGTGGTGACGAAGATCTCCTCGCGCGGGATGCCGGAGGCGGCGATCCCGGCGGCGACGCCGCGCTCGTTGCGGTACGCGGCGGCGGTGTCGACGTGCCGATACCCGGCCGCCAGCGCCTCCTCGACCGCGCGCTGGGTCTCGTCCGGAGGGATCTGGAAGACGCCGTAGCCGACCTGCGGGATCGCGACGCCGTCGCTCAGCCGGACGTTCGGGACGTCGGCCACGGAGCTAGGAGCTGGCGAGGCCGATCGCGATCAGCGGAAAGGCGATCATGAAGCCGAGGAAGGCGCCCATCGCCGCACCGGAGGCGAAGGTCGCGCTGCGCGAACGCGCCCCGCTGAAGGCCCCGACCACGCAGACGAGGGCGGCCAGTCCGGCTCCGATCCAGAAGATGGCGGGCATCGATCCGGCAGCCTACCGAACCGGCAAGCCAGGGGGATTGGCCCTGCCCGGGCGGGGGTATCGGGGCCGCGATTCAGGAGGAATTCATGAAAGTTCCCTGAACCACCTGGCATGGCCAACGCCCCCGCGAAAAACTCGAAACTGATCCTCGCGGCGATGATCTTCGCCGTGTCGATGACCTTCATCGACCAGACGATCGTCGCCATCTCCCTGCCGACGATCCAGGGAGACGTCCACCTCTCGACCACCGGCTCGCAGTGGATCATCAACGGCTACCTGCTCTCGCTCTCGGCGCTCTTCGCCTTCGGCGGCCGGCTCGCCGACATCGCCGGCCACCGCCGCATGGTGGTGATCGGCATCGTCGTCTTCGCCGTCGCCTCCGCCCTCTGCGGCGCCACCCCGACCGGCTCCGCCGCCGAGGCCTGGCTGATCGTCTTCCGCATCATCCAGGGCGCCGGCGCGGCGATCATGTTCCCGGCGGCGCTGGCGATCGTGCTCGAGGCCTTCCCGGTCGCCCAGCGCGGCCGCGCGATGGCGATCTTCTTCGGCATCGCCGGCGGGCTCACCTCGATCGGCCCGATCGCCGGCGGCTTCCTCACCGAGTGGACCTGGCGCTCGATCTTCTGGATCAACGTCCCGGTCGCGATCATCGCCCTCGTCCTCACCTGGAAGGCGAAGCCCGACGACACCCGCCACCCGGCCCCGCTCGACTACAAAGGCACCGTCCTCGCCTGCGGCGGCATGGGCCTCCTGGTCCTCGGCCTGCAGCAGTCGGCGATCTGGGGCTGGGGCGACGCGAAGACCTGGATCTCGATCGTCGCCGGCCTCGCGATCCTCGTCTGGTTCGTCTTCGACCAGCTGCGCGCGGCCAACCCGCTGCTGCGCCTGCGCGTCTTCGAGAACCGCGCCTTCGCGATCGACAGCGCCGTCCTCTTCTTCCTCATGATCGCCTTCGTGCCGCTGTTCTTCTTCGCCAGCGAGTACGCCCAGATCTCGCTCGGCGAATCGGCCTCGGAAACCGGGCTCTACCTGCTGATCTTCTTCGCCGGCTTCGCCACCGCGACCCAGTACGGGGGCAAAATCCTCGACCGCGTGGGGGCGCGGGCGGCGGTCGTCCCCGGCCTCGCCGTCGGCGCGGTCGGCTTCTGGCTCTGGGGCAACTCGATGACGCACCTCTCGGTCTCCGACCAGTGGATCTACATCGTGATCGCCGGGCTCGGGGTCGGGCTGGTCCTCTCCCCCGCCAACACCGACGCGCTGAACCGGGTGCCGCGCAGCCGCTACGGCGAGGCGACCGGGATCACCCAGACGGTGCGCAACTTCGGCTCCAGCCTCGGCCTGGCGATCCTCGGCTCGCTGCTGATCACCTGGAACAAGTCGAACCTGGAGAGCGCCCTCGGCGCCAAAGGCGTGCCGAAGGCCAAAGCCGACGCGGTGGCCGAATGCGTCTCCCAGGGCGAAGCGACCTGCCAGAAGATCGGCCAGGCGCTCGGGGCGAAGGCGGGCGAGGTCTTCGGCGCCGTGCCGATGTCCTTCGCCGAAGCGAGCAAGGACGTCTTCCACGGGATGGCGATCGCGCTGGCGATCGGCTTCCTGATCGCGCTGCGCTGGATGCCGGGCGGCAAGGTCGAAGAAGGCGAGGTTCCCGAGGAGGAGCCGGCGACGGCCGTCTGAGGTACTTTTGCGGCCGTGAAGTGGCCGCGTCGCCTGCTCGTCCCGATCACGGCGCTGCTGCTCGCCCTGGCGCCGCTCCCGGCGGCAGCGCGGGCCGCGGCCCCGGCCCCCGAGTCGGCGGCCGCGGAACTGGCCGAGAAGTACGTCCCGATCACCGAGCTGCGGGAAGAGACCGACCCGCCGTGTGACACCTCCGAGGAGCAGTACCAGCCGACCAGCGTCGGCACCGTGCTCGGCAACCCCGAGGTGGTGCTGCAGCACGCCGCCGAAGGCGAGGAACGCGGGCCGCTGGTCGACGTGCGCCGGGCGCCGACCGCCGCCCAGATCGCGGGCCTCGGCGAGGGCTGGTACCTGAACCTCGAAGGGCGGGTCCTCGGCGACACCTGCGTCTACGCCCGGGCGTTCAAGAAGCTGCTCGACGAAGGCAAGGCGCCCGCCGTCACCTACGCCCACATCGCCCGCGAACCGGGGCACCCCGGCTTCGCCCTGCAGTACTGGTTCTTCTGGTACTTCAACCAGTTCAACGACCTCCACGAGGGCGACTGGGAGGGGATGCAGATCACCTTCGAAGCCGCCGCCCCGGCGGCGGCGCTGCACGAAGAACCGAGCGAAATCATCCTCTTCCAGCACGCTGGCGGCGAGCGCGCCGACTGGGACGACGGCAAGGTGCAGAAGGAAGGGACGCATCCGATCGTCTACCCGGCGGCCGGCTCGCACGCGACCTTCTACGACTCCGCCGTCTACGTCGAGAACGGCCAGCACGGCTCCGGCCTCGGCTGCGACAACACCACCGGGCCGCTGCGCGAACTGAGGCTGACCCCGATCCTGATGCCGAACCGGGTGGTCAGCCGGGGCCGGTTCGCCTGGACCAGCTACGGCGGCCGCTGGGGCGAACGGGAAAAGGGCTACAACAACGGCCCGACCGGGCCGCAGACGAAGACGGTGTGGCGCGAACCGTTCGCCTGGATGGAAAAGCAGCGCACCACCAGCCCGCGCCTGCCCGGCGGCACGATCGCCGGGCCGCAGGTGACGAAGGCGTTCTGCGGAGCGGTCGCCACGGCGTCGGAACTGATCAACCTGGACGCCGAATCGCCGCCCGCGGCGGCGGCCACGGTGATCGGCCTGGCGGTCCTGCTGATCCTCTTCGTCGGCGTCACCAGGTGGCGGCCGGTGGACCTCGACACCCTGCGCCGGCGCCGCGCCTTCGGCCAGATCCTGCGCGCCGCGCGCCAGTTCTACGGCCGCCACTGGCGGGTGCTCATACCGGTGGCGCTGGCGGCGCTGGTGATCATCGGGGCGACCAACCAGCTCGCCGGGCTGATCTCGGAATCGGCGCCGCGCCCCGGGGAAAGCGGCATCAACGTCGCCTGGGCCGACCTGCTCGAACAGCTCATCCGCCCGGTCGCCCAGGCGCTGGTGGCGGCGATCGCGATCGTCGTCGCCCGCGAAGCGACGCGCAGCCGCGAGGTCACCTTCCGGCAGGCGCTGCTCGGGGTGAAGGCGCGCTTCTGGCGGGTGGTCGGCGCCCAGCTGCTGGCGACGCTCGGCGTCCTCCTCCTCGCCCTCACCGTGATCGGCCTCCCCTTCGCGCTCTGGAAGCTGGTCGGCTGGGCCTTCGTGCAGGAGGAAGTGATCTTCACCGACAAGGGCCTCCGCGAGTCCTTCCGCGCCAGCTCGGAGCTGGTCCGCGGCCGCTGGTTCCGCACCGCGCGGGTGATCCTGATCTTCTACGTGATCGGCATCGCCACCGGGCCGATCCTCACCTTCGCCCTCATCTTCACCGCGCTGCCGCTGCTCTGGATCAACCTGATCGGGGCGCTCGTCTTCTCCCTGCTGATCCCGTTCACGGCGCTCGGCGGGACCTTCCTCTACTTCGACCTCGGCGTGCGGGCGGAGGAGGAGCCGGCGCGGCCGCGGCGGCGGCTGCGCGGGGGCAGGATCGGCGCCCCGGCGATCGAATAGGTTGGCTGGCGTGAGGATCCTTGCCTTCAGCGATCTGCACCGGGACCTGGAGCAGGCGGCGAAGCTGGTCGAGATGTCGGCGGACGCCGACGTCGTCATCGGGGCGGGCGACTTCGCCTCCGTGCACGAGGGGCTGGAGGAGACGATCGGGGCGCTGGCGCCGATCGAGACGCCGACGATCCTCGTCCCCGGCAACAACGAGACCGTCGACGCCCTGCGGGCCGCGGCGGCGGGGTGGCCGGCGGCGACGGTCCTCCACGGCGAGGGGACGACGATCGACGGGGTCGAGTTCTTCGGCCTCGGCGCCGGCATCCCGACCACGCCCTGGGACTGGAGCTTCGACCTCTCCGAGGAGGAGGCGGCGAGGATGATCGCGCCGGCGCCGCAGGGCTGCGTGCTGGTGCTGCACTCGCCGCCGCAGGGCCACTGCGACGGCGGCGATCCCGACACCCACTTCGGCAGCGAGGCGCTGCTGGCGGCGGTCGAGCAGGTGCGGCCGCGGCTCGTCGTCTTCGGTCACATCCACGAGGCCTGGGGCTGCGCGAGCGCGGTCGGCGACTCGCCGCTGCGGAACCTCGGCCCGAGCGGTACCTGGATCGAGGTCTAGTGGCGAGCGCGAGCGCGGCGCCCGCCGGCGGGCCGGATGCCGCCGCCGCCCCGGGGCGCTCGACCTCGCCCGCCCGCGCGGGCCTGGTGCTGGCGACGCTGATCGGCGTCGCCGGGGTCGCCAACCTGAACCTGGCGGTGGCGAACGTCGCCCTGCCGGACATCGGCAAGCACTTCGACGCCGGCCAGACGATGGTCGACCTGATCGCGGTCGGCTACTCGCTCGGGCTCGCCGCCTCGGTCCTCTACCTCGGGGCGATCGGCGACCGCTACGGCCGCAAGACCCTGCTGGTGCTGGGGATGGCGCTGACGATCCCGGCCTCGATCCTCGCCGCCTTCGCGCCGAGCGCCGAGGTCCTCTTCCTCGCCCGGGTCTTCGGCGGGGTCGCCGCCGGGATGGCCTACCCGACCACGCTGGCGCTGATCACGGCGCTCTGGTCGGGGCCGCAGCGGACCAGGTCGATCGCGCTCTGGTCGGCGCTCGGCGGCGGCATGTCGGCGCTCGGGCCGCTGTTGGCGGGGGCGCTCCTGGAAGGCTTCGACTGGGGGTCGGTCTTCATCGTCACCGCCCCGCTGGCGGCGATCGCCCTCTTCTTCGCCTGGCGCTTCGTCCCCGCCCACGTCAACGAGACGACCGAGCCGGTCGACCACCTCGGCGGCGTCCTCTCGATCGCCCTGGTCGGGTCGCTGGTGCTGGCGATCAACCTGGCGCCGGAACCGGGCAAGGGGACGACCGCGGTGATCCTCGGCATCGTCGCGCTGGCGATGGCGGGGGCGTTCGTCCTGCGGCAGCGCCGGGTCGAGAACCCGCTGTACGACCTTCACATCGCCGCGCGGCCGACCTTCTGGGTGGCGGCGCTCGCCGGGATCATCGTCTTCGGCTCGCTGATGGGGGCGATGTTCATCGGCCAGCAGTTCGTCCAGAACGTACTCGGCTACACCACCCTGCAGGCGGGCCTGGCGATCCTCCCCGGCGCGATCGGGATGATCCTGGTGGCGCCGCGGTCGGCCAAGCTGGTCGAGTCGCACGGCTCGCGCTTCACCCTGCTGCTCGGCTTCTCCTTCTGCCTGCTCGCCTTCCTGGTGATGTTCGTCCTCTGGGAAGAGGGCGCCTCCTACTTCCCGGTTGGGCTCGGCTTCCTCTGCATGGGGATCGGGGTTGGCTTCGCGGGCACGCCCGCCTCGCGCTCGCTGACCGGCTCGGTCCCGGTGAAGCGGGCCGGCATGGCCTCGGGTACGGCGGACCTGCAGCGGGACCTCGGCGGGGCGATCCTGCAGTCGATCTTCGGCGCGCTCCTCACCGCGGGCTACGCGAAGTCCTTCAACGAACAGATCGCCGCCTCCTCCCACGCCGCGCAGATCACCGAACGCGTCCAGAACGAACTGACCAAGTCCTTCTCCAGCGCCGCCAACACCGCCCAGCAATATCCCGAATACGCCGAGGCGATCGCCGGCGCCGCCCGCAAGTCCTTCCTCGACGGCGGCGACTGGACCTACGCCGCCGGCATGATCGCCGTCGCCCTCGGCATCTGCGTCGTCTTCTTCCTCTTCCCCAGCCACGACGCCGAACTGAAGCTGCTGGACAGCTACCACGCCGAGGACGGATAGCGGCTGAGGGGGACCTTTGGGGGGACCCCTTCGCTCACAACAGCCGGGAGGTTCGCTCAGGGGTCCCCCCAAAGGTCCCGCGGGCGCGGGCGGGGCGTGGGGCTGCGGCGCCGGCGAGGGGAGGTTTGATGGACCCTGAACGGACCTCCCCGCTGTTCGTGAGTGAAGGGTCCATCAAACCTCCCCCCTTCATGGCCGCCCCCTGGGTAAGGTCATCCCCGTGGAGGGCCGATCGTCGGAAGGTGTCGCGTTCTCGACCGGCGCCGGCCGCTGGCTGATCGCGGTGACGGTGGCCGGCTCCGGGATGGCGTTCCTCGACGGCACCGTCGTCAACGTGGCGCTGCCGAAGATCGGCGAGGACCTGAACGCCTCGACCAGCGCGCTGCAGTGGATCCTCAACGGCTACCTGCTGACCCTGGCCTCGCTGATCCTGCTCGGCGGCAGCCTCGGCGACCGGCTCGGGCGGCGGCGCGTCTTCCAGCTCGGGGTGGTGCTCTTCACCCTCGCCTCGCTGCTCTGCGCGCTCGCCCCGACGGTCGAGCTGCTGATCTTCGCGCGGCTGGTCCAGGGGATCGGCGGCGCCCTGCTGACCCCCGGCAGCCTGGCGATCATCGAGGCCGCCTTCCGGCCCGCCGACCGGGCCCGGGCGATCGGCGCCTGGTCGGGGCTCGGCGGCGTCGCCACCGCCTTCGGGCCGCTGCTCGGCGGCTGGCTGATCGCGGCGATCTCCTGGCGGGCGATCTTCCTGATCAACCTGCCGATCGGGATCTTCGTCGCCTGGGCGGCGAGCGCGCACGTGCCCGAGTCGCGCGACCCGACCGCGACCGGCAGGCTCGACCTCGCCGGGGCGGCGCTCGCCGCGATCGGGCTCGGCGGCACCACCTACGCGCTGATCGAGGCGCCGGAAGGTAGCCACGCGGCGGCCGTCGTCGCCACGGCGGTGATCGGGGTCGCCTCGCTGATCGCCTTCTTCGTCCGCGAGCACCGCACCGCCGACCCGATGCTGCCGCTGCGGGTCTTCTCCTCGCGCCAGTTCAGCGCCGCCAACGCGGTCACCTTCGTCGTCTACGCGGCGCTCGGCGTCGTCTTCTTCCTGCTCGTCAGCTTCCTCCAGATCTCGATGGGCTACACGCCGATCGAGGCGGGCTCGGCCTCGCTGCCGGTCACCTTCCTGATGCTGATCGGCTCGGCGCGGGCGGGTGAGCTGGCGCAGCGGATCGGTCCGCGGATCCCGCTCACGCTCGGCCCGCTGATCATCGCCGCGGGCCTGCTGCTGATGATGCGGATCGACCCCGGCGACACCTACCTCGCCACGGTGCTGCCGGCGGTGCTGGTCTTCGGCATCGGCCTGACGCTGGTGGTCGCGCCGGTCACGGCGACGGTGCTGGCGGCGGTCGACTCGAGCCATTCCGGGATCGCCTCGGGCGTCAACAACGCGGTAGCCCGGGTGGCCGGCCTGCTGGCGGTGGCGGTGATCCCCGTCCTCGCCGGCATCACCGGGGACAAGTTCTACGACCCGTCACACATGACCAGCGGCTTCCACAAGGGGATGATGATCTGCGCGATCCTCGCCGCGGCAGGCGCGGTCATCGCCTGGACGACGATCTCCTCCGACGTCCTCCACGACGAAGGCGCCGAACCGGAGGAGTGCGACTACAGCTGCGGCGTCGGCGCCCCCACCATGCAACCCGGCCGCCAACCCCCCACCACCACCCCCTGAGCGCGTTCGCACTTATCCCCGGTATCCGGTGATTTCTGCGAACGCACCGCAAGCGCCCCCCCGGATGAGTTCGCAGTTGTTCTCGCTATGCGGTGATTTCTGCGAACGCACCGCGCGCCGCCGCCGTGAGTTCGCAGTTGTCCCCGGTATCCGGTGATTTCTGCGAACGCACCGTGGGGGAGGGGTCAGATGGTGAGGCCGCCGTCGACGGGGAGGGTGGCGCCGGTGATCGGGGCGCCGCCGGGGCCGAGGAGGAAGGCGACGGCGGCGGCGACCTCCGCCGGGGCGAGCAGGCGCTCGAGCGGCTGGCGGGGGGCGAAGTCGCGCGGCGAGGGGAGCTCGAAGAGGCGGGCGGACTCGGCGAGGAGCGGCGTGTCGGTCGAGCCCGGGGCCAGGGCGTTGGCGGTGACGCCGCTGCCGTGGAGGTCGGCGGCGAGGCCGCGGACGAACCCCTCCACCCCGGCCTTCGCGGCGCTGTAGGCGGCCAGCCCGGACATCCCCCGCGCCGCCCCCGAGGAGGTGACGGCGACGAAGCGGCCGGCGCGCGGGCGCGGTCGTCCCAGGAGGGCCGGGACGACGAGGCGGGCGGCCAGCATCACCGCCTCCAGGTTGACCTCGAGCAACGCCCGCTGCTGCTCGGCGGGAAGTTCCCAGGACGGCAGGCCGCCGGCGATCACCCCGGCGTTGGCGACGAAGGCGTCGAGCTCCCCCCACGCTTCGGCGCCCTCGACGACCGCGGCCAGCGCCCCCTCGTCGCTGGCGTCGGCGACCACCGCGCGCGCCACGTCGTCGCCCCCGGCGCGCCCGACCGCAGCCGCGACCGCGGCGTCGAGGTCCTGCTCGCTCGCCATCGCATAGGGCAGCCTGCGGTCCGCCGCGCAGCGATCGACCGCGACCACGCTCCACCCGTCGACGGCGAGCGCCGCGACGATCGCCGCACCGATCCCCCGCCCCGCCCCCGTGACGATCGCGACCCGCCTGTTGGTGGGCCGAAAACTCAAGTCTGGCTGGAGTTTTCGTCCCGTCGACGGGGAGGCTCGGCGGCGGGGGTCGGGACGCCGGGCGCGGTGACGCTGAAGCGCGGGGCCGGGGCGGGCTGGGGCATGCCGCCGACCTCGACGAAGATGCCGCGGTCGCGGTTGTGGCCGTCTTCGCGCGCCTCGCGCATCGAGAGCACCGGGGCGACGCAGCAGTCGGAGTCGGCGAAGAGCTCGTGCCACTCGTCGCGGCCGCGCTCGGCGAACTTGGCGGTGAGGCGCGCGCGGATCGCGGGCCAGGTCGAGGGATCGAGGTGGGCCTGGATCGCCTCGTCGTCGGCCAGCCCCAGCTTCTCCAGCAGCGCCGCGTAGAACTGCGGCTCGAGCGCCCCGACCGCGACCCAGCCGCCGTCGGCGCAGCGGTAGCAGTCGTAGAACGGGGCGCCGCCGTCGAGCAGGTTGACCCCGCGCTCGTCCTTCCAGGCGCCCAGCTCCAGCAGGCCGTGCAGCATCCCGGTCACCGAGGCCGCGCCGTCGACGATCGCCGCGTCGACCACCTGGCCGACGCCGCCCGCCCGCGCGTGCAGCAGCGCGCTGACCACGCCGAAGGCGAGGTAGACGCCGCCGGCGCCGAAGTCACCGAGCAGGTTGACCGGGGGCACCGGCTTGCCGCCCTCCTCGCCGACCATGTGCAGCGCTCCGGAGATCGCCAGGTAGGTGATGTCGTGGCCGGCCGTGTGGGCGTAGCGGCCCGCCTGGCCCCAGCCGGTCATCCGGCCGTAGACCAGCGCCGGGTTGCGGGCGAGGCACTCCTCCGGCCCCAGCCCGAGCCGCTCCATCACCCCCGGCCGGAAGCCCTCGATCAGCACCTCGGACTCGACCACGAGGCCGAGCACCTCCTCCACGCCCGCCGTCGACTTGAGGTCGACCCGGCGGTGGGTGCGGCCGCGGTCGAGCACCGGCGAGGTGCCCCAACCGAAGCCGCCGTCGGCGGGCCGTTCGATCCGCGTCACCTCGGCGCCGAGGTCGGCGAGCAGCATCCCGGCGAAGGAGATCGGGCCGATCCCGGCCATCTCCACCACCTTCACCCCTTGCAGCGGTCCCATCGCGGGGAGCCTAGAGGCCTGCCGTCGCTAACCCGCCATCGAGCGCGCGATCACGACCCGCTGGATCTCCTGGGTGCCCTCGTAGATCTGGGTGATCTTGGCGTCGCGCATCATCCGCTCGACCGGATACTCGTTGACGTAGCCGTAGCCGCCGAGCACCTGGATCGCCTCGACCGTCACCTTCATCGCGTTGTCGCCGGCGATCAGCTTCGCCATCGAGGTGTACTTGGGGAGCTCGGCCGGGCGCGGCGAGCGGTCGGCCAGGGCGCAGGCCTTGTAGAGGAGCTCGCGGGCGGCGGCGGTGCCCGCCTCCATGTCGGCGAGCTTGAACTGGATCCCCTGCAGGTTGTTGATCGGCTTGCCGAAGGCGATCCGCTCCTTCGCGTACTCGTTGGCGAAGTCGGTGGCGCCCTGGGCGATGCCGACCGCCTGCGCGGCGGCGCCGAGGCGGGTGCGCTCGAGCGTGCCGAGGGCGACCGAGAGGCCCTTGCCCTCCTCGCCGATCAGGTTCTCGTGCGGGACGCGGACGTCGGTGAAGGAGGGCGAGCCGGTGGGCGAGCCCTTGATCCCGAGCTTGTGCTCGAGCTGGCCGGGATCGAAGCCCTCGCGGTCTTTCTCCACGACGAAGGCGGAGATGCGCCGGTTCTCCCGGTCGGTGGTGGCGAAGACGCAGTAGAAGTCGGCGATCCCGGCGTTGGTGATCCAGCACTTCTGGCCGTTGATCACCCATTCGTCGCCGTCCTTGACCGCGGTCGTGCGCATCGCGGCGGGGTCGGAGCCCGCCTCGGGCTCGGAGAGGGCGAAGGCCGGCGACCACTCGCCGCTCGCGCACTTCGGCAGGAAGCGCGCTTTCAGCTCGTCGGAGCCGAACAGCTGGATCGGCAGCGTGCCGAGCTCCTGGATCATCAGGATCAGGGCGCTCGAGGCGCACGCCTTGGCGATCTCCTCGACCCCGATCTGCAACATCAGCGTGCCGGTCCCGGTGCCGCCGTACTCCTCCGCGAAGGGCAGCCCGAGGATGTCCTGCTCGCCGAGCAGCTTGCGGATGTCCCAGGGGTAGGCCGCCTCGCGGTCGATCTCGCCGGCGCGGGGGGCGATCTTCTCGGTCGCGATCTGGCGGATCGTTTCGCGGAAGTCGACCATCTCCTGCGGGATCTCGTAGAGACCCGTCCCGACCTCGACCTGACTCATCTGCACGCCCCCTGTTCGTTGACCATCGGTGCCCAGATAGTAGGAGTACCGAGGATCACGCGGCGGCGTCGGGCGGCGTACGTGGTCGCCTTGGCGTGCCGGATCCGCCCCGCCGGCCCGCGCGCCTCCCGTCACGATCCGGCGTCGTGGAGACTTTCCGCCGCATCGGGACGGTTCGCCCCACACCCCGTCCGCAGCCCGGGCCCGGGCGGGCCGACGCGGCGAGGCGAGGCGAGCGAGCCCTACGCCCTGCGGGGGAACTTCGAGAAGTCGGGGCGGCGCTTTTCCTTGTAGGCCTCGCGGCCCTCTTTCGCCTCGTCGGCGCCGTAGAAGAGGAGGTTGGTGTCGTGGGCGAGCTGCTGGATGCCCGCGTAGCCGTCCTCGTGGGCGTTGAAGCTCGCCTTCACCAGGCGCAGCGCGAAGGGCGAGAGCGCGAGCATCTCCCGGCACCACCTGACCGTCTCCACCTCGAGGTCGGCGAGCGGCACCACCGTGTTGACCAGGCCCATGTCCGCCGCTTCGCGAGCGTCGTACTGGCGGCAGAGCATCCAGATCTCCTTCGCCTTCTTCGGCCCGACCAGGTCGCGCAGCAGCGAGGCGCCGAAGCCGCCGTCCCAGGAGCCGACCCGGGGGCCGGTCTGGCCGAAGCGGGCGTTGTCGGCGGCGATCGTCAGGTCGCAGCAGACGTGCAGCACGTGGCCGCCGCCGACCGCGTACCCCGCGACCATCGCGATGACCGGCTTCGGCAGCCGCCGCATCTGCACCTGCAGGTCGGTGACGTGGAAGCGCCCCACCCCACCCGACTCCGACATGTAGCCGGTGTCGCCGCGGACGTTCTGGTCGCCGCCCGAGCAGAAGGCGAGGTCGCCCTCGCCGGTGAGGACGATGACGCCGACCTCGGGATCCTCGCGGGCGAGCTCGAAGGCGCGCGAGAGCTCGACCACGGTATGCGGCCGGAAGGCGTTGCGGACCTCGGGCCGGGCGATCGTCACCTTCGCGATCCCCTCGCTCGTCTCGTAGCGGATGTCCTCGAAGTCGGCGGGCCCGGCTACCCAGTCGGCGCCGGGAACCTGGACGGAATCGGTCTGTGCCATCGGCAGGAGACCCTAGGGGAAGACCGCCTGCATCGCCGCCACGGCAGCGTCGGCGAGGTTGGCTCGGGCGGTGGTCCGTTCCTCGTCCCGCCGCTTCGCGCGCGCCTTGGCTACGCGGTCGACGAGGGCGAAGTGGACCGGGTCGGCGACCGGCTGGGAGCCCGGTTCGGGGCCGGCGGAACTCGCTTCGGCGGCCGCTTCGTAGGCTTCGTGGGAGGGGCTCAGTTCGCCTTCGCCTTCGCCGTTCTCGCCTTCCATGCCGGGCGGGATCGCGCCCTCGTTGGCGCCGCGGGCGACGGGGGCATTGGGTTGGCCGGCGAGGCAGCGGCTGATCCCGGCGGCGATCAGCTCGGCCCGCGCTTGCGCGCCGGCTTCGATCGGGTGGAGGTTGTCGGACTGCATCAGCTGCGGGTGGGTGTGGACGAAGCCGGCCCAGTCGGGCGTCTGGGTGCCGGGGCGCGCCGCGGCGAATTCGGCCACCACCCGGTTCTTGCCCGTGTTGTCGACGCCGTTGACGGTGAAGCCGTGGATCGTCGGCACGACCATGCACCGTCCACCGACGGTGGCGGCGACCTTCTTCAGGTTTTCCGCCAAGATCTGCGGATATTCGGGGTCGTCGTTGGTCCCCGCGTCGAACACGATCACCGAGTCGGAAGGTTCGTAGCTTTCTTGGAACAGGTCGAAGATCTGGAAACTGTTGGAGCCGCCGACCGCGTTGACGGTGATCGGCACGCCGGGGATGAGATGTTGGAGGTAGGGAGACGTCAGCTCCTCGAGGCTGTCGCCGACGACCAGGACGCGACCGCTGCCGGGCAGCGCCCGCGCGCTCGGCGCCGCCGCCAGGGCGAGCGAGGCGAGGAAGGCGACGGCGAGCGCCGCGGCGATACCCCTGCGATTCGACATCGACGCGCTTTGTACCGCACGGGAGCCCCGGCGGCGGCGATCGCGATCGTCTTGACACTCGCATCGTGCGGGGGCGGTGGCTCGAGCGGCGCCACCCTCACGGCCAAGGCTCCCCCGGCCAAGGTGGTCGAAGTGCAGCGGCCCGAGAGCCCGCCGGCCGGTGGCGACTGCGGCGCGCAGCTCGGCGAATTCATCGGGCGCATGACCGACCTTCGCCAGGCACTGCTCGCCGGGCTCAGCTACTCCGAATACGTGGTCCGGGTGCGGGCGATCCGCGACGCCTACGAGGCGGTCCCGGTGAAGAACCTCGACGCCTCCTGCCTGGACGGACCCGCCGGCGACGCCGAGAACGCCTTCAACCAGTACCTCCGCGCCGCCAACGCCTGGGGCGAATGCGCCGGCACCGCGGGCTGCGCGGCGAGCGACATCGAAGGCAAGCTGCAGCGGCGCTGGCATATCGCCTCAAAGAACCTCGACCAAGCGCAGCGGTCGACCTGACCCGCGCGGTCGACCCGACCGGCGCCATAGCTGCCCAGGGACGGCCTGATCCGTGGCCGTGGCGGCGGGACGGCGCGACCCGTGGCCCTGGCGGCGGGACGGCGTGCTCCGTGGCCCGGGCGGCCGGGGACCGGGCGTCCCGGGCGGGGCGGGGGGGGCCCGGGCGGGGGGGGGGCCCCCGCCACCCCCCCGGCGGCGGGGGCGCGCAGGGGCCGAAACACAGAGAGGG
>Ga0335075_10009019_pt1 | contig 15254 bp, 13 predicted proteins | sample Lox_Sample_24_FD_206723 | JGI IMG/M metagenome (GOLD analysis project Ga0335075, IMG submission 206723) | Soil microbial communities from Loxahatchee National Wildlife Refuge, Florida, United States - Lox_Sample_2.4 | ecosystem: Environmental > Terrestrial > Soil > Wetlands | place: USA... | reverse complement strand
ATGGCGGCGAGCCGGATCACGCCGGAGGTGGCCGGCCTGCTGGTGAAGATCTGTGACCGGATGGGCGACCTGCACGGTGCCCCGGCCTCCGAGCAACTGGCCGCGGACACCCAGTTCCACTACACGATCGCCGAGGCGTCCGGCAGCCCGCGGCTGCTTGCGCTGGTTCGTCAGGTCTCGGCCATCCCCGAGGCGTACCGTTCAGCCATCCCGTACACCGCCGCTGACATGGGCGAAGCCGAGCGCCAGCACCGCGGCATCGCCGGGGCGATCCGCGAGCAGGACCACGGCCGGGCACGTAGATTGATGCGATCGCACGTCGAGTGGGCAGGTCAGCTGGCCGTCGACCGGCTGCAGCCGCATCTGGCGCCGCCCGGGGGAGATCGGGATGAGTAACCAGCGGGGCGTCCAGTCGGTGGCTACCGCCCTGGACCTGATCGACTGCCTGGCCGCCGAGCGTGAGCTCGGGGTGGCGGAGATCGGCCGCCGCCTGGGTATCGCCAAGAGCAGCGCGCACCGGCTGCTGACCACCCTGGTCGCCAAGGGCTACGTCCAGCAGGTTCCTGAGACCCGCAACTACCGGCTTGGCCTGCGGCTGCACGAGCTCGGGTCGCTGGTGGCCAGCCGCAATCAGCTGCGCGACCACGCGCTGCCGTTGCTGGAGGCGCTGCGCGCGCAGACTGGCGAGACCGCTCACCTGGCCGTGCCCGAGGGGCCGCAGATGTTCTATGTGGAGCGGCTGGAGAGCTACCACGGGCTGCGCTTCTCCTCGCGGGTGTCCCGGGTCAGGCCGATCCACCTGACCAGCTCGGGCAAGGCGGTGGCCGCGTTCAACGCGGAGGTGGCCGAGGCCGCGATCAGCGCGGGATTCGTGCCGCGGACCCCGCGGAGCATCAAGAGCCGGGAGCAGTTCCTGCGCTGCCTGACCGAAACCCGCCGGCGCGGCTACGCCTACTCCATCGGGGAGGACGAGCCCGGCCTGGCGTCGGTGGCCGCCCCGGTGCTCGACAGCACCGGCGTGGCGCGGGCGGCCATCTCGGTGGCCGGGCCGGCCACCCGGATCTCCGAATCGCACATCGGCCAGGTGGCCCGCCGGGTCAAGGCGGCGGCCAGCCAGCTGATGAGCGTGGAAACCGCCTGGTGGACCGGCTCAGGTTATCGCTGACCTGGTTCGCCAGGACGGAACGCAGTTCGCCACTGCGGAACGTTCATCTTCCCTTTCCGGGCACGTTCCCTGATCATGGCCCAATCGCTGACCTCGGAGGGGCGTACATGGATCAGGGCCGTCGATCGTTCCGCAACCCGTTCGACATCGAGACCCCGCCCGGCGCCGAGGGCTGGGAGTCGATGTACCCGGGGTATCTGCTGTTCGGTGAGGAACTGCGGGAGCGGGACGAGCAGAAACTCTGGTTCTTCGACCAGATGCACAACCCGGAGCCGCTGTACCCGTTCGACCTGATGATGCCGGAGAGCTGGCTCGTCTCCCTGAACCAGTACACGACCCGGGTGTGGAACCTGCCCACGGCCCTCGGCATCGAGCACCGGATTGTCAACGGCTACCTGTACTTGAGCCCCAACGTCATCGACGACCCCGCGGCCATGGCCGAGCGCGAGCCCATCTTCGCCCAGCGGGCCCGGCACTACTTCGAGAACTGGGACGACATCTACGCCAACTGGGTGGCCAAGGCCACCGACTGCATCGAACGGCTGAAGGCGATCCGGTTCGAGCCGCTGCCCGAGCGGGAGCCGCTGGACACCGTGCTGCGGGCCCGCGGCACGACCACGGCGTTCGACCTGCTGGCCAGCTACAGCCGCTATCTCGAGAACTGTCACGAGATGGCCTACTACCACTTCGAGATGCTCAATCTGGCCTACGGGGCCTACCTCACCTTCCTGGAATTCTGCCGCAGCCATTTCCCGGCCATCACCGACGACCTGGTGGCCCGGATGGTCGCGGGCATCGACGTGATCCTGTACCGGCCCGACGCCGAGCTGCGGCGGCTGGCCGTGCGGGCGGTGGAGCTCGGCGTCGGCGGCGCGCTGACGTCGGGGGCGGCCCCGGACGCGGTGCAGGCCGAGCTGCGCACTAGCGAGGCCGGCCGGCAGTGGCTGGCCGAGCTCGAAGAGGTCAAGGACCCGTGGTTCTACTACACCACCGGTTCCGGCTACTGCCACGCCAAGCGGGCCTGGATCGACGACCTGCGCCCGCCGTTCGCGGCGCTGGCCGACTACGTCCGCCGGGTCGAGCGGGGCGACGACCTGCACCGGCCGCTGGACAAGCTCCGGGCCGAGCGTGACCGAATCGCGGACGGCTACCGCAGCCTGCTCGACGGCGACGAGGTGACCGGCTTCGACAACCTGCTGGCCCTGTCCCGCCAGGTGTTCCCGTTCGTCGAGAACCACAACTTCTACGTCGAGCACTGGCATCACACGATCTTCTTCAACAAGGCCCGCGACCTGGGCGCGGTGCTGGTCGCCGCCGGGCTGCTGGAGCAGGACGACGACATCTACTTCCTGCACCGCTACGAGGTGTACCAGGTGCTCTACGAGGCGCAGGCGCGGTGGGCGCTGGGCGTGCCCACCCGCAGTGAGTACACCTGGCGGGAGGAAGTGGCCCGGCGCCGGCAGATCTACGCGGCATTCGAGAAGTGGAACCCGCCGCCGGCCCTGGGCGTGCCGCCGGACAAGGTGACCGAGCCGATCACGGTCACGCTGTTCGGCATCAACACCGACACGATCGAGCGCTGGCTCGCGGCCGAGGCCGAGGGCAGCCAGGACGGCCGGCTGCTCGGGCTGGCCGCGTCACCCGGTGTGGCCGAGGGCGTGGCCCGGGTGGTGCACCAGGTCGAGGAGCTCGAGCAGCTCGAGGACGGCGACATCCTGGTCTGCCCGCTCACCGCGCCGAGCTGGTCGATCGTGTTCGCCCGGATCGGCGCGGCGGTTTCGGATGGCGGCGGGATCATGTCCCACGCGGCCATCGTGTCCCGTGAGTACGGGCTGCCCGCAGTGGTCGCCACCGGTGTCGGCACCCGGGTGCTGCACACCGGCGACCGGCTGCGGGTGGACGGCGGCACCGGCGTGGTCACTGTCCTGGAACGCGCCGCGGCGCCTGCGGGCGAGGCAGCCGGCGCATGACCGACCTGCATGTCGTGCCGGACCAGACCGCAGGCCAGGAGCAGGTGGCCGTCACCCGGAACTGCCTGCCGGAACACGTCAGCCACGTCGGGGGCAAAGCGGTCGGCCTCGGCTCGCTGCTGCGCGCCGGGCAGCGGGTGCCCGCCTCGTTCGTGGTCACCGCGGCCGCGTACCGCGACTACCGGCGCGGCCAGACCCGGGAGCTGCGCGCGGCCATCGCCGGCGCGTACGCCGCCCTCGGTCAGCTGGATGGCACCGAGGTGCTGGTGGCGGTCCGGTCCAGCGCCGCCGTAGAGGACTCGGCCGAGGCCAGCTGGGCGGGCCAGTTCCAGACCTTCCTCGGAGTGTCCGGCGCCGATGAGGTGCTGGCCAAGGTGGAAGAGTGCTGGGCCGCCGCCCTCGACCCGCACGTCGGCGCGTACCGGACTGGGCAGCAGCTCAGCCCGGATGAGGGAGGGGTCGCCGTCATCGTCCAGGAACTCGTGGATGCCCGGGCCGCGGGCGTGATGTTCACCCAGCATCCCGAGACCGGCGACCGCTCGCTCGTCGTCATCGAGTCCAGCCACGGGCTTGGTGAGGCGGTCGTGGGCGGCGATGTGGTGCCGGATCTGTTCGAGATCAACAAGATCACCCGCCAGCAGCACCGCTCGCGCCTGGGCACCAAGCACACCGAGTACCGGCTGGCCGGGGGCGGCCGCGGGGTGCAGGCCCGCCCGGTCGATCCGGCGCGGCAGCAAGCCTGGTCGGTCTCTGAGCCGGAGCTCCTGGCGCTGACCGACATGGCCGCCGCTCTGGAGGCCAAGCTCGGCCGGGGCCTGGACGTGGAATGGGCCATCGGCACGGCCCCGAGCACGCACGGCGAGGAGGCCCTGTTCGCCCTCCAGGTCCGGCCGATCACGGTGGACCCCCGGCGGCGTGCGGAGCGTCCGCAGCCCCCGGTGGCCGGGCGCGACCAGGACGCGATCGGCCACATCCTGGGCCGGCTGGCCGGCCGCGAGCGTGGGACCGGTGACGGATGAGCGGCCTGCCCACTGGGCCCGCGCAGGCCGGCCAGCCGCCCTCCGGTCCCGCTCCGGCCGGCCAGCCTCAGAGCGGCACCGAGGCCATCGCCGCGGTCAGCGCGGGCGCGGCGTCGGTCAGCGACGTCGCCGAGCGCTGCCTGTCCCGGGTGGCCGAACTCGACCCCACCATCGGCGCCTTCCGGGTGATCGATGAGCACGCGGTGCGCGGCCGGGCCAAGCAGCTCGACGACCGCGTGGCCGGGCCGCTGCACGGGCTGGTCGTCGGCATCAAGGACGTGATCGACACCGCCGGCCTGCCGACCGGGTATGGCTCGGCGCTGTTCGCCGATCACCAGCCCGCCGCGGACGCCGACGTGGTCGCCGCGCTGCGCCGGGCCGGCGCCATAGTGCTCGGCAAGACGGAGTCCACCGAGTTCGCCATGTTCCAGCCCACCCGGACCCGTAACCCGGTCGATCCGGCCCGGACCCCAGGCGGTTCCTCGAGCGGCTCGGCGGCCGCCGTGGCGGCCGGGATGGTCCCGGTCGCGCTCGGCACCCAGACCGCCGGGTCGGTGGTGCGCCCGGCCGCCTACTGCGGGGTCTACGGCTTCAAGCCGTCCTGGGGCTGGGCCTCCACCGCGGGCATCTGGCGGCTGTCCGAGCACCTGGACACGGTCGGGCTGTTCGCTCGCTGCGTTGCCGACCTGCGGCTCATCTACCAGGTGCTCAGCTCCGCAGCCACTCCCGCGCCGCCCAGCACGGCGGATCCGGCCGGGAAACCGGCGGTGGCCGTGCTCAGCGCCGAGGACTGGGGCGCCGCCGACGGCGACGTCCGGGCCGCGCTGTCCGCCGTGGCCGGCCGGCTGTCGGACCAGGGCTGGCCGGTCCGGGAGATGGTCATGCCGACCGCCTGGCGGTACCTGCCCGGGCAGCAGGAGGTGCTGATGGCGGCCGAGGTGACGAAGAACCTGCACGCCCAGCTCGGCGACCGGGTCAGCCAGATATCCGAGAGCGCCCAGGCGATCGTGGCCCGGGGTGACCGCTGCCTGGCCACCGAGTACCTGGCTGCCCTGGAGGCCAGGGCCGAGGCGCTGGCGGCCCTCGTCCCGCTGGCCGCCGTGACCGATCTCGTGCTCGCCCCGAGTGCGCTCGGTGCTGCCCCGGTGGGCCTGGGCTACACCGGCGACCCGGTCATGTGCCGGCCGTGGACGCTGCTCGGCCTGCCGGCCGCCAACGTGCCGGCCTGGCGGCGGCCGGACGGCCTGCCGGTCGGCGTGCAGCTCATCGGGACCCGCCACGACGACATCAGCTACCTCACCAACCTGGCCCTGGCCGAGGCCGCACTGACCGACCTGGCCGACCCTGCCCAGATCACCCCCTAGGAGGACCAACCCATGAATTACGACTTCGTCAATGTCTGCCGCGAGGAGCTGATTCTGTGCGGCGTACATGAGGGCGAGGCGGTGGCCATCCTGAGTTCGGACGCCGAAGATGAGCTGCTCGGGCACGCCGGGGCGTTCATGCAGGCGGCCAAGGAACTCGGCGCCCTGCCCTACCACGTGCGCGTCCCGGCCACCCGCGGCAAGGGGGCGGCCACCTGGGAGGTGGGCACCACCCCGCTGACCGGGCACCCGGCGGCGATGGCCGCGCTCAAGGAAGCAAGCATCGTGATCGACCTGGTGTTCATGCTGTTCTCCAAGGAGCAGCTGGAGATCCAGGCGTCGGGGACCCGGATCCTGCTGGCTGTGGAGCCCACCGACGTGCTCAGCCGGCTGCTGCCGGACCGGCAGCTGCGCGAACGGGTCGAGTTCGCCGGTGACCTGCTGGCCGCGGCGCAGAGCCTGCGGGTCGAGCACGAGAACGGCACCAACCTGGTGTACCGGCTCGGCAAATACCCGACCATCACCGAGTACGGCTACACCGACGAGCCGGGCCGCTGGGACCACTGGCCGTCCGGCTTCCTGTTCACCGGGGCGCACGAGGACGGCGTCGACGGCACGATGATTCTTGCCCCAGGAACCATCATCTACCCGTTCAAGTCCTATGTCCGTACGCCGATCCGGCTGCAGATCGAGGCGGGCAAGATCCTCGACATCTCCGGCGAGCTGGACGCCGAGCTGATGCGTGACTACATGGAGCAGTTCAACGACCCCGAGGGCTACGCCATCTCGCACATCGGCTGGGGTCTCAACGAGAAGGCCCGGTGGTCCGCGCCGATGATGGACACGCGCGGCATCGGCCAGGAGGGCCGCTCGTTCTACGGCAACGTCCTGTTCGCCACCGGCCCGAACCAGGAACTCGGCGGCAGCAACGCCTCCCCGTGCCACATCGATATTCCGCTGCACGGCTACTCGCTCTACCTCGACGACCGCCAGATCGTCAGCCAGGGGGACATCGTCGTTCCTGAGATGAAGCCGCGCGGCTGATCCAGCCGCCTGTCACCGTCCCCGCCGCCATCCACGCCCGGCAGGCGCGGCGATGACGCCATGCCTTGAGGAGGGCATATGAAGAACCTTGAAGCCGGCGCCGCCATCCCGGCCGGCGAGGGCCGCGACAGTTTCGGGCGGATCGAGACCCGGGGCATCGACATGATCCCCGCGGTGGAACGCAACGCCAAGCCGTACACCTTGTTTTCCGTGTTCTTCGGGCCGCAGTTCGGCTACGGGAACATGCTGTTCGGCGCGCTGCCGATCGCGTTCGGCCTGGGCTGGTGGGCGGCGTTCTGGTCGGTGACCATCGGTTCGGCAGTCGGCTCGCTGGTCTTCCTGGGCATCAGCCCGCTCAGCCCGCGGACCGGGACCAACACCCAGGTGTCGAGTGGTATCGCGTTCGGCGTCCAGGGCCGGCTCCTGGGCTCCGCGATCACCTGGTTCATCGCGGTCGGGTTCTTCATCATCCTGATGTACACCTCCGGCCAGGCCGTGGTGGACACGTTCAACCGCTGGTTCGGCACGCCTGACGGGCTGGGGGCGCTGTCCGTCGGCATGCTGGCCGTGCTGATCGTCACCTGCCTGGCCGCCGTGCTTGGCCACGGGACGCTGGAAAAAGGCATCCGCGGCATCAACGTCGTGTCGATCATCATCATGATCATGCTGTTCGCGGTGTTCGCGTCCAAATTCCACGTGATCCCCGGCTCGCATTACCTGCTGGGCAGTTTCTGGCCCACCTGGTTCATCGCCACCACGACCACCGCGTCCCTGCCCATCTCGTGGGGGCCGTTCGTGGGCGACTACGGCCGGTACATCCCGTCCAGCGCGCCGTCCTGGAAGGTCAGCCTGTTCGCCGTGAGCGGCATCTTCAGCGGCTGCTGGATCGCCATGACCGCGGCGGCGTTCGCGGCCACCTCGTTCGCGGCGAACGCCGGCAACTTCGTCACCGGGATCACCTCGGCCGCGCCGCTGTGGCTGCTGTTCCCGCTGCTGCTGGTGCCCGGGCTGGCCTCGAACATCGCCAGCGCGGCCATGTCGCTGTACAACGCGACCCTGGACATCGGGGCGTGGCCGTTCTTCTTCCGGTTCAAGCGGTACGTGATCACCGCCGGGTTCGGGGTCGTGCTGTTCGGCCTGACCTACCTGTTCGTGGTGGCGACCAACTTCCTGACCAACCTGGAAGCGTTCGTCACCATCATGATCGTCACGGCCACGCCGTGGATGGTCATCATCGGCATCGAGTTCCTGCTTGGCAAGAACGAGATCGCCCCGGTCGACCTGCACGCCTTCGCCATCCCGGGCATGCGCGGGAAGTACTGGTTCTCGGGCGGCGTCAACCCGAGGGCCGTGGTGGCCTGGCTGTGCGGAGCCGGCGTCGGCCTGCTGTTCTCCACCAACTCGCTGTTCACCGGGCCGCTGGAGAACTCGGTGAGCGGGGTGGACATCTCCTGGCTGGTAGCCGGGGTTGTGGGCGGACTGGTCTACCTGGCGCTGCGCTTCGCGCTGGGCAGTGCCCTCAGCCCGGCCGCAGTCACGGACAAGGACCTGGCCGACTCCGTCCCCGGCATGGACGCCGGGGCGTGAGCGAAGGAACGAGCGAATGAAGAAGTGGGAATCGGTGTTCTTCCAGTCGGGTGAGTGGCGGCTGCACGCGGCCCGCCATCCCGGCGCCGGTGACCGGCCGATGGTCGTCGTCCCGGGCATCACCACCCCGGCCGGCGCGTTCGCCGTGACGGCCGGCCGGCTGGCCGGGATCGCGTCCGACGTCTACGTGCTCGACATGCGGGGACGAGGGCTGTCCCAGCGGGTCCCGTACGGTTCCCACCGGTCCGGCGACTACGCCGACGACGTGCTGGCCCTGATCAGCGAGCTCGGGCTGGACCGGCCGCTGCTGGTCGGGCATTCTCTCGGCGCCCGCGTAGTGGCGTGCGCCCGGGCCCGCTTCCCCGGCGCATCGTCCGGCGTGGTCGCCATCGACCCGCCCATGTCGGGTCCGGGCCGCCGCCCGTACCCGATGTCACTGGACCGCTTCATCAATGGCCTGCACGGAGCGCGCGAAGGGCACGGTACGCAGCAGGCCAGGGCGGACTACCCGACGTGGACCGACGAGGAAGTGCGGCTGCGCGGCGAGTGGCTCGCCTCATGCGACGAGACGGCCGTGGTGGACAGCTACGCGTGGTTCCACCTGGAGGCCTTCGAGCCGGTGTGGCAGGAGGTCGAGCCGCCCGCGCTGCTGCTGTACGGCGATCGCAGCCCGGTGGTCACCGAAGCGGAAGCGGCGCTGCTCAGGGACCTCAACCCGCGAGCCGGCGTAGTGGCCGTGGCGGACAGCGGCCACATGGTCCCCTGGGACAACCTCGACCAGACGGTCGCCGAGATCGAGGGGTTCGTGTCCCGCCTGGGGGCCAGCACATGACCGCCATACACAATCAGGACGATACGGAGAGCATTCGCGTGCGCACCGCCATTGAACCAGCCCCCAGCCTGCCGGTGGCCACCGAGATCGAGCGCCGGGCCCTGGCCTGGATTGACCCGTACAGCCAGGCCTGGCACCTGGAACGGGCCCGGGACTGGCTGGCCTACCTCGATCCGGACGCCCCGCTCGAGGCGCGGCTGGCCGTGGTCACCCACGACATCGAGCGGATGTTCCCGAACGGCCCGCAGATGGACAAGGCGACCGGCCGCTGGGACGACCCGCACTACCTGTACGCGCATGCCTCCCGGTCCGCCGAGGTGGTCGGGTTCTGGATGCACGCGCAGGCCGATGCGCCGGATGAATTCTCGCCGTCCGAGGTCCAGCGGCTGATCACGCTGCACGAGTTCGGCGGGGTGGGCGGCGCGGACCTGGTCCAGGCGGCGGACTCGCTGTCGTTCCTGGAGACGCTGCAGGACGTGGTCAGGAAGTGGGTAACCCACGGTGAGTGCGACGTCGAGCAGGCCCGGGCCAAGCACCGCTACATGGCCGACCGGATCCGGATCCGGTCGGCCCAGCAGCTGGCCGGGCCGCTGCTGGAGCAGGCGCTCGCCTCGCTGGACGACCTGTAGCGGGGGAGTGGCCCGGTGCTGACACCGCCTGAGAGGACACCGCATCGCGTCGGCCTGATCGTGCCGAGTTCGAACATCACCATGGAGACCGAGATCCCGGCCCTGCTGTCCCGCCACCCGGCGGTGGCGGACCGCGGGGTGACGTTCCACTCCAGCCGGGCCACCCTGCACCGGGTGGATCCGGAATCGCTGCAGCGCATGGTCACCGAGAGCGACCGTTGTGCGCGCGAGCTGGCCGATGCGCGGCTCGACGTTGTCGCCTACGCCTGCCTGATCGCGATCATGGCCAGCGGCCCGGGCGCGCACGAGGCCGAGGAGGAGCGGATGGCCGCCGCGCTCGCCGCGGCCGGGTCCGCCGTGCCGGTGACGAGCAGCGCGGGTGCCCTGGTCCGGGCGCTGCAGCGGCTCGGCGCCAGCCGGGTGGCCATCGTGGCGCCCTACCTCAAGCCGCTAACCGGCATGGTCGTCCGATACCTGGACGGCTACGGGATCAAGGTGGTGGACTCGGTCAGCCTCGAGGTCGCCGACAACGTCACGGTCGGACGGCTAGACCCGGCCCGGCTGACCGGTCACGTCAGGCGGCTGGACCTGGCGGCCGCCGACGCCCTCGTGCTGTCCGCGTGCGTGCAGATGCCGTCGCTGGCCGTGCTCGACGAGGTGAGCCGGCAGACGCAGGTTCCGGTGCTGACCGCCGCCACGGCCACCGCCGGTGAGGTGCTAGCCCTGCTTGGTCACCAGAGCGCCCCGGCGCCGGTCGGCAGCGGCTGAGCCGGCCCGCGCCCGGTTACTCGCCGACGGCATTGGCGTCGCTGGCCAGGACGGCGCGGACGTTGTCTAGGTCAGACAGGCTGGCAGCCAGATCGTTGACCGGGCGCTTGCCATGCACATGCAAGGTGACGTCGATCATCTGCGTGGTGTCCGTCTCGCCGGACGTGGGGACGGTCTCGGCTTGGACGTCATCGATGATGAAGCCCTGGCCGGTGGCCTGGCGCAGGATGTCGCGCAGCTGGCCGCGGCCGTCGGGATAGCGGACCCGAAGGGCCGAGATCGCCGTGGCTGACCGGGGCAGCCGCCGGGTCACGACGGGGAACACCAGGGCAATCAGCATGTAGATGCCCGTGGCCAGGACGGCCAGCATCGGCATGCCTGCTCCGGCGGCCGAGCCGACCGCCGCTGTCACCCATACCCCCGCCGCTGTGGTCAGTCCGCGGACAGCGTCGCGGCGGACGAAGATCAAGCCTGCACCCAGGAACCCGACGCCGGTGACGATCTGTGCGGCGACCCGCGAGGGGTCCAGCACGACCAGCCGGGACTGCAGCACATCGCTGAAGCCGTACTTGCTGATCAGCATGAACAGGGCCGCGCCCACCCCGACCAGAGTGTGCGTGCGCAGCCCGGCGTCCTTCTGCCATTGCTGGCCACGCTCAGCAGCAGTCGAGCCGCGGCCGGTTCGTGCCACTGCCCGCCACACCCACACCGAAACCTGATCCTGCCCGGCAAGCCGGGCCCACCGGCGGCCGCCTTGGGCGCCGGTGGGCCGCTTGGGTGGCTACGTGCGCCCGGCGCCCCTGATGCGGTAGTAGGCCGTGGGATGCCAGTAGGAGGTCGATACCGTCCATCCGATCTTGGTGCCATAGGTATCGGCACCCAGCGAGATGTTCGGGGTATCGACCATCTCCACATGCCCCGGGCCGAAGAACGCCAGGTCCCCCCGTTTCGCCTGGGAACGGCTAATCCGCACCAGGAGGCGGCTGTCGAGCATTTCGTAGGTGGTCCTGGGCAGTGATATGCCCGCGTGCCGGTAGGCCTCGTAGACGAGCCCGGAGCAGTCGTAGCAGGATGGCCCGACTCCACCCCAGCAGTACCATTTGCCCGCCTGCGCGGCAGCGTACCGGTACGCGATTACCCGCAGGCGGAGCCCCCCATCAGAGGTCGAGGCGTGGGCTGGCCCGGCGAAGGAAAGTAGCGACGTCAGGAAAGCGCACACCATGACTACAGTCTTGCGGTAGACCATCTGGCTTCGTTGCCCCTTCATCGTTCGTTGAGACGGACTTTGACTCCCTCAGGGGCTAGGGCCTTCCCTTCCCGCCGGGCACATGACGAACCAGATAACGCCACTATAACAAACGGTCAATATGATTTCTTGGCAAATCGTTTGCGCATTGCGATCAGGTTCCAAGCATCATGAAAAATATTTCACCGCCATGTTTGAATGCCTGAATCCTGAGTTTGGAAGCGCATATTCCAGCCACGATCATCGTGCCGGTGACGCGGCCAGAAGCCCGAGGCCTGGCGTGTTTGGCGGGTCGCTGAATATCCGCCGGAGTCACTCCAGCTAGTGCATCTGGCAGCCGTTTTGGAGGTGCTGCTGCCATTGCGGCGGCAGGATCCTGCTGATCGGGCGCGGTGTGCGCGACGCGCGCCAGGCCGTCGGCCACGCAGCGGGCCGCGGCCCGGGCAGGAGGCGGGCTCGGGCCTGCAACTGCAGGTCGTCCGCGGCGATGGATCTCCTCCTCGCTCCCGGCGAGCCCGCCTCCGGCGCGATCAGGACGACCGCCCTGATGCGTCATTTGGCAAAGGGAGAGTAATGGAAAGGCTAACGTTGCGTATGGATTTGCGCGAGGTGCGCCGACGGCGTGGCGCTTATGGGCTGATTTAGGTGCGCCGATGGCCAGCGCCTATCACGGACAGTGCCCGGATTGTCACTTACGCGTCGCGACTAAATGGCTGGACGCCCACCGCCGGGCTGATCCGGGCGGCCTCAGGCAGGCTTGCGGGCCAGGTCATAGACGAAGCTCGCATTCTCGGTGAAGGCACCGCCGTCACTGTACGGGCCGAGGCAGGCCGCCAGGTCGGCATCGAATGCGGCAGCCTGGTCGCCGAGTACCGAGGCCGGAAGGAACGACGTCGACCGGATGAAGCCGGCCAGCTCCGGGAGGCCCCAGTGATGCTCGACGGCGAACTCATGGTGCCCGGCCACCTCGAACCCGGCCGCCGCCAGCACCTCCAGATCGGGCCGTCGCTGCCGCGGCAGGTCCCAGCCCGCCGGGATCCGGCTCTTCGCACCGAGCGCCACCTGCCACTTCTCCAGGAGGGAGGCCAGCGCTCGCTGCCAGTCTTCCTCCCCGGCAAATGGCACAGACGACCAGCACAGCGCCAGGTGTCCCCCCGGCTTGAGCCATCCCAGGATCTTGCCAGCCACCAGCTCGCGGTTGAGCCGGTGGAGCGCGTTGCCGATCACCACCAGATCGAAGTAATCCGGCTCAGCGTCGAGGATCTCAGCGTCCGACACGACCGGCCGCACATCCTCTGCGCCCTGGGCCTCGGCCTTGGCCCGCACCACTTGCACCATGTCCGGTTCCCGGTCCACCGCCCACACCTCGCTGAACCAGCGGTGCAGCGGGAAGGAGAGCTGGCCTGTCCCGCACCAGGTCCAGCAAGCGCCCGTGCCCGGAGACCTCGGCCCGCCGGATCAGGTCGGTGAGCATCGCTTCCGGGTACGGCAGCCGGTACCGGTCGTAGTACCCGGCGCTCCCTCGGTACAGATCCGTCGCGAACCGCACCACGTCATCCACAAGACCCGGCCCTTCCTGGCGACACCGCCGAGGATACGCATGAATCCAGGGGCGCGACCTCACTACATCCCTGGTTGTAGTGAGCCTGCATCCGGGGGTGGACGCGGGCGGGCGTGATCCCGATTACTGTCGACGGCATGGCTGGTCGAGATAACGCGGCCGCCGTGCCGCGGCCCCCGCTGGCCTACCGGCTGACGGGCCGGCAGTGGCTGGCGATTGACTGCGCGGTGGCAGCGGTCGCGGCTGGGCTGACGCTGTTCACCGTCGGGCTGCTGCATGACCCGCACTACCATGCGCCCACCACGGTCACGGCTGCCTTTGCCGCGGCGGTCACGCCGGTGGCAGTCCGGCGGATCTGGCCGGTCCCGGTGCTGGTCGTCATGACCGGCGCCGGCTGCCTGCTGACCGTGCTCGGCCGGGCGCCGCTCCTGGTGGACCTGACGCTGGGCATGGCAGCCTACACGGCCGCGGTGCGCTGCCGCCGGGCGGTCGCGATCGCCATGCTGGTCCTCACCGAGCTGGCGTTCGGCGGCGTTCTCCTGACCGCCGCACCTTACTCCAGGAGCCAGACGGACGCGGTCCGCGCCCTGATGGTGGCCGGAGCGCTGTGGTTCGTGGGCGGCAGCGTGCGGGAGCGCCGCAAGTACCTGGCCGGCCTGGCCGAGCAGGAGGCGGAGCGGCGGCAGGCCGAGGCCGAGCGCAGCCGTCAGGCGATCCGGGAGGAGCGGGTCCGGATCGCCAGAGAGCTGCATGACGTTGTGGCGCACAGCCTGAGCGTCGTCACGGTCCGGGCCGGCGTCGGCCGCAAGGTCGAGGCCGCCCACCCGGGCGAGGCGCTGCGCGCTCTGCAGGCCGTCGAGGTGACCGGCCGGGGCGCGCTCGAGGAGGTACGCCGCATTCTCGGGCTGCTGCGCGAGGACGACGGCGACGGGCCGAGCATGGCCCCGACTCCGGGGCTCGAGGATCTCGACGAGCTCGCGGACTGCGTGCGTGCGGCCGGGATCCCGGTCCGGCTGGCGGTGACCGCGGACCCGGCCGCGCTGCCGGCCGCCGTCGCGCTGACCGTCTACCGGATCGTGCAGGAAGCGCTGACCAACGTGGTCAAGCACGCGCGCCGGGCCGAGGCATCGGTGCGGGTACACGCCGGTGCCGGGGGAGTGCGGATCACCGTGACCGACAGCGGGCGCGGCTGGGTGGTCGCCGCCCCGGCCGGGACGGCGCCGGGTGCCGCCGCGGACACAGCCGGCCTGGCCGGCGGCAGCCTGGCCGGGCACGGGATCCTCGGCATGCGGGAACGGGCAGCGGCGTTCGGCGGCACGCTGGACGCGGGCCCGCTGCCCGGCGGCGGGTTCCAGGTGACGGCCTTCCTGCCCGCACCCGGACAGACGGCCGGGCAAGTAGCGTGAGCGGGCCGGCATGACCCCGCCTATCGGTGTCGTGGTGGTCGATGACCAGGCGATCGTCCGGGCCGGGTTCCGGCTGCTGATCGACTCCGAGCCGGACCTGCTGGTGGTGGGCGAGGCCGCGAACGGCGCCGAGGCCGTCGCGGTGGCCGGCCGGACCAATCCCGACGTGGTGCTCATGGACATCCGCATGCCGGTGCTTGACGGCGTCGAGGCGACCAGGCGGATCACGGCTGCCGGGCCCACCCCGCGGGTGCTGATCCTGACCACGTTCGACCTTGACGAGTACGTATTCGGCGCGCTCCGGGCCGGTGCAAGCGGGTTCCTGCTCAAGGAACGGCCGCCCGAGGAACTGCTGTCGGCCATTCGCGTCATCGCGGCGGGCGAGGCGCTGCTGGCGCCGAACATCACCCACAAGCTCATTGCTCACTTCGCTCGCCAGCCCGACCCGCTGCGGCCGCCGCCGCAGGCACTGGCCCACCTGACCGCGCGTGAGCGCGAGGTTCTCGTGCTGATCGCCAACGGCCTGTCCAACACCGAGATCGCGGGCCGGCTGGCGATGAGCGTGCCCACGGCCAAGACTCACGTCAGCCGGATCCTGGCCAAGCTCGGTGCCAGGGACCGGGCGCAACTGGTCGTGTTCGCCTATCAGGCGGGCGTGGTCAC
>Ga0335075_10009018_pt1 | contig 15255 bp, 12 predicted proteins | sample Lox_Sample_24_FD_206723 | JGI IMG/M metagenome (GOLD analysis project Ga0335075, IMG submission 206723) | Soil microbial communities from Loxahatchee National Wildlife Refuge, Florida, United States - Lox_Sample_2.4 | ecosystem: Environmental > Terrestrial > Soil > Wetlands | place: USA... | reverse complement strand
TCGATTCTGTGACGATATGCGGCACGGATCTGCACATCCTCAAAGGTGATGTCCCCGCTGTCGTCCCGGGCCGAGTGCTTGGTCACGAGGCCGTCGGCACGATCCTCGAAACCGGCACCGGTGTCCACGAGCGTCGAAAAGGCGAACGGGTCCTGCTTTCGTGCGTCTCTGCGTGCGGTCACTGCCGCTATTGCCTCGAGGGGCGGTTCGGTCAATGCCTGAACGGTGGTGGGTGGATCTTCGGGCACCTGATCGATGGGGTGCAGGCCGAGTACGCGAGGGTCCCTTTCGCCGACAACTCGACGTACCCGGTACCGGAGGGCGTTACCGACGAGCAGGTCATCTACCTCGCCGACATACTCCCCACCTCCTACGAGGTGGGAGTCCTGTCGGGACGGGTACGTCCCGGCGACGTCGTTGCAATAGTCGGATGTGGACCGATCGGTCTCGCTGCGCTGACAGGCTCCCGCCTCTTCTCTCCCGCCGCGGTGGTCGCGGTGGACGCCGTGGAGAGTCGGCGCGAGCTGGCACTCCGGTTCGGAGCGGACCAAGCCGTGGCTCCCGACGAAGCGGCCGGCGCAGTAGAGGCGCTGACCGGCGGGCTCGGGGCAGACGTGTCCATAGAAGCGGTCGGTGTCCCGGAGACCTTCGAGCTCTGCACCGAGCTGATCCGCCCCGGAGGCCATGTCGCCAACATCGGTGTCCACGGTCGGCCGGTGACCTTGCATCTGGAGTCGCTGTGGATTCGTGACATCACGATCACGACAGGGTTGGTGGACACGTCCAGCATTCCCACCCTCCTGAGCCTGATACGTGCGGGACGGATCGATCCTGTGCCCTTCACCACGCACCGCTTCACTCTCGACCAGGCGATGGAGGCGTACGACACCTTCGCCAACGCGGGAGAGTCCGGGGCCCTGAAGGTCCTGCTCCAGAGGGGATGACTCGGATCGGCGTCAGCCTTGCCGGATGCGCCTTCCGGTGACTTTGTCGGCCACGACTCTCACGAAGACGTCGCGCCCACCGCCGGCCCACGGTGAGATGTGCGCTCGCTCGGCCTCTTCGAGCTCAGCCGGGTCGGAGATGACATAACCCCTTCCTGAGACGAGGACGCTCCAGCCCTCCGAGAGAGCATCGTCGATCCGATCCACCTCGAAGGAGATCCATCCGTCCTCGAGACTCCTCTCGAGCGCGGGCGCAGGGGCCGTGCGGAACACGATGTCGTCTCCGAGCACCCCGTAATTGACCGGAAACGCGGCGGGTCCCCGAGGCTCGACGAAGACGACCCTCCCGACTCCCCCTGCGGCGATCAGTGAACCGCATTCATCGCGGCTCATCTCCTGGAGGACTGGACGGGCCGAGGGGCCGGACTCGCCTGGAGGTCGTTGGGTCCCGCCTCCGGTAAGTGAATCGACGGTCGTTTCGAGAGCGGCTGCGAGCCGCCACAGAGCCCCCCGGGACACCTGAGGAGAGGGGCTCTCCTCCAAGGCTTGGAGGTACGTCGGGTCCATCAGGGCCCGCGACGCGACCTCGTGGTTGCTCATGCCCAGATCGCGGCGACGCTGCGCGATTCGGCGGCCCAGGTCCCCGGGGTTGTCCACCATCTGATCCTCCATCTGGCCTTGCTCAGTCGGCCACCTCGATGGCCATTTCCCTTGCCTGACCCGGGCCCAGGACGAACGGCTCGCCTCCGAGCATCAACGTAGACCTTGGCCCGAGGCCCTTTGCAAACTCCACACGGACTCGTCGTCGGTCCACGTCGACCGAGACGTCGTTCCCCCGGAAGCGGATGTCGAACTTCAGCCCGTCGAGCTCGACAGGAAGAACCGGGTTCAGCCACAGTGCGTCATTGCGGACCTCGAGTCCTGCGTAGCAACGTTGGAGGATGTCTGCGGTCCCGGCCATCGCGCCCAGGTGTATCCCCTCACGCGTCGTCCCTCCTTGGGTGTCGGAGATATCGCCGGCGAACGCGTCGTGTAGGTAGCGCCACGAGGCCTGACGATCACGGCGGGCCATGACCCATGAGTGGACGACCCGCGAGAGGCTCGACCCGTGCGTCACGCGTTGGGCGTAGTAGTCGATCGTGCCCCTTATGAGCTCCGGGCCGAACGGGTAGCCCATTCGCCCGAGCACGGCGCGGAGCTCCTCCGCCGACATCAGGTACAAGAGCATCAAGACGTCACCCTGCTTGCTCACCTGGTAACGCCGCACGGCGTCGCCCTCTGATTCGAGGATCAAGTCGAGGCGGCCGATGTTGCCATATCGAGTCCTGTACGGTTGCAGGTCCAGGGGCTCCAGGCGTTCGTACCCGTCGAATTGGGACAGGACTCCTTCGTGGAACGGGATGTGGAGCTGTCGCGAGATCCTGTCCCATAGCGAGATCTCACCTCTGTCCAAGCGGAATTGGTCGATCACACCGGCAGCTTCGTGCTCCAACAGGCCGGCGACCTCACCAGCGCGAGCGAGTACCCAGGCCGCCATCACGTTCGTGTATGCGTTGTCGTCGATGCCTGGCTCCGTCGCCCAGGGATAGCCGTCGTGGAATTCGTCGGGGCCGACCACGCCTCTGATGCGGTAACGGCCGATCCCCTCGTCCCAGGTCGCCACGCTGGCGAAGAACCGAGCCACCTCCAAGATGAGCTCCGCGCACGGACCTCTCAAGAACTCGAGGTCGGCGGTCACCTGCCAGTGCTGCCACGCGTCGTAGGCGATGGCCAGACCGACGTGCCGTTGAAGATGCGACCGGTCCGGGATCCATCTACCCGACAGCGGATTGAAAAGGACGTCCGGCGTCTCGTCGCGGCCGTCGCTCCCGCTCTGCCAGGGGAACATCGCCCCACGGAACCCGGCTTCGGCCGCCGCACGACGCGCAGCCGGCAGACGTCGTTTCCTGTACATGATGAGAGCTCGCGAAAGCTCGGGGAAGCGAAGGTTGACGACGGGGTACACGAAGGTCGTGTCCCAAAAGACGTGTCCCCGATACCCCTCGCCGTGCAGGCCACGGGCCCCCAGCCCGGCGTCGGCCTCGACCAGGTGCGGAGAAGCCACCTGGAGAAGATGGAACAGGTGGAGATTGAGCACATCGCTCAAACTGCTCTCCTCTTTCAGCGTTATGGCGGCCAGGCGCCACACCGACTTCCAGGCAAGCCGTTGCCGCGCGACGAGATCGCTGAAGCTCGGGGTCACTACTGCCGCAACTGAAGTGCGTGCAGCGAGGCCCGGCTCGGATATTGCGCGGTCCTTCGAAGTGAACACCGCGACGACCTTCTCGAGCGTGACCCGAGTGCCGGCTGCGACGGGCACACTGACCTCGGTCTCGGGCTTGGCTGGAGCGCCAACGTACGAGAACCGGGCGCCGGCCGTGCTACCCGAGAGGCGGCACCTGGCCGCCATCGCGATGACGATCTGCGACTCGACCGTGCGCATCTTCAGCCATACGCTCGCCGGGTCCTCGGTTCCTTGGCTGTCGAGCTCGAGGTGGCGATTGGCGAGCAGGCGTTCCTCGACCGTCTCATCGTCGGCAACGGCTCCGTCGAGTGCGGAGCGCAGCGTCAGCATGCCCGCCCAATTCTCCGGGGTGCAGCTCAATTGAATCGCCACCAGGTGTGGGTCAGCCATGGATACCAGGCGGCGCTCGACCACCGAGGTGCTCCTGCCGTACCCGTCGGTCATGACGCACCTGCGAACCAAAAGGCCGCAGCGAAGGTCGAGCTCGATCCGGTGGTCCGAGACGACCACACCTCGTTCATTGCCCGAAGAGCTGTCTTCGCCCTGCGATCCGTCGTTACCCGCCCGAACGACGACCTTCAGCCAGTTGGGTGCGTTCACGAGGTTCTCCACCTCGACTGCTTCGCCCATGATCTGGCTAGCCAGACGGTTATAGATGCCCGCTATGTAGGTTCCCGGGTACGAGGTTCCGTCGTCGCTCGCCCAGGGCGTTGCTCCGCGAGTGGCCAGGTAACCGTTCCCCAGGGTGCAGAGGGTTTCGACGACCCCGGCTTGTGGTGCGGTCGGGTCCTCGTAGACGAGCCACCACGGGCTCTCGGTAGGGCCCCGGCCCTCGAGCGTGATCTCGCCGAGGTCGTCGACGACGATGTGCGCGCCGCTCTCTGACAGCTGGCTCGTATGGCCGGTGCGGTCCACGCCGATCACGAGCCCGAAACGACCGGCCCGGCCGGCTTTGACGCCTGCCACGGCGTCTTCGACGACCACCGCTCGAGACGGTTCTGCGCCGAGGCGCAGCGCTGCCTCCAAGAACAACGCCGGATCCGGTTTGCCGGGAAGTGCCATCGCGCGCGCCGTGTAACCGTCGACCCGGACGTCGACGAGGTCGTTCAGTCCGGCGGCTTCGAGGACCTGCGCGCAGTGACGGCTCGCCGAGACGACACCGACCGCTGCCCCCGAAGTCTTGAGCCTTCGGATCAGATCGACAAGTAGATCTCGTCCTTCTTCTTTGCCAAGCCCGCGACCGTCCCGAGGCCTGCAGGGTCGTCGTCTCCTTCGGGAAGCACGATTCCCCTGTCCCGAAGCACGTTTCGCACGCCGTCCGTTCGATCCTCGCCGTCGACCAGATTCAGGTAGTCCTCGCGACAGAACCGGGCTGGGGGCGGGGTCGCAGTGCCGTCGCGAAGGGAGGCGAAGAGGTCGTCGAAGAGCTGGGTCCACGCCTTCTGGTGCAATTCCGCCGTGTCGGTCAGCACCCCGTCCAGGTCGAACACCCAGGCGTCGATGTCGTCGAGCGAGATCGTCGAAGCGTTCCGCCCGATGGACGCGCCCCCTTCAGAAGCGGCCGGTTGGAGAGGTTTTGCCCTTTGACCGGGCATCAGGCCCATCAGAACGCCAAGGGTATCGGACCCACTACCAAGTGCGGTCGGATGGCATCCCACCCGATGTTTGGATTACAGATTTCGTCGATATCGCCGTTGCCACGAATAGGACGAAGGGCCCTGGTAGAAGTGGTCCGAACCGACGATGTTTGGGGTTGAGCTCTCGAGACAAAGGCGAACTGTCAACTAGCGCTGAAGGGGGGCCGCCGATGTCGATGTACAGCATGCTCCTCGCAGCTGCTCTCGATCGGGAGGCCGAGACGGTATCGCCGAAGTCCACCGCTGAGGCGCTCGTCCGGGTCCTGCGATGCCGGGACGTCGATGTGAGCCGCACCTCGCAATGGGGGTCGAGCTACGACAGAACGATCGACTCGGTGTCTTACGACGTCGCGCTCGTGCAGCTGGCAAGGTTGGTGGGAGTCGATTGCGACGTCACCCGGTTCGACCAGGCTGGGCTCGCGCGCTCGCATTTGGTGCAGGAGCTCCTGGCGCGAGGGCTCCCCGTATTGGATGCGATCGACTCTTCCGGTGAGGGGAGCCGATAAGAGGTCGAGAACTCAGGCTGACGAAACCCGTAGTCCGTTGATACGAACGCCGCTTTGGGAACGCGCTTGCCGGTGCGGAGAAGGGCACGCTCAAAGTAGCATCTCGCTGTGCCGTACCGGTCGATCGAAGACCCGGCGAAGCTGCGGAGGGTGCTCGAGGCGACGCTCCTCTTAGAGGCGGATCTGGACCTGTCCAGCGTCCTGCGGCACTTCGTCGAGGAGGCTCGCTCCATGACAGGTGCACGTTACGGCGCCCTCGGAGTCCTGAACGACGATCGCAGTGGATTGGCCGAGTTCATCACCGTCGGCCTCAGCCGAGCCGAAGAGGAGATCATCGGGCCCCGCCCCGCGGGCAGAGGCATCTTGGGACTTCTGATAGAGGACCCACGTCCTCTCAGGTTGACGGACCTGGGAGCAGATCCGCACAGTGTGGGCTTCCCGCCGAACCACCCTGAGATGACGTCGTTCCTCGGGGTGCCGATCGTGGTGAGAGGTGAGGTCTACGGCAACCTCTATCTGACCAACAAGACTGGTTGGAACGAATTCACCACCGACGATGAGGCTCTGGTCGGCGCTCTCGCCCTCTCGGCGGGGATCGCGATCGAAAACGCCCGCCTCCACGAGCAGGTCCAAAAGGTGGCGGTGTACGAAGACCGTGACCGGTTGGCCCGCGACCTGCACGATACGGTCATCCAGCGGCTCTTCGCCGTCGGGCTGTCGCTTCAGGGCATGTCTGCAGCGGTGAGCTCGCCGCAGCTGTCCGACCGGCTGGAGTCGGCGATCTCAGAGCTCGACGCCACTATCCGCCAGGTCCGTTCCACCATATTCGAGCTTGGCTCCGCCGACTTCGAGACTGGTTTGAGAAAGAGCGTGGTCGCCCTTCTCGAGGAGCTCAGAGTTGTCGTCGGGTTCGAGGTCGGTGTGGTATTCCAAGGCCCGGTCGACTTGGCGATCAGCGACGAGATCGGCGAGCACGTGCTCGCAGTCATCCGCGAATCGCTGACCAACGTCGGCCGCCACGCGCACGCGAGCCGAGCGAGCGTCACCTTGACGGTGTCCGGAGACGTCTGCCGCGTGCAGGTCACCGACAACGGCAGGGGAGTGTCGGGCATCGCTCCTTCAGAGGGTGGCCTCGGTCTCGGTAATCTGCGACGCCGCGCCGAGAAGCTCCGCGGGAGCTTCTCGATAGAGGGCCTTGAAGACGGAGGCACTGCGGTCGTCTGGCAGGTCCCGGTCGGCTAGCTCGCAGGCCCCTAGGTACCCGTCTACACAGTCGATATAGATCGCTGGGAGAAGTGGGCCACGACGGGCAGGACTCACTCGTAAGAGAGCAGGGCTCTGTCGTAAGAGAGACGCACATCTCCGTCCTTCTTCTCCTCGGGGACAGGGTCTTGAAGTTCCGCAAGCCGCTTCGGTTCGATTTCCTGGACCTAACCTCGCTATCGGCTCGCGAGGAGGACTGCCGGCGCGAGGTCGATCTGAACAGCCGGCTGGCGCCGGATGTGTACATCGGAGTGGCAGACGTGAGTGCACGTGGACAGGTCGTGGACCACGCCGTGCTGATGCGCCGGCTGCCTGCCGACAGATCGCTTGCCGAGCTGGTACGTCGACCTGAAGCCATCTGGGGCCCGGAGGTCGCAAAGGTGTCATCGGTGCTGGAGCGCTTTCATGCCCGGGCGCAGAGATCAGATGCGATCTCGGCGCACGCGACGGCGGGAGCCGTGCGCGACGCATTCGACGGGAATGTGAAGGAGATGCGAAGGTTCGTCGGGACAGTCTTGGACCAAGACACCCTGGATCGTGTGGTTGAGGCGGTCCACCGGTACCTTAAAGGCAGATCACGCCTGTTCGAGAGCAGGATCGACTCGGGCCACATCTGCGACGGTCACGGCGACCTGCAGGCGAGCGACATCTACTGCCTCGCGGACGGTCCGAGGATCCTCGACTGCCTCCAGTTCGACGACGCGCTTCGTTGCGTCGATGTCGTCGCCGACCTGGCGTTCCTTGCGATGGATCTCGACAGGCTCGGGTCGCGGGGCGCTGCCGAGCTCCTCGTGGACCGATACGAGCAGTTCGCCGGAGAGGTGATACCGCGATCGCTCTTGGACCTGTACATCGCGTTGCGCGCGCAGGTGAGGACGAAGGTGGCGTGCATCCGACACGAGCAGGGGTCAGCTGAGTCGGCCACCGAAGCAGCTCAGCTTCTTTTGCTCGCACTCGCCCATCTGGAGCGTGCCGAGGTCCGCCTGGTACTGGTGGGGGGGCTGCCCGGCACCGGCAAGTCGACGATCGCGGAGCGCCTGGCCACGGCGATCGGCGCCGAGGTGATCAGGTCGGATGAGATCCGGCGTGCGACCCCAGGAGCGCGGTACGCGCCGACGCCCGGCTACCTGGAAGGCCGCTACTCGCCCGAGACGACCCGGCGCGTCTACTCGGAGCTCCTCCGGCGGGCCGCTGGGCGCCTCAGCGTGGGCCAGAGCGTCGTGTTGGATGCTTCTTGGATCGATGCAACCCAAAGACGAGCTGCGGAAGACCTGGCGGAGGCGGCGACCGCCCACTTGACCGAGCTGCACTGCGTAGCCCCATGGCCGGTAGCCGAGCGGAGGATCCGAGACCGCCTCGCAAGAGGGGACGACATCTCCGAGGCGACAGTCGCAGTTGCACGTGCAATGGCGCTTGCCGAACCCGAATGGCTCTCCGCAGTCGCCGTGGACACCTCGAAGGACCCTGAGGAATCCCTTGCGGACGCTCTCGCCTCGTTGAGCGGATCAGCGCTCGACCGTACATAACCCCCGCTCGGCTCTTTCGGTCCGGGATGGCTGGTCGACTTCCTCGGGCTTTACCAGGGCCGAAGGTCCCGTCGATACGACTCACGCCGTACCTCGCACGCCGGACCCAGGCGGAATCCCGACGGGATTGAGGACCTTCGGCCGGCCCAGCCGGGTCTTTTTGCCCTACTGCAGGCACCGTCTGTCAATCGAGGATGGGAGTGCAGGTTGGGTTATCCGAAAGGGGATGGAAAATGAAACGCAGAGTGTTCGATCTGGTCGCCAGTGCAGGTGGCGCAACAGTCGTGGTGATCCTGCTCGTCGCAGGCTCACTCCTCATGTGGGGCTACAGCTTCGCCAACAACACCGTTCACAACCAGCTCGCCATGCAGCAGGTCTACTTTCCGACGAGAGCGGAGATCCTGAGCGCGCCGGCGAGCTCGACCGAGATTCCTCCGGTCATCAGGCCGTACCTGTTGCAGTACGCAGGACAGGAGGTGCTGAGCGGTCCGCAGGCCGAGACCTACGCCAACCACTTCATCGCAGAGCACCTCTCCGAGATGCCCTTCCATGGTGTGTACTCGAAGGTGTCGGCGGCGGCGATGTCCGCCCCGAAGGGAAGCGCAGCTGCGACCAAGCTGGAGGCTCTGGAGTCCACGGTGTTCCAGGGCACCACGCTCCGTGCCATGCTGCTAGAGGCATACGGCCGGGATCGCAGCCTTCATCGCAGCCGGGTTGCTGGCAGTGCTCGTCGGGTTCGGGTTCTGGCACGCTCGTCGTACCTCGTCGGACGCCGAGCTGCTGGGCGAAACGGGCCCCAGGGCCCTTGCGGCTTGATCAGAAGTCGTCGGGTCCCTAAGTCACCGATCCGCCCGACCGGTATGCACCGGTCGGGCGGAGTCGCGTCCGGACGGCCGGCTCGCCACCATGTTGCGAGCCGGCATCGGTCACACCATCGTGTGCCGAGCCGGCATCGGTCACGAGGAGCTCAGCGGCCTTCGCCGTTCGTCGAGGCGTGCCGCGAATGCGGCAGCCTGAGATCGTCGTTCCATCCCCAGCTTGGAAAGCAGGTTGGACACGTAATTCTTGACGGTCTTCTCCGCTAGGAACATCGCCTGCGCGATCTCGCGGTTGGTCTTCCCCTCGGCGATAAAATCCAGGATCCTGCGTTCTTGGGGTGTGAGCCCCGCCAATGGATCGGCGCTTCGAGCAGACGATCTCAGCCGCTCGAGCACCCGTTGGGCGAGAGCCGGGTCGAGGAGGCTCTCGCCGGACGCCACCCGGCGTACCGAGTTGACGAGGTCGACTCCGTGAACGTCCTTCAGGACGTATCCGGCGGCCCCCGCCAACACGGAGGCCATCACAGCCTCGTCGTTCGCGTAGCTCGTGAGCATGATGCAAGCGATCTCCGGGATGGCTGAGCGGATCTCGCGGCACACTTCGATGCCAGTCGATGCCGTGGGATCGTCGCGCAGTCGCACGTCGAGAACGGCGACGTCGGGCCGCAGTCTGGGGATCAGGTGGAGCGCGTCTTCGGCGGTACCGGCCTCTCCGACCACCTCGATGTCCTCCTGTCCCCACAACAGATCGCGCAGGCCCCTTCGGACGAGCTCGTGGTCGTCTAGGAGGAACACCCGGATCGTCACACCGTAAATGTTGCCAGAGTCCGGAGATGGCGGTGGACTAATGTTCGGCCGTTCAGCGTGGGGCTTGCCAGGAAGACCTCACGTGAGCGCCCTGTGCGGGGGTCGCCTCGTGAGGCGCCTGCCGGTCACGACCGTACAAGGAACACGCACGACGACCGGGTGGTCCAAAGGTGCCCAAGGACTGAGTTCCCGCTCCACTCTCTCGGCGAGCTCGTTGTCGGTGACGATCTCGGCCATGCCCGTCACGAGGACGCTCCAACCTGTGTGGTAGATGGGATCGGTGGCGTCGGCCTCGATGCTCACGACAGAGTTGCCGCCCGCTTGGTCGACCTTCGCGCCGTGCGCCGACATGAAGTAGACATCATCGCCGATGACCACCAGGTTCACCGGGAAGGCCACGGGCATGCAGTCGACGCTCAGGACGACCCTACCGAACCTCTCCCTGGCGAGCAGATCCAGGCACTCGGCACGGCCGAGGTGCTCGAAGAGGCCGACCTGGGGGAGGCCTTCAACTTCTTCCGGATCGGGCGCAATGCTGGTCATTGCCCTCAGGATGACGGATCCGAGCCTGAACGCCCAGAGTCGAACGGCACCAGTTGAACGGCACCAGTTGAACGGCACCAGTTGAACGGGCCCAGTTGAACGGCCGATCGGTGAGTCGCTTGAACGGCGTATCGGCGATTGGGAGCAGCTCGTGACTCGGACCCTGTCGTGAGCTACCAGCCCACCAGGGTGGACGTCGTCCTGTCCGACGGCAGCACAGCGGTCATCAGACCGGTGGGACAGGTCGACTCACAGGCCGTGAGGGCGTTCTTCGGAGGGCTATCCCAGCAGAGTGTGGTCTTCCGGTTCTTCGGCCCGCACAGAATGAGCGACGAGGAGGTCGAGCGGCTCGCGAGCGCCGACGGTGTCGACCGACTGGTTCTCGCCGCCGAGCTCCACGGGTCGTTCATCGCCGTGGCGGAGTACTACAGGATCACCGGTGGCGAGGAAGCCGAGGTCGCCTTCGCGGTTGCCGACGCGTTCCAGGGAAGGGGCATAGGGACGATCCTGCTCGAGCACCTTGCCGAAGCGGCGCGTCGCGTGGGCATCAAGCGCTTTGTCGCCGACACCCTTAGCGAGAACGCCAGGATGCTGTCCGTCTTCCGGGACGCAGGATTCGCTCGCCGGTATCAGCGCGAGCACGAGGTCGTGAATGTAGCCCTCGACCTGAACCCATCGGAAGAGGCTCGCCACGCGGTCGAAGAACGCGACCGCAGTGCCACCGTTGCGTCTGTGTCGTGTCTCTTTCGGCCCCATTCGGTCGCAGTGGTCGGCGCCGGCAGGACGCCGGGAACGATAGGTCACGAGCTTCTCCGCAACCTGGTGAACGGCGGCTTCATGGGCCCCGTTTACCCGGTCAACCCGAGCGCCACCTCGGTGGCGTCGATGGTCGCGTGGCCGAGCGTCACCGACGTTCCGGGACCGGTAGACCTCGCGGTCGTCGTGGTGCCCGAGCCCGAGGTCCTGTCGGTCGTCCAAGAGTGCGGGAAGAAGGGGGTTCGCTCTCTCGTGGTCATATCGGCGGGGTTCGCCGAGGCGGGGCACCAGGGCCTGGAGCACGAGCGGGAACTGGCGCTCGCGGCCCACGCGCAGGGCATGCGGGTCGTGGGACCGAATTGCTTCGGCGTGGTGAACACCGATCCCGACGTCTCGATGAACGCGACCTTCGCCGCGACGAAGCCCGAGGTGGGGAGAGTGGGGTTCGCCTCGCAGTCGGGTGGGCTCGGCATAGCGATCCTCGAAGAAGCGCGGACTCGAGGTCTCGGGCTGTCGACGTTCGTGTCGATGGGGAACAAGGCCGACATGTCTGGCAACGACTTCTTGGAGTGGTGGGAGCAAGACGACGCAACCTCGGTCGCGCTGCTCTACCTGGAGTCGTTCGGGAATCCCAGGAAGTTCCGACGAATAGCCGGCCGGTTCAGCAGGTCGAAGCCGATCGTCGCGGTCAAGAGCGGTCGCTCCGCCGCAGGGGTCAGGGCTGCAACCTCGCACACAGCGGCGCTCGCGAGCCCTGACAGAGCTGTCGACGCGCTGTTCACCCAGACCGGGGCCATAAGGGTGGACACGATCGAGGAGCTCTTCGACGTGACCGAGATACTGGTCAACCAACCTTTGCCGAAAGGGCGGCGCGTCGGCATCGTGAGCAACGCCGGAGGACCGGGGGTGTTGGCGGCCGATGCGTGCATGGGGGCCGGCCTCGAGATCCCCGAGCTTTCACCTGATCTTCAAGGCCGGCTGCGATCCCTGCTCGCCCCGGGCGCGGGCGTTCGCAATCCCGTCGACATGGTGGCTTCGGCGACGCCCGCGCAGTACCGCGCGGTGCTCGACCTGCTGCTCGCGGGGGACGAGGTGGACTCGGTGATCGTGATATTCACGCCGCCGCTGGTGACTCATGCCGCAGACGTGAAGCGCGCGGTATCAGGCGCCGTGGAGGTGGCTTCTGCGGCGAGCGCCAGTGGAGAGCGCACAGCGAAGCCCGTCGTGGCCAGCTTTCTGGGCTCTCCGGCCGGGCAGGACGAGCTCTCGTCTGGCGGGCTCGCGGTGCCCTCGTTCACTTACCCCGAGACCGCCGCGAGGGCCCTGGGCCGGGCCGTCGGGTACCGCGCCTGGCTCGAGCGCCCCGTAGGGGAGATCCCCGTTCTGGATCGGACGGAGCCCAACACCGCCAGGCGCCTGACCGAGGGCGCCGATCACGATGGTTGGCTGACCGGTGCCGGCGCGATGGAGGTGCTGTCGAGCTACGGGATATCAGTGCTCGAGACGGTCGCCGTTCGTGATGTCACCCGAGCGGTGGAGGTCTCCGAGCGGCTCGGCCTTCCCGTCGCCTTGAAAGCGACCGGTCCGGGGATCGTCCACAAGAGCGACGTGGGAGGCGTCCGCCTCGGACTACAGAGCCCAAGCGCCGTGCGCGACGCCTACGCGGACATGGAGAGGACCACCGGCGGGTCGATGTCAGGCGCGGTGGTCCAGCCAATGGCTCCACCAGGCGTGGAGGTGATCGCCGGTTTCGTCCAAGACGACCATTTCGGTGCCCAGGTCGTCTTCGGCCTGGGCGGCACCGCCGTCGAGCTTCTCGGTGACTCGGTCGTGAGGCTCGCGCCTCTCAGCGACGTCGACGCCCGCGAGATGATCTCGGGATTGCGCGGCGCCGCGCTTCTGACGGGCTATCGCTTCGGACCGCCGGCGAACCTCGAGGCACTCGTCGACCTGTTGCTTCGCCTCAGCCAGCTCGCGGAGGACCTGCCCGAGATCTCCGAGCTCGACTGCAATCCGGTCATAGCGGGGCCCAACGGAGCGATCGCGGTCGATGCTCGGCTCAGACGCAGGACCCGCGTCACCTTCCAAGACGAGCGCAGGCGCCTCAGGTCCTGATGTCCACGTCCTGTGATCCACCCGGTCGACCTGCTCCGTCTCGGCGCACAGCGCGCAAAGCGCGAGCCCCGATCGGAGTCCCGGATCCGCGACCCTGAATCGGCTACAGGGTCCAAAGGCCCTGTCGCTGTGTCGCGATTCGCGCAATGCTCATGTGCATGGACGCACAGAATCTGCTCGAGACCCCCCGATGACGGCCACCGAGTCGTCGGGGGGTCTGATCGTCGTCGGGGTTGACGGCTCTGACTCGTCGATAGACGCCCTGCACTGGGCCGCCGCACAGGCGAAGCGGACGGGCTCGGCGCTCCGAGTCATGGCCACCTGGGCCTATCCGTCGTCGCTCGGGTGGGCGCCGTCGTGGCCGGAGGACTGGGACCCCCAGAAAGAAACCGAAAACGCCCTCACCAAGGTGATCGAAGATGCTCTGGGATCCGATCCGGGCATCGAGGTCAGCCAGCTCGTAGTCGAAGGCCACGCCGCCCAGGTGTTGGTCAAGGCGTCCGAGGACGCGGACCTGATGGTGGTCGGAAGCAGGGGCCACGGGGCGTTCACCGGGATGTTGTTGGGATCGGTGAGTGAGTACCTCGCTACACATTGCCGATGCCCGGTATTGATCGTGCACTACAAGGACAAGGACCATGGTGACTCTCAGACGGGAGACGACCACCGGACCGGGGTGACCAAGGCGGGAGGGGGGTCTGCCCGGTGACCGGGTCTAGGCCAGCTTCGGGCGCCGGTCGCGTCCTCGCCGCCATCGACTCGAGCGATGCGGCTCTCCAAGCTCTCGCATGGGCGATGCGCGAGTCGAAGCTACGAGGGGCCGAGCTCCAGGTCCTCCACGTTTGGTTGCTCACCTCGGGATCCATGTCGGGACTGCCCGAGAGCGTCGACGATGCGCTCGAGCGCGTAGCCAACCTCGTCGTCGACAAAGCCGTCGACCAGGCGCTCGCAGTGGTCGGCGCCGACGCGGACGGAGTGGTGATCCACCGCCAGGTGAAATTCGGCCAGCCGATTCCGGTCATAATCGCCGCCGCCAACGAGGTAGATCTGCTGGTGGTGGGCTCCCATCGACACAGCCAGCTCGGTGGGTTGCTGCTGGGCTCCGTGAGCCAGTTCCTGTCGGTCCATGCTCCCTGTCCGGTGGTCGTCGTCCACGCCGACGGGGGTGCGGAGCCCGGTCACCGGGTGGAGCCGGTCGCGGACGGGGCAGCTGCCGATGCCGGCCAGGAAGCGGACTGGACTCCCGGGACGCTCGAAGAGTTGAGCGAGGCCGAATCCCGGCTGCTTCTCGGCAGCAAGGACCTCGGCCGGATCGCGGTCGTACGCGAGGGCCGGCCCGAGATCTTCCCCGTCAACTTCGTCTTGGACGGTGACGTGGTGATCTTCCGTACCGGCCCGGGCACCAAGCTGGACTGGTCCGTCATGGGACCGGTCGCCTTCGAGGTCGAGGACATCGACTCCGAGACGCGAGGCGGGTGGGTTGTGGAGGTGAAGGGCACGGCCAGGGACCTGACGAGCGCGGTGGACTCGCGGTCGGAACGTGAAAAGGCGTTACCGCTCACTCCCTGGGTCGGTGGTGAGCACTCGAACTGGGTGTCGATCGTGCGACCCGAGATCTCGGGACGCCGGCTGATACCCGCGGGTCAGGTTCCCGTCGAGTAGCTCGATCCCCCGCCGGCTAGGTCCGGGCCTGAGGCGGTCTCGGACTGGGCCGGCCGCCGTTCGAGGCCGCGCCCGTACCGCCCTCGGGAACCGAGCTGAGCACCGACCGCAACGCCTGCGCCGCGCCCAGAAGACCCGCCGTCTCGACGGGCACTATCAGCTTGGAGTTGTCGCTGGTGGCGATACGCCCGAGGGCCTCGAGCTGGAGAACGGCGAGAAGCTCCGGAGTGACGTTCCCGGTGTGGATGGCGTTGTAGGTCGCGAGAATGGCTCCGGCCCGCCCTTCTCCCAAGCGGATGGCCGCCTCCTTCTCTCCCTCGGCGCGCAGGATCGCCGACTGCTTGTCTCCCTCGGCGCGCAGGATCGAAGACTGCTTCTCGCCCTGCGCGGTGTT
>Ga0335075_10009017_pt1 | contig 15256 bp, 10 predicted proteins | sample Lox_Sample_24_FD_206723 | JGI IMG/M metagenome (GOLD analysis project Ga0335075, IMG submission 206723) | Soil microbial communities from Loxahatchee National Wildlife Refuge, Florida, United States - Lox_Sample_2.4 | ecosystem: Environmental > Terrestrial > Soil > Wetlands | place: USA... | reverse complement strand
CAACCTGATATTCGCCGCCATCGCGGTGGCGGGCGCCCTGGCCTACATCAGCAGCACCCGCCCGGCACACCCGCCGCGCATGGACTGGCCCGGCACCGTGCTGGCCTGCGCCGGCCTGTTCCTGATCGTCTACGGGTTCTCCCACGCCGAGACCAACGGCTGGGGGGACTCGCTGACCATAGGCTCGCTGGTCCTCGGCCCGGTGCTGCTGGCCGGGTTCGTTCTCGTCGAGCGGCGATCCGTGCACCCGCTTTTGCCGCTGCGGGTGATCGTTGACCGGGCCCGGGGCGGCTCCTACGTCTCGGTCGGCATATCCGGGATCGCGATCTTCGGAACGTTCTTGTTCCTCACGTTCTACCTCCAGGAGGTCAGGGGATACAGCCCGCTGACCACCGGGTTGCTCTTCCTGCCGATGATCGGCTGCATCCTGGTCACCTCGAACCTGGCCAGCATCTACGGCCTGGCCCGGTTCGGCCCGCGCGTCCTGATCGCGGGCGGCATGCTGCTGGGCGCGGCCGGAATGGCGCTGCTGACGCAGGTCACCGTGAGCTCGAGCTACGCCGGCGACGTGCTGCCCGCGCTGCTGATCCTGGGCCTGGGCTTCGGCATGATCTTTGCCCCGGCGATCAACACGGCCACCACCGGAGTACGCCGGGAAGACTCCGGCGTGGCCTCCGCACTGGTCAACACCATGCAGCAGGTGGGCGGGTCGATCGGGACGTCCGCCCTCAGCACGGCCGCGCTCACCGCGACGGCCAGCTATCTGGTCACCCACCACACCGGCCCGCTGGCGCCGGCCGTCGCGGCCACCCACGGCTACACGCTGGCCTTCACCATATCGGCGGCGCTGCTCGGCCTCGGCTTCATCCTGGCGATCATTGTGCTGCCGTCCAAGCACCGGATCGACGAGCTCAGGCGGGCCGAGGCCCCGGCGACGCCGGCCGCGGCCGCCCCCGCACCGGCCCAGCCCGCCGCCCCGCAGCCCGCGGCCCCGCAGCCGGGCGCGGTGCATCCCGCCGCGGCGTACCCCGGCGCGCTGCGGGCGGTGGCGTTCGAAGCGATTCCCGTGGCCCTGTGCAGCTGCTCGCCGGTCGTGACCCGGGCCCGCGAATCGCTGCCCAAGCCATCCCGCTGACGGGCCAGGGCGTTATCCTCCCCCCGTGACCGACGTGATGCCGCCCGCCACAGACCTGCGTCTGATGGTCGGCTTTGACGGATCCCCGCCGGCGATCAGGGCGCTCGACGCCGCGGTGAACCTGCTGCGGGGACGGCCGGGCCGCCTCCACGTCGTGTACGTGGCCCACCTGCCCAGCATGGACGCGCTGTCGCCGGGCGCCGTCGCCGAACTGGAGGTCGACTTCGACGACATCGAGCAGGAGCTTCGCGGCATCGTGGAGGACCGGCTGCGCGGCCATGAGGACCGCTGGGAACTCAAGCGGCGCCAGGGCTCGATCGTGCAGGAACTGATCGCGGCGGCCAAGGACACCGGCGACGCTCACCCCGATGCCACCCCCGCGATCGTGGTCGGGAGCTCATCCCACCTCACGCACCGCGTGGTCGGCTCGGTCGCCGTCGGCCTGGCCCGGCACTCGCCGGTACCGCTGCTCATCGTTCCGTAGCGCCGGGCCGGCGGCCGCGCCGCCCGCTACACGCTGGCCGCCGCCTCGGCCAGGTTGGCCCGGACCGCCTCCAGCGCGGCCTGGATGTTCTCGACCGAGTTCGCGTAGGAGAACCGCAGGTATCCCTCGGCGTAGCGGCCGAACGCGGTGCCGGACAGGGCCGCGACCCCGGCGTCGTCCAGGAGCCGGCGCGCCAGCTCGGGCGACGTCACGCCGGTGCCGGTGATGTTGGGGAACACGTAGAACGCGCCCTGCGGCTCCAGGCAGGTGATGCCGGGGATGTCGTTCAGGCCGTCCACGATGACGCCCCGGCGGCGCCGGAACTCCTCGACCATCCGCTCGACGGGCTCCCAGGGGCCCTGCAGCGCGGCCGCGGCGGCGTACTGGCTGAACGCCGACGTGCACGACACCGAGTTGATCACCAGCCGGGTCACCGGCTCGACCAGCGCGGGCGGGAACACGCCGAAGCCGAGCCGCCACCCGGTCATCGCGAACGTCTTGGACCAGCCGTCGAGCAGGATCGTGCGCTCGGCCATGCCCTCGACGTCGAGCACGCTCGCGTGCGGCTCGTCGCCGTACTTGATCGCCCAGTACACCTCGTCGCTGAGCACGGTCAGGTTGTGCCGCATCGCGAACTCGGCGATCGCCTCGCAGTCCGCGCGGGTCAGCGCGCTGCCGCACGGGTTGTGCGGCGAGTTGATGATGAGCAGCTTGGTCCGGTCGGTGACCAGGTGTTCCAGCTCCCCGGTGTCGATCCGGAACTGGTTTTCCTCGCGGAGCTGAACTGGAACCCCGGTCGCGCCCGCGAACGCGGTGATCGACTCGTACATCGGGAAGCTCGGATCCGGGTAGAGCACCTCGTCGCCCTCACCGCAGAGCGCCATGATCGTGAAGAACATGATGGGCTTGGCCCCCGGCGTCACGATCACCTGGTCCGGCGAGATTCGCATCCGGCCAGTGCGTTCCAAAAAATCTGCGACGGCCTCCCGCAGGGGCGGGACTCCAGGCGCCGGAACGTAGTGGGTCTGGCCGGCCCGGAGCGCTTCCACGGCGGCCTCGACGATGTGATCGGCGGTCGGGAAGTCGGGCTCGCCGATCTCCAGATGGATGACCTTGCGCCCGGCGGCCTCCATGGCCTTGGCTCGGGCGAGCACTTCGAAAGCGGATTCAGTGCCGAGCCGGCTCATACGGTCTGCCAGGGAGAATGTCATCATGAGCCCGATGATACGGCTGGGGCGGTTTCGCGGTAAGAGTCGGCTGTTCCACAAAGTGACCAGGTAGCGGCGGGCTATTGCCCCAGGTCCGGCGACACGTCAGCCTGGAAGTCCCCGAGGCAGTGGAGGTGCGGGATGGACCAAGCTCCCGATGGAGCGCAGCCGCGGTCAATGCCGATCGCGCGGTCCGGCAGCGAGTCCGACGTCGCGCGGCTGTTCGCGGCGGCACAGCCCGACTTTGCCCGCTATGAGCTGGTCAAAGACCTCGTCGACGAGTGCATCGACCTGTCCCTGAACTACCGGCAGAGCGGGCACCCGGGCGGGTCGCGGTCCAAGGTGCACATGATGCTGGCGTTGCTGCTGTCCGGGGCCATGCGCTGGGACGTGCTGCGGCCCTGGCGCCGGTTCGGGGACCGCTTCGTGCTCTCGGCGGGCCACACGGTCCCGCTGGTGTACGCGACGCTCGCGGTGCTCAACGAGGCGGTCCGGCTCCGCCACCAGCGCACCGGGGAGCCCGAGTTCGCCTTCCCCGATGACGGGCGCTGGGCGCTGACCCCGGAATGGCTGCTGAAGCTGCGCCGGCGCGGCGGCCTGCCCGGCCACGCGGAGATGGAAGGCCGGACGCTGTTCCTGAAGTTCAACACCGGCCCGTCCGGGCACGGCATGCCGCCCGCCGCGGGCGAGGCGCTCAGCCTGAAGCTGGCCGGGGCGGACCAGGTCAAGGTGTTCGTGTTCGAGGGCGAGGGCGGGCTCACCCCCGGTTCCGCGCATGAGACTAAAAACCTCGCCTGGGGCCTTGGCCTGGAGAACCTGATCTTCATGCTCGACTGGAACGACTTCGGCATCGACCCGCGGCCCGCCTCCAGCGTGGTCGCGGGCGCGCCGGTCGACTGGTTCGAGCCCTACGGCTGGCGGGTCGTCGGCACCGAGCACGGCATGGAGTGGGGGCCGGTCACCCACACCGTCCTCGACGTGGCCTGCGGCGCCAACCCCGGTCACGTGCCGAGCGTGGCCTGGTTCCGCACCCAGAAGGGCCGCGGGTACGGCAAGGTCGACGCGGCCAGCCACGGCACGGCCTGGCCGATGAACGCCGAGCAGTTCTGGGCCGTGCGCAAGGAGTTCATGGCCCGCCACGGCGTGCGGTATGAGGGCGTCGATCAGCCCGCGCCGTCCGACCCCGCGCAGGTGCAGGCCCAGGCCGAGGCGAACCTGCGCATTGCCATGAGTATTTTTGAACGCGATAGCGACCTCGTGACCTGGCTATCCGACCGGTTGATCTCGATCGCGGGGACGGTGCCCGACGAGATCGAGGGTTTCCGCCTGGACGACCGGTCGCCCGGGGTGTTCTCCGACCAGCGCATCTTCGACGTGTCCAGCTACCCGAGCAGCATGTGGAAGAAGCCCGGTGAGAAGGCGCCGAACCGGGCCGGGCTGGCCTCCTGGGGCGCGTACGTGAACTCGCTGGCCCTGCGCGAGCACGGCCGGCCGCTGTTCATCGCGGCCTCCGCCGACCTGGCCGAGTCCACCAACATCGCCGGGTTCGGGCACGACTTCAACGGCTCGCATGGCACCGGCTGGTACGAGCGGACGCAGAACCCGACCGGGGCGCTGCTGCCGACCGAGATCACCGAGTTCTCCAACTCCGGGCTGGTCGCCGGGCTGGCCACGGTCAACCTGTCCCGGGACCCGTTCTCGGAGTTCGACGGTTACTGGGGCGCGTGCTCGACCTACGGCTCGTTCTCGTACCTGAAGTACGGCGCGATGCGGCTGTTCAGCCAGCTGGCCCAGGACTGCGAGCTGAAGGTGGGCAAGGTGCTGTGGATCGCCGGGCACTCGGGCCCGGAGACGGCCGAGGACTCCCGCACCCACTTCGGCATCTTCTCGATCGGCGTCACCCAGCTGTTCCCCGACGGGCACGTCATCGACCTGCACCCGTGGGAGTACAACGAGGTGCCGGTGCTGCTGGGCACGGCGTTCGCGCTCGACGTCCCGATCGTGGCGCTGCACCTGACCCGCCCGCCGATCGAGATCCCGGACCGGGAGGCGCTGGGCATGCCGTCGCACCTCGCCGCCGCCCGCGGCGCGTACGTGCTGCGCGACTACCGGCCCGGCCTGCCCAAGGGCGGGACGGTGTACGTCCGCGGCACGATGCCGACCGCCAACCTGGTCGGCGTGCTGCCGGAACTCGACGCCCGGGGCATCAACGTCAAGATCGTCGCCGCTATCAGCCCGCAGCTGTTCGCCCGCCAGCCGGAGGCCTACCGGTCCTCGGTGGCCGGGCCGGCCGACCGGCTGGACGCCATGGTGATCACCAACGGCGCGTTCAAGCTGATGCGGGACTGGGCGGACGACCCGCAGGTCCGGGAGTATTCGCTGTCCTCCGACTGGGACGACCGCTGGCGCACCGGCGGGTCGGTCGCCGAGGTGATCGAGGAGGCGCACCTGGACCAGGCCCACATCCTGGACGCCCTGGCCCGTTTCTCCAGCGATCGTCCCGAGCGGCTGCGCCGCCTGAGAGAGCGCCTGGACGGCGCGTAGGGGCTGTATTTTCGCTCGCCTCCGGGGCGCTTTAAGGCACCGCCTTCCCTCGTCGCTCGGTCGCAGGCTCCCTCGCTCCTCAGTCCAGGACGGCGCCGCGCCCCGTCGACTCGGGCCTAGCTGGGCTGGCGGCCGATTCTGGCCATACTGGTGCTGTGCGCCAAGTGCTGTGCCCGGTGCTGGTGGGGCGGGAACGGGAGGCCCGCCAGCTGCGGGACGCCCTAGCCGCGGCCGAGGCCGGCCGCGGCGGCACCGTGCTGCTGGCCGGCGAGGCCGGGATCGGCAAGTCGCGGCTGGTCCGGGAGACCGCGGGCGACGCCCGTGCCCGCGGGCTGGCCGTCCTCACCGGGCGGGCGGTGGCCGGGGGCGTGCCGGTGCCGTTCCGGCCGTTCGCCGAGGCGCTGGTGTCGGCCGGCCGGGCCGGCGGCCTGCCCGACAGCGCGGAGCTGGACCCGTTCCGGCCCGCGCTGGGCCGGCTGGTGCCGGAGTGGCGTCCGCCGCCGGGGACCGCGGCCGATGAGTCGCTGGTCGTGCTCGGCGAGGCGGTGCTGCGGCTGCTGCGCGTGCTGGCCCCGGACGGGGGCTGCCTGCTCGTGCTCGAGGACCTGCACTGGGCGGACCGGGAGACGCTGGCCCTGCTCGAGTACCTGGCCGACAACCTGGCCGCGGAGCGGGTGCTGTGCCTGGGCACGCTGCGGGACGAGCCCGGCGGCGCGGCCGCCGACCTGGCCGGCGCGCTGGAGGCCCGGGCGTCGGCCGCCGTCCTGCCGCTCGGCCGGCTGGGCGCGGCGGCGACGGCCAGGATGGCGCTGGCCTGCGTGGCCGCCGCCGACCTGCCGGACGCGATCCACTCGTTCGTCGCCGAGCGGGCCGAGGGCATCCCGTTCCTGGTCGAGGAGGTCCTGGCCGGCCTGATCGCGGAGGGCGCGCTGGCCGAGCGGGATGGCCGCTGGCAGGAGAGCGGCCTGGCCTCGGCCGGGATCCCGGCCACGTTCGCCGACGCGGTGCGGCGGCGGCTGGACACCGTCGATCCGGACTCCCGGCGCGTGCTGGGAGCGGCCGCGGTGCTCGGCCGCGGGTTCGACTGGGCGCTGCTCGGCCCGGTGACCGGCCTGGCCGACCCGGACGTCGTGGCGGCGCTGCGGCGCTGCGTGGGCCTGCAGCTGGTCGTGGCCGAGCGGGAGAGCTTCCGGTTCCGGCACGCGCTGACCCACGACGCGGTGCTGGCCGGCCTGCTGCCGCCGGAGCGGGCCCTGCTGGCCGGGCAGGCGCTGGCGGCGGTGGAGGCGGCCCATCCCGGCCTGCCCGGCAACTGGTGCACGCTCGCCGCCGACCTGGCCGGGCGCGCGGGCGATACGGCCCGGGCCGCCGCGCTGCTGCTCGAGGCCGGGCGGCGCGACCTGGCCGTGGGCGCCCTGGCCAGTGCCGAGCACACGCTGAGCCGGGCGCGCCAGCTGACCGGCCCGCGGGATCCGGCGCTGGGTACCGCGGTCGACGAGGCGCTGACCGAGGTATTCGCGATGTCCGGGCAGGTGGACCGGGCCATCGAGATGGGCCAGCGGCTGCTCGCCCGGCTCGGCCGGGAGGCGCCGTCGGCCCGGGCGGCGAACCTGCACCTGGACATCGCGCGGGCCGCGATCGCTGGCGCCCGCTGGGCGGAGGCCACCGCGAGCATCGAGGTCGCCCGTGGTTCCACGGGCGTCGATCCCGCGCAGGCTGACGCGTGCGCGGCGCAGGTCGCCGTCGGCCAGGGCCGGCTGGCCGAGGCGGAGGAACTGGCCCGGGCCGCGCTGCACGGCGCCGAAAGCGGCCGGCCGGAGGTGGCGTGCGAGGCCCTCGAGGTGATCGGGCGGGTCGCCCGGCAGCGCGACCTGAAGGAGGCGGAGCAGGCGTTCGCCCGGGCCGAGATGGTGGCGAGCGCACACGGGCTGCAGCTCTGGCGGCTGCGCGCCCTGCATGAGCTGGGCACGATCGACCAGCTGCGCACCGAGAGCGTGGACCGGCTGCTGGAGGCGCGCGACCTGGCCGTGGCCCAGGGCGCGCTGGCGCTGACCGCCACGCTGGACCTGCAGATCGCCGCCGGGCTGAACAAGCAGTTCCGCGCGGACGAGGCGCTGCAGGCGGCGCGGCGCTCCGCCGACGCCGCCCGCCGGTTCCGCCTGGCGGTGCTGCCGATGGCGCTGATCTTCCAGGCGACGGCGCACGCCATCCGCGGCGAGCAGGAGGACATGGAGGCCAGGATCGCCGAGGCGATCGAGCTGGCGCCCGGGGACCAGGACGTGCTCGGCTGCGCCTGGGGACACTGCCGGGCCACGTTCTGGCTGCTGGCCGAGGACACGGGCCAGGCCCACGCGCAGATGACCACGGGGGCCGATCTGCTGCTGGGCTCCCCGGCCGCGATCGCGCCGCCGTTCCTCGGGCTCTGGCCGCTGCTGGGCGCCGCGCTGAATCTGGACGCGGGCGAGGACGCGGCCCGGGTCCGGTCGGCGCACGCCACCCGGCACCTGGTGGTCGCGGCCCTGCTCGGCTACGCCGACGCGATCCGGGCCGGCCGCGGCGGCCGGCCGGCCGAGGCCGAGGCGGCGTTCGGGGCCGCCGAGGCGCAGATGGGGCCGCTGGTGGCCTGGTACCGCCAGTACGCGCGGCGCGTCGTCGCCGAGGCCGCCCTGGCCGACGGCTGGGGCGATCCGGTCAGCTGGCTGCGCGAGGGCGCGTCGTACTTCGCGGCGCGCGGCGACGAGCGGCTCGCGGCCGCCTGCCGCGGCCTGCTGCGCCGGGCCGGGGCCCCGGTGCCCCGGCGGCGGCCGGGGGCCGAGAAGGTTCCCGGGGAACTACGGGCGCTGGGCGTGACCGACCGTGAGGCCGACGTGCTCGCGCTGCTGGCGCAGGGCCTGGGCAACCGGGAGATCGCCGAGCGGATGTTCCTGTCCCCGCGCACGGTGGAGAAGCACGTGGCCAGCCTGCTGGCCAAGACCGGCCTGCGCCGGGCCCAGCTGGCTGGGTATTCCGCCGGCCTAGATGGGTAGCCGCCGCGCCGCCGGTTGGGTGTTCGTACCGATGTGACGGGCGCTCGCCGGGCGCGACGATGCAGGCATGACGACCGATGTGATGACCGCGGCGACCGGCGTGCTGACGGTGCCGGGCGCCCGCGTCGCGTACCAGGTGGCCGGGGACGGCCCGGCCGTGGTGCTCATCCACGGCTTCGGGCTGGACCTGCGCATGTGGGATCCGCAGCTGCCGGCGCTGGCGGCCCGGTGTCGCGTCGTGCGCTACGACTGCCGCGGGTTCGGCGCCTCCGGGCCGCTCGACCCGGCCGTTCCGTACACCCATGCCGGTGACCTCATCGCGCTGCTCGATCACCTGGCGATCGCCGATGCGGTCCTGGTCGGCCTGTCGTTCGGCGGGCGGGTGGCGCTGCAGACCGCGCTGGCCGCCCCGGGCCGGGTCCGCGGCCTGGCGCTGCTGGACGCGGTGCTCGACGGCGTGCCCTGGGACGCCGCGTCCGCGCGCGGGCTGGACGAGGTCGGCCGGCAGGTGCGGGCGCGCGGGCTGCTGGCCGGCCGGGCGGCCTGGCTGGCTCACCCGCTGTTCGCCGCGGCGCGCCGGCGGCCGGACCTGGCCGCCCGGCTCGAGGTCATGGTCGCCGGCTACCCGGGCCAGCACTGGCTCGGGCAGGACCCGCACCAGGATGCCGGGCCGGCGCCCATCGACGCGCTGGAGGAGGTGGCCGCGCCCGCGCTCGTGGTGGCGGGCGAGGACGACGTGCCGGGGTTCCGCGAGATGTCCGCGGTGCTGGCCCGGCGCCTGCCCGGCGCCGCGTCGCACGTGGTGGCGGGCGCCGGTCACATGGTCAACCTGGAGCGGCCGGCGGCGGTCAACGACCTGCTGTCCGGATTCCTGGACGGGCTGCTCCTACCTGCAACCGACCCGACGAACCAACGGAGGTCACGATGACGACGGCACAGGAAATGACGAGCACGCGGGCTGTCACGGGCGCGCGGGCGGCAACGGGCGCGGGAGACCGTGCCGCCGCCGTTCTGGTCACGGCGGACTGGCTCGAGGCGCACCTCGCCGACCCCGCGGTGCGGGTGGTCGAGGTCGACGTGAGCCGGGCCGGCTACGACGAGTGGCACATCGACGGGGCCGTGCTGTGGAACGTCTACGCCGACCTCAAGGACGGCGACTACCGGCTATCCGACGCCGCGGCGGTCGAGCGGCTGGCGGCCCGGTCCGGCATCGGCCCGGACACGACGGTGGTCTGCTATGGCTACGCGCCCGCCATGGGGTTCTGGCTCATGAAGCTCTACGGGCACGCCAACGTGCGGATACTCGACTGCTCCCGGGACGCGTGGCGCCGCGAGGACCGCCCGCGCAGCAAGGAGGCGGCCGTGGTGCCGGCCCCGCCCGGATACCAGCTCGGCGAGCCGGACGCGCGGATCCGCGCCGACCACGCGGCGGTGCGCGCCCGGATCTACGATCCCGGTGCGACCATCCTCGACGTCCGCACCAGGACCGAGTTCGCCGGGGAGTGCTTCTGGCCCTCGGGCAGCATGGAGCCATCGGGCCGCGCGGGGCACGTCCCGTCCGCCGTCCACCAGCCCCTCGGCGACCTGTACGACGAGCGCGGCTCGTTCCGCGGCGTTGCCGACCTGCGCCGCGCCTTCCCGGCCGTCGACCCGGACGGCTCGGACGAGGTGATCACCTACTGCACGATCGGCGGCCGGGCGTCCACCGCCTGGTTCGTGCTGACCTACCTGCTCGGCCGCGACAACGTCCGGGTCTACGACGGCTCCTGGGCCGAGTGGGGCCGCCTGCCGGACGCCCCGGTCGAAAAGCCCTGAGCCGGCGGGCGGGCCGGCCGGTTCAGGCCTGGGCGGCGGATTCGTCCGGCGGCCGGGCGGGGCCTGGGGTGACGGCCGGCGGGCCTGAAACCGGCCGCTTGGCCACAGGATGTTCGGCGGCCGGGTGGTCCGGGGCGGGCTGGATGGCGGGCTTCGGGGCCAGGGCGACCCAGGCGGCCAGGGCGAGCAGGGCGGCGCCCAGGATGACGAAGGCGATCCGGCCGTGGCCGAACCGCAGCGCGAGGCCGAGCCAGGCGACGCTCACCAGCCCGGCGAGCTGGCCGATGACGGTCGACACGCCGGTGACCCGGCCCAGGTAGCGGTCCGGGGTCGCGTTGGCCCGCAGGGTCAGGTGGAACACCAGCACCAGGCCCTCGCCGAAGCCGAACAGCGCCGCACCGATCAGCACCGCCGGGCCGGACTGGGTGGCGACCAGGGCGGCGCCGACCGCGGCGGTCAGCAGGCCGCCGGACATCGCCCGCCAGGGGCCGGGCGGCTTGAGCGCGCCGGCGGCCAGGGTCCCGCCCGCCGAGCCGGCTGCGTAGGCGGCCAGGGCCAGCGAGCCGAGGATCGTGTCCTTGCCGCCGCCGTGGCTGCCGACGTAGACCAGCCCGAGCACGATGCTGCCGCCGAGCACGCTGTACAGGCCCCAGATCAACTGGTCGCGGCGCAGCACCGCGTCGGAGAGGATCAGCCGCAGCCCGGCCTTTGCCGACTCCCGCAGCCGCTGCGTCCCGGCCTCCCTGGCTTCGGGCTCGAACCGGGTCCGGATGGCCAGCAGCCCGGCCACGGAGACCAGGAAGCTGGCGGCATCGAGCCCGAGCGCCTGCCCGGTGCCGATGGTTAGCGCCAGCAGCCCGCCGAGCGGCGGGCCGATGACCCAGGCCACCGACTCCGCGCTCTCGGTCAGGCCGTACGCCGCCGCGCGGCTCTCCTCGGGAACGAGCAACGGCACGGCACCGCTCGCGCCCGAGTCGAACAGGGCCGAGGCGGCGCTGATCGGGACGACGACGGCGTAGACCACCGGCAGCGCCGGGCCGTGCAGCGCGCTGGTCACCGGTATCGCCAGGGTCAGCGCGGTCCGGGCCAGGTCGGCGCCGAGCATGAGCCCGCGGCGTTCGCGACGGTCCGAGATCGCGCCGAACGGGATCCGCAGGCCGATGAACGTCGCGATCTCCAGCGCGGCCACGGCGCTGACCTGCAAGGGGTTGCGGGTCAGCTGCAGGACAAAGAGCGGGATCAGCAGTCCGCTGGCCGCGTCCCCGATGTTCGAGATCCCCTGGGTGACAAAGAAGATCGCGAAGTCGCGATTGCGGCGTAGCGGCCAGCTCACGTTCAGGCATTCAACCGACCGGGACGAGCCCTGGCAATTGGTTTGAACCGCGTCACATGGCCGCGTCCCGGTCGCTGATGGTGATGGTCAGCCGGGCCGAGGGCCCCAGGATCGGCAGGTCGCGGGCCGCCCCGGGCAGGTCGATCCGGCACAGCCAGCGACCGTTGGCGCGCACCAGCTCAGCCGGGCCTCGTTCCGGTTCCGGCAGCCCGTCCGTGATCGGGTCGAACGCGGCGATCGACCCGCGGACGCGGGAGTTCCAGGCCAGCCACGCCCGCAATCCGGTCCCGGTGTCGTCCGGGCCGACGTCGACGATCAGGGAGTCGGCCCAGTCGGCGACCTGCTCGAGGTGGTCGGCGAAGCGGAACGCGCCGGCCCGTTCGTCGAGCTGGAAGACCCGCAGCGTGAGGCTGTAGCGGGCGCGCCCGCCGTGGGCCGGGTCGGCGCCGTCGTCGGCGGGTGCCAGCAGGAACGTCGTCACCAGCGGCACGGGATGGTCGGGGGTGTCGCCGGAGCTTCTGAGCTCCTCGTTAAGCTGGATCGGGCACCAGTGCGCCGCCAGCTGCTCGCTCACCACCACCGGCAGCCCGCGGATGGCCATGCGCATGTCGGCCTGCCACACCGGCCACCGCTCGGGTTCGGGCCGCTCCTCCATGTCAGCCGGATACGCGGGCAGCTCGTCGAAGGAGACCTGGATTTTCCAGCGGCCGAAGAGGAATCGGCGCAGGTTCTGATAGCCCTCCTCGGAATTGACCTCCCCGTAGGTACCCGAGTGAGACTTGTAGACGTAGGCGCGATTGGCGCCCCGCACGTAGGCATGCTCGATCCGCACCAGGCCGTCGCTCTTCGGGCCGACCACGACCCGGGAGAGCCCGTAGTCCGCCGGGTCGGTTCCGATGAGACAGAAGATGTCCGCGGGGTCGAAGACATCCTCGGGGATGACCTGGGGATCCCAGTTCGAGCCCGCGGCCGGGAGGTCGCCGAAATGCGCACCGGGCGTCAGGTAGCCGTACATCTTGGCGGGCGCGAAGATGTCCGCCCCGGCCGGGCCTAATGCCTGCTCGGCCCAGTTCAGCGCGCCGACGTCAAAGGAGATGCCGCCGTGCGGGGTGCCGTACGTGAACAGCTTGCTGATCAGCTGCTTCGCGGGCCGGCGGTCGCGGCGGCGGCCCGGCTCCCGCTCGTCGGGCGTCAGGCAGATCTTCTGCATCATGCACCGGGCCACCAGGCCGCCCATGGAATGCGCGACCACGATCACCTTGTCCGCGTCCTTGGTCTTGCGCAGCACCAGGTCGATCAGGTCGTACAGGCCGGCCGCGGCGGTCTCGATGTCGAAGCCGTCCGCGGTCACGTGACGATGCAACGCGGTGAACACCCGCTCCAGGACGCCCTGGTGGGGTTGCGGCACGAACGTGGTGGCGGCCTGGTCGTAGAACCGGTACACCCACAGCGTGGCCGACGGCAGCGAGTCGGGCTGCGCGTCCAGCAGAAACGCGTGCTGATCGCCGTGCACTAAGAGCTGATACTGCTCGTCGGTCATCAACCGCAGCATCGGGCCTTCGAACTGATAGAACGCCGGGTCGCCGTCGCCGCCGACCCGCACATGAGTGGCGCCGCTATTGAAGCCATAAAACGGGTCGTCGACCTGCGCATCAATGCCCGACGTCGGCCCGGCGTATCCCCGCACATAAATGATCGGCAGGCGGTTCATCGGTGCCTCCCCCGGTTGGCCCGTCATCGGTTGTAGCGCACCAAATCCGGCGGGGATGGAGGGGAGGCGTAATCCGTATAGAGGCGCGATGGAGATTGGCCCCGGCGGCGCTAAGGCTTGACGGCGACGCCGCCCCACATGGCGGACAGCGCGGCGGCCTCGGCCGCGGTGGCGGGCCGCCATTCCTGGACCGGAACGACGCCGGGCTCGACCAGCGAGAGGCCGTCGAAGAACCGGGTCACCTCGGCGCGGTTGCGATGGCGCTGGCTGGGTCTCGTGGGCGAGCCGGTTGTACCGCTTCGCCGCCTCGGCCATCTGCTCGGCCTGGATATCCGACGCGACCTGGGACAGCGCCAGATAGCGCGGGGCCGGGCCCTGGGAAGTCGGGCGGATGGTTGTTAACATTACAAACCAGGTGATCTACCTGGCCTTTGTCGTCCGGGGCGGGGGAGGGAGCGTGGCGTGACTGTCGCCGACAGGGACAGCATCAGCATCGAGGACACCGACCTGAGCGGGCTGGGCCGGACCGACATCGACGACGTGCTCGAATACGTGCACGTCCCGACCGCCCGGTTGTCCGGGTACCGCAAGCTCTACGACCGCTACCTGCGGCAGCGCTGGAACGTCAACGAGCTCGACTTCACCGCGGACCGGGCCGACTGGACCGACCGCATGACCGACGACTCGCGCAACTCGTTCCTGTCCATCGCCTCGGGTTTCCACCACGGCGAGCGCCAGGTCGAGGTGGAGCTCGCCCCGCTGTTGTTCGGCGTGTCCGAGGACTACAAGGTGTTCCTGACCAGCCAGCTCGAGGACGAGGCCCGGCACACGGTTTTCTTCGACCGGTTCTACCGCGACGTCGTCGGCCTGGACGGCGAGGGCATCATGGACGTCCTCGACGGCTCGTGGCCCTACATCCAGGAGACCTTCGTCGGGCCGTTCGGCCTGCTCGCCTACCTGACCGACGACCTGCGCCTCGATCCCTACAACAAGCACCTGCAGATGAAGTACGCCACCACGTACATGATCTGGATCGAGGGCGTGCTGGCCCTGGCGGTCATGAAGATCACCCTCAACTACGCGCGCGACTTCCGGGTGCTGCCCGCGTTCTACACCGGCTTCACCGCCACCTGCCGGGACGAGGCTCGGCACGTGCAGGCCGGGATGCGGTTCGTGCGCGACCTGCTCGCCGAGGATCCGGGCTACGTCAAGGACATGCACGACACGCTGCGGACCCTGCTCACCATGGGCGCCGCCCGGTCCAGCTACATCCAGTACGAGCCGCTCGGCTGGTCCGAGGAGCGGGTGCAGGAGCTGTTCATGAACCAGCTGCACCGCAAGCTGGGCATGGTCGGGGTGTCGCTCCCGCCCGACCTCGAGGACATGCTGGCGATGGCCAAGCCGACGCTGGCGGGAGGCTGACGTGGCCCGGTTCATGACCGGCGCGTGGGCGGAGGACATCAAGCAAGCCTTCAACGCCTGGCCCGGTGACGAGCGGCAGGCCAGCAAGCTGCAGGACTTCTGGGACTGGATCAACATGATCCGCCCGTTCGTGACCGGCCGCCTGGCGCTGAACGTGCGGGACCTGCCGCCGGACGCCGGCGCCGACGGCGACACCCTGGTCCTCGACTTCGACGGCGGCGCCGTGGCCGCCGCGTCGGTGACGGGCCGCGCCGACGCCGAGCCCGGCGCGGTGTTCCTGCTGTCCGGCTCGTACGCCGACTGGCAGGACATGCTGGCCGGCTACGACGTCGGCAAGGTGGTCATGTACCGCAAGCTGATGCTCGAGAAGGGCGACACGCTGCAGTTCTTCATGGCCGCGTTCTACTGGACCGAGCTGCTCGCCTGCATCCAGTCGGTCCCGGTGCAGACGCTCCAGCAGGCGTCATAGACAGCGTCACGCAGCGCGGCCGCCCGCGCTGCGTGACGCTGCTCCCCCCGGGGCGGCCGGGTTACGGCCGGGCCTCGTAGACGATGTTGAACGGCGTCTCGGCGACGCG
>Ga0335075_10009016_pt1 | contig 15256 bp, 20 predicted proteins | sample Lox_Sample_24_FD_206723 | JGI IMG/M metagenome (GOLD analysis project Ga0335075, IMG submission 206723) | Soil microbial communities from Loxahatchee National Wildlife Refuge, Florida, United States - Lox_Sample_2.4 | ecosystem: Environmental > Terrestrial > Soil > Wetlands | place: USA... | reverse complement strand
CCGGCGGCTGCGTGTCGGCGCCGCGGTAGTGATACCGGGCGAGCCACGCCTCGTCCGGGCTGGCGTCCGCCGCGATCACCGCGCCCGCCGGGAGAGCGCTCCCGGCCGCCGTGAGCGGCAGGTCGGCCACCATGACGAAGGCCGGCCCTGGACGAATCGCCCAGCCGCGGTCCGCCAGTTCGGCGTCGAGACCGGGGGCCGGGCAGTCATCCGGCAGCGGGAGCGGCACCGCGATCATCGCGGGCAGCCTGCGAGCGCGGTACCAGCCGGATACGTAGTCGAGCGCGTCATCCAGCGGCGCCCCCGGGTCGCCCAGCGGCAGCGCGGAGTTAGCGCGGCCGGTGAAGCCGTCGGCGGCGCGCAGGAGCCACTCGCCGAGCCACTCCTGCTCCGTCCCCCGCCAGTGGTCAGCCGCCACCCGCTCAAGCTCAAGCATCGTCTGCACCGTGCGAATCCGGCAGCCCGGCGGTCAGGTGTTGGCCGGGATGGTGGTGCCCGCGCCGCGGCGGCGGACGTGCACCAGATCCGGCCGCCCGCCGCTGCCCGCCCCGGCCGGCCCGGCCGGCGGGGCAGCGTCGGCAGCGGCAGCGGCAGCGGCAGCGGCAGCGGCAGCGTCAGCGGCCCCCGCGGCCCCCGCGGCGGTGCTGGCCGCAGCCCCGGCCGCGGCCAGCAGCGCCTCGGTGTCGGCGCCTTCCACGGTGAAGCCGGCGTCGGCGATCATGGCCAGGTCGGCCGCGCCCGGCTGGCCCTCGCTGGTCAGGTAGTCGCCGAGGAAGATCGAGTTGACGACGTGCAGCGCCAGCGGCTGGAGCGTGCGCAGGTGGATCTCGCGTCCGCCGGCCAGCCGGACCTCGGCCGACGGGCAGACGAACCTGACCATCGCCAGGATCCGCAGGCAGCGCTGCGGGGTCAGCGTCCACTCCCCAGCCAGCGGGGTGCCGTCGAACGGGATCAGGAAGTTCACCGGCACCGAGTCCGGCGACAGCCCGCGCAGCGCGAAGGCCACGTCGACCAGGTCCTCGTCGGTCTCCCCCATGCCCGCGATCAGCCCGGAGCAGGGCGACAGGCCGGCCGACTTGGCCGACTCCACCGTCGACACCCGGTCGGCGTACTCGTGCGTGGTGCAGATGTCGGCGTAGTGGCCGCCGGAGGTGTTCAGGTTGTGGTTGTAGGCGGTCGTGCCCGCGTCCGCCAGCCGCGAGGCCTGGCCGTCGGAGAGCAGGCCGAGGCAGGCGCACACCTCCACCTCGGGGTTGCGCGCCTTGAACGCGGAGATCGTCGAGGCCACCCGGTCGATGTCCTTGTCGGTCGGGCCCCGGCCGCTGGCCACCAGGCAGACCCGGCGCGCACCGCCCGCCACCCCCGCCTCGGCGCTGGCCAGCACCTCGTCGGTCTTGAGCCAGCTGTACTTGAGCACGTCGGCGCCCGAGCCGACCCGCTGCGAACAGTAGAAGCAGTCCTCCGGGCAGAGCCCGGACTTGATGTTGACCAGGTAGTTCAGCTTGACCCTGCGGCCGAAGAACCGCCGCCTGACGCGGAACGCGGCCGCCACCACGTCCATCAGGTCGTCATCGGATGAGCCGAGTACGGCGAGGGCTTCCTCGCGCGTCGGGGGGACCAAGTCGATTGCCTTATCGGCGAGCGCGTCAAGCCAAGTCATGGGACAAGACGGTACCAGCCCGCCTCTGCCACCTCAGGTGAGCCAGACTGGCAAGCCCGCACGCTGGGCATATCGCGGGGGTCGCACTTGACGTCTATGATGAGGAACCGTTGCCAGTGGGGACATCCGCCGCGGTCCGGATGCGCCAGCGGAAGGCCGGTGCGCGTCGTCCGCTCTGGGCGCCGGAGATAACTAGATAATTCCTATCAAATAAGTTGACTTTGCGATCACCGGTGTGATCTCATGAAGATCCGAGCGAACCCGTAGGGAGGCGGCAGGCCGATGGCACCGATCAGGCCCCGCGACCTGCTCACCGACGGGCTGCTTGCGCGGCTCGGCGGCACCTCGCCGTACGCGAGCGCGCTGGCCGGGCAGGTGCTCGCGGGCAGCGCGCCGGCCGGCAGCGGGCCCGCCGGCGGCGCGCCCGCGCCCGGGGCCGGATCATCGGGGACCGGACCGGACATCGCCGCGGTCCTGCGGCGGGACATCGCCCGGCTCGCCGACGTCGACTACCTCAAGGTCGCGCTGCCGCCGGAGTTCGGCGGGCTCGGCTGCACGCTGCGGCAGGCCGCCTGCGGGCAACGGCGGCTGGCCCGGCACGCCCCGCTCACCGCGCTCGCGGTCAGCGCCCACCTGTACTGGACCGGCGCCGCCGCCGACGCCTACCGGGCCGGGGACGACTCGGTCCGCTGGATACTGCTCGAGGCCGCCCGCGGCGCGCTCTTCGCGGCCGGCCACGGCGGGGTCGCGGCCGGCGGCGACCTGCGGCTGGCCGACCCGCAGTCGCGGTGCGAGCCCGCCGGGGAGAGCGGCTACCGGTTCCGCAACCCGGCCGTGCTGTCGTCGCTGACGCCGACCTGGGACTGGGTCGCGGTGCACGCGATCCACCCGGCCACGGGGTCCGCGCACCCGCGGCCCGACGCCGTGCTCGCGTTCGCCGGACGCGGCTCGCGCTGCGCGCCCGCCTTCCGCGTCGCCCGGGTCGCGTCGGCCGGCGCGCCGGCCGACATCTTCGCCTCGTCCGCGATCGGCTGGGGCCACGCGATCCTGGCCAGCGTCCAGTACTCCGACGCCCGCCGCGCGTTCAACGCCGCGATGGCGGCGGCCACCGCCGAGCTACCGGACCCGACGGCCGGCGGCTCCGGCGGCTCCGGCGGGCCGCACCCGCTCGACCAGTGGCCGGTGGCCGAGGCCGGGCTCCGGCTCGACGACATGAAGGCGCGGATCGCCGATATCACCCACCCATGGCCGCTGGTGGCCGACACCACCCCCGACCTCGGCGGGCAGCGGCTGATCGGCATCTACGCCATGCGGCACGAGGTCGCCGAGGGCGCTGCCCGGGTGCACGACCTGCTCGCCCAGGTCTCCGCCGCCCCGGCCGTCGCCGCCCGCTGAGAGCGAGCCCGTCAGGGCTTGCGGCCCACTCCGACCAGCATCAGCATGCTGCCCGCGGGCGGCGGGCTGTCCACCGGCACGTCCGGGCGCCAGTAGGGCAGGAAGACCACGCCCGGCGGCACCAGGTCGAGGCCGTCGAAGAAGCTCTCGATCTCCGGCCGGCTCCGCACCTGGCCGCGGCCGAGCGACCGGGTCAGCACCGCCGAGTTCGCCCGAGCCTCCGCCGACTCGTCGCAGAAGTGCGTGAGCTGCACGAAGCTGCCCGGTGCGAGCGCGCCGGTGTACCGGGCGACGATGCCGTGCGGGTCCTCCTCATCGAGCAGATGATGGATCACCGCGTTGAGGATCAGCCCGATCGGCCGGCTGAAGTCGAGGAACCCCGCCACCGCGGGCAGCGCCAGCAGCTCGTCGGGCGACCGCACGTCGGCCAGCACCACCACCGTCGAGTCGTCGCCGGTGAGCAGCGCCTGGCCGTGCACGGCGACGCTCGGGTCGTTGTCCACGTAGACGACCCGGGCCTCGGGGTTGGCCGCCTGGGCGATCTGGTGGGTGTTCTGCGCGGCCGGCAGGCCGGAGCCGAGGTCGAGGAACTGGCTGACGCCGCGATCGGCCATGTACCTGACCGCGCGCCCGAGCGCCGCCCGGTTGAGCCGGGCGCCGTTGCCGCCGTCGGCCATCGTCCGCATCGCCTCGTCGGCCACCGCGCGGTCGACCGCGAAGTTGTCCTTGCCGCCCAGGATGGCGTCGTACACCCGGGCCACGCTGGGCACGGTCGTGTCGATCTCGGGCGGGACATGCGCCGGGTCGAGCCTGGCCCACGTCATGTCACTGTCCGCCATGTCACCGCCTCCCGGGCGCCGAGCGAATCACGGTGCGAATCGTGATGATCTTCCCCTGCTGGATGCTATCGGCGATTCGATGCCCATGCTGACAGCGGGGAACGCGCTGCCAGGGGGCCCGGAGGCGGATGCGTTCGACGGCGGCCGGAAGCCAGGCGATTTTGGCGGGCGAGTCAGGGGAACCCAGCGACCGTTCGAGATGACGGATTTGATCTTGATCTTGGTTCTCGTCCGGCAGGCTGACAGTACCCCGGACCTGACCGCCGGACGGCCCTCGTTTCCCGGGCGCCCTGGGCGGAAAATCAAAATCAGTTTGGCCGAACGGACCCGGGCGACTCTGGTCGGCTCATCACTCGCGGCTGACGGCAGGGCGGAGGCGGTTGCGCACCGCCTCGAGATCTATCGCGTTTCTGTCCGAGCCTCCGGAAACCGGCTCCATCAGCTGATACGTGAGGTCAGCCACACCGCCGAAGCCGGGAAAACAACACCGAGGCAGTCGGAATGTTATAGCGTGACGCAAACGTTATCCCTCGACTGAGGCCGGCTGCCGCGCGTCGGCGCGCAGGCAGCCGCCACTGCCCGACTAATCGTGTCCCGTCGCCTGGCATGAGCCGTGCCGACCGGGGCAGTCATTTTCGTACGCTGACGCTCTTGGCGCGGCGATGGCAAGGAGATGGCATGGAGCGAGCTGATTGGCTGGACGAGCGCGTTGACTCAGCCGACGCCCGGTTTCTGATGGTGACCGCGATCACCCATCACAGGTTCAGCTCGCCGATCTGGGGGGCACGCGAGGTCCGCAAGCTCCAGGCCGAGCTGGCCGAGATCACCAAGCACGCCGCCGAGATTCTGCACGAGCACCAGCGCACGGCCAAGCCCGCCCGCCGACGCGGCCCGTCGCCGCAGTGGCGAGGCGTCATGGCGGCCTTGCACGGCAAGCCGCAGTGGCAGTGGCGTGGCGTTATGGCCGCACCCGCCTGGTAGGTGGGCGGCCGGGGCGCGCCATACGGCGAGGCGGGTGACGCCTGCGCCCGCTGACGCCTCAGCCCAGGGCGCGGGCGCGCTCGAGCACTTCGGGCGACGCCTTGGCCATCGAGCCGCTGTCGAACGGGGGCTGCGGGTCGTACTCCGTGTAGAGCTGGATGGCCTGCGCGGTGGTCTCGTCGGCCAGCTCGACGTCCGAGCACCGCGCCGGAACATCAACCAGCAGCGAGCCAAGCACGTCGGTGACCCGCCCGGCTTCGGGTGCGGCGAAACGGACCTTCGCGCCCGGAATGTGGGCCAGGATCTCGTACGGTCCGATCGCGTCGAGCGGCTCGAAGCGATCGAAGAGCACGATCACAATGTCCATGCGCCGCACCATAACTGGCCGACGATCAGGCGGCAAGGCACTGGCCGGCCATGAGGCTAGACCTCGACGACGACCGGGATGATCATCGGACGACGCCGGTAGTTGTCCGACACCCACTTGCCGATGACGCGGCGCGAGAGCTGCCGGATCGCGTGCGCGTCGGCCACCCCGTCGCTCGCCGCGCGCTCGAGGGCGTCCTCGAGCTTGGGCAGCACGTCGACCCGGAAGGCCTGGTCGTCGATGCCCGAGCCGCGGGTGTGGATCTCCGGGCCGCCGACGATCTTGCCGCTGGACGAGTCGAGCACCATGATCACCGAGATGAAGCCCTCGTCGCCGAGGATGCGCCTGTCCTTGAGCTGGGACTCGGTCACCTCGCCGACGGTCAGCCCGTCCACGTACACGTAGCCGCAGTCGACCGCCCCGACGATCGACGCCTTGCCGTCCACCAGGTCGACGACCACCCCGTCCTCGGCGATCACGATCCGGTCGTCCGGCACCCCGGTCAGCGACGCCAGCCTGGCGTGCGCCCGCAGATGGCGCCACTCGCCGTGCACGGGCATGAAGTTCCTCGGCTTGACCAGGTTGAGCAGGTACAGCAGCTCGCCCGCGGGAGCGTGGCCGCTCACGTGGACCAGGGACGACTCCTTGTGCACGACGCGCGCGCCGAGCCTGGTGAGGCCGTTGATCACCCGGTAGACGGAGGTCTCGTTGCCGGGGATGAGCGAGGAGGCGAGGATGACGGTGTCCCCGGCCGCGATCCTGATCGGGTGGTCCCTGCCCGCCATCCGCGACAGCGCCGACATCGGCTCGCCCTGCGACCCGGTCGAGATCAGCACCACGTCGCCCGGCGGCATCTCCTCGGCGTCGCGCAGGTCGATCAGCAGCCCGCCGGGCACGTGGAGGTAGCCCAGGTCGCGGGCGACCCCCATGTTGCGGACCATGGACCGGCCGACGAAGGCGACCTTCCGCCGGTGCCTGGCGGCCGTGTTCAGCACCTGCTGGACCCGGTGCACGTGCGAGGCGAAGCAGGCCACGATGATCCGCTGCGCGGCGTTGACGAAGACCTCGTCCAGCACCGGTGCGATATCGCGCTCGGAGCGCACGATGCCGGGCACCTCGGCGTTGGTGGAGTCCGAGAGCAGCAGGTCGACGCCCTCGCCGCCGAGCCGCGCGAACCCCGCCAGGTCGGTCAGCCGGTGGTCGAGCGGGAGCTGGTCCATCTTGAAGTCGCCGGTGTGCAGCACGACGCCGGCCTGGGTCTTGATGGCCACCGCCATCGCGTCAGGAATCGAGTGGTTGACGGCGAAGAACTCAAGGTCGAAGGGCCCCCATGAGCGGGTGTCCCCCTCCTTCACCTCGATCGTCTCCGGGGTGAGACGGTGCTCGGTGAGCTTGGATTTGACCAGGGCCAGGGTCAGCCTGGTGCCGACGAGCGGGATGTCGGCCCGCTGCCTGAGCAGGTACGGCACCGCGCCGATGTGGTCCTCGTGCGCGTGCGTCAGGACGAGCGCCTCGACCTTGTCCAGCCGGCCGTCCAGGTAGCTGAAGTCCGGCAGGATCAGGTCCACGCCGGGCTGGTCGGACTCGGGGAAAAGCACCCCGCAGTCGACGATGAGCAGTCGGTCGTGGTACTCGAAGACGGTCATGTTCCGACCGATCTCGCCGAGGCCGCCCAGCGCGACAACGCGCAAACCGTTGCTGGCGAGTGGCGGTGGCGGGGTCAGATCAGGATGCGGATAACTCACTATTTTCCTTAGTCTGAAAGATCCGGAAGCTTGACGCCGCCTGCGGTCAGGTCCGCGCGGAGCGTCTGTCGCTCGGCGGCGCTAGCCGGGAGCAGCGGGCCGCGCACGCCGCCTCCGGGCAGGCCGAGCATGTCCATCGCGGCCTTGGTCATGACCGCCGCCTGGTTGCGGAAGAGTCCGACGTTGACCGGAAGCATGGAGAGATGGAGCCTCGAGGCCTCGGCGTTCCTGCCGCTGGCGAACGCCTCGATCATCTCGAAGATCCTGTCGCCGACCACATGGGCGGTGACGCTGACGATGCCGATGCCGCCGACCGCGAGCAGCGGCAGCGTCATCGGGTCGTCGCCGCTGTAATAGGCCAGGTCGGTGTGGGCCAGCACCCGGGACGAGGCGGCGATGTCGCCCTTGGCGTCCTTCACGGCGACGATCCTCGGGTGCCGCGCGAGCGCTATCAGCGTGTCGGCCGCCACCGCGGTCGCGGTGCGGGCGGGGACGTCGTAGACGATCACCGGCAGCCCGGTGCTGTCCGCGACCTGGGTGAAGTGCGCGGCCAGGGCGTCCTGGGCGGGGCGGCTGTAATACGGGGTCACCACCAGCAGGCCGTGCGCACCGGCCTTCTCGGCCTGCCGGGCGAGCTCGATCGTGTGGGCGGTGATGTTGGTGCCGACGCCAGCGACGACCGAGGCGCGATCGCCCACGGCCTCGCGGACCACCTTGATCACGCGGGATTTCTCCTCGTCGGTCGTCGTCGGCGCCTCACCGGTGGTGCCGTTGACGACGATCCCCTCGTTGCGCATGTCGTTCACGAGGTAGGCGGCCAGCTTCGCCGCCCCGTCGTAGTCGACCGCGCCGTCCGAGGTCATCGGAGTGATCATGGCCGTCATCAGCCGGCCGAAGGGCGCCGAAGTGGTGGTCATGAAAGAACGCTACCGCGCTGACGGGGCCGACGGGTACTCCGCTACGCCCAGTGGCGCGGAATGGGCGAAACACCCGGGAAACCCGCGCTTCCCGCGCCGCGACGACATCATCGCGGTGATCGCGGCGGGCGTCTTCGGCTGACCGAACCCCGGAACGGGCTGGTTTATCTAAGGCCAGCCGGCCGCCGCGGGGCCGCGGCGTACGATATCGGTGCAAGCCCCCACAATTTCGGCTACGCGGAGCCCTCTCATGAGCGATAGCGTCCCGGGCGGCGCGGCCTCCGATGTCTGGGACATCGCCGCGCCCGCCGTGCCCAACTCGGCCCGCATGTACGACTACTACCTGGGCGGCAAGGACAACTTTCCGGTCGACCGGGAAGCGGCCGAGAAGGCCATGGCGGCGATGCCGGTGATCCCGGTGCTGGCCCGCGCGAACCGGGCGTTCCTGGTGGATTCTGTCGGGAAAATGGCCGCCGCGGGGATCCGTCAGTACCTGGACGTCGGCTCCGGCCTGCCCACCTCGCCCAACGTCCACGAGGTGGCCCGCGAGACGGTTCCGGACGCCCGCGTGGTGTACGTGGACTACGACCCGGTGGTGGTCCTGCACTCGCAGGCGAAGCGCCGGGTGCCAGGCACCGCGGCGGTCCGGGCCGACGTGCGCTCCCCGGAGGTTATCTTCGGGTCACCGGAGGTCGAGGAGCTCATCGACTTCGATCAGCCGTGCGGCCTGCTGATGATGTCGGTGCTGCACTTCGTCGGGGGCGACATCGCGCCGCTGGTGGCCCGGTACACCGGCAGGCTCGCGCCCGGCAGCTTCCTGGCGCTGTCGCACGGCGTCACCGACGGCGCCGACCGGTCCGGGATGACCGGCGTCCAGGAGGTCTACGAAGCGTCGCCGACCGACCCGGCGGTGCGCAGCACCGCGGCGATCCGCGAGCTGTTCGCCGGCTTCGAGCTGGAGCCGCCCGGCCTGACCGACGTGCGGACGTTCACCGACCCGACGTTCACGTACGCACCGGACAGCCCCGCGCCCGGCATCTGGATGCTCTGCGCCGCCGGCCGCAAGCTCTGAACCGCCCGGGACCTGCCCACCGCCGTTGACCGGGGCCTCTTCGTCATCTACCGTTATACTAACATCATAGAATAATGGTACGGCGAAGGGACACTGATGTTCCGGTTCCGGCTGGACGGCTCCTCCGGCGTGCCACCGTACCTGCAGCTCGTGCACCAGGTTCGGCAATCGCTCCTGCTCGGCTATTTGCGTACCGGCGATCGGCTGCCGACGGTCAAGGATGTCGCGGGCGACCTCGCGATCAACCCGAACACGGTCGTCAAGGCCTACCGGCAGCTTGAGCACGAGGGCCTGGCGGGCGGGCGGCCGGGGCAGGGCACGTTCATCACCGCCGCGCTGGCCGCTCCCCCGCCCGAGGCCGGCAGCGCGCTGCGGGCGCCGCTTGAGCAGTGGTTCCGCGACGCCGAGGAGGCCGGGCTGAGCGAGGAGGCGGTCACCGCGCTGATCGCGGTGGTCCGCGAGGACCTCAAGCGGGAGCGGATCGGATGACCGCCGGCGATGGCGTCCCGGCGCTGCGGGCGGATGGGCTCGGCAAGAGCTACGGCCGCGAGTGGGCGCTGCGCGACTGCACGTTCTCGGTGCCCGCGGGCGCCGTGGTCGGCCTGGTCGGGCCGAACGGAGCGGGCAAGACCACGCTCCTGTCGCTGACGGTGGGCCTGCTCGCGGCGACCGAGGGCGAGATCGCGGTCTTCGGCCAGAGGTCCCGGCTGGAGTTCATGCGGGACGTGATGGCCGCCTGCGCCGACACCGGTCTCACGGTGGTCATCGCCTCGCACGTGATCTCCGAGCTCGAGCGGCTGTGCGACTGGCTGCTGGTGCTCGGGCAACTGGCGCAGGCGATGCGCCCGGACTGGCGGGCCGAGCCGGTCAGCTTCGAGCAGTTGCTTATCGCCTATCTCCAGCGCCCCGCGCGGGCGGCGCAATCGGCCGGGCTGGGCGCCGACCGGGCCCGGGCCGGCGATCGCAGCCGACCGTCGCAAACCGGGATCACGCCATGATCTGGGTCACCTGGCGGCAGCACCGCGCGCAGGCCATCGCCTGCCTCGCCGTGTTCTGCTGCACCGCGCCGTACGACCTGACCGGCGGGGGTCCGTCACCCGGCGGCCGATGACCCGCAAGTCACCTGGTGCGGGTGGTGACGCCGGCCGGGTCGCGCGGCAACCTGAGCCGCATGCGGACCGAAGACTCGCGATGACGCTGCCGTACCGCCAGGAGAGGCTGCTGCGGCGGACCGATCGTGCGCTGTCGGCGTCCGATCCTGACCTGGCGGCGATGCTCTCGATCTTCACCCAGATCACCGTGGCCGAGCGGCTGCCGGCCCGGGAGCAGCTGCGACCGCGGCTGGCCTGGGCCTGGAGCGTTCTGCTGTGGCCCGTGGCCGCGGCCGCGTTTGTCGTCGTCTTCGTCGCCGGCGGGGGGTCGAGAGCTGCGACGGCGTGCAGTGCCGCCGCCAGAAGCCGGGTGCTGTTCTTCTTCTGGGTTACTTCTAGGCGGCTGACCATGATCAGGACTCTGAGCAAGGGCTGAGGATTCGAGGATCTGCCGCTGAGCCGGCGTCCCCATGCTGGAAGGCGTAAGAGCGAAAGCCTCGAACGCAATGGGAGCGCGATCATGACGACTCAGTACCTGTCCGAGTGGGACGAGCTGGCCGAGGCGCAGCGGGCCCGGCAGAGCGCGCGGGCCAGGCTCACGGCCGCGCCGACGGTCGGGGCGCTGGCGAGCGGGGCGGCCGACCAAGGCAGGTGGCTCACCGCGATCCTGCGCCCGGCCGGGACGATGGACCGCGCGGCCCTGCGCGGGCTCAGCGAGTCGCTCGGCCACCTGGCCAGCACCAGCAACATGATCATCGTCGACCTGACCGCCGCCGTCGTCTGCAAGCCGGGGGCGTTCGCGCGGGCCCTGCTCGCCCCCGCCCGCGCGTTCGAGCGGGCCGGTCAGTGCCTGCTCCTGCTCGGCGCCTCCCCCGAGCTCACCGCCGCGCTCGACCGGTACGCGGTGCCGGTCGTCACGCTCGCCGCCGACTCGATACCACCCCAGGCCGCCTGAGCCCGCTGCCCGCGGTGACGGCCCGGATGGCGGCTTCGCCGGTGATGAACACGGGCCGGTCCGGCCGGACGCCTGACCTGCGCGGCCACCGGCGCAGCGAGCGGCCCGGCGACTACTCGGTTGAGCTCATGGAAGCTGACGTGCGGGACTTCCTTGACGCCCTCGAGCTCGACCGGGTCGACCTGATCGGGCACTCGATGGGCGGGCTGGTCGGCTACCTGCTGGCCGGGGATTATCCGGGGCGCGTGGGGCGGCTGATCCTGGAGGACGTCGCGGCGCTGCGTCCGCGCGAGCGCGGCGCCCTGCAGCGGCCGGAGGGGGAGCTGCCATACGACGGGGAGATGGTGCTGGCTATCAGGCGGCAGATCGATTGCCCCGACCCGGCCTGGCTGGAGCGGCTCGGCCGGATCACCGCGAAGACCCTCGTGATCGGCGGCGGCGCGCAAAGCCACGTTCCCCAGGACTGGGTGGCCGAGCTGGCACGGGACATCCCGGGTGCCCGGATGGAGACCATCGAGGCCGGGCACCTGATTCACATCACCGAGCCGGAGGCGTTCACCCGAACGGCGCTGACGTTCCTCGGCGGTCGGCCGGAGTGAGCCCAAAGGCGCACTCTAGCCTCGGCTCTGGCCGGCCCAAAGGCGCATTTGGGCACCTAAGGTCTGGGGAAGCGGGTGGGGTGGGTGGACGGGTTTGATGCGGAGGGGGCGGCGGTGGCGGTGGCCGACGCGCTGCGGGCGGCGGGGACGGCGGACCGGGCCGCTCAGGAGAAGCGCTACCTCAAGAGCGAGCTGGAGTTCTTCGGGGTGACGGTGCCGGAGACGCGGCGGGTGGTCAAGGCGGCGGTGCGGGGCTACCCCGGGCTGGACGAGGCCGGGATGGTCGCGTGGGCGGTCGCGCTGTGGCGGGAGCCGGTCCACGAGCGCCGGATGGCGACGGTGGAGATCCTGACGCTGGCCGCGCCCCGGCTGGGGGCGGGCTACCTGGCGACGGTGGAGCGGCTGGCGCGCGAGTCGGGCACCTGGGCCCTGGTCGACGGGCTGGCGGTCAGCGTGGCGGGCGAGATCGCGCTCCGCGATCCGCGGTCGTGGCCGGTCATCGACGGGTGGGCGGCCGACGCGGACTTCTGGGTGCGGCGGTCGGCGCTGCTTGCGCTGCTGCGCGGCATCCGCGCCGGGCGGCCGGACCTGCCCCGGTTCACCGGGTACGCGGAGCCGATGCTGGCCGAGCGCGAGTTCTTCATCCGCAAGGCCATCGGCTGGGTGCTGCGGGAGATCTCAAAGCACGATCCGGACTGGGTTGCGTCGTGGACGCGGCGGCATCTCTCAGAGATGTCGGGGGTGACCTTCCGCGAGGCAGTGCGGCGGCTGCCCGCCGCGGAAGCGGCGGGGCTCGCGTCATTGCGTTGACCTGTCCCGCCGTCCTGGCGCGCTGCTGATGCTCTCTCCATCCTGTACGGGTGGTGCCAGCGCGAGCTCCGCGGCTTCGGCGCGGGGGACCGACTGACGGCTGTGGAATGCTGGCAGTCGCCGCCGCCTTCGACGATTCGCTCTCGGCCGAGCTCAGCCCCTACGCCCGCGACGGCCGCCTCATCGAGACGGTCAGCTTCACCTGCGAGTTGGCAGTAAAAGGCCGCTCTGTGGCGGCTTAGGCTCTGCCTCCGGCGGCCGTACGCACACTATCGTCGGGCGGCATGACGATAGTTCCTGACGATAAGGATTGGACGTGGGTGCTCGGGCGCCCGTGCCCGGAGTGCGGAATGGACACCCAGTCGTTCTCGCGGGAGGAGATCCCGGTCATGATCCGGGCGAACGCGGCCGCCTGGCGCGCGCCGCTCGCCGCCCCCGGCGCGACCGACCGGCGCAAGCCCGACCGCTGGTCGGCGCTCGAGTACGGCTGCCACGTACGGGACGTGTTCCGGCTGTATGACTACCGACTCGGCCTGATGCTGACCGAGGACGACCCGCTGTACCCGAACTGGGACCAGGACGAGACCGCGGTCGCCGACGACTACGCCTCCCAGAACCCAGACGTGGTGGCGGACGAGCTCGCTTCGTCCGCGGAGGCGCTCGCGGCCAGCTTCGCCGCCGTTACCGGCGAGCAGTGGCTGCGGCCGGGCCGCCGCAGCGACGGTGCCTCCTTCACCGTCGAGACGTTCGCGCGCTACCTGATGCACGACCCGATCCATCATCTGCACGATGTAACCGGCGTCGGGACTCCCGGCTGAACTCGCCTGGTGATGGGGCTGGTGCCGATGAGTTTCGGGGGCTCGGGTCGTTTAAAGGGGTAAGAGCGTCACGGCGAAGGGGACAGCGCGATGACCAGCGAGCCGCTCACTACCTGCTTGTGGTTCGATGACCAGGCCGAGGAGGCCGCCCGCTTCTACACCGGCATCTTCAAGGATGCGGCCATGGGTGACATCCACCGCTACACCGAAGCAGGCCCGGGCAGGGCCGGGACGGTGATGCTGGCGGAATTCGAGCTGAACGGGCAGAAGTTCACTGCCCTGAACGGAGGGCCTCAGCCCTTCGGCTTCAACGAGGCGGTGTCGTTCTGCGTGACCTGCGCGGACCAGGCCGAGGTCGACTACTACTGGGAGGCGCTGCTGGACGGGGGCGGAGAACCCAGCGTCTGCGGCTGGCTCAAAGACAGGTACGGCGTGCGCTGGCAGATCGTGCCGGCGGTGTTCTACGCGATGGTGCGAGACGAGGACCAGGCCCGCAAGGCGCGGGTAACCAAGGCCATGCTCTCCATGGTCAAGTTCGACATCCCCGCCCTCGAGGCCGCCTACGCCGGCCAGTAACCCGCTGACAGCGAGCGTCAATGCGGAAAAGCCTGCCGGCGTCCGCCGAACGACGCGGCGGACACCGGCAGGCCCCGGCGATATCCAGAGGGCGGTCTAGCTAGGCGGCGGCGGTCGCGCCCAGGTAGGCCTCCCATTGGGGATCGCCGTCGTACTGCGCCCCGATAAGCCGCCAGTGGGCGCCCTTGGGGACGGCCGGGACGACCGGGAGGGTCCAGCCGATCTCGGACAGAAACCGGTCAGCCTTGCGGTGGTTGCAGAGCTGGCAGGCCGCGACGCAGTTCTCCCAGGCGTGCCCGCCGCCGCGGCTGCGCGGGATCACGTGGTCGATCGTCTCTGCGTGCCTGCCGCAGTAGGCGCACTTGTAGTTGTCCCGGCGCATCAGCGCGGACCTGGTGAGAGGCACGCGATTGCGCTGCGGGATCCTGATGTACCGGCGGAGCCGGATGACGGAAGGGGTTGCCACCTCGACGTTGGCGGAGTGCAGTAGCGACCCGCTGGTGTCTTGATGCACGATCTCTGCCTTGTCGCCCAGGACTAGGCAGACGGCCCGTCGGAGACCGACGGTGGTTAGTGGCTCATAGGTGACGTTGAGCAGCAGCACTCGTCGCACGGGCACCTCCGGAGGCACCGGTATTGAGGCGCCGCTCGCATCACCGGAACAGGACCGATCCCGGCGTGACCGAAGCCACGTGCCTCCGCCAACACATCTAAGAGTACAAGGCGATCTGTGGATTGTTGGTTAACGCCTGGTAACGAGCAACGATTAAGGTTCCGCTATGGCTTCTTTTCGGCTCGAGTACCCCGCGGCGCAGCGGCTGAACCTCGTCGAGAATCTCTTCGGGCATCAGGTGGCGGACCCCTACCGATGGCTTGAGGACACTGACTCGCCGCAGACCAGGGAATGGCTCGCAGCCGAGGAGTCGCTCTGGGCCAGCTACCGGGACGGTCTGCCGGACCGGGAGGCCTTCGCCGCCCGAGTGCGGGCGCTGCTCCGGGTCGGGTCGGTCGGCCTGCCCGCCTGGCGCGGGACGACGCAGTTCTACACCCGGCGCGACCCGGACCAGGAGCACGCGGTTCTCTACGTCGCCGGCGCCGTATCCGGCGCGGACGCCGGCTCAGGCGCGGAAGCCGGCGCCTCAGGCGCGGAAGCCGGCTCGGGCGCGGAAGCCGGTTCGGGCGCGGCAGCCGGCTCGGGCGCGGACGGGGCCGAGCGGGCGCTCATCGACCTCGTCGCCATCGATCCGTCCGGGCGGACAACGCTGGACGCCTGGCAGCCGGACAAGGAGGGGCGGCTGCTCGCCTACCAGCTCTCGCACGGCGGGGACGAGGAGTCGCTGCTGCGGGTGCTCGACGTCGCGACCGGCGAGCTGGTGGACGGGCCGATCGACCGGTGCCGGTACTCCGGGGTCGCCTGGCTGCCCGGCGGCA
>Ga0335075_10009015_pt1 | contig 15257 bp, 14 predicted proteins | sample Lox_Sample_24_FD_206723 | JGI IMG/M metagenome (GOLD analysis project Ga0335075, IMG submission 206723) | Soil microbial communities from Loxahatchee National Wildlife Refuge, Florida, United States - Lox_Sample_2.4 | ecosystem: Environmental > Terrestrial > Soil > Wetlands | place: USA... | reverse complement strand
GAGGGAGTACTCACGGGACCTGGGCCCGGACGTTGGCGGGATGGGGCCGGGTCAGGATCTGAACCGAGTCGAAGTGGCGCAGGTCGGCGGTGGGGCTGACCGGAACCTCATTGTTGTTGAACAGCTGGTTCGGGTTGACGGTGCCCACCGTGCCGATCGGTAGTCCCGGCGGATACAGCGAGGTCAGCGACCCCGATTTGAAGCCCGTGGTCACCACCAGGTCGCCCTGCTTGACCTGGGCGCGCCCGGGCAGGTCGGTGAGCAGGAGCTGGTTGGGGTTGCCCACCGACGGAGCGAGAATCCCCTGGTCGCCGGCATTGTCGGTGATCTGGGCGGCGGCGGCGTAGCTCGGCGCGGTGATGAGGGTGACGATCGATACCGAGCTGTCGACGGTGGTGATGTCGCCGACCAGGCCGCCGTCGGCGAGCACCGGATCGCCCTGCTCGACGCCCTCGTCAGAGCCGGAGTCGACCTCGACCTGCTGGTACCACAGGCTGGGATCGCGGCCGGTGACGTTGGCCCCCACCGGGTGGTAGTTGCGCACGCCGATGGTCTGATCGAGCCCCACCTCCGCGGTGAGCTGCTGGTTCTGCAGCTGCTCGGTCTTCAGCGTGGCCAGCTGTGCGGTGAGGCCGCGGTTCTCCTTGCGCAGCTTGTCCACGTTGGACTTGGCGCGCAGTGTGTCCGAGACCCAGTTGGCGACGTCGCGCACCGGCGAGAGCACCTTGCTCGCGCCGGCCTGGACAGGCGAGAAGACCTGAACGATCCCGCGCTGCACGCTGTGCAGCGGGCTCTGCGGCGACTCGCCGAAATAGGCAGTGAGCAGGATCAGGGAGACGACGACCAGCAGCGCAAGCACCGCTCGGCGTCGTCGAACCTGTTTGTCATGCACGGTGTCCGTGTCTCCAAAGTGTTGCTCCGCACACGCCGGATCTGAAAGCTAACCGAGCTCATCAGTACCGACGGTTGCGGTTACGCGAATTCTTGCTTGACCGGTGGATCGCTTCGAACTCCTCGAGGGACCGCCCTGAGCCGACCGCCACACACGTCAGCGGGGACTCCGCCAGGTGCGCGGGCATCTGCGTCTCGTGGCGCAGGCGTTCCTCCATGCCCTGCAGCAGCGATCCCCCTCCTGCCAGCATGATGCCACGATCCATGATGTCGGAGGCCAGCTCGGGGGGTGTCCGGTCCAAAGTCTGCTTGACGGCGTCGATGATCTGCGACACCGGCTCCTCCAACGCTCCCCGGATCTCCTCACTGGTGAGGATCACGGTCTTGGGCAGCCCCGAGACCATGTCGCGGCCCCGGATCTCGGCCTGGACCTCCTCGGGCATGGTGTGCGCCGAGCCGATCTCGAGCTTGACCTCCTCGGCCGTCTGCTGGCCGATGAGGAGCTTGTACTCCCGCTTGACGTAGTTGATGATCGCCTCGTCGAGCTCGTCGCCGCCGACGCGGATCGACTGGGAGACGACGATCCCGCCCAGCGAGATCACGGCGACCTCGCTGGTGCCTCCGCCGATGTCCACCACCATCGAGCCCGTCGGCTCCCCCACCGGCAGGCCGGCGCCGATCGCAGCCGCCATCGGCTCCTCGATGAGGTAGGCCTGGCGGGCGCCGGCGCTGAGGCACGCCTCCTCGACCGCGCGCTTCTCGACGCCGGTGACCCCGCTGGGGACGCAGACGACGACGCGCGGATGCGCCCACCGGTTCTGGTGGACCTTCTGGATGAAGTGGCGCAGCATCTCCTCGGTGACCTCGAAGTCGGCGATCACCCCGTCCTTGAGGGGCCGGATCGCCGAGATCGTCCCGGGCGTGCGGCCCAGCATGCGCTTGGCCTCGATGCCGACGGCGTGAACCTCGCCGGTGCGGGAGTCGACGGCGACCACGCTCGGCTCAGAGAGCACGATGCCACGCCCACGCACGTAGACGAGGGTGTTGGCCGTGCCGAGATCGACTGCCATGTCACGACCGCCGAAACCGGTCAGATACGTAAAGAAGCCCATGTAGTGGAGGTAGCGGGGAGCGGTGGCCGAAGCGGCGAGATGCAGACGGTCCCTCACCGTGTCGCCTGCTTCGTCCGCTGTCGAGTGTATCGAAGAGCTGCTCGACTCCGAGCGCCCGGGCGCGCTCAATATAAGAAAAAACCCTGGAAAATCGGTGACCCGTTGCGCGGGGGCCGCTGGGCGCAAACCTGCAGCGCGTCTGGCGGCTCTCACGGCCGCTGCGCGCCGTTTCAGTGGTGAGGCGTCTCCTCGGGGACCTCGTACCACCGTTTGCGCTCGCCGATGCGGTCGCGCAGCTTCCACCGCCGGCTCTTGGGGACCCGCTCCAGCGTCTCTGAGAGCGTCTGAACGGCCTTCCCCGGGTCCAGCCGGCCGCCCGGCGGCACGGGCACCGACCCGTCCTGAAGCGCCTCCCGGATCCGCTCCAGGTTGAGCGACATCGTCTTCCACCACCCCCAGTCGTCAGCGGCGAGATCGCCGATCACGCGCAGGTCGATGCTGTCGGCATCGCCCGACTCGGCGAGCGGGAAGGTCACGAGCAGGCGCAGGCAGTCGTCGAGGTCCTTGGCATTGAGCTCGACGATCTGCAGCTTGGAGAGCAGCAGATCGGTGGCCGACAGCGTGTAGGGCATCACCGTCGCCCGGTCGGCGAACTCGACCGTGTGGCACATGTGCAGCCGGTCGATCATCACGTCGATGGCCAGCCCGCTCTCGCCGTGGGTGAAGTACAGCTGCTTGTCGCCGTAGAGCGCGTTGAAGTTCCGGTCACCGACGTAGCCCTCCTCGGTGAGCATCTCGGTGAGCGGCTTGCGGCTCGCGCGCACCGAGGCGAAGTCCAGATCCTGGCCGTCGCGGGTGCGCGGGGGCAGCTCGGGGGTGAGAACCTGGATGGCCAGGCCGCCCAGCAACCGCAGCACGATGCCCTGATCCCCGGCCCGGTCGATCAGGCGGCGGGCCTCGCTCATCAGCCCGGTCTCAGCTGAGGTCTCGGTCATCCCGTGCGTACGGTAGACGACCGTGCTCCCCGGGTTGTTAGGGTGCCGCCACCGTGCCGCTCTCAGAGCTCGAACGTCGCGTCTGTGACGCCATCGCAGAGGGCCGTGACGAGCTGGTGCGGCTGGCCTGCGCGCTGGTGGCGTTCGACACCACCGCCCGGGAGGTCGGGGACCCCGCCCGCGACGAGGCGCCGCTGCAGGAGCACCTCGCCGCGCGTCTGCGCGCTGCCGGAGCTGACATCGATCTCTTCGAGCCCGACGCGGGCGCGCTGGCCGACGCGCCGCTCGTGCCCGAGGGCCTGGACTTCGCCGGCCGCCCACAGCTGATCGCGACGCTGCGTGGGGCGGGCGGAGACGGCGCCCGGAGCCTGCTCTTCAACGGCCACATCGACGTCGTCTCGGGCGAGCCCAGGAGCGAGTGGACGTCCGACCCCTTCACCCCCGAGGTCCGCGACGGCAAGCTGTTTGGGCGGGGCGCCTGTGACATGAAGGGCGGCGTGGCGGCCATGGCCTTCGCCGCCGAGGCCATCGCGCGAGCCGGGATCGCGCTGCGCGGCAACCTGATGGTGGCCACCAACACCGACGAGGAGTCCTCCGGGGCGGGCGGCAGCGCGCTGGTGGCGCGTGGGCTGCGGGCCGACGCGGGCATCGTCACCGAGCCCACCGACTTTCGCACCTGGGTGGCCTGCCGGGGCTCGGAGTACGGAGTGGTGCGGGTGCCCGGGCGCCCGGGCCACGCCGAGGTCCGCCACCCCGACTGGCGCCACGGCGGCGCGGTCAACGCCATCGAGAAGGCCGGCGTCGTCCTCGATGCCATCGCCTCGCTCCGCGCCCGCTGGGCCGCCGATGACCGCTTCCGCCACCCCGTGCTCTCCGCGCCCTCGCTTCTGCCCACGGTGGTCAGCGGCGGCGAGTGGCCGGTCACCTATCCCTCCTCCTGCGATCTGACGATCGCCGTCATGTACCTCCCCGTCCAGGCCGACGGCGCGGGTTGGGGATCGGCGGTCCGATCCGAGGTGGCCGAGTGGATCGTGCGCGAGTGCGCCCGCGACGACTGGCTGGCCGAGCACCCGCCCCGTGTCGACTGGTGGAGCAACGGGGTCATGCCGATGGAGATCCCCGAGTCATCGCCGGTGGTGGGCACGATGATGGACGCGAGCGCCGACCTGGGGCTGCGCCGCGAGCTCGGCGGCCTTGACTCCTGGTATGACGGCGCCACCTACACCCTGCTGGCCGGCATCCCCTCGATCGGCTACGGGCCGCCGGGGTTCGATCCCGACGGGGCCACCGTGGCCCACAACATCGACGAGTACGTGCCGGTGGACGGGCTGGTCTCGTGCGCGCAGGCGCTGGCGGTGGCGGCGCTGCGGTTCTGTGGGGTGGCTTCGTAGCCCAGGAGGCTTCGGCGGGGTTTGTCCTGGTGGCGTCCCGCTGGGTATCGGCGAACGTCAACTGCGGCTTTCGAGGGGGAGGATGGGGTGCCGCGGCGACCCGCGAGGCGTGGGATGTGGGCCCTGGGGAGGCTGTGGGAGGTATTCCCTATCACAGCGGATGGCCTCCCGGGGAGTCCGTGGGAGATAAGGGTTATCAGATAATCACTATCTCCCAAGGACCCCTGACACGACCCGAAACGGCCCCAAATTCTCAGTGGCCTGGTAGGTAAATCCTCCTACATTCACCACATCGCCCCGCGCAACGCCCCACACCACCACCCCGCAGACAGACCGCCACCTCGGCCCCGCTCCCCCTCGATAGCCGCAGTTGACGTTCGCCGATACCAAGTCAAACGTCCCGAAGCAGACCAGAGCCCCGGCCAGACCAGACCCGCGCTCAGCCCTCGACCCGCTGGGTCAGCTCCACGCCCTTCTTGCCGATGTCCACCAGGTACCCCCGCAGTATCCCGTGGTTGGCTTCCGAGCCCGGGTTGATGCAGACGGTCTTGCCGATCTTGCGCTCCCCGCCGGACTCGTGGATGTGGCCGTGGATGGCCAGGACGGGCTGGTAGTCCTCGATGATGCGCCGCACGGCGGTGGAGCCCACGGGTCCGCGCAGGACGTCGCCGGCGGAGATGGTGGGCCGGAGGTTCTCGTCGAGGATCGGCGCGGTGTCCAGGCCGGAGTCGTGGGGCGGGACGTGGATCATGAATACGGCCCTGCGGGGGTCAGAGACCTGCTTGGCCAGTGCATCGAGCCGGGCGTAGAGCTCGTCCTCTGACTCCTCTCGAGGGGTCTGCCACGGGGTGTGGTTGGACCAGCCGCAGGCCAGGAGCTCCAGGCCGCCCGGCATCTCGACCACGCGGCCGTCCACGTTGACCGGGCTATGGCCCGGGGCGTTGAGGATGTCGTCGATGCCGAACTCGTCGTCGTTGCCGGGGATGAGGTAGAGCGGCACGGGGCTGTCGGCGAGGCGCTCGGTGGCGAGGTCCAGCCACTCCTGCACCCGCTCGCTCATGAGCCGGTGCAGCAGCTCGTCGCGAGCCGGCTCATCGCCCGAGAGGCGCTGGGCCTCATCGGTGGTGGTGACGAACGAGTAGTAGCCCACGTCGGCGATGTCGCGCTCCAGCGCGGCGAGCTCCTCGGCGCCGCGTGCCGTGCGATGCACGCCGAAGAGGTCGGTCTCGTAGCGGGCGTCGCCGTTGCTGCGGACGATCGGCACGATCGCCTTGCCGGTCAGGTCGCCGGCCAGCAGCGCGGCGTCGGCCTTGTAGACGTTGAGCTTGATGGCGTTGACGAACTTGCGCCACGCCTTCTCGGCGGCGTGCAGGTCCGACGCGATGTAGAGGCGGGTTGCCATGGGCGGTCGGTCAGGCGGGGCTAATCGGGCGGGAGCTCGGTGAACAGCATCTTCTCGTCCACGCCGGCCGCGCGGGCGCGGTAGCGCATGACGAAGAAGATGACGATCCCCAGGAGGTAGAAGACGCCGGCATCGATGATGCCGTTGGTCTCCAGGTAGGTGAGCGCCCCGCCCCCCTTCAGGGCGTTCACGATCGGCTTGATCACCGCGAAGATGTAGATCCACAGCGGGAACACCAGCCAGGCCAGCCCGATCCAGGGCAGCTTGCGACCGAACGGCGCGTTGCGCACCAGGTCGGGCCGGCGCCAGCGGACGAGAATCGCGTTGATGCCCGGAAGGCACCATGTGAAGAGCGCCATGACGATCGAGAACCAGGCGGTCCCGGCCAGGTTGAGCTTGTGGTCGGTGGTGGCCAGGAACGTGGGCAGGTCCTTGTAGCTCTGGAAGAACAGGAACAGCGCAGTCAGCGCCAACGTGGCGAAGATCGCGTTCACGGGGGCGCGCAGCCGCTCGTTGACGCGGCCGAACCATTCGGGCATCTGCCGGTCAAGGCTCCAGGCCAGCTGCATCCGGCTGATGAAGTTGATGTAGACCGGGCACAGCAGGAACGGGAAGACCACGCCGCCGAGGCTGATCAGGGCCCAGATCGGCCAGAGGCTCTTGTTGGCCACCACCGCGAGGAGCGGCATGGCGTTGGGCTGTCCCAGGGGCAGCGGCGAGATCGAGTGCGGCCAGCCCCAGTACCCCGCGCCCCAGGCCACGTTCGTGCCGAAGCCGAAGTGGCTGGAGATGGCGTCGACGTAGACGGAGTTGGCCAGCACGCCGATGAGCAGGGCGCCCAGCAGCGCGATGAGCACGCCACGGCGCACGTTGCCGCGCACCTCGCCGGCGATGTAGGCCGAGTACTGGAAGCCGATGAACTGGAAGAGCAGCACCGAGAGCACGATCGGGAAGGCGCCGGTGTCGAAGATCCGCGACAGGAAGCTCTGGGGTGGTGCTCCCAGCACGCCCGCGGCGTGCCCCGACGCCGTGATCTTGGCCGCGGTCACACCGCCGGTGTAGTGAGGCAGGTTGTGGATGAACGCGCCCTTGTGCGTGAACAGCAATCCGAAGACGAACATCGCGGCGAAACAGGCGACGCCGAACCCGGCCAGCGCCGTCACCACCTTGTGGAAGCTGCGCGTCGGCAGCAGGCTGATCCCGCCGATGGCCAGCAGGACCACGACCGAGCCGATGAAGCCCGGGGTGCCCGTGATGGCGCCGGTGGCGTCAGTGAACCAACCGTTGGCGCCGCCGAAGCCGCCGGCCCCGATCCCGATGATCCGTGCGGTGATCTGAAGGTTGCGCAGCACCAGCGGCACTTCGAAGGCGATGATCAGCACCGAGGCGATGACCAGCGTCCACGACTCGAGAAAGCCCAGCGCGGGGTGCAGGATGCGGCTGGTGAACACGTAGTCGCCGCCGGAGCGCGGCATCACCGAGGTCAGCGAGGAGAAGATGAGCGCCAGCAGGATGCAGAACAGCCCGGCGATGATCGACGCCCAGCCATAGGCCGAGAACGGGCCCGCCTTCCACATCGGCACGAAGGGAAGCGAATAGAAGATGGGGTACAGCGTCAGGCCGACGCCGACGAACGCGGCGACGTTGAAGAACAGGGCGTTGGTGACGCTGACGTTGCGGACCAGGCCCGACGACTGCCGGACGAACAGCTTCGGCGTGGTGCTCGCCGCGGCGGCTGACGGTGGCGTGCTCGCTTCGGACACTTCCCCTCCTCCTCCAAGGTTGGGACAAAGGCGCGGGGACCCTACCACCAGGCTTAGTGGGCGATCAACTCCGGGGCGAGCTCGATCAGCGTCGACACCGGCAGCCCGACGACGTTGAGGTAGTCGCCCTCGATCCGGCTCACCAGCACCGCACCCCGGCCCTGGATGGCGTAGGCCCCGGCGCGGCCGTCCCATTCGCCCGTCGCCACGTAGGCGGCGATCGCCGCATCGTCCAGCGGGCGGAACTCGACCGCGGTCTGGGCCGCCGCGGTGCGAACCCGATCGCCGTGGATGAGGCACACCCCGCTGATGACGACGTGGCGCTGCCCGGCGAGCGCGGTGAGCATCTCAGCCGCGTGGCGGGCGTCGCGCGGCTTGCCGTAGATATCGCGCCCGAGGCTCACCACGGTGTCGACGCCGAGCACCGGCAGCTCGGCCGGTGCGATGGCCGCGGCCTTGCGATACGCGTTCTCGAGGGCGACCTCGGCGGCCGGCCCGGCGGCGAGCTCCTCCACCGCCGGTACGCGCACCTCGAAGGCGACGCCGATCTGCTCCAGAATGGCGCGCCGCTGCGGCGAGCGCGAGGCGAGGATCAGTCTCGCGTCCGCCACAGCGTGCTCAGCGGCGGCGCGGGCGCCGGCCTAGGCCAAGTCAGGGAAGAACAGCCCGACCTCGCGCTGCGCCGACTCCGGCGCATCGGAGCCGTGGACCATGTTTTGGCCGACCGAGGTGGCGTAGTCGCCGCGGATGGAGCCGGTGGTCGCCTCCAGCGGGTTGGTGGCGCCGATCACCTGGCGAGCGGCGCGGATGGCCGACTCCCCCTCGAGGACCATCGCGACCAGCGGGCCGGAGGTGATGAACTCGACGAGCTCGTCGTAGAAGCCCTTGCCCTCGTGCTCGGCGTAGTGCTGCGCGGCCAGCTCGCGCGTCATCGTCATCAGCTGGAGCGCCACCAGGCGCAGGCCCTTGCGCTCGAACCGGGCGATGATCTCCCCGGTCAGGTTGCGGGCGAAGGCATCGGGCTTGACAAGGATGAGCGTGCGCTCCACGGCGGTGGGCCTCCTTTGAGGGGTCCAGGGGGTCGGGTGGCCGACAGGCTACGGGGTCGCGGCCGCGGGTGGCGGTCCGGCCGGGCTACGTGGTCGACGGCTGCTGCTCGGCCGGCGGCTGCTCGGTCGCCTCCGTGCGCCGGCGCTGGCGACGCGGAATCGGCGACCGCCCACTCGGGCCGCCGGGCATGCCGATCTCGGCCTCGCAGAAGGGGCACACCTTCCACATCGGGTCAAGCGGCCGGCCACAGGCGTGGCAGGGGTCCTTGAGCTTGCGCATGCAGTTGGGGCAGCGCAGGAAGTCCTTCTCGACTTCGAAGTCGCAGTGGGGGCACAGGTGGTATCCCAGCTCGGCCAGCCGCGCCTCCGCCGCCTGCATCTCGAGCTCGCGCTCGCGCACGTCGTCGAGATACTCGGGGGGGCGCACGATCATGTAGACGATCGTGCCGACATAGGGGAAGCCAGAAGCCAGCGTGGCGCACCCGATCAGCAGCGGATCGGCGATCCGGCGGCGGGCGTCGGCGTAGGTCCAATAGATCAGCGCCAGCCAGATGACCACCAAGAAGAGGATCACCAGCTCGACCGCCAGGCGCAGTGCGCTGTTGTGAATGCCGAAGATTGCGAAGGTCAGCATGTGAAGGGGGCGAGTGTAGTGGGCACCAGGATTGTGCGGCTCATATCAATACGCCGTCAACTACCCGGTTCCTTGTCGAGAATCGCCCAAGCCGTTACAAGAACGCTCGTCCAAAGAGATATCCAATGCCGAAGAAGACGAGGATGACCACCGCCACGATCAGCGCCACGAGCCCGATCATGGCCAGGAACTTGGGCTGATCGTCGTCGTTCACGGTGGTTCTCTCCATACGCGGTTCAGAGGCTGGAGGCCCGCTCGCGGCGCCCGCCGGCCAACAGGTCACCGACCAGGTACTGGGACCCGGTGACCACCACAAATCCCTCTCGCCCCGCCAGCTCCCGGGCCCGCGCGAGGGCGCGCCACGGGTCGCCGACGACCTCGGTGGGCGGCCCGCCCAGCTGCGCGGCCAGCGACTTGAGCGTCGCCGGTGGCAGCACCCGCGGGTTCTGGGTCGAGGTCAGCACCAGCCGGTCACACGCCGGCATCAGCTCACCGAGCATGCCGGCAGCGTCCTTGTCATCGAGCACCGAGACCACCGCCACCACCGGCGCGCGCCCGCCGGTGAGCTCGGGCAGCGACTCGGTGAGAGCCCGCATCCCCTCGGGGTTGTGGGCGACGTCGATCACGGTCAGCGGATCGGCGTCGATCTGCTCCAGGCGGCCGGGGACCCGCACCTCCGCCGCCGCGGCGGCCACCGCCGCGACATCCAGGGCGCCGAGGTAGACCTCCGCCGCCGTCCGCGCCAGCGCGAAGTTGCGACGCTGGTACTGGCCGGCGGCGCGGACGACCGGGACTCCCGGGTCGGTGCCCGCCTGCAGCATGCGCGCCCCCCGCTCGGCGCACACGCGCTCGGCGACCGCCAGCACCTCGGGCGCCAGGCCGCTGCCCAGCACCAGCGTCCCCCCCGGCTGGACGACGTCGAGCTTCTCGCCGGCGATGTCAGTCAGGGTCGGTCCCAGCCAGCGGGTGTGCTCCAGGCCGACGCTGGTCAGCACCTGGACGGTGGAGGGGATGACGTTGGTGGCGTCGTAGCGACCGCCCAGCCCCGCCTCGATCACGGCGCACTCGACCCCCTGGCGCGCCATCTCCGAGTAGGCGGCGGCGGTGAGGGCCTCGAACTGGGTGACGCGGTCGTCGGGATCCAACGCGCGATTGACGAGGTCCGCCGCCCGCGCCGCGCGCGTGACCGCAGCGGCGAACTCCGTCGCGGTGAGGTCGCTGTCGGCGATCCGGATGCGCTCACTGAAGGAGACCAGGTGCGGCGACAGATAGGTGCCGGTGCGCAGCCCGTGGTGACGGAGGATCGAGGCGATCATCCGCGTCGTGGAGGACTTGCCGTTCGTGCCGACGACATGGATGGACGCGAAGGCGCGCTCGGGATGGCCGAGGGCGGTCATCAGCCGCCGCATCCGGTCCAGCTCGAAGCGCATGCCGAAGCGCTCGAGCGAGAGGACGTAGCGCTCGGCCTCTTCGGGGGTGAAGGCGTGGGCGGGCTGGGGCGCGCGCGTCACAGGGCCTCCCGTTCGGCCTGCAGCCGCGCCAGCTTGTCGCGCTCGGCCTGGACGATCTCCGGCCGCGCCTTGGCCACGAACTTCTCGTTGGCCAGCTTGCGCTCGGCGCGCTCGATCTCCGCGTCGAGCTTGGCGCGCTGCTCGGTCCTGCGCTTCTCCGCCCCCTCGACGTCGATGTCGGCCCCGGCGTAGATCTGCACCTGGCCGCCGGGGATGGGCACGGACGCCACGGGCTCCGAGCCGTTGGCGGCGCCGTCGAGGCTGAGGCGGGCGAGGCGACCGACGTGCTCGATCGTGTCCTCGTACCCGGGGGCCTCGAGTCGCGCGTCAAGCACCGCTCCGACCTTGACCCGCGCCAGGTCGCGCCAGCGACGCAGCTCCTGGATCGCCTCGATCGCGCGCTGAACGGCGGCCTCGGCGGTCTCGTCCACCTCGGTCGCCGCGGCGGCGGACACGCGGGCGGCGAGGAGGCCCTCCGAGCCCGGGATGTGGGAGTAGATCTCCTCGGTCTCGAACGGGATCAGCGGGTGCGCGATCGCGATGGTCTCCGTGAGCACGTGCAGGAGCGTCGCCGACAACTCCGGCTCCCCCGCCCGCAGCCGTGGCTTGACCAGCTCCAGGTACCAGTCGCACAGATCCCCGTAGATGAAGTCATAGAGGCCCAGCGCCGCGTGTGAGAAGTCAAAACGCTCGATGTCGGCCGCCAGTTCGGTCCGAGCGCGCTCCAGCCGCGACAGGATCCAGCGGTCCTCCACGGCGGTCGGCAGCGGCGCGGGCCGCGCGGACTCATCGACGCCGATGAGGATCAGCCGCGCCGCGTTCCAGAGCTTGTTGGTGAGCTGCTGACCCTGGGCCACCTTGTCCTCGGAGAAGCGGACATCCTGCCCGCTGGACATGGCCAGCAGGCCCCACCGGACCGCGTCGGCCCCGTAGGCGGGGAAGTCGCCGGGGGGCTGGTTGCCCTCCGCGAACACCGGCGGACGGGGGCCGCCCTCGATCAGGTCAAGCGGATCGATGCCGGTGCCCAGCGACTTGGACATCCGCCGCCCGTCCGGGGCCTGGATGATCGAGGTGATGTGGACGTCGGTGAAGGGCTCGGTGCCGGTGAACTCCAGCCCCATCATGATCATCCGCGCCACCCACAGGAAGATGATGTCGCGGCCGGTGACCAGGGCGTCGGTGGGGTAGAACGCCTTGAGCTCCGGGGTCTGCTCGGGCCAGCCGAGCGTCGCGAACGGCCACAGGGCGCTGGAGAACCACGTGTCGAGGACGTCGGGGTCGCGCTGCCAGCCCTCTCCCTTGGGCGGCTCGGTGCCCACATAGGTGTCGAGGTCGCGGTACCACACCGGCAGCTGGTGTCCCCACCACAGCTGGCGCGAGATGCACCAAGGCCGGATGTTCTCCATCCAGTCGAGGTAGACCTTGGCCTGATTGGCCGGGTGAAAGCGGACGCGTCCGCTGGTGACGGCCTCGATGGCGGGCTCGGCCAGCTTGTCCATGGCCATGAACCACTGCAGGGAGATGAGCGGCTCGATCCGCTGCCCGGAGCGGTGCGAGAACGGCACGGTATGCAGGTGGGGCTCGGTGTGATCGATCAGCCCCTGCTCTGAGAGCTCGGCCACGACGGCCTTCTGGGCCTCCGCGGCGGTCATGCCGCGGAAGCGCTCAGGGGCCTCGGCGGTGATCCGGCCGTCCTCGCCGATGACCGAGGGCTGAGCCAGGCCGTGACGGCGGCCGATCTCGAAGTCGTTGGGGTCGTGCGCCGGGGTGATCTTCAGCGCGCCGGTGCCGAACTCGGGCTTGACGTACTCGTCGGCGATGATCTTCAGCTTGCGCCCCACCAGGGGCAGGATCGCCTTCTCGCCGATGAGGCGGCGGTACCGATCGTCGTCGGGATGGACGGCGATGGCGGAGTCGGCGAGCATGGTCTCGGGGCGCACGGTGGCGACGGTGATGGCTCCCGAGCCGGAGTCCAGCGGATAGTCGATGTAGTAGAGGGTGTCGGTGACCTCGCGCTGCTCGACCTCCAGGTCGGAGATCGCCGAGCCGGTCCCCGGATCCCAGTTGACCATGTAGCGGTCGCGGTAGATGTAGTCCTTCTCATACAGCGACACGAACACCTTGAGCACCGCCTTGACGTAGGCGTCGTCGAGGGTGAAACGCTCGGTGTCGTAGTCCGCGGAGGCCCCCAGGCGCTTGAGCTGCTCCACGATGGTCCCGCCGTATTGCGCCCGCCACTGCCACACGCGCTCCACGAACGCGTCGCGGCCGAGGTCACGCCGATGGGTTCCCTCGGCGACGAGGGCGCGCTCGACCTGGGTCTGAGTGGCGATGCCGGCATGGTCGGTGCCGAGGATCCACTTCGTGCGCCGGCCGCGCATGCGGTGATAGCGGGCGAGGCAGTCCTGGATCGAGTTGTTGAGCGCGTGGCCCATGTGCAACACGCCGGTGACATTGGGCGGCGGAATGGCGATCGAGTAGTTCTCCTGCGGGGTGCCCTCGGGGGCGGGATGGAACAGCCCCGATTGCAGCCATTTCTCCACGATCCGGGGCTCCACCTCGGTGGGGTCATAACGGGTCGTGTCGCGGAGGTCAGACATGGAGTGGCGAGTGTAGATCCAAACGCCGGATATCGCGGATTTCCATCTGAGCGCAGTGATATCGTTTTTTTACGATGACCCCCGGACAGCTTGTACGCGAGGCCCGCCGCTCCGCCGGACTCAGCCAACAGGCGCTCGCCTCGCGTCTGGGCACGACGCAGTCGGCGATCGCCGGCCTCGAGTCGGACCGGTCCAGCCCGCGGGTGGCCACGCTGGAGCGGGCGCTGCGCGCGTGTGGGCAGGAGCTCACGCTCAGCGTCTCGGCACCCAAGTCGAGTATCGACGAGAGCCTCATCTATGAGAACCTGCGGCTGACCCCAGGCGACCGTTTGCGCGCCTTCGAGGCCAGCTACGCCAGCGTGCGCGACTTCGCGCTGGCCGCGGCGGCATCCCGTGACCGAGTGGCCTGAGCTACGGCTGGAGTCGCTGCTGCGCAGGCTGACCGCGCACGGCGTCGACTTCGTCGTGGTCGGCGGGATCGCGGTGATCGCCCACGGCTCGGCCCGCATCACGCGCGATCTCGACATCTGTTACGCGACCGACCCGGCGAACCTGGACGCCCTCGGCGCCGCCATGGTGGAGCTCGGGGCCCGGCTGCGCGGCGTACCCGAGGCGGTGCCGTTCGTGCCCGATGGGTGGACGCTGCGGCGCACTCAGATCCTCACCCTCGCGACCGACGACGGCTGGATCGACCTGCTGGCCGCCCCGTCGGGCGCTCCACCCTACGCGCAGCTTCGGGAGCGCTCGGAGCGCATCACCATCGGTGACGTCGCCATCCGGGTGGCGTCGCTCGATGACCTGGAGGCGATGAAGCGGGCTGCGGGCCGCCCGCGGGACCTCATCGACATCGAGGAGCTGGAGGCGATCCGCCGGCTACGACGCCGCCAACAGCACTAGGCGGCGGCTTCGTCCTCGTCGGGAGCGGCGACCGTGACGAGCGTCGGCGAGACGCCCTTCTCGATCGTCTCCCGGGTCACGACGCACTTCTGGACGTCGCGGCGCGAGGGCAGCTCGAACTGGACCTCGAGGAGGACCTCCTCGATGATCGAGCGCAGGCCGCGGGCGCCGGTCTCGCGCTCCAGCGCCTTGTCGGCGACGGAGGCCAGGGCCTCATCGGCGAAGACGAGCTCGATGCCGTCGAACTGGAAGAAGCGCTGGAACTGCTTGACCAGGGCGTTGCGCGGCTCGGTGAGGATCTTCATCAGCTCGTTGCGATCGAGCTGGTGGATGGCCGACATGACCGGCAGACGACCGATGAACTCCGGGATGAGGCCGTACTGGATGAGGTCCTCGGGCAGGCAGTGCTCAAAGATCTCGCCGGTGTCGCGCTGCTCCTTGGACTGGATGGCGGCGCCGAAGCCCACGCCCTGGTGGCCGATGCGGCGCTCGATGACCCGGTCGAGGTTGGCGAACGCCCCGCCGCAGATGAACAGGACGTTGGTGGTGTCGATGGAGAGGAACTCCTGGTGGGGGTGCTTGCGTCCCCCCTGGGGCGGCACGCTGGCGGTGGTCCCCTCCAGGATCTTCAGCAGCGCCTGCTGGACGCCCTCGCCCGATACGTCCCGGGTGATCGACGGGTTGTCGGCCTTGCGGGCGATCTTGTCGACCTCGTCGATGTAGATGATCCCGGTCTCGGCCTTCTTGACGTCGTAGTCGGCGGCCTGGATGAGCTTGAGCAGGATGTTCTCGACGTCCTCCCCGACATAGCCGGCCTCGGTCAGCGCGGTGGCATCAGCGATGGCGAAGGGCACGTTGAGGATCTTGGCCAGGGTCTGGGCCAGCAGCGTCTTGCCGCACCCGGTCGGGCCGAGCAGCAGGATGTTGGACTTCTGCAGCTCGATGTCGTGCTCATCGGACTGCATCATCTGCACGCGCTTGTAGTGGTTGTAGACCGCGACCGAGAGCGATC
>Ga0335075_10009014_pt1 | contig 15257 bp, 11 predicted proteins | sample Lox_Sample_24_FD_206723 | JGI IMG/M metagenome (GOLD analysis project Ga0335075, IMG submission 206723) | Soil microbial communities from Loxahatchee National Wildlife Refuge, Florida, United States - Lox_Sample_2.4 | ecosystem: Environmental > Terrestrial > Soil > Wetlands | place: USA... | reverse complement strand
GCGGACAGTATTACGTCGGCGCCGCGTCGGTGCTGGGGGGCACGGGCATGCCGGAGCTCGCCGCTCAGTTGCCCGACCGCACCGAGACCACGTATCTTTCCGGCGTGAAAGATCTCGATTTCGAGACCGAGTGGATGTGGACCCTGCTGGCGGTGATCGCCGGCGCGCTGTTTTTGGAGTGGACGCTGCGCCGGCTGATGAAGCTCGCCTGATGAAACTGGCATGATCGAAGCACCCGAAAAACGCTCCGTCGTTCGCCTGGCGCCGCAGCTCGTCGAGCTGTTGGCCCGCTTGCGCCGCGCGATTCGTGCCTACGCCTGGACCGAGGGAATCGCGCTGGTCGTGGCCGTGCTGGCCGGTAGTTTCTGGCTCAGTCTGGCGCTCGATTGGTTGTTCGAGCCCCCTGCCCCGCTGCGGATCGGACTGTTGGCGGTCGTGGCGGTCGCGCTGGTTTGGGTCGCCTACTGGTTCATTCTGCGGCGCATCTTCGTGCATCTTGCTGACCGCAGCCTGGCCTTGGTGCTGGAGCGGCGGTTCGGGCAGTTTCGCGACAGCCTGGTCACCGCCGTCGAGCTTTCGCAAGCGCCGGCCGAAAAGGCCGAGTTTGATCCGGCGATGTTCGACGAGACGCAGCGGCAGGCGCTGGCCGGTGCCACGGCCTTGCCGCTGGCGCGCGTGTTCGACCTCAAGCTGCTCGCCCGCCGCACGCTGTTGGCGATCGTTTTGCTGGGGGCCGTGGTCGGCTTCGGCGTGACGCAGCGCGAGGCGCTGGCGATTTGGGCTCGCCGCAGCTTGCTTCTCTCCGATGAAATGTGGCCCCGCAAGACGCACCTGGTGGCCGTCGGCTTCGATCCCCAGGGGCACACCAAGATCGCCCGTGGCGCCGATCTCGATTTGGTCGTCCAGGCCGAAGCCGCTCCCGGCCGCGAAGCGCCCGAGACCGTGGAAATTCGCTACGAGCAAGGCAGCTCGCGGGGCCGCGAAACGATGGGCCGCTCCGGCAACGCGGCCATCGAGCCGGGGGCCTTGCAGAATTACGTCCACGCCTTCAAGGCGGTCCTCACGCCGCTCAAGTTCTACATTCGCGGCGGCGACGACCGTCTCGGCCCGCTCTATATCGACGTGGTCGACAGCCCCACGGTCGGCCAGATGATGCTGCACTGCGAATATCCCGAGTACATGCACCGCGAGCCGCGCGATGTGCGCGTGGCCGGGGCGATGTCGATTCCCCGTGGCACCCGCGTCACCGTGCACGCCGAAACCAACAAGGATATCGTGCAGCTCCGGGTTGACGATCTGAGCGAGGAGCAAACGCCCGTCGCCAATACGGTCGATTTGGCCGCCGGCAGCGCGACCGGCAGCCGGCAGTTCGAATACGTCATTCCCACGCTCGATCGCGACACCACGCTCCGTTTCACGCTGCTCGACGTCGACGGCATTCGCAGCCGCGACCCGGTGCGGTTGTCGCTGGCCGCGGTTGACGACGAAGCGCCGCAAGTCCGCGTGCAACTGGCCGGCATCGGCACGGCCATCACTTCCAAGGCCCGGCTGCCGATCGCAGGCGAGATTTCCGACGACTACGGCGTCGCGCGGGCCTGGTTCGAATGCCATAGCGACGAAGACGCGCCGGTCGATCAGCCGCTGTCGGCCAAGATCGCCGGGCAAGACCGCCTGCCGGTCGACGAGGCGATCGAGGTCGAGCGGTTCTCGCTCCAGCCCAAGCACAAATTCCATCTGGCCGCGTTGGCCAGCGACACCTGCGGCCTGGCCGACGGCCCGAAGACCGGCATCAGTCAACGCTGGGTGCTCGACGTCGTCACGCCCGAACAGTTGCGTTCGATGCTCGAAGCCCGCGAGCTTTTGCTCCGCCGGCGTTTTGAAACCATCGTGCAGGAATTGACCGAATCGCGCGACGCGCTGGCGCGAATCGACCTCGCGCCCCCCGCGACGAAAGAGGTGGACAAGCCGAAAGAAGGAGAAAAGCCCAAAGAGAAGGAAGCGCAGGACGCGGCCCAGCCGGCGGCCGAAAAATCGCCCGCCGTCGATCCCAACGCTCCGTCGGCGGCCGAGCGGCTGTCGACTTTGCGGCGCGTGCAAGCCGAGCGGGCTTTGCAAAACTGCCAACGCAGCGCCGACGAAACGCTGGGCCTGGCTGCCGCTTTTGACAGCATCCGCGAGGAATTGATCAACAATCGGGTCGACACCGAAGAATTGAAACTCCGCCTGAAAGAGGGCATTGCCGACCCCCTGCGCGGGATTTGCAGCGACCAGTTTCCGGAGTTGGAACGCCGTTTGCAAACGTTCCAGGCCCAACTTGCCGATCCTACCGCCGCTACCGCCGCCCGAGACGCCGCCCGCGAGCAAGCCGACGCAATTCTGGTCCAAATGCGCCAGATCTTGGATAAAATGTTGGAACTGGAGACGTTCAACGAAGTGCTCGACCTGTTGCGGGGAATCATCGACTCGCAGGAGCAGATCAGCCGCGAAACCAAGCAAAAGAAAAAGGACAAAGTCAAGCGTTTGCTCGACGACGACGAGGGCAGCACGCCCTAACGCCGCGGTAATGATGCTGTAAAGTAGAGATATCGCCGCGGAGGAAAGGAGATTCATGGCCAACGGACGCACCAAGGCGGATGGGTTGCGACGGGGCGCTACGCGCCCGTGGGTCGTGGCGTTCTTGGCCCTGGCCATTTGGGCACTTTTGCCGCAGGCCGGCCGTTTGGCCCCGCTGCTCTGGGCCGACGAGGCAACCGCCCCCGGCGATGCCACCCCTGGCGACAAGTCGCCCGACGAGACCCCCTCGGCCGACGCGCCCCCGGCCCAGGCCGAAAAGGCCCCTAGCCTGGCCACCGCCGAGCGCCAGGTGCTCGATCGCTTCAGCGATCTGGAGAAAAAACTGCTGCGGATGGCCGAGCTCACCGCGGCCACCGATCCGCATCGCGCCGCCCTGCTCCGCAAGGCCGTCGCTCAAAGCCAGCAGCAAGGCATCGAATCGCAGCTCGCCCAGTTGGTCGAACTCCTGGGCCAGGACCGGCTCGAACCGGCCATCAAGAACCAGGCCAACGTCGGCCAGGACCTGAACAAACTGCTCGAGCTGCTGCTCAGCGAAGATCGCTCCAAGCGCCTCCAATCCGAAAAGGAACGCATCGCCCGCTACATCCAGCGCGTGAACGGGCTGATCAAGCAGCAAAAACAACTGCAAGGACAGGCCGCCGGCGAGGCCGATCTGGAAGAAATCGCCAAGAGCCAAGGTCAGCTCGCCGAAAAAACCGGCCAGCTCGGTCGCGATCTCGAAGAAAGCGAAGCGGGTAAGGCGGACAAGGGCAAAGCCGGTTCCGACGCCGACTCGGACGATGGCAAGGCGCCGGGAAAGGGAGCGAAACCCTCGGGCGGCAAAGGCAAAGCGCAGCGCTCCGCGGATAAGCCCGGGGCCAAAAAGCCGGGGGACGAAAAACCCTCCGACGAAAAACCAGCGAACGAGGGCCCCGCAGACTCGCCAAACGAAAAGAACGCCGACGACAAACCCGACGGTGACAAACCGGGCGGAAAGATGCCGGCCGACGGCAAGCCCGCGGGCGAACAACCCTCCGAAGAGGAACCGCAGGACGAAAACTCATCGGGGGACAAACCGGCGGACGGCAAATCGGCCAATGGCAAGCCATCCGACGGCAAACCAGCCGAAGGGGACAAACCCGGCGACGCCAATTCGGAGCCAAAACCGGGCGACGCGGGCCAGCCGGCCGACGGCAAACCGGCGGACGGGAAACCGAGTGAATCTGGCGGAAAACCGGGCGAATCGCGCGACGAAAAGCCCGCGGACGAAACGCCCGCTCCCGACGAACAGCCCGGCGACAAACCGGCCGAAGGCGAGCAGAAAAACCCCGTCCACGAGCGGGTCGCCCAGGCCGAACAAAAAATGCGCGAGGCGCAAAAGAAACTGGCCGAGGCCCTCCGCGAACAAGGGATCAAGAAGCAGGAAGAAGCCAAACGCGAGCTCGAAAGGGCCAAGGCCGAGTTGGAAGCCATCCTGCGCCAATTGCGCGAAGAAGAAGTTGGCCGCACGCTGGCCATGCTCGAAGCCCGCTTCCGCAAAATGCTGGAAATGCAAAACCAGGTCAACACCGGCACGCAGCGGCTCGACAAGGTGCCGCAGGAGGAGCGCGATCACGACGATGAAATCGAGGCCGGCCGGCTCAGTCGGCAAGAAGCGGCGATCGTCGTCGAAGCCAACAAGGCCCTGGCCGTGCTGCACGATGAAGGCTCGGCCGTCGCGTTCCCCGAAGCCGTGACCGATTTGCGCGACGACATGGAGCAGGTCGTCGTGCGGCTGGCACAAAGCAAGGTGGACGGGCTCACGCAAGGCTTGGAGCACGACATCGTCGTCTCGCTGGAAGAAATGATCGCCGCTTTTCACACGGCGCAAAAACAAAAAGGTCCGCCTCCCAAGGGGGCCGCGTCGGGCTCGGACCACGAATCGCCTCTCGTCGACGATCTCTCGGAAATCAAGATGATCCGCTCGATGCAGGTTTGGGTGAACGACCGCACCAAGCGCTACACCGAAATGAGCAAAAACGAAACGGCCGATTCGCCCGACGTGATCGACGCCCTGCGCCGCCTGGCCGATCGCGAACAGCGCATCCATCGCGTCACGCGCGACATCGTCGTGGGGAGGAATAAATGACCTTCCGCCACGTCGCGCGCCGATGCACGCTCGCCGCCATTTCCTTCGCCGCCATCTGTATTTTCCCGCTCACCGTGCGCACGGCCTCCGCCGACAGCGTCTCGGCGAATGGGGGCTCGGCCGAACGCGCCGCCGCCGAAGCGACCGATGGGCCCACCTGGCAGCCGGCCCGAGGCAGTGAAGTCCGCCGCCAACTCATCGAGTGGTTGGCTGCCCACCCGGGGACCGAGCAAGTCCGCGCGCAGGTCGAAACCGATTGGGCCTCGGCCGACGATTGGTCGGCCGACCAGCTTGTCGATCGCCTGTCCGAAGCGTTTGCCGCGGCCGATCCGGCGGCCCGGGAGCTAGTCGATTTGTGCTCCTATCCGCGGCGAGGGCTGAATCCGCCCGGCTTCGCTTGGCTCGACGACGCCGGCCTGCCCGCCTTCCAGCGCAATAATCTCCGGCTGCTCTATGGCCGTTGGCTGGTGCAAGCAAACCTCTACGACGAGGCCCTTTCCCAGCTTCAATCGCTAAAGCCGGAAGAGGTGGTAGATCCCTCGGCCCTGCTGTTTTACCAGTCGGTGGTCTATCACCGGCTGCTCAAAAAAGAGGCAGGTCTGAACGCTCTTGTGCGTTTACTCGAACCCGGACACGAGATTCCGCGTCGTTATGTGTCGGTGGCACGACTCATGCAGTCCGACCTTTCGCCGCTGAAGGACGACTCGCTCGACCACATCGCCCGGCGGATGGACGATATCCGGCGGCGGCTGGATTTGGGACGGTCGGGGCCGAAAACGCGGGAGGTGGAGGACGGGGTCATCAAATCGCTCGACAAATTGATCGAGGAACTCGAACAGCAAGCCGCCGCAGCGGCGGCCGCCGCGGCCCAAGGGGGAGCCAACCCCGTCCCCTCGGCCCCGGCTCAAGACAGCATGCCCATGGGGGGCAAAGGACCCGGCAACATCGTGCAACGCGATATCGGCCACAAAGCCGGCTGGGGCGATCTCCCTCCCCACCAACGCCAGGAAGCCTTGCAGCAAATCGGCAAGGAGTTTCCTGCCCATTACCGCGACGTCATCGAGCAGTATTTCCGCAAACTGGCGACCGAAGAAAGCCCGCCTCCGTGATGCATCCTGCGATTTTGATCCACCGGCGCGGGCAAAACCCGGCAGCCCGGCTTGGAAGCTGCGCCCTGCTCGCTGCGCTCTGCGCGCTACTCAGCATCGCGCACGCCTCGCACGCGTTTGGGTCCGCGACGCGCATCGTTGCCAGCACGGTCGATGGCCAATCGGTCCACGGCACGCTCGTCGAACTGTCGGTCGACGGCGTGACGACCGACGAGCCGGCCTGGCGGGCCCTGGTGAAACTGCCGGCCGCGCGACTGGCCTCGGTCGCCCCGGCCCGTGAGCATGTTCCCCCGGCCGCACCCACCACGATTCTCGTCTCGGTGGCCGATGGATCGCTCTTGGCAGCCACGAGTTTTCAAGCGCATGATGGTGTGGCCGAAGTCCGCTTGACCAACGGCCGCTCGCTGTCGATTCCGACCAAACGCATCGATTGGGTTCGCTTCCATGCCGCCGGCGGCGAAGATCCGCTCGCCGACCAATGGACCGAGTTGGTCGCCGGCGCGACGGGCCAGCGGTCGGCCGGCACGACCGCCACCGACTCGGAGCGGACCAAATCCGGTCCGGCCACGGCCGACGTCCTCGTGCTGCACAAGAAGCAAGAGCTCGACTATCTCGAAGGGGTCATCGGCCGGGTGGCCGATGACTCGGTCGTGTTCGAAGTCGATGGCGAACCGGCCACGGTCAAGCGTTCGCGGATCGAGGGATTGATTTACTATCGAGCGAAAAAAGACGAACTGGCCGACGCTGCCGCGGTGGCCATGGTTCGCGGAGGGAGCCGCTTGCAAGTCGCCTCCATCGCCCTGGCCGCCGACGACGTCAAGCTGTCCACCCCCGGCGGAGTGGAGCTGTCGCTCCCCCTGGACGATCTCGACCGGGTCGATTTCTCCTCGGCCAATTCGCAGTTCCTCAGCGATCTGGAACCGGAAAGCTTCGCCTACGTCCCCTACTTCGGCGGCAAGGACCAGCCGGCCAGCCTGGCCGAGTTCTACAAGCCACGCCGCGACGTGTCCTTCGATTTGAATCCGCTCCGCCTCGACGGCAAAACCTACTCCAAAGGATTGTCGATGCACGCCCGCAGCACGGTCGTCTATCGGCTTCCCGGCAAGTTTCGCCGCCTGGCGGGCGTGGTCGGCATCGACGACGCCGTGCGCGACGGCGGCGACGCCCGGCTCGAAATCCGCGGCGACGGTAAAATGTTATGGGAGACCCCGCTCCGCGGCACCGAACCGGCCCAGGCGATGGACGTGCCCATCGCGGGCGTGAAGCGGTTGGAGATTCTGATCGACTTCGGCGCCGATTTCGACGCCGGCGACGTGGTCGATCTGGGCGACGCCAAGGTGACCCGATGAAACGTTTCACAGGCCATGAAGGCCGTTCGGCCGTCGCGTGGTTGATCGCACTCGCGCTATCGGCTTCGCTCGCGCGGCCGGCCGCGGCGGCGGTCGAAGTCGATCCGGCCGTTCGCGCGGCCGAGACGAACCGCGTGGCCGTCGTCGAGCGGGCCAGCGCGCCGAGCGTCGCCGTGTTCGCTCCCGGCGGACAAGGGGGCGGGTCGGGCGTGGTGATATCGCCCGACGGCTATGCCTTGTCGAACTTTCACGTTACCCAGGCCTGCGGCGCCGCGATGAAGTGCGGCATGGTCGACGGCCGGCTGTACGACGCCGTGATCGTCGGCGTCGATCCGACCGGCGACGTGGCCCTGATCAAGCTGCTCGGCCGCGACGATTTTCCCGTGGCCGAGATGGCCGACAGCGATCGCGTTCGCACCGGCGACGGCTGCTTCACGATCGGCAATCCGTTCCTCTTGGCCACTGATTTCAAGCCCAGCGTGGCCTACGGCGTCATCTCCGGCGTGCATCGCTATCAATATCCGGCCGGCACGCTGCTGGAATATGCCGACTGCTTGCAGGCCGACGCGGCGATCAATCCGGGCAACTCGGGCGGACCCTTGTTCGACGACCAGGGCCGGCTGATCGGCATCAACGGTCGCGGCTCGTTCGAGAAGCGGGGCCGCGTGAACGTCGGCGTCGGCTATGCCATCTCGATCAATCAGATCAAGAATTTTCTCGGCCACCTGAAGAGCGGCCGCGTGGTGGACCATGCCACGCTCGGCGCCCGCGTGGCCAGCGACGCCCAGCGCCGCGTGGTCGTTGACGACATTTTGTCCAGTTCCGACGCCTTCCGTCGCGGCCTGCGCTATGGAGACGAAGTCCTCAATTTCGCCGGCCGGCCCACCGGCAGCGTCAACGGCTTCAAGAACGCGCTAGGCATCTATCCCAAGGGTTGGCGCGTGCCGCTCACCTATCGCCGCGAGGACCGCATCGTCGACATCCTCGTCCGCCTGGCGGGCGTGCATGCCGAGGTCGAGCTGGCCGAATTGCTTGATGCCCAGGTCGAGCCCGACAAGGCACCCCACGGCCCGCATGGTCGCCGCCCGCAAGCCCCCAAGCCGGGCGAAAAGCGCCCCGACGGCCGTCGTCCCGACGCCCCGCGCCCTCCCGATGGCAAGTTGCCCGACGGCAAAACGCCTGACGAAAAACCGGCGGACAAACCGGCCGATGACGACGCACCCGGCGCCCCGCGCGATCCAGAAAAACCGCAGCTAGCCGGCGGCCGCGCCGCGCAGCCGATGCCCACAATCGTCAAAGAGCATTTCATCGCCCGACCGGGCTACGTGAACTATTACTTCAACCAGTTGAACACCGACCGCGTTTGGCGGGCCCTGGCCAGCCGTGGCGATCTATCGGCCTTGGCCGGACGGTGGCGGATCAGCGGCACCGTCGCCTCGGGAGGCGAATTCGAAATCGAACTTTCCGATCGCTTGGCGATCGTCCGCATCCCCGGCGGCGAGGCCAAGTGCGACCTGACCGGCTCGCTCGATCAATCGCTCGGGCCCCCAGGCAGCGGTGGCTTGCTCGTCACCTTGGCCATGTGGCGGCGGCTGTTGGCCGCGGGGCCAAAACAATTCGGCGACCTGTACTACCTGGGCACGAATCCCGTCCCCGATCGGTCGGGTCTGGCCGACGTCCTCGTCGGCACGCACGGCGGGGTGGAAACCCATTTTCTCGTCGATCCGGGGGATGGCGGGCTGCGACAAGTGGAAATGTGGCCCGACGACGGCGCCGATCCTTGCGAGCTCTATTTCGCCGACTATCAGGAGCACGACGGCCGGATGTTGCCCGGCAAAGTCGAAGTCCATTTCGGCGACGCGGTCTATCAGGTTTTTGAGTGCAAGCGATTCGCGTTCGAATCGGCCGGAGAGGAGTAAACTTGCCGCGATTTCGTACTTTGGTTCGCCACTTGCCACGCGCCGCGATGATCGCGCTCGTGGCCGTCGCCTGGCTGGCGCAGTTTGCTGCGGTGCGCGCCGCCGAGGTTGCGCCCACGGGCAAGGGGGCTGCCTCGCCGTCGCCGGGCGCCTCGGCACAGGCCACGGGCATCGATGCGGCCCAGCCCAAGATGGTCAAAATCTACGGGGCCGGCGGCTTCGAGGGGCTCGAAGCCTATCAAAGCGGCTTCCTTATCTCGGCCGAAGGACACATCCTCACCGCCTGGAGCTACGTGCTCGACACCGACTATCTCACCGTCATGCTGGCCGACGGTCGCAAGCTGGAGGCCAAGCTGGTCGGGGCCGATCCGCGCTTGGAAATCGCCGTCGTCAAAGTCGAGGGCCAATCGCTCGATCACTTCGATCTCGCTCGCCCGGCCGTTGCCGACGTCGGCACGCGGGTGTGGGCCGTGAGCAACCTGTTCGGCGTGGCCACCGGCGACGAGGCCGACAGCGTGCAGCACGGCGTGGTGGCCGCCAAGACGCAGCTCGACGCCCGTCGCGGCGTCTACGAGACGCCCTATCACGGCCCGGTCTACGTGCTCGACTGCATTACCAACAATCCGGGCGCGGCCGGCGGCGCGCTCGTCAACCTGAAAGGCGAATTGCTGGGCATGCTCGGCAAGGAGCTGCGCAATTCGCAAAACAACATCTGGCTGAACTACGCCGTCCCGCTCGATCAATTCGCCACGAGCGTCGACGACATCATCGCCGGCAAGGCGCACGCCGTGGCCGACACGCCGGCCACCCCGGCGATGAAAGATGGCCAGGGGATCGATCTGGCCGAGCGCGGCGTCGTGCTTGTGCCCGACGTGCTGGAGCGCACGCCTCCGTATATCGAACAGGTGCGGCCGCGCACCCCCGCCGCCGAGGCCGGCCTGAAGGCCGACGACCTCGTGGTCTTTGTCGGCGAGCACCTGGTGCAATCGCTGCAGGCTCTGGCCGCGGAAATGAAACAACTCGACTCCGCCGGCGAAGTCCGGCTGTTCGTCCTTCGCGACCAGCAGCTCGTCGACGTCGTGCTCCCCCCCGCCAAGGATGACGCGCCCGATGTCAAACCTTAGGCGAGCGAATCAACCGATGATTTCCTCAAGAATCACTAACCCGACGCGCAAGCGAGGGTTCTTCGTTCTTCTCGCCGACGCTCGTGCGCGGATCACAAGCCCGAAGCGCGAGCGAGGGTTCTTCGTCTTGCGCCCCTCGCGGGTACTCGCCGCAGGCGGGTGGCGTCGGGTTAGTGGACTGCTCTGCGCGCTCATCGGCATTGCCGCGTTCGCCGCGCCGTGCACGGCCTTCGCTGCCCAATCGCTCGCCGAGCTCGAAGAGCGCGCCATCCAAGCCGCCGTCGCCCACGTCGCTCCGGCCGTCGTGAAGATCGAAACCGTCGGCGGCCTGGAGCGGGTCGGCCAACTGCTCGTCGGCACCGGGCCCACCACCGGGCTGGTGGTCGATCCCGAAGGGCTGATCATCTCCAGTGCCTACAATTTCATTCAGCGCCCCGATTCGATCCTGGTCACGCTGGCCGACGGCACGCGACTGCCTGCCAAACTCGTGGCGACCGATCACAGCCGGATGCTGGTGCTGCTCTCGGTCCATCCCTCCGCGCCTCTTGCCGCCGCCGAAGCCGTGCCGGCGGATCAGATGCACGTCGGCCAATGGGCGATTGCCGTCGGCCGCACGCTGTCCGCCGACTCGCCGAACGTGTCGGTCGGCATCGTCAGCGCGCTCGACCGGGTCTGGGGCCGGGCCATCCAAACCGACGCCAAAATCTCGCCCACCAATTACGGCGGCCCGCTGGTCGATATTTCCGGCCGCGTCTTCGGCCTGCTCGTCCCCCTTTCCCCCGAGTCCTCCAGCACGCTGGCCGGCGTCGAGTGGTACGACTCGGGCATCGGCTTTGCCGTGCCGCTCTCGGGCGTGCACAGCGTGCTCTCCCGGCTGGCCGCCGGCAACGATCTCTATCCGGGCGTGCTGGGCATCGCCATGAAGGCGGGCGACTTGATGTCGCAGCCGGCCGAGATCGCCGTTTGCCGGCCCCATTCCCCCGCCGCCGCCGCCGGCTTGCGTGCTGGCGACACGATTACCGAAATCAACGGCAAGCCGGTCACCCGCCAGGCCCAATTCAAGCAGGAGCTGAACCGCCACTACGCCGGCGACCACGTTCACCTGGTGGTCACCCGGTCGGGCGAGCGGCGCGAGCACGACGTCGAACTGGCCGAGAAGATCCAGCCCTACGAATTTCCGTTCGCCGGCCTGTTGCCGCTGCGACCGTTGGCCGGCAAGCCGGCCGAGCTGGTCGTCCGCTTCGTTTATCCCGACAGTCCCGCCGCCAAGGCAGGCATTCAAGCGGGAGACAAAGTCGTGACGCTGGCCGGCCAGGACGTGAAATCTTATGAAGACGCGATCGAGCGGCTCAAAAACCGCGAGCCGGGCGAAAAGATCGCTATCGGCCTGGAGCGCGAAGGGCAGCCGGTCACCGCCGAAATCGAGCTAACGCGTTTGCCGACCGACATTCCCCCCGAGCTGCCCGCCGCCCATCCGCCGGTCGAAACGAACGGTGCCGAGCCCGCCGTCGGCGTGATTCGTCTCGCCGCCGGCGATGACGCCAGCTCCGGCAAAGACCCCGCGGAAGAGAAAGGCGACGAAAAGAGCGACGACGGGGGCGACAAAAAAAAGGCCGTCGGTGACAAACCGGCTGCCAAAGGCACTCTGGCCTACGTCCCGACCGCGTACAAGTCCGATCTCCGCTACGGCGTCGTCGTCTGGCTGCACGGCAGCACGCCCGACAAGGCCGACGAGCTGGTCGCCCGCTGGAGGCCGCTCTGCGACGCGCACGATTTGATTCTAGTCGCTCCCACGGCCGCTGTGGGAGGCAAGTGGCAGACGGCCGACGTCGGCAAGATCAGCGAAGCCCTCGACGAAGTGTCGAAAAACTACTCCGTAGATCCGGCCCGCGTCGTGATTCATGGCTACGAAGGTGGCGGAGCGTTGGCCTATCTGTTCGGCTTCGGCCACGCCGACACGGTGCGCGGCGTGGCGGCGGTCGGCACTCCCCTGCCCGTCTGGCTGTCCGTTCCCGAGAACGATCCGGCCAACCGCCTGGCGATCTACTCGGCCACGGCCGCGACCGACGGGCTCACAGTCGCGGTCGACGCGGGGCTGGCCAAGCTGCGCGGGATGAAATATCCCGTCACGGCCAAGAAACTCGGCGACGAAGCCCGCTATCTCTCGGCCGACGAGCTCGACGAGCTGATCCGCTGGATCGACACGCTCGACCGCTTCTAGACGCGCTTGTTAGATTGGGGCAGCCCCAGCGCACTGCCGGATCGCCCTGCGCTCTGCGCAAGCTGCCATCGACCTGCGTTCTCTCTGCACGAAAACCGCCGTGAACATCGACCAGATTCGCCGCCGCATCGCCCCGGCACGGCAAGCGCTGCTCGCGCATCCGCTCTACGCCGATCTCGCGCATCCGGCCGCTCTGCGCGTTTTCATGCAGCATCATGTCTTCGCCGTGTGGGATTTCATGTCGCTGCTCAAGACGCTGCAGCTTGGCCTCACGACGGTCTCGGTCCCCTGGCTGCCGGCCTCGTCGGGCGTGGGGGCCCGGCTGGTCAACGAAATCGTGCTGGCCGAAGAGAGCGACGCCGACGGCCGCGGCGGCTTTGCCAGCCACTTCGAGCTCTACACCCGGGCGATGCGCGCCTACGGCACTTCCACCGCGGACATCGATCGCCTGCTCGCCCGCTTGCGTGCCGGCGAGCCGCTCGGCCAGGCCTTCGCTCGGGCCGAGTTGGCCGAGCCGATTCGCCGCTTCGTCGCGCACACCTTCGCCCTGATCGACTCGGGCGATTTGTGCCGCATTGCCGCCGCCTTCACCTTCGGCCGCGAAGACCTGCTGCCCGACGTCTTCCAGCAGATCGTCGATCGGCTCTCCCGCGGAGCCGACGGAAGGCTCGACGAGTTTCAGTTCTATCTCCAGCGGCACATTCAGCTCGACGGCGAAGAGCACGGCGCCCTGGCCACCCAACTAGTCGCGTCGCTCTGCGGCGACGATCCCACTCGCTGGCAGGCGGCCGAAGAGGCGGCCGTCGCGGCCCTCGCAGCCAGACGCGCCCTGTGGGATGCGATCCACGCCGCAATTCGTAGTGCTTAGCCAGGCGCAGGCGATGAAAGAGACCACGGCTATTCTCCATTCCGGCTTGCCCCGCGAGGGACCAGGCAGCGATGCCTCGACGCGCGAAGCACTCCGCCGTCTGCCGCCGCTGCCCGAAGAGCCGGTTGTCCTCGACTTGGGCTGTGGACCGGGACGCCAATCGCTCGTCCTCGCCCGCGTCCTTCGCGTCAAAGTGACCGCCATCGACATCCACCAGCCCTATCTTGATCAGCTCAGCCGAAGCGCAGAGGCAGAAAGGCTGGCTCAATTCATCGAACCGTGCCGGGCCGATATCGGGTCGCTCGACATTCCCGACGGCTCCGTTGACCTCGTCTGGTCCGAGGGTGCGGCATACATCATGGGCTTCCAAGAGTCGCTGCGCCGCTGGCGGCGTCTCCTCAAGCCGGCGGGGCTAGTGGCTGTCACCGAGCTGTGCTGGCTCACCGACGATCCGCCCGACGAGCCTCCGGCGTTCTGGCAGCGATCGTATCCGGCCATGGCGACTACCAGCGAAAACTGCCGCCGCGCCCGATCGGCGGGGCTCGACGTGCTCGGGAGGTTTACGCTGCCGGAATCAGACTGGTGGGATGAGTATTACAATCCGCTGCTACGCCGCATCGCCGAGCTGCGTCCGTCGGCCAATGCGCTTCTGGCGGACCATCTCGATCAGTCGGAGCAAGAGATCGAGCTTTTTCGCCGCCACAGCGGAGCGTACGGCTACGTTTTCTTCCTGCTCCGCGCGACGTGACGAAGCACGCTCGCTAACGCCCCGGCCAGCACCGTCAATCGCCTCGCGCTTCTTCGTCGGCCAACGTTTCGGGCCGGCCGGTCCAGCGCGGCATGCCGGGCACTTCGAGGTCGAACAAGTCGAGCGCGCGGGCGGCCGTGAAATCGACCAAATCGGCGATCGTCGTCGGCCGCGTGTAGAAGGCCGGCACCGGTGGCATGACGATGGCCCCCATTTCGGTCACGGCCAGCATGTTCCGTAGGTGGCCGGCGTGCAGCGGCGTCTCGCGCACCAGCAGCACCACGCGCCGTCTTTGCTTCAGGCACACGTCGGCCGCCCGGCTGAGCAGCGAACTGGTCACCCCCGAGGCGATTTCGGCCAGCGTCCGCACCGAGCAAGGGACGACGATCATCCCTAGCGTGCGGAACGAGCCGCTGGCGATCGCCGCCCCGATGTTTCCCGGCGCATAGACCACGTCGGCCAAGGCTTCCAAGTCCGCGCGCGACAGGGCCGTTTCGTAGCGCCGCGTCAGATGCCCGGCCTTGGAGACGATCAGATGGGTTTCGATTTCCGCCGCCCGCAGCAATTCCAGCACGCGCACGGCATAGGCGATGCCCGTCGCGCCGGTGATGCCGACAATCATGCGTGGCCGGGGGTTCTTCATCGCGCAGACATCCCAGTGCGATCCGTGGCTGCTGTTCTCATTTTAATCGGCCGGCGCTGGCCGGGTGGCGTGCCGCTCGCTCGAACATCATTTTTTCACGTAGTCGCTGCCGCGCACCACTTGCACGTCGGACATCCAGGCCACGATGGCGTATTTGTCGAAATAAATATGCGAGATGTGCGTCAGAATCTTCTCGGCCACCTCCTGCGGGCAGACGACTTTGAGTTGAAAATTCTCGCCGAACACGTCGTCGTGCCGGGCCGAACGCGAGCCGACCCCTTGGGTCGAATGGTAGCTGGCGCCGGTCGCTCCCAGCTCCAGCACCTTGCGGACGAGCTCTTCCTTCAACACCTCTTCGGCGACGACGGTGACCAGTTTCAGGGGATGAAGTTGCATCGTTTCCTCGCGGCGTGAGGTGTAAGAAGACTAACCCGACGCCACCCGCCTGCGGCGAGCACCCGCGAGGGCGGCGCGACGAAGAACCCTCGCTTGCGCTTTTTGGTGTTGCGCTATTTTGGAGCTAGCAGGTCGGGAATTGGGCTTGGGAAAAATGGCGAGACTCCTCACAACGACCAGATCATTGAATTCTCTCCAG
>Ga0335075_10009013_pt1 | contig 15257 bp, 18 predicted proteins | sample Lox_Sample_24_FD_206723 | JGI IMG/M metagenome (GOLD analysis project Ga0335075, IMG submission 206723) | Soil microbial communities from Loxahatchee National Wildlife Refuge, Florida, United States - Lox_Sample_2.4 | ecosystem: Environmental > Terrestrial > Soil > Wetlands | place: USA... | reverse complement strand
GAAGGCTCGCGAGCATTCCCGGACATCGACCTCGGTGTAGTTGCCGGCGCCGAGGCTGAACAGCTCGAGCAGTTCCCGGCCCCAGTTCTCGTTGACCGCGGTGCCATGATTCTGCTGGTTGTCGAGCCAGAAGATCATGGTCGGGTTTCTGGCAACCTCGAGCAGCAGATCGCGGTAATTGCCTAGACCCTTCTCTCGGAACAGGTAAATCTGCGTGAGCAGCGCATCCCCATTATCGACTTTGGAATTGCCGGTGGCGAAAACGTGATGCCAGAACAGCGCCATCTTTTCTTCGAGCGGCCGCGGGCTATTGACCAGATGATACATCCAGTTGATCTGGGCGCCCGGCGGCATGCCGCCAGGGAGCAACGACGCCGGCTGATAGCGGATCAAGTCGTAAATGTCTGCTTGCGGCTGGGTCTCGGGATTTAGCAACTCCTCGACTGTCGCCGCGTATCCCTTGGCAACCCGCGCTTCGAGTTCGTCGCGGGTCGCACCAAAGCCGGCTCGCCGCATCAGATGCGCCATCAACGCGATGTCTTCCTGATGAGCCATTTTGCGTCTCCTCCTTGTGATGTTGTGGTGCAGTGAGTCACCCGCAACTCGCGCTCGCATATCGGGAGCGTGCGCCGGTGTCTGTAAAACGAGCTGCGGCGGTATCGCGGGGTATGCTCGGAGGTTCCATGAATCCACCCCAAGCCCGGTGTGCCTTTTGAGCCAGCACTGGCCAAATCCGCCACCGCAATTGCGACTTTACTCTGGGGAAGGGGGCTGTCAAGCACGGGGGACGAAGCGGTCAGCGTCTCCTTTGCCGGCCTTCTCTCGCCGGTCGCGTTTTCGGCGCCACGGCGCGCTCGGCGAGACAGTCACCCTGCGCCATGATCCGCGCGACGTCTTCCGAGATTCGGGTCTTCCACCGCGGCTCTTTCCGGTGCCGGGCGGTAAGCGAAGAGCATGCCGGCGAGGTCCTGACGCTTAAAGACATCGAGGCGGCGGCTTGGCCAGGGGTCGATGGCCCCGCTGACCACAGCGGGGCCTGCGGCTCAGCCTGCCTGCATTTCAGAAGATGCCAAGCACTCGTCAGAAGCTGCCAAGCACTCGGCCCTTTCCGGGCTTCAGCCCGAGATCAGCGACGCTGTCGTCGGTCAGGGGGCCGACAGATGTTGGCGTACCCCCAGGGACGGTATCGCGGGCAACGGCGAAGGCTTCGTCAGAATCATTGACAGCAGCCGCAACGATGCGCCTGCGCAGATTTTGGCCGATTTCCGTATCGGGCCCGGTAACCAGCATCACCCAACCCTTCATAGTTCCCCTCCTATCTCAGGATCAACAGAATAGCACGGGCCGAAGGCAGGGCCGATCTAGACATCGAGTCCCTCAAGCCGATCAACGGCCGACGTTTGCCGTTAAGGTATGATCGAAGTTCAACGTTGAGAAGCGGGATCGTTCTGCGGTTTCACCTTTTAAGCCCTGCAAGGTTAAGCCCTGCGAGGCGGCAAGCTGGCGCGGTCGGCAAGATCGCCGATGTGGTCGACCGTCACGTCGGGGCCCGGTAGGTGGACGCGTCGCGGGCGCAAGCACACTGGCCTTCGCGGGGCAATACCGTTGTCATTCGCTCGCCCCAACCTCCTTGACCGCGGCGAGAATGCGAGGACCGCGGCGGGAATGCGAGGCTTGTCATCGATCAAGAGGTCGTGGGCGGCCGGGACCATGCTCGGCGCACCGCTGGGTCAGCGGCGCGGCTGATGCGCCCAGTCAGGTCAGGTCGGCGCACCGCAGAAATTGGCGGCCTGACCGCGCGCAAGAATTCTTGCTGTCCCGCCCGTGACACCCTAAGCTCGCAGCAGTTTATTCAATGGGAGTGCCCTCATGCCGCAGTCGCAAGGAGTCCGTTTCACCGCCGCGCCGCTGACCTTCACCGTCCGTCACCAATTGTGGGACGCCAATGTCGAGGATCATACCGACCAGGGCGTCTCGATCGACGTGGCGGCCGATATCGACGGCAAGCACACGAACCTGCTGCGCTTTAACTGCTTTGACCTCGAGCGCAGCTATGTCTACGGGCCCGAGAACCCCGAGCTGTCGACCGTCGGCCGCGTCGGTGGCGGCATGGGCATCCACTGCCGCATGGATCCGGTCATCGACGGCAACCCGATCGGCTGGACGATCCGGACGCTGGGTCGCAAATTGCCGCAGATGCTCGAAAAGTCCGGGTACAAAGAGATCGCCGAGGCGACGAACATGAGCGCGGTGCGGGACCTGCTGCCCGAATTGGAGGCCTGCGCGCGGGAGACCTTCATCGCCAAGCGCAACACGGTGAAACACAACCGCGGCACCGAGATTTTTGAAGCCGGCAACATCCGCTTCGGGCTTGAGATGCGGCGGCTGATGAATGGCGATGGCGGCCTTGCTGTCCATGTCCTCGCCGACGTCGGCGGCTCGAAGGGCAGGGCCTACGTCGAAGAGACCGAACTGCTGGCGTTCGATTGCTTCTGGCAGAACCCGCATTACCATTATGGTCCGCGCAACAAAAACCACCGGACCAATTGGGACCTGGCGGTCGTCGATGACCCGTTGGCATGGACCTTCGAGCAGTTCGAGAACCGGAAGCTCGGCGCGATGATCGAACGTGCCGGCTACCCGGGGATCGCCGCCGATCTCGACCTGGAGCAGATTGCCGAAATCCTGCCGGCCCTGAAAAAGCGCGCCTTCGAAATGTACGATGAAGGTGAAAGACTGACCGGCCATAAGGGGCTGCCGCTGGAGTTCACTCCGAACCTTGCTGCAGCCGAGTAGCGTCAAAAACTCCTCCCCCATGATGGGGGGGTTCGGCTGGGGTGATGGTGGCCCGGCTCGGGTGTTCGCGTCACGGGCGTAACGCGCTCCCCATACCGAAACCATCCGTCATCCCTGCCCAGCCCTCGCCATCGCGGGGGCAGGGCTAGGTGGCGCGGCAATACTAGTGGTGCGACGCTAACAGATGGTCCCCGTCGGTTAGCTGCATCGCACCACCAACCTATCAGCCTGGTGGGCCGATTGACGAAACGCTTGGGAACCATGCGTTTCGATCGAACCACCAGAAAGGTCGTAGGGCATGCGCGTCAGCACGATGATCAGGATCAATCCGGCGATGTCCGCCGATGGCGGGCTGATGGATCGCGTTACCGATTTTGGCAGAAAAGCCGAAGCGCGCGGCTTTCCCGGCATCTGGATCGGCGACTCGATGGGCCGCGGCCGGCCGACATTAGATTCGCTGCAGGTTCTGACCGCGCTTGCCGCGGTGACCTCCAAGGTCGAGCTCGGGATCAGCGTGCTGCAATTGCCGTTGCGCCATCCCGTCGAACTTGCGCACCGGGTGCAATCGTTGCAGGCGATGTCGAACAACCGCCTGATCCTCGGTGTCGGCAGCGGCTCGACGCGTGATGATTTCGAATTGCTGGGCTATGATTACGACCACCGGTTCCGTACCTTCAAAAACGACCTCGAAATCATGAACAAGGTGTGGAACGGCGAACCGGTTAATGGCGGGACATTGGCGACCTGGCCCGGCTGCAAGGGTGGTCCGCCGATCCTGATCGGCGCCTGGCGCAGCCCGCGCTGGATCACCTATGCCGCCAAGCACGCGCAGGGCTGGACCCCGTCCGGCCGCTTCAGCAGCCTGGAAGACCTCGCATACGGCATGCAGGTTTATCGCGAGCAGGGCGGCGACAATGCGGTGCTCGCCAACTGCTCGGTCGACCTCGAAGAGCGTCCGGAATCGGCCGAACTGGCAAAACTCGCCTCGGTCAATTTCATCTGCCCGCCGGAGGAAGCGCGCCGGCGCATCAGGCGCGTCGCGGAGATGGGTTTCGACGAGATCCTGATCGGTTCGCAATTCGGCGCGATCGGCGAAATCGAACGCCTGCGCGATTTTCTGAAAGCATAGCCGGCAGCGCGCTAGCGGCGCGGTGCTAAAGATGGTCCCGATCCGTTAGCTGATCGCACTACCAACCTATCAGCCTGGTGGGCCGATTGACGAAACGCTTGGTAACCATGCGTTTCGATCGGCCCATTAGATGCGCATCCGCCGTCTACTCGACCGGCCGATCATGCGTGGGCTGAACCGATGGCGGCAGACAGAAAAGCATCGCCGAACTAGCGCACAAGTACATGGACGTCCCTTTGGGAACGACATAAAGCGGCATCAGATTTACCTGGAAAAATACGAAATCGTCCCCATATCGACCAGTACGATTTTTGGCAGATAGTTGCGCGATCGACCGTAACAAATGATGGTACGCGCACAACCTGAGCCAGGGGACGAGGGTCATGCATCGGCGTGGACCATATCGTCCTGATCACCGCGAGGATAAATGCCGTGCCTCAGCAGTCGTTCTATCTGATCGTCATCGACAAGGACAAAGAAACGTTTTCTGTCGAGGGCCCGATGACTGATGACAGGCAGTGGAATCATGCCGTCGTCGTGGCCCAGAAATCAGGGCGGCGGGTCCGGTGCTCCCCGGCAAACGGGGCGTCTGCCGAAGATGCCGCTCGAGATTGGCGGCAACGATATTCGGAGATGCAGGTGCCGTCCGGCGAGATCGTCTGCTTGGAGAGGAGGCTGTAACAATGCGTTCCCAACCCGTGCGGAGCGACGCCAGTCGGCAGCGGGCAGAGGGGCAGTTTAAGGCAAAAAAGAAAACCGATACAGAAACCCCACGCGCCGACGCTGCCTTGCGGCAAGCCGAAGCCGAGAAAACGCGGCGCCTGCGCGCACTTCGGCTGGCAAAGGAAGCAGCCGACAGGGATACCGCAGAGCGCGAGGCGGCGGGTGCGATAGCCCGTAAAGCAGAACCGCGCCGGCGCGTTCCAAGAACTCAGATCTCGGGTGCTTCAGAACCAACCTGATCGGCGGCGCGGCCGGGTCTCCCCGACCGTGCGCACCGCTCGTGTTGCCATTCGCAAAACTGTTGCCGCGCTGGATCTTATCATGATTCGGGTGTTTCCGACGACGCCGACATCGAACCCGGCTAGTCGGACAGTCTGGCGAGTTCGTCGAGTACCTTCGCAATCAGCTGCTGGCGGCGCGGATCCTGCGCCTCGGACGTGGCGGCAAAGAGCTGGATCAGATATCGCGCCTTTGCGGCAGCCTCGGGCCACGCCACGGATGGCGCAGCCAGGGCGTAGCGTTCGAATTCTTCCTGGCGCTGCCGCAGCGCCGCCTGATCGGCCTGGACCTCATGGAGGCGCCGACGCAATTCGGTCGATTTCTGAGCGGCCATACCGCGATGCTCGTCGAGTTCGACCGGGTGGTTTGTCATGGCCGACCGTTCCTTTCGGTTGTTGGCTTCCTCACCTGAGGGAGTCGCACCGGCGGTTCCGGTGCAGATCGTGTTCCGCGGCCAACCGGGTCCTTCTGCCCGGATCATCGCCTGGTTAAAGGTTCGCACTCGCGGTCAAAATCTCGCAACTATCCGGGTCATCGCGATCCGAGGTGTGTCCTACCTGTGATCGGTGAATATCGCATTCAATGCTCGCGCGGAAATCAGCCAAATAATTTAAAAAAATAAACGCCCATTGTACTCACAAAAATAAATCCCATTTGAGAGAGAGTACCAAAATCATTTGGCGCAACTGACGATTTTCTAAAAAAATCCGGAACTGCCGGCGGGCAATCTGCCGCGCATCCCGGTCTGAGGAGATTTGATGACATTTCGTCCATTGCAGGATCGCGTCGTGGTCCGCCGCATCGATGCTGAGCAGAAGAGCGCGGGCGGCATTTTCATCCCCGATACCGCGCAAGAAAAACCAATGGAGGGCACGGTCATCGCCGTCGGCCCCGGCGCGCGGTCGGAAGATGGGCGGGTTCACCCGCTGGATGTCGAGGTCGGCGACCGGGTGCTGTTCGGCAAATGGTCCGGCACCGAGATCAAGATCGGCGGCGAAGAGCTGATCATCATCAACGAATTGGACCTGATCGGCGTGGTCGAACCGACCGCGTCGCGCATGGCCGCCTGAGGAGATCGTCATGGCAGCGAAGGACGTCAGGTTCAACTCGGACGCGCGCGATCGGATGCTGCGCGGCATCGACCTGCTCGCCGACACCGTCAAGGTGACGCTCGGCCCCAAAGGCCGCAATGTGGTGCTCGACAAACCCTATGGTGCGCCGCGCATCACCAAGGACGGCGTCGCCAAGGAGATCGAGCTTTCCGACAAGTTCGAGAACATGGGCGCGCAGATGGTCAAGGAAGTCGCCTCCCGCACCAGCGACCAGGCCGGCGACGGCACGATCCCGGCCAATGGCGATCGCGAAATCGGCGAGATGATCGCCGAGGCGATGCACAAGGTCGGCAACGAGGGCGTGATCACGGTGGAGGAGGCGAACAGCCTCGAAACCGAACTCGACGTGGTCGAGGGCATGCAGTTCGACCGCGGCTATCTCTCGCCCTATTTCGTGACCAACGCCGAGAAGATGTTCGCTGAGCTCGATGACCCGTACCTCCTGCTGCATGAGAAGAAAAAGACCGGCAAGGGCTCCGCGCCGATGCTGGACGCAGGCATGGGCGAGGCGGGTTTCTGAGGAAGCGAGTTGGTCCGTCCGTGAGCGCCGCCGCCCGTGAGCGCCACCGCCTGTTCGAAGCTGAAAACGGGTGCGCACGGCTGTGGAGCCATCGGATTTCCTCCGATGGCCAGGGAGTGGTGATGGATACCAGCACGATAAGGCACCTGCGGATCGCCGCCGAAAGCGGCGAGGCTGGGGCGCAATTCAACCTGGGCGTCCTCTGTGACAGCCGCCTGGACGATAATGGGTATGCCGTTGACGGCGACCGGGCCGCGGCGGTCAAGTGGTTGTTGGCAGCCGCCGAGCAGGGCCTGCCACGGGCTCAGAGCAGGCTCGCCGAACTCTACGCCGATGGCCCCAATACATCGGGAAACTACGTCAACGCCTGTGCCTGGTTCCTGCTGGCGTCCGCGAATTCACATGGCGTCCACCGCGAGCGGGCGCGATCCGGATACCGGCGGATCGCCGCCCGGCTGACCCAGGCGCAGCGCGCGAGGGCGAAACACCTGGCACGACTCTGGCGGGCGCTGGCGCACGAGAGGGCCTCCCAGCTCGGCGAAGGGTAGGCGCAATGAAATCCTGGTTTGTTCCACCCCTCGTCATTCCGATTTTTGTCGCGCTGCTAGTCGCGGCATTTGTTGTCTATCACGCGCTCTAACGCAGCTCGAAATCTTGTGAAGGAACACAGCCATGGGCATTTCGATGAACCCCAAGATCAGCGGTTTCCGGAAATGGGCGGAAACGCACGAGCCGATGAAGATTGACAAAGCTGATAGTCGAGCGAACGAGGACGGCATCAATACCGTGGCGGATGACCTTCTCGTCGGGACACTCGATCGGCAACCGCATCGGCCATGGCTCGTTCCGGGGATCGGCAAGCTCTGAGGTATATCGGGGCGAAAACGAGGCTCCGGTCGCGGTGGGCGGCGAACATCTATCAATACGCCGGTGCCCCGGCCGCCGAGGCACCCGACCGATCCAAAGAAAGAGCAGCCGATGCAGGTGTTTGTGCGCGACAATGACGTCAGTTCGGCGTTGCGGGTATTGAAGAAAAAGATGCAGCGCGAAGGGGTTTTCCGCGAAATGAAACGGCGGCGGGCCTACGAGAAGCCATCGCAACGCCGCGTCCGCGAAGCAGCCGAGGCAATTCGCCGGCACCGCAAGGCGATGCGCAAGCGTATGGAGCGCGAAGGATATTAACGACCGGCGAGGGAGGCAGGGTTCGCTCGCATTACCCGAAGACGGTTCGCCCGCATCGCCGCATCGCAGTCTGAGACTGACCGGCCTGTGCCTCTCGTTCGACACGGGGAAAAGGATTGCCCACCGTGTGTTATTTTAGCCGTTTGCTGCTGCGCGGCCACAATTGTCCGGCGGCGCCAGAGCGGCGAACGGCTGGTCCAACTGGTCCTCGATCCACCAACCGGCTTACGCTGGGCTGGGCCGGCTGGTCGAGGGCCAGCGGATCAGCTACCAGCTCGAACGCGGCCAGCAGGGCAAGACCTCGGCGGTCGACCTCCAAGCCGCGTAACGCACAAGTCGCGCCGTAACGCAAATGAGTACGGACGCCGCGGGGTGCGGCGTCCAACCGCGCTTTCGGGAGGTCGCAATATCAGAACGTAAATTCCGCGTCGGTCGGGCGGTCGAATTTTTTCCCGACCCCCGGCGTCGACCGGGCGAGCCGCGGCCGCTACACGATCGTGCGGCTGCTGCCGCTCGAGGGCCGCACACCGCAGTATCGGGTCAAAAACAGCGCCGACGGGCACGAGCGGATGGCCCGCGAAACCCAATTGGGTCCGCGATGATCTTCGCCGACCGCGCGCGGAACCTGCGAGCGGCACGACAGAAGAACTCGGCACCATCTCGGGGGCCTGACATTGGCCTGGAACTCCCGTCATCTCCGGGCCATGCCCGACCGGGTCGTATCCGTCAAGGGAGGTGTAAATCGGGGTGGGGTTTGAGGTGGCCATTGGTCAAGCGGCGATTGGTGAAGTTTGGCCGGGATCGGCGTCGAGCAGCGGCGTTGTAAGTTCCGCCATTCCCTCGATCTGCATGTAGCGGCACTGAAGCAGTCACTCGTCTGTAGATCGGCGTCGAGTAGGGGCTGTGGCACGGTTTTGATGCAGGTACGCTAGATCTGGTAGGCATAGCATGGGGGATGCCTGCCATGGTGTATCGAGGGTTTCGGTCGCTATCGCCGGCTGGTTTGCTGATCGAGGAGGTCGCGATTGCACCCGATCGCCGCCTCGTCCGGGCCCGGTGCCACGCTGCCGCCCCTCTGGCCCGACGGCTGATGCTGCCGGTCAGCAGGGAGACCCTGCCGCGGGTGGTACGCGTCCATGCTCCCCGAGACTGGCTGCCGGTGCAGGTCATCGGCATCGACGATTGGGCATGGAAGCGCGGTCAGCGTTACGGCAGCATCATCTGCGGCCCTTGAGCGGCGACGCATCGTCGACCTGCTCCCCGATCGCGAGCCCGCCACCATCGAGGGCTGGTTGGCGCGCCATCCGGAAGTCCGCGTCATCTCCCGCGACCGCGGCGGCGGGTACCTCTCCCCTGCGCTGCTGCGTCGGCTCTATGTCGCGCGTGGCAACGACGCGGCCGGGATCAAGGCGGCCGAGCGGCTGCACGAACGCGGGAACGCTGCGGGCATCGAGGTGCGCGACCTCGTGCCGGTCCACGATGACGTCAACGCGGACCTCTGCATTCTCGGCCCCGCGGCGATGCTGGCTCATGTCGCCGCCCAACTCATCCCCGCCGATCTCACCCGTTTCGCGCGCGCCGGGGAGTTGCGCCAACCGGCGTGAATAGCTGCTCGAGGCTCATGCCGGGAGCGGCTGTCGCCGGTCGTGCCGGCAATGCCTCTGTCGGCGGCAGAAGGGCTGCGCCCCGGCCTTTCCGAGCTGCGATCTGCCGGGGCCGGCCCTCCGGCAGAAAGGCACCTGCCATGACGCACGACGACAGCACCCTCCCCTGCGCCAAGCCCGATGATACGGACGAGCGGCATGCCGCATCAATTCGACGATACCGCTGTCTGCAAGCCGTATCCATGGCGTTGATAAGCCGATGCGGGAGTGCGATGCTCAGCTCAGAATTTTTCTGGACTTTGGAGGCAGCATGGCCGCATCCGGATCGGCTTCCGCTCAGCCCGCATCCCAAAAGGTCGCGCTCTACGCAAACGTCGGCGCGGATCTTACGCATTACGACCTAGATGTTGCAGGCGCAGAGCTGGTCAAACGTGAGACGATCACATTGCCGGCGGGCGTGCAATATGCCTGGCCGCACGCATCGCGACGTTATCTTTATGTTGCGACCAGCAGCAGTGCTCCCGGTTCCGGCATGGCCGGCACAGAGCATCACGTCACCGCGTTGCGCATCGATCCGGTGAGCGGCAGTCTGACGCAGCACGGTGCACCGATACGGCTGCCGACGCGCCCGATCCACATGACCACGGACGTTCCGTCGGACAATATTCTGGTGGCGTTTAACAATCCGAGCGCAGTTCGCGTCTACCGCATCAACCCGGACTTTACGCCAGGTGATGAGGTGAAGCAGCCTGTTTCCATCGATGCGGGCATCTACGCCCATCAGGTACGCGTTACCCCCGACAACCGTTTGGCGATTCTGGTGACCCGCGGAAACGAAGGCACGCCGAGCAAGGCGGAGGATCCGGGAGCGCTGAAGGTCTTCAATTACAATAACGGCCTGCTGACCAACGAAGTCTCCATCGCGCCCAACGGTGGGAAAGCGTTTGGCCCGCGACACCTCGATTTTCACCCGACCAGGCCGTGGATGTACGTGTCGATCGAGACGCAGAACAAGATGTACATGTTCCGCATGGAGGAAGGCCGGATCAACCCCGAGATCGCGTACCGCGCGGAGACCCTGGCCGAGCCGCAAAACATTAGGGCGCGTCAGGCGGCCGGCACGCTCCACGTCCATCCGAACGGCCATTTTGTGTACGGGGCAAATCGTGCCCAGGCGACGATAGAGTTTCAGGGCAAGCAAGTCTTCAGGGGTGGGGAAAACAGCATCGTCGTGTACAGGATCAATCAATCTACCGGCGAGCCGACACCAATCCAGCACATCGAGACCCAAAAGATCCACCCACGCACCTTTCACATCGACCCGAGCGGACGTGTTCTGGTCGCCCAACACAATCTGCCGGTCAATGTGCGGGATGGCGACGCAGTAAAGACGCTCGCCGCCGGCCTGTCGGTTTTCCGTATCGGCGATGACGGCAAGCTGACGATCATGCGCAAATACGATATCGATGTCGGCGACAAAACCATGTTCTGGATGGGAATGGTGCCGCTGTAAGGGGACGGGGGTCATCTATGTCCCGGTAACGCGCACTCTTCGCAGGTCGGTTCGGCCGATTTCATCCGCCACATTCCTACCGGGAACGAGTCTCCAAAGCACTGATAACAAGCAGTTTCTCGACTGCAGGCGATCAGGGCAGCCAGCTGGCATTTCCTGCTCAACGCTGACAGCCAAGGTGCAATCCTTGTCGGCCGCTATTTCGGCCTTAGAGCTTATGGCCGCATCTACGGTGTCATGTTCGCCGCCTTTGCGCTCGCCAATGGAATCGGGCCCTCGATCGCTGGCTGGTCATTTGACCGCTTTTCGTTACTTCGGGCCAGGGAGCCGAATTTGATAAGGGGGATCGCCAAGCCGGCGGAGACCAGTGCGGCGTGCCGCCGCCTGATGACGGTGCCCGAGGTCGCGCCGCTGGTCGTGCTGACTGACGCGGCGTGCCTCGACGGGCCCGGGCGGTTCCGCGATGCCGCACAGTTAGCGCATTCCGGCCTCACGCCGCGGCGCTTCCAACGGTAGTCCTCGACCGCCGCCCCTACCTCCTCCGGCAAGCTCGATTACATCCCGCTGATGATCATCGCTCTCGCAGTCGGCCTCATACTCGGCGGACACCTTGCGGAGCTGATGCTTTAGCAGTCTCTGCCAATAACCGTGGAGGCCCGGCCAAGATCGTCAATGGGTGGATTGACTGCCGACCAGCGTGATCGTGATGTGTCCCATCGTCGTATCGGCCTTGGCGCCGTGCCAGTGGCGTTCGCCGGCTTTGATGTGCACGACATCGCCGACGTTGATCTCGCGCTGCTCGTACTCGTTCGCCACCATGCCGGAGCCCGAGGTCACCACCAGCACCTGGTCGCAATTATGCGTATGCCAGCCGGTCGTGCAGCCCTGGCTGAAATTCACGACGCTGCAATTGTAGTTCGCAGAGTCCCCGGGCTGGATGATCGTCTGTCGCGACCGCGAAACTGGCCCGGTCCACCCTTCGATCGGCTTGCCGCCTTCCGCCGGGACGTGAGGTATGTTTCGAAGCGTGACCACCTTCATGATGACCCCTCCTGCTGTTGACGGCTGTCGAGGATATCCGAAATCTGCAGCCTGTCCCTACACTATCACAGCTTCGGATGACGCCTTCCTCGCCTTCGGGTGAAGCCCAGGTTCGGGTCGAGCGCAAACCGCGACGCGCCGGAGACGGCACTCGAACCGTACCGCCGGCGCGAATGTCTGTAGTGCGGCCAGCGGCGACGAGAGGGGAGGGAGGTCCACGCCGTAACGGCCGCGGCGCCCGCCGCTCAGGCCGCACGCTTCAGCTTGCCACCCGTGTCACCCGGAATTCGACGGCCGAGCGCGCTCGATCGCCGAGCGCGACGGCAAATTGCTGATCGAGGTGATCGAGGATGCGCTCGATGCCTATGAAGAACGTCATGGGGGGTCTAATAGATAGCGACTATCTGGCGGCTATCTGCCTATCATCTTCAGAAGCGGCATGCGGAGGCCTCGGCGTGAATGGTCGATCGGGTACCACCGCCGCCGTTCTGGCGGACGCGCGTTATTTCGCCGAGAAGGTCGTCGCCAAGCCGGACTGCGATATGACTTCAACGGAGACCGCCGTGACTTTGGCGGCGCCGGCTCGCCGCGAGGTGTAGCCCGATGGCCGGATCCGGCATTGGACGCCGCATGGCCGCATGATGGCGACGATCATCGCGGCGATTGCGGAGTTCGAACGGGAGTTGATCCAGGAGCGCATCCGCTCCGGCATCGCCGCGGCGAAGGAGCGCGGAAAGCGTCTTGGCCGGCAGCCCGGACAGCGGCCAAAATCCGATCGCCTCGCCCCCAAAGTCCTCGCCCTCGTTGCCGCCGGACGCAGCTATCGCCTGATCGGCCGCGAACTGGGGCTGAGCAAGAATACGGTCGCCGAAATCATCAAACGGGCGCGGGCTGAGCAGCTACATCCAGATATCGCCGTTCCTCACACGTCCGCTTAGCATGAATCCAACACCCGGATCTCGATATGGAGTTGTCTGATGACTTTGCTTTCTCCGCCGATTGATCGCACCTCGACCCCATCTTCCTCCGGAATCAAAGAACTCTTTTGGGTTTTCGTATTCTTCATGTTCATACTAGCGGTTGAAAACTTTCTGGTTTTCCTCTGGGCTTGGCAACTCGCCGGAACAAACTCTCATTACACGCTTTGGGGGGTCTACAGCATCGCGATGTTGCTCTCGGCCGCGTCGGCTTTCGTCGCAGGCTTGATCGGGTTTTTGTTTGGCATCCCGCATTCGAGTACCGCCGGGGGACCGCGCCTACGGCTAGCCGCGGAGCAGGAAACCGAGGCAATTGGCGATGCCGCGAGACCCCAGGGTCCCCCTGGTGCGACCTCCGTCGTCAAGGAGGCTACGGTGCGAAATGTCGATCGCGGCTCGGGCCTGCAGCGGAACACAAGCCTCGAAAGTATCGCTGATGCCCTGACCAAGGGACTTCTCGCTATCGGTGTCTCTCAGATGTATAACATCGGTAAGTTGGCAGACATAGGGAAATATTTGGGTCCGAGTTTTGGTCCGGGCAGTGCGGGCAGCATCGTCGCGCTAAGTGTGATGATCTATAGCGCGAGTGCGGGTTTCCTGTTCGCCTACTTGGCAAGCCGAATCTACTTGACGAGCGTGTTTGAGCGAAATGATCCAAAAGAGACAGGTGAGTGAGGCCCTCGCGCTCGAACTGTCCACGAAACTGCGACCGGCATCTGATGTCCGCTTAGCGTGAATCCAGCATCCGGTCTATGGCGTGCCCCGTTTTGGACCGCGTTTATGTCGCGGCCTCAGAATGGGCCGTGCACACGGCTCGAATCGACCTATGATCAGCCGGATGGCAGCGCTCTCGAGCGTAATGTGGCCGACGCGAACGCCTGTCGCGTACTTCCACGGGGCGCCGCGCCGAGGGACGGGGAGTCATGCGCCGGAGGATCGTTGCCGCAGCAATCGTCGCCATCGCCGTCGTGGTGGTTGTCGTCGGGCTCCTGTCGAACCTGCTGGTCGATTGGCTCTGGTTTTCCTCGGTTGGGTATTTCGCCGTTTTCCGCACGATCGTGCTGGCGAAGACGGTCGTCTTTTTCTTTGTCTTCGTGGCGTCGGGCCTGTGCTTCTGGGTGTCGGGAGCCGTGGCGCTGCGTTACGCGAGACGCCAAAGCCCCTGGCACGCGCTCGCCTTTCCGCAAGACCAGGGCGGCGCACAGTCGCTTGCCGATGTGGCCGCGGCCCTCCTGTCGCGCTCCGCGTGGTCCTATCTCATTGCGGCGGCGGCGCTCATCCTCGGGTTTCTGACCGCCTTCGGTGAACTCGGCGATTGGAGCCTGGCACTCCGCTTTATCGACCGTGTGCCGTATGGGGCGACCGATCCGGTCTTCGGCCGCGACATCGGCTTCTATCTCTTCATGTTGCCGGCTTATGTGGCGCTCGTGCATTGGCTCTTCACGACGCTGGTCCTGAGCGCTCTGGTGGCCGGCGCGGTCTACTGGCTGCATGGCGACTTCTCGTTCGGCGGCCCATCCTGGCAACTCTCTCCCCCCGTTCTCGTCCATGGCTCGGTGCTGCTCGGCCTGTTCTTCGCACTCAAGGCCTGGTCCTACTATCTCGACCGCTATCAATTGCTCTACGGCGATAACGGTGTCGTCGTTGGCGCGGCCTATACCGACATCCACGTCAATCTCCCGATCCTCTGGCTCTTGATCGGGCTGACCTTGGGCGCCGCGCTCGCCTCGTGGCTTAACATCCATTGGCGGGCATACTGGATCCCCGGCACGGCGATTGCGGCTTTTCTCGGCGTCTTAGCGCTGTCGCTGGTGGTCCCGCCGCTCTTCGAACGCTTTTACGTGAAGCCGAGCGAACTCGCGCTCGAGACGCCCTACCTCCGGCACAACATCGCGCTGACGCAGGAGGCCTACAATCTTCGCCACGTGATCGTGCGGCCGTTCCCGGTCGAGCAGAACCTGACGCTCCGCACGCTCGACGCGGACCGTGGCACCATCGCAAACGTGCGGCTGTGGGATGCGCATCCGCTGATGGACACCTACGCGCAGCTCCAGGAGATCCGCTCTTATTATAGATTCGACCGCGTCAACGTCGACCGGTACGAACTCGGTAATTCCTATCAGCAGGTGATGCTGTCGGCGCGCGAGATCGATCCAAGTCTACTGCCACAGAGTGCCCAGACCTGGGTCAACCTGCATCTCTTATTCACTCACGGCAACGGGGTGGTCATGTCCCCGGTCACGCAGAAGACAACCGAAGGGTTGCCGATCTTCTATGAGAGCGACGTGCCGCCCGTCGCCTCGGGCGGTCCCACCATTCATCAGCCGCGCATCTATTTCGGCGACGGTTCGCCGCCTTACGTGATCGCCAAGACCGCCATG
>Ga0335075_10009012_pt1 | contig 15258 bp, 12 predicted proteins | sample Lox_Sample_24_FD_206723 | JGI IMG/M metagenome (GOLD analysis project Ga0335075, IMG submission 206723) | Soil microbial communities from Loxahatchee National Wildlife Refuge, Florida, United States - Lox_Sample_2.4 | ecosystem: Environmental > Terrestrial > Soil > Wetlands | place: USA... | reverse complement strand
CGACGGCGGGGCCACCCGGGTCGGCGGCGGGGGCGGGACGGTCGGCGGCGGTTCCGGCGGCGGGCGGGCCGGCGGCGGCTTGCCGGTCGGCGGCGGGGCCTGGTTGGCCGGCTAGGCGGGCGGCGATCTGGCGAGCGGCGTGGCGGCCGGAGAGCGCGGCGATGTCGGCCGTCTCGGCCGCGTGGATCAGATTGCCGGCCGCGAAGACGCCATCGGCCATGGTGGCGAGGGTGGTGTCGACGACCGGGCCCTTGGTTCCCGGGTCGATCGCGAGGCCGGCCGTGCGGGCGAGGGCGTGGTCGGGGATCCAGTCGCCGGTGAAGACGATGAGGTCGCACGGGACGTAGCGTCGGTGGCCGCCCGCGGCGTCGGTGATCTCGACGCCGGCCAGCCGACCGCCGGGACCGACGATGTTGGTCACGACGGCCGACGTCCAGACCGGGGTGCGCCAGCGCAGCGCCGCGCCGGCCCGGAAGGCGGCGTAGCTCTGGTGTCGCTCGTGCTCGGTGACGAGCGCGATCACCCGCGCCCCGGCGTGCGCGAGCGTGACCGCGGCGGAGAACGCGACGTGCTCGGCGCCGACGATCAGCGCCCGTCCGGTCAGGCGCTCGCCGGCCAGGTAGACCCGCTGCTGAAGCTCGCCGGTCGTCATGACGCCGGCCGGCCGGTCGCCGGGGACGAGCCGCGCGGGCCGGGGCCGTTCCCGGCACCCGGTCGCGAGCAGAACCGCCGAGGGGAGCACCGCCTCCACGCCCAGCGCGCTGGTCAGGACGGCGGTCAGGCGTTCGGGGCCCGGCTGGGTCGCGCCGTGCGCCTGGGTCGCGAGGCCGGGCGAGGTCTCGGCGCCGTCTGCCCGCAAGGCGGTCACGGTGCACCCGGCGCGGACCTCCGCGCCGGCCCGCAGGGCCGCGTCGGTCAGGGCCCGCGCGTAGGCCGGACCGGTCATGACCCGGTGCAGGTCGCGGAGGCCGTAGCCGGTGTGCTGGCTGTGCCGGGGCACGCCGCCGGGCTCCACCTCCCGGTCGGCCACCAGGACGCGGCCTACCCCGAGCCGTCGCAGCTCGGCGGCGGCGGTCAGGCCGGCCGGGCCGGCCCCGATCACCAGGACATCTACGTTCACCGGATCGCTCACGATGCGGGCGCTCCGGCCTTGAACAGCTGGGTTACGCGGGCGGCGCAGTAGAAACCCTGGCATCGGCCGTTCATCGCGCGGGTACGTCGGCGCAGGCCGTCGAGGACGGTCGGGGGGATGTCGCTGGCGAGGGCGTCGCGGATCTCGCCCCGGGTGACCCGCTCGCAGTGGCAGACGATCTCGCCGTAGGCGCGGTCGGCCGCGATCCGGTCCTGGTCCTGGTAGGGGCGGCGGCCGGATTCGGCCAGGCCGGGCATGACCGGGACCGGCGGCGGGCGGTCCCGCTCGCGCGGGCGCAGCGGCAGGCCCGCGTCGGATAGCAGGTCGAGCACGTGCTCGGCGATGCCGAGGGAGGCCGACAGGCCGGTCGAGCGGATGCCGGCCACCCGGACGTAGCGGCCGAACGCGGCGATCTGGTAGTCGGCGTGCTCGGTGGCGGCCCGCAGGCCGGCGTAGGTCGCGGTGACCTCCTCGGCGGCCAGCCCGGGTACGATCCGCTCGCCCGCCGCGACGAGGGATGACAGCCCGACGGCGGTGGTGGACCGGTCATCGCGGTCGGGCACGTCCTCGGCGGTCGGGCCGAGCAGCACGTTGCCGAAGACCGTGGGCGCGACCAGCACGCCCTTGGTGCGCGCGGTCGGCACCGGCAGCAGGATCGAGGTGACCAGCGGCCGGGCGAGCTTGTCGTAGACGATCAGCTCGCCCTTGCGCGGCCTGATCGTGAACCCGTCCCCGCCGAACATCCGGTCCACGGTGTCGCTGCCGAGCCCGGCCGCGTTCACCGCCCAGCGGCAGCGGACCGGCCCGCGCGGCGTCGCCAGCTCGAAGCCAGGCGCGGCCGGATCAGACCCGTCCGCGGCCCGGACGCCGGTCACCGGGACCCCCAGCCGCAGGTCGACCCCGCCCCGGACCGCCTCGGTGGCGAACGCGAGCGGCACCGACCACGGGTCGATGATCGACTCGTCCGGGATCTCGAGCCCGGCCAGCGCGCCCGGCCCGAGCGCGGGCTCGCGGCCGTAGATGTCGGCCGCCGAGAGCTCGCGCACGGCCTGGTAGCCGTTGAGGCGGGCGTTGGCCGCGATCGACTCGAGCGCCGCCGCCTGCTCCTGCGTCCAGGCGACGAGGACCGCGCCGGTGCGCTCGACCGCGATCCCGGCCGCCGCCGTGTAGGACCGCAGCAGCCCGCTGCCGCGGGTCAGCAGGCGGCTTTCCAGCGTGCCGGGCTTGGCGTCGAATCCGGTGTGCAGGATCGCGGTGTTCGCCTTGGAGGTGCCGGCGCCGACGTCGTCGGCCGCGTCGAGCAGCAGGCAGCGCAGCTCGAACGACGCCAGCGCGCGGGCGATGGCGGCACCGACCACGCCCGCCCCGATGATCGCCACATCCCAGGTATCCGCGCTATCGCTCATGCCAGCGCGGCCGCGACGGCGGCGGCGAACGCGTCCATTCGCTCGGACGCCTGATCGGGACTGATCGATGGGTGCACCGTCTCTCCTACCTCGACCGCGACCTCAGTATCTTCCTCGCCCAGCGCGCGCCGGGCGAGGGCGGCCACCCCCAGCGCGGTCGCGTCCGGGCTGCGGGACACGAGCACCGGGGCCTGCAGCAGGTCGGCCTGGGCCTGCAGCAGCAGCCGGGACCTGGTCAGGCCGCCGTCGACCCGCAGCGCGGTAACCGGCGCCGCCATGTCGGCCGCGACCGCCCGGGCGAGCAGCGCGACCGAAGCGGCGATGCCCTCGGCCACCGCCCGGGCGACGTGACCGCGCTCGGTCGACAGCTGCAGGCCGGTCAGCACGCCGCGCGCGTCGGGCGCCCAGTGCGGCGCGCCCAGCCCGGCCAGGGCCGGCACGAACACCACCCCGCCCGCGTCGGGCACGGCGCCGGCGATCGCGTCGAGGTCGGCCGGCGCGGTCAGGATCCCGATCCTGGCGAGCCAGCTCAGCGCCGAGCCGGCCGTGTAGACCTGGCCGTCGAGGCAGTAGTCGGTCGCGCCCGCCAGCCGCCACGCGACCGACGCGGACAGCCCGGCGGCCGACCTGGCGGCGGTCGGCCCGGTCGTGACGAGCAGGAACGCCCCGGTGCCGTAGGTGCACTTGGCGTCGCCCTTGGCCAGGCAGCCCTGGCCGAACAGGGCCGCCTGCTGGTCGACCGCCAGCCCCGCCACCGGCAGCGGGCGGCCGCCGAACGCGGTCGTCTCCCCCACCGCCGCGTCGCAGTCGGCCACGGCCGGCAGCGCCTCCGGCTCGAGGCCGAACGCCGCGCAGGCGGCGGCCGACCAGCTCACGCCGTCGAGGTCGAGCAGCATCGTCCGGGAGGCGGTCGCGGCGTCGGTCACGTACGCGACCCCGAGCCGCGCCAGCAGCCAGCTGTCGGTCGTGGTGACGACCCCGTCGCCGGTGACGTGCGCGCGCAGCCAGGTCATCTTCGGGGCGGCGAAGTACGGGTCAAGCGGCAGGCCGGTGATCGCCTGCAGCTCGGCCGCCCGGTCCGGGCCGAGGGCGGCGCAGACCGAGGCCGAGCGACGGTCCTGCCAGACGATCGCCCGGCTCAGCGGCCGCCCGGTCGCCCGGTCCCACGCGAGCACGGTCTCGCCCTGGTTGGCCAGCGCGACCGCGTGGGCCGGGGCGCCCGCCTGGGAGAGCGCGAGGTTGCCCGCCGCCTCGACCGAGCGCCAGAGGTCCTCCGGGTCGGCCTCGACGCCGTCGCCGTCGACCGGATGGGTCGCGACCGGCACCTCGGCGCGGCCGAGGACCTCGTTGCCCGGGCCGACCAGCAGCGCCTTGGTGGCCGAGGTGCCCTGGTCGATCGCGAGGATGTTCACCCGGCGTCCGACTCCAGCTCGGGGGTGGCGCGCATCGCGCGCGGCTCGGTCACCAGCTGGATCACGTAGAACACGAGCCCGAGGCCGAGCGAGCCGAGGACGTAGTACTGCGCGTCCCTGAACATGCCCGGGCCGATCAGCACGATGAGCTCGTACGCGAGCCAGACGATCGCGCCGGCGACGATCGGCCACTCCCAGCGGCCGAACATGCCCGTCCCCGATCTCCTCGTGAACACGTAGAGCAGGACCGTGCCCGCGTAGAGCAGGGCGGGCATGATCGTCGAGGCGGTGAACAGCGTGGCCAGGGCGGTGGTGCTCGACAGCAGCGCCAGCACGATGATCGCGCCGAGCACGGCCGCCAGCACCGTGGCCCAGGACGGGCCGCCGGTCGAGCGCGGCACCTGGCTGAGGAACTTGTGGCCCGGCAGCCGCCGGTCCCTGGCCATCGAGTAGATCAGCCGGCCGTTGGTGACCATGATGACCAGCCCGCAGGCGAAGATCGAGACGCAGACGAAGACCAGGAAGATCTTCTGCACCACGCCGCCGAGCACGTGGCTGACGATGAACGCGACCGGGGCGCTGCTCGCGTAGGCGCCGCTGGTGGTCGCGTAGGCGAGCACGATCAGGAACAGGAACCCGACGATGCCGGACAGCAGCACCGCCCGGATCATCGCCCGGGGCACGACCTTATGCGGCTCGTGCGTCTCCTCGGCCAGGTTGGAGGCGGACTCGAAGCCCACGATCGTGTACGCGCCGAGCAGGGTCGCGAGCATGAACGGGCCGAGCCAGGAGTAGTAGGTGTGGGCCGGGATCGAGCCGGTCGCGGTCAGGTTCGACCAGTGCCCGATCGACCGGACGGCGGCGACGATCAGCAGCAGCACGGTCAGCCCGGCGATGCCGATGATCTCGGTCGCGACCGCGACGTTGTTCACTCGGGTGGTGCCGCGGGTCGAGGTGATGATCAGCGCGGCCTGGATCGCCAGCACGACCAGCGTCTCCAGGGCGGCGCTGCTGGCGGTGTAGGTCTCCCCGATCAGCGGCTGGAACGCGACCTGCACGAGCCCGTAGTCGACCGAGACGGTCACGATCGTCAGGAACGCGAACGACATCCAGCCGTACCACCAGCCCAGCAGCGGGGTGGTGAGGCGGGAGGCCCACTGGTAGGAGTAGCCCGACAGCGGGACCCGGGCCGACAGCGCGCCGTAGACCAGCGCGACCAGGGCCTGCCCGGCCACCACGATCAGCCAGGTCCAGATCGACCGGGTGCCGCCGACGGCGAGCGCGAACGCGTAGGTGGTGAAGATGCCGGTGGTGATCGAGATGAAGGAGAACGCGACGGCGAACGACTCGAACTGGCGGAGCGTCCGGGTGAACTGCTGCCGGTAGCCGAACCGCTGCAGTTCCTCGTCTTCCGGTTGTCTGATGCTGGTCTGGTCCATGACTGGGGGTCCGTCTCTTGGTCGCGGGGCCTTAGGGGGCGTGCAGCACGGTGCAGCCAGCGACCGCGAGAGCGTCGACCGCCTCTTTGCTGGCTTGGAGGTCGTCGGAGTCGGTCAGGACGGCGGTGATCTGGCTGAGCGGGCAGACCCGGCAGACGGCCACCGTGCCGAGCTTGCTCGAGTCGGCCAGCACGTAGCTGGCGCCGGCGTGCGCGATGATCATGCGGCGGGTGGCCGCCTCGTGCGGGTGATAGTCGGTCAGGCCGGCGTCGGGGTGGACGCCGCCGGAGCCGAGGAACGCCTTGTCGGCGTAGAACTCCTCGAAGAAGTCGTCCGCCCGGCGGCCGTAGCAGGCGGAGTCGCCGTTCCTGACCTGGCCGCCGGAGAGCAGCAGCTCGATCGCTTCGTTGCCGGACAGCTCCATCGCGACCGGGACCGAGTTGGTCAGCACCCGGCCGCGGAAGTCGGGCGGCAGCGCCCGGGCGACTTCGAGGGCGGTCGTGCCGACGTCGATCGCGATCGTGTCGTCGGGGCTGACCAGGGTGGCGGCGAGCCGGGCAATGGCCCGCTTGCGCTCCTGGAACTTGACGCTGCGGGCAGTGAAGGTGCCCTCGCTCGACTGGACCGACAGCGCGCCGCCGTAGACCCGCTCAAGCAGCCCGCGGTCGCGCAGGCTGCGCAGGTCCCGCCTGATCGTCTCGACCGAGACGCCGAACCGCAGCGCCAGATCCTCGGCCGAGACCGCGGCGGACGTGCGCACCTCGGCCAGGATCTCCTGGCGGCGCTGGGTGGGCAGCACGGGCGGACGCTCCTGTCGGGGTGGGCCAGTTTACTGTTAATGACCGTTGTTGCCCGATCTTGGACTATTTTTGTGTGCCCGTCAACGGGTGCGCGTGCGGGCGGGGAGGCACCACGGGACCGTTCGGGAAAATCTGAGATCTTAGGACTTTGATCTTTGGCGGCGCGGGCGACCGGAGGAGAGCGGAACGGTGACAGACGACCCAAGCGCGGGCGGGATGTACGACGGGCTCGGCGAGCAGCTGCGGGCAGCGGTCGGGGCGATCGGCGAGTGGATGGCGGAGTACGGCCCGTACGCGCCGCACCCGTCGCTGGCGGTGCGGGCCGACGAGCTTCAGCGGGCGGCGGCCGAGCTGCACGAGCGGCTGCGGGACAACTACCCGTTCTTCCACCCGCGGTACGTCGGGCAGATGCTCAAGCCGCCGCACCCGGCCGCGATCGTCGGCTACGTCAGCGCGATGCTGATCAACCCGAACAACCACGCGCTCGACGGCGGGCCCGCCACCGCCCGGATGGAGAAGGAGGTGGTGGCGTCGCTGGCCGCGATGTTCGGTTTCCCCGAGCATCTCGGCCACCTGACCAGCAGCGGCACGATCGCGAACCTGGAGGCGCTGTTCGTCGCGCGCGAGATCCACCCGGGGCGGGCGGTCGCGCACAGCGCCGACGCGCACTACACCCACGCGCGGATGTGCCACCTGCTCGGCGTCGAGGCGGTCGCGGTGCCGGCCGGCCCGGACGGCGCGATGGACCTGACCGCGCTTGAGGAGCTGCTGCGGGGCGGGCGGATCGGGACGGTCGTGGCCACGGCCGGCACCACCGGCCTCGGCGCGATCGACCCGGTGCACGAGATCGTCGCGCTCGCCCGCCGGTACGGCGCGCGGGTGCACGTCGACGCCGCCTACGGCGGGTTCTTCCGGCTGATCGCCGACGACAGCGCCGACGGGGTGGCGGCGGCGCCGTTCCGCGCGATCGCCGACGCCGACTCGGTCGTCATCGACCCGCACAAGCACGGGCTGCAGCCGTACGGCTGCGGTGCGGTGATCTTCCGCGACCCGGGCGTGGCCCGGCACTACCTGCACGACTCGCCCTACACGTACTTCACCTCGGACGAGCTGCACCTGGGCGAGATCTCGCTCGAGTGCTCGCGGGCGGGCGCGGCCGCCGCCGCGCTGTGGCTCACGCTGCGGCTGCTGCCGCTGACGGCAGACGGCCTCGGCGCGGTGCTGCGCCCGGGGCGGCGGGCCGCGCTCGCCTGGGCCGACCTGATCGACGCGAGCGACGAGCTCACGCTGTTCCAGCGGCCGGCCCTGGACATCCTGAGCTACTTCCCGAACCGGGCCCGGCTGTCGGAGATCGACCGGGCGTCGGCCCACGTGCTGTCCGCGGGCATGGAGCGGCCGCCCGCGCGGTCGCTGTTCGTCGCCACCTACACGGTGAACGGCGCCAGCCTGGCCGCGCGGGGGCACCGGGTCGAGGCGGACGTGCCGAGCGGGCGCATCCTGCGCAGCGTGCTGATGAAGCCGGAAACCGAGGCGTGGGTCCCCGGCCTGCACCAGCAGGTGCTCGAGCTGCTGGGCTAGTACGGGTAGTGCTTGGGGCCGGGGTTGAGGGTGAGCCAGCGGCGTTCGGTGTACTCCTCGAGGTTGGCGTCGCCGCCGGCCCGGCCGCCGAGGCCGGACTGGCCGATGCCGCCGAACGGGGCGGCGGCCTCGTCCTGCGGGGTGGCGTCGTTGACGTGGACCATGCCCGCGCGCAGCCGCCGGGCGACCTCGCCGCCGTGGAACAGGTCGGCCGTGAGGACCGAGTTGACCAGGCCGTAGCCGGTGTCGTTGGCGACCGCGACCGCCTCGTCCTCGTCCTTGACCATCACGATCGGCGCGATCGGGGCGAAGATCTCGTCGGTCCAGAGGGCGGAGCTCTGGCTGACCCCGGTCACGACGGTGGGGGCGAAGAACGGGCCGTCGGTGGTGCCGCCGGCCACGACCGTGGCGCCGTCGGCGACGGCGTCCGCCAGCAGCTTGGCGGCCCGGTCGAGCTGGCGCTGGTTGATCATCGGGCCGAGGCCGACGTTCTCGGTCACGGTGTTGCCGACCGTGATCGCGCTCGCGCGCTTGCCGAGGCCCTCGATGTAGGCCGGGGCGATGCCCTCGGTGACGATGTGCCGTCCGGCCGTGATGCAGGTCTGGCCCTGGTAGTGGAAGCTCGACCAGGCGCCGATCATCGTCGCCTGCTCGAGGTCGGCGTCGTCGAGGACGATCAGCGCGTTGTTGCCGCCGAGCTCGAGCGACACCTTCTTGAGCAGGCCGCCGGCGGTCTGCGCGATCTGCTTGCCGACGGCGGTCGACCCGGTGAAGTGGATCATCGCGACGTCGGGGTGGGTGACCAGCCGCTGGCCGACCTCGACGTCGCCCGGCAGCACCTGGAACAGGCCGGCCGGCAGGCCGGCGTCGGCGAACAGCCCGGCGATCGCGAGGCCGCCGCTGAGCGGGGTCTCCGGGGAGGGCTTGAGCAGCACCGCGTTGCCGAGGGCGAGCGCGGGCGCGATCACCCGCATGCCGAGCACGAGCGGGAAGTTCCACGGGGTGATCACGCCGACCAGCCCGACCGGGACCCGTTCGCACAGCGACAGCCGTCCGGGGTGGGTGGTCGGCACGAGCTCGCCCGGCGCGCGGGAGGCGAGCGCCGCCGCCTCGATGAGCTCGCTGGTGGCGGCGCCGATCTCGTAGTCGGCCTTGCCGCCGATGCAGCCGGTCTCGCGCATGATCAGCTCGCGCAGCTCGGCCGATCGGGCGGTGAGCGCGGCGGCGGCCGCCCGCAGCACCGCGGCGCGGTCGGCGAAGCTCGTCGCGGCCCACCCGGGCTGGGCGCTCTTGGCCCCGGCGACGGCCGCGTCGACGTCGGCCGCGTCGGCCAGTCCGGCCACGGCGAAGATCTCACCCGAGGCCTTGTCGCGGACGCTCAGCAGGCCGCCTTCCCGCGGCGGCGCGAACTCGCCGTCGACGTAGACCGCCTCGTTCCACCGGTTCGAGCCCATCGTGATACTCCGTTCCAGCACGTCGATGTGTGGCAAGCGCTTTCCCAACTGGTCGGAACGCTAGCCGACGACGTGCAGCGGCGCAAGGGGCTGTGGTCTCAGTGTGACGAGTGTTCGCGGCAAGCGCTTTCCGCAGTCGGGCGGCTACTCGCCAGCGTCCTGCTCGCTCAGCCGGGCCACGCACTCGACGCTTCCGCAGGTCCGGCCCGAGCCCAGCCGGGGGCGGCCGCAGGAGCAGGGGCGGATCGGACGGGCGAGCCAGGCGGCGTACGCCATCAGCTCGATCTCGCCGTCGTCGCCGGGGACGGAGACCACCGGCCGGATCCGGCCGCCAGGCAGCGCCAGCCACTCCCGCGGCCGGTCGCTCGCATCTGGCCGACGCGGAACCGAACCCATAACCCCATCATCCCCACGTGCGGCCGCTCACCGGAACGGGTTGGTCACCCTGACCCCGGCGTAGTCTTGGCCGTCGCCCATATCCTCGGACAGGACCTCGGTGCAGCCCATGGCGCGAGATGCCTCGATGATCGCGGAGTCCCAGTACGAGAGCTGGAAACGCTGGCGGGCGGCCAGGGCCGCCATCACGATGGCGCCGGTGATGTCCTGGACCGGAAAGCGTCGAAATGACTCGATAAGCCGGACGGCCTGCTCGTGCGTGATCGGGTCCCGGCGGCTGGCGCGCGTGGCCTGCACGTAGAACTCCTGCAGGACCTGGACCGACAGCGCCAGGTCGCGGCCCGCCAGTATCTCGTCCGCCCGCTTGGCCTTGTCCTGTTCGGCAGGATCCCGGGAGATCGCGTAGAGCAGGACGTCGGTGTCAACGAACTGCACGGTCATGCACCTCATCCCGGCTCAACCGGTCGGCGGCACGGAACTCCCGAATCTCCGCCTGGACCTCATGCTGGAGGGCCTCAAGCCTGGCAAACTCGTCCATCCGCCCGGACAAGCGCTCCAGGTACCTGACGACAAGCGCGCTGACCGAGGTGTCTCGCTGGGCGGCGGCGACCCGTGCGTCGCGGTAGACGTCGTCAGGGACGGAGACGGTAATGTTCTTCACAGTTTCACAGTAACACAGTATGCTCGCATCGGGTGACGGGCGAGGACGGCGGGCGGGGGCGCGGTGATCTACCGGGTGGTCGGCGAGTCGACCGTGTGGGTGTGGTCGGAGGAGTCCGGCGCGGTCGAGGTGCTGCCGGTCCCCGGCCGGCTGACGGGCGCGTTCACCGCCCAGGTCGCCGATGACGCGTGGGGCGACCTGCCGATGCCGCTGCTGTCCGACCCGCGGGTGCGGTTCTGGTTCACCGAGCGCGGCTGGCGCGCCTACGGCCTGCGGGTGGCGGCCGGGGCCCGGGCCAGCGGGCGCACCTATCGGGTGCTGCGGCGGAAGAACCCACCCCGGTCGGCGGTCGCGTACCGGGACGACTGGCAGGTCGCGCTGCTGCCCGACCGCGGCTAGACGATCAGTAGTAGAACATCCGCTGCGGGTTCGGGCCGGACGTGTAGCAGGCGCCCATCGATTCCCTGGCCCCCGTCTCGGCCGCCTTCGTCATCGCGTCCATGCAGGTCGGGCACTTGCCGAGACGATCGATGTCCGCCCGGCGAGCCTGTTCGCCGCAGTAGAAGCACTCTTCCATCATCGTCTCTTCCGATCCTCGCTTTCAGCTCTCAACGGTGCGTTGCCGTATCTTAAGCGACTTTCTGTCCCATTTGCCCCAGAGATGACGCAATTGAGGGCAGGGTCGCGGCTGCGAGCGGTTTGACATGGAGCGCGCTCCAGCATCCAGGCTGGGTTCAGCGGCCCGGGCGGACCGGGCGGCCGGAGAGGAGCCCTCGATGAAGTACCGCGTGATTGGCACGGACGCCGCCACCCGCCGCGAGGTGAGCGTGCTCAGCCTGGGGGCGATGCTCTTCGGCACCGCCACTGACGAGCCGACGTCGTTCGCCATCCTCGACCGGTACGTCGAGGCCGGGGGCACGTTCATCGACACCTCGGGCAACTACGCGTTCTGGGCCAACGGCACCCAGGGGGGCGAGAGCGAGGAACTGCTCGGCCGCTGGCGGCGCAGCCGCGGCGTCGGCGACGAGATCGTGATCGCGACCAAGGTCGGCGCCCGGCCGAAGGCCCCCGGCACCGGGTGGATCGACAACGCCGAGGGGCTGTCGGCGGGGGTGCTGCGCGAATCGGCCGAGCGGAGCCTGGACCGGCTCGGGCTGTCCAGGCTCGACCTGCTGTACGCGCACATCGAGGACCCGACGGTGCCGCTGGGCGAGACCGTCGAGGGCTTCGCGAAGCTGGTGGCCGAGGGCACGGTGGGGCTGCTCGGGGTGAGCAACCACTGGGCGTGGCGGGTCGAGCGGGCCCGCGATCTGGCCGCGGCGGCCGGGCTTCCCGGCTACGAGGTGCTGCAGTACCAGTACAGCTACCTGCGGCCGCGGACCGACCAGCCGGGCGCGCTCTCGCCCGACGGCGAGCAGGGCGTGCTCGGCAGCGACCTGCTCAGCTACCTGCGGGCCGAACCGGAGCTGGCGATGGTGGTCTACTCGCCGCTGCTCCGGGGCGGCTACGTGCACCACGACCGCCTCGACCCGGCTGCGTACGACCACCCGGGCACGCCCGCCCGGCTGGCGGCGCTGCGGGCGGTGGCGGCGGAGGTCGGCGCGACCGCTAACCAGGTGGTGCTGGCGTGGCTGATCGGGGGCGACTTGCCGATGATCCCGCTGGTCGGCGCGTCCTCGGTCGCGCAGCTTGACGAGAGCCTGGCCGCGGTCGACCTGGAGCTGACGGCGGAGCAGCGGGCCCGGCTCGACGCGGCCCGATGACGGCCGGCCGCCGACGCTGCGAGCCGGCGACGGGCCAGTGCAGCCCGCTTCCGTTCGACATAAGGATGTTGATCTTGACCTTGATCGTGGCGGGCGGACGACGCCGGCGTCGATCAGCGACTCGGCGGTGTCGATGATGCAGGCGCGGAGGGGGCGCGGGGTCCAGCCGAGCCCGCGGGCGGCCTTGTCCGATGAGACGTCGTGCTCGACGCCGAGCATCTGCGCGCCGAGCTTCGCCTCGCCGCTGAACGGCGCGGCCAGCCGGACGACCCAGGCCGGCAGCGGCCGGGTCGAGATCCGGTAGCCGCGCGGGCCGTACTCCTGCTTGAGGATCGCGGCGATGCCGGTCATCGGCAGCGCGCCGTTGGCGCAGATGTAGCGGTGGCCGGCCGCCCCCGGGACCTCGAGGGCGAGGCGGTGGGCGGCGGCGAGGTCGCGGACGTCGGTGAACGCGAGGTGCAGGGGCGGGATCGCGGGCATCTCCCCCGCCAGCATCCGGCGCACGATGTCGGCCGAGCTGTCCCGCTTGACCTGCAGCGGCGGGCCGATGATGGCGCCGGGGTGGACCACCGCGAGCTCGAGGCCGAGGTCGCCCGCGAGCTCCCACGCCCGCCGTTCCGCCTGCAGCTTGCTGGCGGCGTAGGCGTTGCACTCGGCCGGGTCGGACCAGTCGGCCTCGGTCCGCGGCCGGCCGGCGGTCGCCCGGTTGCGGGTGATCACGTCGAGCGAGGAGGTGCAGACGACCCGCCGCGCCCCCGCCTTGGCCGCCGCCGTCAGCACCCGCACGGTGCCGTCGACGGCCGGCCGGATCAGCTCGTCGGGGTGCCTGGGCGCCTTGAACGGGATCGGCGAGGCGACGTGCAGCACGTAGTCGCAGCCCGCCGCTGCCTCGGCCCAGCCTTCGTCTTCATCGAGGGTCGCCGTCGTCAGCTCGAGGGTGCCGCGCGCGTCGTCGACGGCCGGCCGCAGGTGGGCTAGGTCCGCCGTCGCCTGGTTCCTGACCGTGCCGCGCACGTCGTACCCATGTGCGAGCAGGTCGACGATGCAGTGCCCGGCCACGAAGCCGGTGGCCCCGGTGACGAGCACCCGGCCCCGCTCAGCGCGATCCATGCTCCACAGATAAGGCGGCCCCGAGCCGATGTCAAGGGGGTGCTCGCTCATGTGCGACTAGATAGATACATCCGACCAATCAAACCCATAATTTACGGTCTAGTTGAAAGTTTTCTGGCTAGGTATGGACATCGTTTCGAGGCAGAGGTACAACACATCCGATGTATCACCTCGCCGGGGAGGATTCATGTCCGATCGATGTTCGCTTCCGCACCGACTTCTTGCCACCGCCGCCGCCTGCCTGCTCGCGGTCGCCGCCGTCCTCGTCGCCGCCGTCATCGGCGGCAGTCCGGCTGCGTCGGCCGCCACCGACACCACCGCCTGGCAAAACGGCGCCTTCTCGGAGAACACCGGGGGCGTGGTGTCGCGCTCGGACGTGTTCCTCGGCCAGCCGAACACCCTCGACTCGCAGTCGCTGCCGCTCGGCAACGGGTCGCTCGGCGTCGCCGCGTGGGCCGCGGGCGGCTTCACCGCCCAGCTCAACCGCAGCGACACGATGCCGAGCCGGCTCTCACCCGGCCAGCTGCAGATCCCGGGCCTGGCCGCGATGACCTCGGCCGCGAACTTCACCGGCACGCTCGACCTCTACAACGGCGTGCTCGACGAGTCCGGCGGCGGGATGACCATGCAGGCCTGGGTCCCGGCGGGCAAGGACGAGCTGATCGTGAACGTCACCGGCGCCAACCCGAGCACCCAGGAGACCGCCGACCTGCACCTGTGGAGCGGGCGGAGTCCGACCGCGGCCGCGTCGGGCGCGATCGGCAGCCTCGCCCAGACGTGGGTGGACAACTCCCAGACCGGCTCGTCCGGCCAGACGTTCGGCGCGATGAGCGCGATCACCGCGGGCGGGACCAACGTCACCGCGTCGGTCGTCAACTCGACCGAGGTGCAGGTGTCGTTCACCCCGAACTCGAACGGCTCGTTCCGGGTGGTGGTGGCGGCGCCGTCGTGGACCGGGGGCAACGCCACGTCCACCGCCTCGACGCTGATCGGCAGCGACACCACCACCGCGACGTCGACGCTGCTGGCCACCCAGTCCTCCTGGTGGAACGGCTACTGGGCGAACGCCGGGCTGATCGAGGCGAACTCCTCCGACGGCACCGCCCAGTACATGGAGAACCTGCGCACGCTCTACCTGTACGACGAGGCCGCCTCGATGCACAGCGGCGACTACCCGGGCAGCCAGGCCGGGGTCGCGGACATGTTCGCCTACGACCAGGACCAGCAGGACTGGTACCCGGCCGGGTACTGGCTGTGGAACCTGCGCGGCCAGATCGCCGCCAACCTGTCGTCCGGCGACTTCTCGCTCAACCTGCCGATCTTCAGCATGTACCTGAACGACCTGACCAACATCAAGGCGTGGACGAGCGCGCAGATGGGCGGGCTGACCGGGGCGTGCGTGCCGGAGACGATGCGGTTCAACGGCAACGGCTACTACAACGGCGGCTCGAACTCCTCCAACGCATCGTGCGCGATCGCGTCGAGCCCGAGCTACAACGCCGAGGACATCACCTCCGGGGCCGAGCTCGCGCTGTGGATCTGGCAGCAGTACGAGGACACCGGCAGCACCAGCTTCCTGCAGACCTACTATCCGCTGATGGAGCAGGCGGCTGAGTTCCTGCTCGCGTACCAGAAGGTCGGCTCGGACGGCTTCCTGCACGCGGTCGCGAACGCGCACGAGACCCAGTGGGCGGTGCAGGACCCGACCACCGACCTGGCCGCCGACCAGGCGCTGTTCCCGGCCGTGGTGAGCGCGGCGACGCTGCTCAACACCGACTCGTCGCTGGTCGCCTCGCTGAAGACGGCCGAGGGCGAGATCGAGCCGTACGCGCGGACCGACGCGTCGACCCACTCGCAGCTGCTGAACCCGCAGCCGACCTCGGCCTCCGCCGCCGCCTCGGCCGACGCGGGCGGGACCGACGTGATCGCCGACTCCTACCAGCCGTCGGCGACCCTGCACAACGGCGAGAACATCGGGCTCGAGCCGGTCTGGCCGTACGGGGTCATCGGCGACAGCACGACCGTCAACGGCGACAACCTGACCGCGCTGGCGGACCGCACGTACAACTCGCGGCCCAACGTCGGCAACCCGGACTGGAGCTTCGAC
>Ga0335075_10009011_pt1 | contig 15264 bp, 14 predicted proteins | sample Lox_Sample_24_FD_206723 | JGI IMG/M metagenome (GOLD analysis project Ga0335075, IMG submission 206723) | Soil microbial communities from Loxahatchee National Wildlife Refuge, Florida, United States - Lox_Sample_2.4 | ecosystem: Environmental > Terrestrial > Soil > Wetlands | place: USA... | reverse complement strand
ACCAGACGGTCGATCTCTCCGAGCCGCCCAACGGGACAGGCGAGATGCGGACCCTGGGAACGCCCGAGCTGATGATTCCGGTGCGGTGCAATAACCACCCCTGGATGCAGGCGTTCATCAATGTTGCGGCGAATCCGTTTTACGCGGTTTCAGACGAGAACGGCCACTTCACTATCAAGGGCCTGCCGCCCGGCACTTATACGTTGGTAGCCGACCATGAGGTGCTGGGAACCAAGTCGGCGACCGTGACCGTCGGATCGAGGCAGACCGCCACGCAGGACTTTACCTTCAGCAAAAGCGGCGACACGGGGAAGTGATCACGCCTGAATCGGGCGGCTGGTCACCGAAAATGACGAGCCGCCTCCCTCGAAGGCCGTACTATAGTGCTCAAAGATGCCTAAATCAAAGGTAGATACCACTGCCCGCAGCCTTATCTCCACGGCGCGCGATCTATACGCCTCCCTGTCCTTCAAGCGGCATGGGGCGAACCACAGGTTTAAAGGCGTCTATCGTTCCTACAGCGAAGCTCTGGCGGCTGTTCCTGCGCAGGCCTTTCAGGGTTTTGATCACAAGAGTGTGGCGGAGTTTTTCATCGACACTCACTTTGTCTTCCAGCCGGCTGACTACCCGGTTCTGTTCTGGCTGTCGCAGATATTGGAACCGCGACAGTTGCTCTTCGACTACGGGGGAGGCGTCGGCCAGAGCTTTTATCTGTATCAGAATTATCTGCGCTTTCCTGAAGGCATGCGCTGGATGGTGTTCGATTTGGAGGCCCTGGTCGAGGCCGGAAGACGTCTGGGAGAAGAAAAGAAGGCGCAGGGACTGGGGTTTACCACTAATTTCCACGATGCTCAGGATGCAACGATTCTGCTCACCACGGGAGCGCTGCATTACATTGAGCCTGACTTATCGGCATCGCTCGCCGAGTTGCCTAAGGCGCCCAAGCACGTCCTGGTCAATCGCGTGCCGATGTACGAGGGCGAGCCTTACTATACGGTGCAGCATAGCGAGCATTCCTTTGTGCCCAACAAGATCATGAACCTGGATGCTTTTGTGCTCAGCATGCAGAAGCTGAACTATGAAAAGGTCGACCAATGGTATCTACCGCGATCGGTAAGAATTCCATTCCATCCTGAATGCTTTGTCTCGTCTTACCGCGGCTTCTACTTCCGGTTGAAGGACGATCCTTCGGCTCGATCCAGGTAGCCTGATCCAGGTGAAGAGGGCCCTCAGCGATCACCCAACCTAGGCCGAGCTATCGCCAAGGACTCCGCTTCGATGACACCGCTTCTAGCGCGAAGGCATCACCAACACCGGGCATGTCGCCCCGGTCACCACGCAGGCAACCATGTCACGATGCAGGCGCGAGAGGTTCAAAAGATGGCTCTCGGCTTCGAGTACGATCAGGTCCGTCCTGGACTTGGCGGCCAGTTTCACGAGTTCCTCGGCGGGATGATCATGCAGATAGGCGAAGTCATGAAAGAGCCCGGTCCTGCCATTCTCTTCGAGGTAACGGCGCACTTCGACGGTGACGGCCCGGCGTTCGTCCGACCGCGCGGGAGCACGGGCGTCATCGAGGTAGTAGACGAAAAGTGAAGCGCCGGCAGTAGCGGCGAAGCGATAGGCATAGGCGGCGACGGGCGCCGCTTCGCGGCGAATCGATATTCCGCAAACCACGTGCTTGATCGTCCAGGCTTCTTTTCCAAGTTCAGAAACGCAGGGCCCGACGAAGAGCATGGGAGTCTCGACTTGCCTGGCGATGCTTTCGGCACGCGAGCCATAGACAAACCTGCTGAAGCCGACGCGGCCGTGGGTCCCGGCGACGAGGAGGTCGGCATGGCGTGACTCGGCGAGCGAGGCAACCGTATTCTCGACCGAACCAACCGCACACACGCCTTCGGCCTTGAAGCCCTCGGCCCGCAGCTCCCCGGCGAGTGCCTCCGTCATTTCTTCAGCGCGGCGCCTTTCCCGCGGATCTTCGAACCATCCTCCCTCAGGAATCGCAACGCGCTCCGGGGGTTTGCAGACATGAGCCACCGTCAAGTGCGCGCTGAATTGCTTGGCCAGGCTCTTCGCGTATTTCAGCGCGCGATCGGAGCTGGGGGTGAAATCTGTAGGGAGAATGATCTTTTCCAGGGAGATAAGACTGGTAGTCGTTGTCGACATGGCGCCCTCCATCCAGCAACGAGTCTAGGAGGAGGCGCGGCGTTCGGGCTGTGATTTGCGCGACACCTGCATGTGATCCCGGTCACATTTCACGGCATGCAAGCGCGGCGGAGCCGGGGAAAGGGTTTTCGCGAGGTGACGATCACCCCGGCACAAATTGAAACCTAATTCATCGGAGTGAAAGAAAACGATACACTGTACTGACATAGGAAAAACTCCCGTCTTTTTTCTCGCAGGGCCGGGAGGTCGTGCAATCTGGACCAGTAAGGCAGGCGTATACAAAGACATGCGGCAGAAGATTGGTATTCTCGGCGCGACCGGGATGGTCGGCCAGCGGTTCATTCAATTACTCGAGAATCATCCGTGGTTTGAAGTCGCGTGGCTGGCAGCCAGCGACCGGTCAAGCGGCAAGAAGTACGGCGAAGCGGTGAAATGGAAGCTGGACACGGCGCTTCCCGAGCGAATTGCCAGCATGACGGTATCGCCGGCGATCCCGGACGGCGCACCCAAGGTGATCTTCGCCGCTCTCGACGCGGATATTGCGCGCGAGATGGAGCCGGCCTTCGCAGCCGCGGGCTGTGCGGTGATCTCGAACTCCAGCGCCTTCCGCATGCATGAAGACGTGCCGCTGGTAATCCCGGAGGTGAATGCCGATCATCTTCCCATCCTCGAGAACCAGACGTGGCGAAAGGAGTCGGGCGGCTACATCGTGACCAATCCCAACTGCTCGGCCATTGGGCTGGTGCTGGTGCTGAAGCCGCTGGTGGAGCGCTTCGGCGTGGAGTCCATTTTCGTAAGTACCATGCAGGCGGTCAGCGGCGCCGGCTATCCGGGCGTGGCCTCGATGGACATCCTCGGTAACGTGGTTCCCTACATCAAGAACGAAGAAGAGAAGATGCAGGCCGAGACGCTGAGGCTGCTGGGCTCGCGCGACGGCAAGATCGTGCGTCCGTTGAATGCCCGGATGACCGCGCACTGCAACCGCGTGGCGGTAGAAGACGGGCACACGGAGAGCGTGAGCGTGAAGTTTTCGCGGCAGGCGACCCGCGAAGAGATCCTGGAGACGTGGCGTGAGTTCACGCCCCTGGCTGGGCGCGATCTGCCGACAGCGCCGGCGCAGCCCATCGAATTCATGAGCATGGAGGATCGCCCGCAGCCCCGGTTGGACAAGATGCGCGGCGGCGGTATGGCTTCGACGGTGGGCCGCCTGCGGCCCTGCGGGCTGCTGGACTGGAAGTTCACGGTGCTCTCGCACAACACGATCCGCGGCGCGGCGGGCGCGGCGTTGCTGAATGCAGAACTGCTGGTGTCGCTCGGGAAACTGGAACCGGTCAGGCTCGACGCTGTGGCTGTGCCGGTATGAAGAATCTGGTCGTGATGAAGTTCGGCGGGACCTCCGTCGAAGATGCGAAAGCCATTGACCGGACTGCGGGGATTGTCCGCGGACGGCGCGACAAGGGACTGACACCCATCGTCGTGGTAAGCGCGATGGCCAAGGTCACCGACCAGTTGCTGGCTGCGGCCGGCGCCGCCGGACGCGGCGACCGCACCGGGCCGCTGGCGATCATCGCGCGGCTGCGCAACCGGCACCTTGAAACAGCATGTGCGCTTCTCGACCAAACTACGGTCGGCGACCTGAGCAAGTGGATCGAGGCGGAGTTCTGTTCGCTCGATGAGATTTTGCGTGGGCTGGCCGCGGTCGGAGAGCTAACGCCGCGCATCAGCGACATGATCGTGTCGATGGGCGAGAGGCTGTCGAGCCGCATGATCGCCGCCGCCTTCGCGCAGCGCGAGCTGGACGCGGTTCACATCGATGCCCGGCAGTGCATCGTCACCGACAACCAGCACGGCAAAGCCATCCCGCAGGATGCGCTGATCGAGGCGCGGTTAAAAGAACATGTCCTTCCCCATGCGCTGGCGGGGCGGGTTTGTGTGATGGGCGGATTTATCGGCTCAACGGAAAAGGGCGTGACAACAACGCTGGGCCGGGGCGGTTCCGACTTCACAGCGGCGCTGGTGGGCGGCGGCATCGATGCCGGCGCCATCGAAATCTGGACCGACGTGAATGGCATCATGACCACCGATCCGCGGATTGTTCCCAGTGCGCTGCGGGTGAAGACCATCAGCTTTGAAGAGGCCGCGGAATTGGCGTACTTCGGAGCCAAGGTGCTGCATCCGGCAACCATCCTTCCGGCGGTGAAGAAGAACATTCCCGTGCTGGTGCTGAATTCGCGCAACCCGGAGAACGAAGGCACGCGGATCATCTCCATGGCTCCGCATTGCAACAGCCCATTCAAGTCGATTGCGGCGAAGCGGCGGCTGACGATCATCGATATCGTCGCCAGCCGCATGCTGATGTCGCACGGCTACCTGAAAGCGATCTTCGATGTCTTCGACAAGCACAAGTGCCCGGTAGACATGGTTTCGACTTCAGAGGTTTCGGTTTCTCTCACCGTCGATTCGAACGAGAAGCTGCCGGAGATTGCAGCCGATTTGAGCCAGCTTGCGGATGTGAAGTACGAAGGCCGCAAGGCGCTGATCTGCATGGTGGGCGAGAATATCCGCGGCCAGAACGGAATTGCGGCGCGGGTATTTCAGACCATCCGGCATGTGAATGTGCGCATGATTTCGCAAGGCGCATCGGAAATCAACATGAGCTTCATGATTGAAGAAGATGATGCAGATGAGGCGATCCGTTCGCTGCACGCGGAGTTCTTCAGCGATCCCGATCCCGAGATATTCGACGTAGACGCGGTAAAGGCCGTCGCGGCCGGAGAGGCCGTGAAAACGGTGGCGAGGTAAGAGCGAATGCTGTTTCTGGTGCTGGGACGAGGGAAGACCGGCAGTCTGGTGGCCAAGGTCGCGCATGAGCGGGGGCACGGGGTGCGCGTCGTCGGTGAGGAAGAGAACCGCAACGCGACGGCATTGACGGCGCCGTTTCTGGCCGGCTTCGACGCCGTGATCGATTTCACCACGCCCGAAGCGGTGATCCCCAACATGCGCGCATGCCTGGCGAATGGCGCACACATGGTGGTGGGCACAACTGGCTGGTATGCGAGTCTCGACGACATGCGGCAGCTGGCGGCGCGGCGCGGCGCGGGCTTTCTCTACGGGACCAACTTCTCGATCGGCGTGCAGGCCATGCTGCGGGTAGCGAAAGAACTGGTGAAGGCGGCTCCGCACTATCACTTCAGCATCACCGAGACACATCACGCCGACAAGAAGGATGCACCTTCAGGCACCGCGCTGTCGATTCAACAGGCACTGCGATCGGCGCATCCGGAGCTGAAGGTCGAGATTAAGTCGACGCGCGAGGGCGACGCGGCGGGAATTCATGTCATCGAAGCACGTTCGCAGAATGACCTGCTCGAGCTCAAGCATGAGGCCTTTTCGCGGCGCGGCTTTGCTGAAGGTGCGGTCCGCGCGGCCGAGTGGATCGCGGGCAAGACCGGAGTCTGGGAGTTCAGCTCGGTTGCCGCAGAGTTACCCTAGCGCACATCGCCCGCTCATCCTTCACCAGCTCACCATTCAATAGCTTTTGCCTGCTCACGATTCAATCGCCCGGGGGCGGGGTTTTCGCGCTTCCCTTTCCCGGGGCGGGAGCCGCAGGCAATGCGGCGCCGGACTGTGCGTTGTACGCACGAGCCACTTCATTCGTGATGTCTACCGCTCCATCCGCATACCAGACGATGGGGCTCTCCGCGGAGCCTCGTTCGATCACAACCGTGTAGTGCTTCTGGTGAGCGTAGGTCTGCAGAAAGGTATAGAGTTTCTGCGCGACGGTCTGAAAGGCCTCCTGAGAGTCGGCTTGAGAGTCGCTCTTGTAGTCCTCCAGTCCGCGTTGCAGCTGCTTGTCCTTTGTATCGATGACCTGTGCGCGCTGCTCACGCTCGGTCTCGCTTAGCTTGTCGCCGACGGCATCGAGTTGCTTCTTCAGCGTGTCCACCTCGGTGCTGAGCGACTTCAGCTGCGCCTCCCGGGGAGCATATTTCTGTTTGAGCGCGTTGAAGGCGTTCTGCGCTTCATTCGTCTGCATGACGGCAGCAGAAAAAGTGATGGTGACAATTGCCGAAGCGGGAGCTGCGGCGGCCTGCGAGGATTGCGCCGCCGAGGATTGCACCGCCAATAACAGCGGACTGGCGATGAAGCCGATCACAACAGAGGACAGTGCGCGTTGCATTTCGATGAGTCTCCTGAATTGAATGAACCAGGTGCAGCTTCGCGATGAGGGAGCAGTCCGAGAAACTCCAGCCCGACGCGAGCGGGTGATCCCCCGCTATGTTCGTGCTCCGGCAGCCTTTCTCTGGTCAGACGGTTGCGCTGCGACTTGGTATGCAGCGAAGAGGCAATTTCCCGTTGGTTCTTGAGAATTACCAGACAGAAAGCCCGGGATTCGGCACGGGGCGGATCGCTCATCCCGCCGCTCCACGCGCTCCGTAAGGTAACTCGACGACAATTTTCTGAACCCGAAGGGCATCGCGGGTTGTCTTAAAGTGCAAAGCTCGTTCCGTGAAGTGCGTATGCGTTCCTTGTTCTGCAGGTTTGTGATCTTCGTCGCGGTTGCCGTTCCGGCGTTCGGGCAAAGTGTCTCGGCGCCAACACCGCAGACGGGAACCGTCATCGGAACCGTGACCGCGATCGATGACAGCGTGATTCCGGGCGCCACCGTGATCCTTGACGGCCCTTCAGCAAGCGACCGGCAGACGACGCAGGCGAACGAGAACGGCCTTTTTGAATTTGATCGTCTACGGCCTGCGACGCCGTATCACATCACTGTGAGCGCAAAGGCGTTTGCGAATTGGACGTCGCCGACCATCAACCTCAGGCCGGGCGAATTCCTGAACCTTGCCGATATCAAGCTGCAAATTGCCGCCGTGGTAACTACGGTCGCTGCCGTGTCCCAGGAGCAACTGGCCACCGAACAGGTCGAGGCCGAGGAGAAGCAGCGCGTGCTCGGCTTCATCCCCAACTTCTACGTGGTCTACGATCGCAATGCCGTCCCGCTGACCGCCAAGCTGAAGTTCCGGCTGGCGCTCAAGACGTCGATCGATCCAATCACCTTCCTGGGCTCGGCGTTCATTGCCGGAGTGGACCAGGCGGCCGATACACCTGACTACGTTCAAGGCGCGCAGGGATACGGGCAGCGCCTGGGAGCAAACTATGCGAATGGTTTCACCGACATCATGATCGCCGGGGCGATCCTGCCGTCGCTCCTGCACCAGGACCCGCGCTACTTCTACCAGGGAACGGGTACCACGAAATCACGCCTGCGCCACGCGCTTTCCAGCCCATTCATCTGCCGGGGAGATAACGGGCACTGGCAGCCAAACTATTCGAGCATGGGCGGTTATCTGGCCTCCGGCGCAATCGCAAATCTTTATTATCCGGAATCGAACCGAGGAGCCGGTTTAGTGTTCGGAACCTTTTCCGTGAACGTTGCGGCTGACATGGCGAATGGCCTGCTTCAGGAGTTCGTCCTGCGCCGGGTTACACCCAGTGCGAAAAAGTGAGCTTAACCGGCAACGAGGTCGGGGGCTTTGGCTGCACCACCGATCTTCGCCTGCAAGATCTCCTTCGTCTTGAGCACAATCATGTATTCGTAGATCGCCTGCAGGTTGGAATAGGCGATACCCGCGGCTCCATCAAGGATGGCGCGCCGCACGAACATCATGTAGCACCACTTGATGAGCGGGCGTGCGGGCATCTTGTAGAAGATTGCCTTCTGTGCGATGCGGCGCTCGTGAAAGTCCTTGCCGAAGAGCGCGATTTTCCATGAAGCGTGGGAGTGCGAGAGACCCTCGGCAACCACCTGCGCTTCCATCGTGGAATAAACGTTGTGCTTGCTGACCCAGTGCGCAATTCCCTTGGAAAACGGGTAGTGGTCAAGCGGAGACTGGAGATCGGCGATGCCTCCTTCCACCTCCAGCACCTCGTTGATCTCGCGCGTGTAGCGAGCCTTTCCGCGGCGAACCAGGCGGATGTAGAAGGGCGAAATCTGGGCGTGCTTGAGCCAGGTTCCCTGGAAGAAATCGCGGCGGCGCAAGCGGTATCCGCTGACGCCGGCAGGTGCGGATGCGACGATCCTCTGCATGTCGGCGCTCAGCTCGGGCGTTGGGCGCTCATCGGCATCGAGAATGAAGATCCAATCGTGGCGGAAGGGCAGGCCGTCGAGCGCGGCATTGCGCTGCTTCGAATAGCCATCGAACTTGCGCTGCACGAAGTGCACGCCGCGGCGCTTTGCCGCTTCGCTGCTGGCGATTTCGGGCGTTCGGTCAGTGCTCATGGAATCGAAGACGAAGACGTCGTCGCACCAGGAAACGGAGTCGAGACAGGCGGGCAGGTCCAGCTCTTCGTTCTTGGTGAGGATCAGGACCGAGATCATGAGTTGTGTGCTTTCTCCATGGGTGATCTGTCGCCATTCTATCGTTGCCCCGGTCCACGGGCGGCCGGGGCAAAGGATTGGAACGCACAGGCTTGCAGCCTGTAGACTCGACTCGTGATGGACGTACTCACGGGTTGTGGCACGGCACTGGTGACTCCATTCCGGCAGGATGGAAGTCTGGACGAGCATGCGCTTTATTCGCTTGCGCAGTGGCAGGTAGAGAGCGGGATCGACTGGCTGGTGGCGTGCGGTACAACAGCCGAGACGCCGGCGCTCGATGACGAGGAATGCCTGCAGGTACTGCGCATCGTGACCGAAGCCGTTGCGGGGCGTGTGCCGGTGTGGGCGGGATGCACGCACAATGCCACCAGGCAGGCTGTGGAGCGTGCCCGGGTAGCGGCACGGGTGCCGGGCGTGACCGCGATCCTGACCGCGAACCCCTACTACAACAAGCCGACGCAGGAAGGCCAGTTCGAGCATTTCAAAGCCGTGGCGCAGGCGGTGGATCTGCCCGTGGTGCTCTACAACATTCCGTCTCGCACCGGCGTGAATCTGGAGCCAGCAACGGTGATGAGGCTGATCGAGGCGGCGGAAAACATCGCCGGCGTAAAAGAGTCGAGCGGCAACCTGGCCCAGATTACCGAGCTGATCACGCTGGCTCCCAGCAGCTTCCGTGTCTATGCCGGCGACGACAACATGGCGCTCGGCGTGATCGGAGCGGGGGGAGCAGGGCTGGTGTCGGTGGCGTCAAACGAGATTCCCGGCGACATGGCGGAGATGGTGCGCGCGGCCCTCCAGAACGAATGGACGGCGGCGCGGCGCCTCAATCGCAAAAACTACCGCCTGATGCTGGCGAATTTCTGGGAGACGAGCCCCGGGCCAGTCAAAGCCGTGCTGGCGATGATGGGCAAGCTTGGCGAGAACTATCGGCTGCCGATGGTGCCGGTTTCGCCGGCAACGCGGTCACGGCTGGAGAAGCTGGCTGGCGAGCTTGGCCTGCTGGTGCATGGTCCACAGCCGGACGGCGATCTGAGAATGTTCTAGGAGCCCGGCATCCAGCCAAACGTGCGGCTTGGATGCATCCTTATCATTTTTCCTGGCTTAGCCTTGCGAAGCGATCTTGGTGCGATCGGGCCCACTCCGGTTGCCTTCGCTCCAGAGCACTTCGATGCCAGCGCAGAAGTCGCGGAATTTCAGCCTGTTGAGAGCTCCTCGCCTGAGTCCTGGCCCCGGGACCGGAGGATATCCCGGCCGGATGGCCGGCAATATACTCAAAGAGACGTATGACCGATCTGAAAAATCGAATTGAACGCTACTTTGCTGTGGCCGCGACAGACGAGGCTGCTCTGTCGGCCTTTTTCGAACTGAGAAATGCATTGGAATCGGGTACGGTCCGGGCGGCCGAGCCCGACGTCAGCTCGCCGCTGGGCTGGCGGGTAAACGCATGGGTGAAGCAGGGGATCCTTCTGGGTTTCCGGCTGGGTCAACTGGAGGCCTTCGGGGATGGATCTTCGGGTGGGCTGACTTTTGTCGACAAACACACGTTTCCGGCGCGCCATTTTGCCCCCGGCGACGGCGTGCGGGTGGTCATTGGCGGTTCGGCGGTCCGGGCGGGCGCGTATGTGGGCCGCGGCGTGGTCTGCGCGCCCCCCATGTACATCAACACCGGGTCGTATGTAGATGAAGGCACAATGGTTGATTCCCATGCCCTGGTGGGCAGCTGCGCCCAGATCGGCAAGCGCGTGCACCTCAGCGCGGCGGCCCAGGTGGGTGGCGTCCTGGAGCCGGTCAATGCCAGCCCCGTGATCCTCGAGGACGACATCCTGGTGGGGGGAAATTGCGGTGTCTACGAGGGGACGATCGTCCGCAAACGAGCGGTGCTGGCGGCAGGAACCGTGCTGACGCGGGGCACCCCGGTGTACGACGTCGTCCACGATAGGGTGCTCCGGGCGGAGGGCGATATGCCCCTGGTGATCCCGGAGGGAGCGGTCGTTGTTCCGGGCGCCCGCGCCGTGAATAAGGGCAAAGGCCAGGAGTGGGGACTGAGTGTCTATACACCGGTTATTGTGAAGTATCGCGATGAAAAAACGGAACTTAGCCTCGCCCTGGAGGATGTGCTGCGGTAGCTCGACGGCCGCCGGCCGCCGATAGAACTCCCCGGTTTTGCGTTTGCCGGCAGATTTCGTTGCGATTTACGACAACAGGTTCCGCTTTCAGGAATTCGCCGATAGAGAATCCGGGATGCTGCTGCCCTCGTTAATCTCTTGATGCTGGTTCGCGTGCGACTATGCAAGCGTAAGTACGTCGGTATATGGTAGGTGGTCGTCCTGCGTCCGAGGGGGTACCCGGCGCAAGGATGGTCAGCATCAAACGTATTGGAGTATTCGAACTATGTCCACCTTGCTTCACCCGGAAGTTGCTGTCCGGAAAGATTTTCTTCCTCTCAACGGCACCGATTACGTTGAATTCTATGTAGGCAATGCCCGCCAGGCGGCATATTTCTATCGGCTGGCCTTCGGCATGAGCCTGGTAGCCTACGCGGGCCCGGAAACCGGTGTTCGCGATCGCGCCTCCTATGTCCTGCAGCAGGGCAAGATTCGCTTTGTCCTGACCACGGCCTTGCGCCCTGACGGCGAAATTGCCCACCACGTCCATGTACACGGCGATGGCGTGCGCGACGTGGCCCTCTGGGTGGACAACGCGAAGCAGGCCTGGAAGGAAACCACCAAGCGCGGCGCGCGCAGCATTCAGGAGCCCTGCGAGCTCAGGGACGAGTATGGGACGGTGAAAGTGGCGTCGATTGCCGCCTACGGCGACACTATCCACACCTTCGTCGAGCGCGACAACTACTACGGGGCCTTTCTGCCCGGCTATCGAGCGGAAGGGGCGGACCCGCTGGCCCGACCGACCGGCCTGCTCTATGTCGATCACATGGTCGGCAACGTGGGTTGGAACGAGATGAACCGTTGGGTGGATTTCTATTCCGATGTGATGGGCTTTTCGCTCTACCAGCATTTCGATGACAAGGACATATCGACGGAATACTCGGCGCTGATGTCGAAGGTGATGGCCAACGGCAACGGGCGGGTCAAATTCCCCATCAACGAGCCGGCAGAGGGCCGCAGAAAGTCGCAAATCGAGGAATATCTCGAGTTTTATCATGGCCCCGGCGTGCAGCACATCGCGTTAGCTACGGATGACATTCTGTCGACGGTGGCGAAGCTGCAGCGGCAGGGAGTGGGTTTCCTGAAGGTGCCCCACTCTTATTACACCGAGCTCGAGCGCCGTGTCGGCCGCATCGATGAGCCCGTTCAGGAGCTGGAGGAGCTGGGCATCCTGGTAGATCGCGACGACGAAGGCTATATGCTGCAGATTTTCACGCGTCCTGTCGAAGACCGGCCTACGCTTTTCTACGAGATCATCCAGCGCAAAGGCAGCCGCAGCTTCGGCAAGGGCAACTTCAAGGCGCTGTTCGAGGCCATCGAACGCGAGCAGGCAGAACGCGGAAATCTCTAGGGATCGGCCAGCCGAGGCCGGCTATCGGGCTGATCCTGACCGCCGGCCTCGGCTGGAGACAATCCTGCGCCGTATCCGCTCCACGGATTCTTCTTCCGTTTTGCGCTTCCTGCCTTCCCGGGTCAACTGCAGAAACACCCAACAGAGAAACACGACACCCAAGGCTGCCGCGAAGAGAACAATATCTACGACGAGTTGACTGGCCGACACCTGTGCCTCCACTTTTCAGTACAACGGCACCGGCGGAAGAAAGGCACAAACGAATCGTAAGGGGAAGATAAGCGAGCGGCCGGGGCTGACCTGCGAAAGGAAGTGACGCGAGCATGAAAGTGCTGGTTACGGGAAGCGCCGGCCACCTTGGCGAGGCATTAGTTCGGACCTTGCTCGATCTGCAGCACGAACCGGTTGGACTCGACATCCTCGAATCGCCGTTTACCACCCATGTCGGCTCCATCACCGACCGCTCCCTGGTGAGGCGCTGCATGCGTGGCGTGCAGGCGGTCCTTCATCCGGCCACTCTCCACAAGCCGCATGTCGCCACTCACAGCCGGCAGGATTTTATCGACACCAACATCAGCGGCACGCTCAATCTTCTGGAAGAGGCAGTTGCGGCCGGGGTTGAATCCTTCGTCTATACCAGCACAACGAGCGTTTTCGGCGATGCGCTGGTGCCACCGGCGGGCGCTCCGGCGGCGTGGATTACGGAGGAGGTCCCGCCGGTTCCCAAGAACATTTACGGTGCGACCAAGGCGGCAGCCGAGGATCTTTGCCAGTTATTCCATCGCAACCAGCGGCTTGCGTGCGTCGTACTTCGCACCTCCCGGTTCTTCCCCGAGGAAGATGACAACCGGGATGTAAGGGAAACCTACACCGACGTCAATATAAAGGCGAACGAATATCTCTACCGGCGCGTCGATGTCGAAGATGTTGTCAGTGCGCATCTTCTGGCGCTGGAGCATGCGGCGTCGATCGGCTTCGGGAAGTACATCATCAGCGCCACCAGTCCGTTCCGCCCGGAGGATTTAGCCGAACTGCGAGTTGCAGCTCCCCAGGTGGTGAGAAAGTACAGCCCGGATTATGAATCCGAATATCAGCGCCGGCACTGGAGAATGTTTCAGGACATTGGACGGGTCTACGTCAACGAACGGGCGCGGCGGGAACTTGGCTGGCAGCCGCGTTATGACTTCAGCTCCATTCTCGACCGCCTGAAAGCGGGCGACGATCCGAGGAGTCCTCTGGCGCAGGCCGTTGGATCAAAGGGCTACCACGACGAGATCTTCTCCGACGGACCTTATCCCGTGAAGTAGACTGCGGCAGGTTCGGTCAGTCGGCCACCATCAGTTCGCCGGGCAGGATGGGACGGGTGCGGGGAAGATATCCGAACGCGGCGGCTACTCCCATGCCGGCCAGCGTGGCGGAATAGACGACGAGTTTCAGGATGTCTGTGGTGTGGGTGCGGGGCAGCGTCTTCCACAGCAGAAGGAGCACTACCTGTGCGGCGGTGACGGCCCAGACTGTCCCGTAGAAATAACGGCGCTCGATCCCCTCACGCTTTGTGGATCTCCCCACCCGCGGAAGCACGCCAAAGGCCCCCAGGGCGAGGATGAGCACGCATACGGGAGTGTATCCCTGGGCATAAATCTGTTTGAGATACCACTTCCCTGAAGCCACGGCGACGGCGAGCCCGGCGAGGTTCAGCAGGGCGAAGTTGAGCAGAGCATTCCAGGCGAAGCTGTAGCAGACCTTGCGATAGAGGGGGTTGGGGCGATCTTCGTTGAAGCGCAGGATGTAGGGGGCGGGCTCGGCCCCGGGAAGCTGACCGCAGATGGCCGCGATGCCTGTGCCCAGAAGGACCACGCCCAGCCAGATGAGGTTGCCGACGCTGCCGCCTTTGGCGAAAAGGTCAAAGGTGAGCGGCCCGGGAGCGAGGAAGAAGACCCATATCCAGATAGGCCAGTGAGCGACGCGATACCAGGGCTTGTTCCGCGTGCGCATCTTGCGTTCATCGAAGATCTCAACTTTGACGGTATAAGCCATGCGTATTGCTGGATGATGCGGCGCCTGCTCCTCTACGTCCCGGTGAAACCTAGCTCTTCAGCGCGGCCTCGATGGCCGCGATGACCTGGGGTGAATCTGGCGTGACCGCGGGCTCGAAGCGGGCCACCGGCTTGCCGTTGCGGTCGAAGAGGAATTTGGTGAAGTTCCACTGGATATCCCCGCCGATCTGCGGGTTGATCGACTTGTCGGTGAGGAAGTGGTAGAGCGGCGCCTGGTCGTCACCTTTGACCGAGACCTTGGCCATCATTGGAAAGGTGACGTTGTACTTCCGGGTGCAAAAGCTCTTGATTTCAGCATTCGTACCGGGCTCCTGGCTGGCGAAGTTGTTCGCCGGAATACCGACGATAACCAGGCCCTGGTCCTTGTATTTTTCATAGAGGGATTCGAGGGCGGCGTACTGCGGAGTGTAGCCGCACTTGCTGGCCACATTGACCAGCAGCATGACCTTGCCGTGATACTCGTGCAGGCTGGTGGGCTTGCCATCAATGGATTTCAGCGTGAAATTATAAACGCTATGAGCCACAGCCATGGCAGAACTCACTCCCAGGCACAACATCAGAATGCAGGCAAATTTGCGCACAATTCCCTCCCGGCACTGAGGCGATGATAACCGATTCTCGCCACCCGAAGACCGCGCCTACGGCTTGGCGTGCTCTGCAAGCTCGTCCGCCACTGCCTCGCGCGGAAGCGGCTCAAACTCCAGCTCGATCGAGTCATTTACCAGGCCGAGGCGGACGTCCTCAAGGGAACGGACAATCCAGTCAGCGGCAATGAGGCTTTCGAGCGAGTGAGAAAAGAGCGTAGCGAGCACCTTGCAGCCGGCGGCGCGACCGGCCCTGGCTCCAGAAGCCGAATCTTCGATGACCAGGCAGTCTTCCGTCTTGAAGTTGAGCAGCTCGGCACCGCGAAGGTACGGCTCAGGGTCGGGCTTGCCCTTCGTGACCATGTCGGCGGTGATCATGCGCGAAGGAACGGGAATACCACCGGCTTTCATGCGGCTGCGGGCGAGGCGGTCGGTCGCGGAAGTAACCACAGTCCAGTATTTTTCGGGCAGGGCTTCGAGGATGGATTTAACGCCGCCGAGAATCTCCAGACCTTCGTTGTCGGCAACTTCCAGGTCCTCGATGAACTTTGTCTCGGCC
>Ga0335075_10009010_pt1 | contig 15266 bp, 18 predicted proteins | sample Lox_Sample_24_FD_206723 | JGI IMG/M metagenome (GOLD analysis project Ga0335075, IMG submission 206723) | Soil microbial communities from Loxahatchee National Wildlife Refuge, Florida, United States - Lox_Sample_2.4 | ecosystem: Environmental > Terrestrial > Soil > Wetlands | place: USA... | reverse complement strand
CATCAGCAGGTTGCCGCGGATGCGCGCCTGCAGGTTCTCCTCGGTGATGTCGGGCTCGCAGCCGGCGAACTCACCGGCGAGGATCTGCTGATAGGCGCTCATGGCATGATCGATGGGGAGCTCGTGCGTGCGCACGCGGAGGGCGGCGGCGAGAGCGCGCGCGTCTGCCTGAGTGGCGCTGGAGGAGTAGGGGGATGGCAGCACGGCAACGCCGACGCGCTCGGGGCCGAGCGCGTCGGCGGCGATGCAGGCGACGAGCGCGGAGTCGATGCCGCCGGAGAGCCCGAGCACGACGTGCTGGAAGCGGTTCTTGCGCACGTAGTCGCGCAGCCCGAGCGCGAGCGCGGCGTAGACCTCGGACTCGACGGGCGTGAGCGGCTCGGCCAGCTCGGGAGGGCTCGGCGGAGGGCGGCCCGGGCCGGCGGCGGAGGGGACGGGGGCGGGGAGCGGCGGGAGCTCGGCGGCGCGGCTGGTGGAGCGCCGCGCGGCGGGGCGGGAGCTGGGGTCGCGCAGGCGCGCGGCGGCGGCGGCCTCGAGGTCGACGTGGCAGACGAGCAGCTGCTCGCGGAACTGGGCGGCGCGGGCGAGCGTGCGCCCGGTGTGGTCGAGCACGCAGGAGTGCCCGTCGAAGACGAGCTCGTCCTGGCCGCCGACGAGCGCGCAGAAGGCGACGCAGGCGACGTTCTCGCGGGCGCGCTGGGCGAACATGCGCTCGCGCTCGGCGCCCTTGCCGGCGTGGTAGGGGGAGGCGGAGATGTTGAGGATGAGGGTGGCGCCGGCGATGGCCTCTTCGCTGGCGGGCGGCCCGGGCTCCCACATGTCCTCGCAGACGGTGAGGCCGACGCGCTGCCCTTCGCCCCTGCCGCCTGGGCGCTGCCGGCGCGGGGACGCTGCGGGCACGATCTCGAGCACGGCGCCGCCGGGCCCGGCCTGGAAGTAGCGCTGCTCGTCGAAGACGCCGTAGTTGGGCAGGTAGACCTTGCGGTAGACGGCGTGCACGGCGCCGTCGTGGAGGAGCGCGGCGGCGTTGTAGACGTCGGCGGCGCGCTCGGGGTAGCCGACGACGGCGATGACGTCGTGCGTTTCGCGGGCGAGCTGGCGCAGCGCGGCGGCGGCGTCGGCGAGGAAGTGCTCCTTGAGCAGCAGGTCCTCGGGCGGGTAGCCGGTGAGCGCGAGCTCGGGGAACAGCACGAGCTCGGCACCGCGGCGCTTGGCGGCGGCGATGCCGTGGCTGATGCGCTGGGCGTTGCCCTCGATGTCGCCGACGGTGGCGTTGATCTGGCAGAGGGCGATGAGCATGGCGCGGATCGTATCTGCGCGGCCAGCACGGCCAGCGCCGGCTCTCAAGCGCTGCGGGCGCGCGTGCCGATGCTTTAGGCGTGCTGCGTCCACGCTCCCTGCTGCGTCACCCGATGGCCCACCCGGCGGCGCTGGTGGTGCTGAGCACGCTGGCGGCGAGCGATCTCGCGTACCGCCTGCTGCTGCGCTCCTCGGTGCGCAGGGCGCTGGGCGTGGGCCGCTAGGAGCGGCCGTCTTTGCGAGCGCGGGCGGCGGACGCCGCGGCGGCGCGCGCGGAGCGCTGCGCGGCGGGCGGGCGCGCGGCGGCGCGCGCGCCGGAGCGCGCCTTGCCGGCACGGCGGGCGGGCGGCGCGGGCCGCTCGCGCACGCCGGCGGCGCGCGAGAGCGCGCCGATGGCCCACTGCACGTCGAGCGCGATCTGTTCGAGGTCGGGCAGCGCGTCGTAGTCGCCGAGCAGGCCGAAGCCGAGGTGCCCGTCGTAGCTCATGACGGCGATGCCGAGCGCCTGGCGCTGGGCGAGCGGCACGACGGGATAGAGCACCTGCAGGCGCCGTCCGAGCAGGTAGAGCGGGAACTGAGGCCCGGGCACGTTGGTGATGACGAGGTTGAAGAAGGGCTGGCGCGCCTGCAGCCGCGCGGCCTGGCTGAGGATGGTGGGCGGCGCGAAGCCGGCGAGGTTGGTGAGCACCTGCGCGCCGACGGCCTGGCCGCCCTGCTTGAGGTCGTCCATGGCGGTGGCGATCTGGCGCAGGCACTCGGCGGGGTTCTCGACGCCGACGGGCAGCGGCGCCCACATGGCGGCGACCTTGTTGCCGAGCGCGCCGCGCTGCTCTCTGGTGCGCACGGACACGGGCACCATGGCCTTGAGCACGAGCCCGTCGGTGCTGTGGCCGCCGCGGCGCAGGTAGCGCCCGAGCGCGAGCGTGACGGTGGCGAGCACGACGTCGTTGAGGGTGCCGCCGAGCGAGTCCTTGATGGACTTGAAGCGCTGCAGGTCGGCGTCGACGAAGGTGTAGCGGCGGTGCGGCCCGATCTTGACGTTGAAGGGGCTGGGCGGAGCGGGCGCGTTGATGCCGGCGAGCGTGGTGGCGCCGACGCTGACGAGCCCGTCCTTGACCTGCTTGACGGCGCGCCGCGGCCCGCGCACGAGCGCGCGCGCGCCGCGCACCATCTCGCCGGGCACGGTGGTGCGTTCGACCAGCGCCTCGCCGAGCAGCTTGGCGGGGCCGGGCAGCGGTTGCGCGCTCCACGCGGGCGCTGGCCCGACGGGCGCAGGTTCGGCGGCGGTGTCGAACAGCACGGTGGTGATGTCGACGCCGGAGACGCCGTCGACGAGCGCGTGGTGGGTCTTGGCGATCAGCGCGAAGCGCCCACCGGACATGCTCTGCACGAGCCAGATCTCCCACAGCGGCTTGGAGCGGTCGAGGCGCTGCGAGAACAGCCGTCCGGCGAGCCGCTTGAGCGCGGCGTCGTCGGCGGGCCGCGGCAGCGCGGTGTGGCGGATGTGGTAGTAGGGGTTGAAGTGCGGGTCGTCGGCCCAGATCGGACGGCCCTGGCCGAAGGGCACGTGCGCGAGCCGCTGGCGGTAGCGCGGCACCAGGTGCAGGCGCCCGACGACGTGCTCGACGAACTCGTGCAGCGTGGGCGCCTTGCCGTCGAAGACCATCACGGAGGCGACGTGCATGTGCGCGCTGGAATGGTCCTCGAGGTGCAGGAACGTGGAGTCCAGCGCTGTCAAGCGGTCGGGGTTGGCCACGACTGCGATTCTGGCGACTTGCGCGCGCCACGTCAACGACCAGTGCGGGATCGGCCGGGCGGCGGCGCACGTCGGCCGTGGCCGGGCGCGAGGCCGGCGCGCGCGGCGGGCGCGCACGCCGATCGGAGCGGGGCGTGCGGTGTGGGAGAATCGAGCGGATGACGGCGGTGCTGCTGACGGTGGGCCTGGTGGCGCTGGTGGCGGGCGACGTGGCGCTGGTGCGGGCGTGGACGCGAAGGCGGCGCAAGGGGACGTAGGCGCGGCGCGCGGCGCGACCGAGCGGCCGGGTGGGCGAGAGGACGGCGATACCGGCGCCTTGCGCGCCCCGCGTGGACGAGCTCGTGTGGGTCCGCGCGCGGCCGTGGATTTCCGTCGTGGGCGCCCTCTAGTGTGGCGCGGCGGATGGGCGATCACGCCAACGAGCCGGGCCGCGCGCAGGCGCGCTTGCAGGCGCGATGACGTTCCTCGCGCTGACCTTCTGGAGCCAGCCCCAGGTGGTGACGGACAGCTGGGTGGAACTGGCGGGCACGATCACGCTGATCGCGTTCGTGATCGGCGTATACAGGCACCTGGAATGCCACGTGAGCAGCTGCCACCGCCTCGGCCGCTTCCAGCACGGCCGCTACAAGCTCTGCCACGTGCACCATCCACAGGTGCCGAGCGACGGCAAGATCACGCTCGAGCACGTGCAGGCGGCCACGCCGGCGCCCGACGCGCCGCCCGCGGCTCAGACGCGCTGAGCGCCCTCGACGGAGGCGGCGCGGTCGCGCGCGGCGTGGCTCGCGGCGGGTAGCTCGAGCCTGGAGAACACGCGCGCGGCGTTGCCGGCGAGATAGAGCTGGCGGGTGGGCTCGTCGAGGCCGAGGACGTGGAGATCGGCGAGCGCGGCAGCGGGCGCGATCATCGGGTAGTTGCTGCCGTAGAGCACCTTGTGGCTGCCGCTGCGGGTGTGCATGTAGGCGACGAGCTCGTCGGGGATGCGCTTGCTGGTGTAGGCGGAGGTGTCGATGTAGACGTTCTGGTGCTTGCGCGCGACGGCGACCATCTCCTCGGTCCAGGGGTAGCCGATGTGCCCGCAGACGATGACGAGCTCGGGGAAGTCGATGGCGACCTGGTCGATGTAGGGGATGGGGCGGCCCGTCTCGGAGGGCCGCAGCGGCCCGGTGTGGCCGACCTGGGTGCAGAACGGCACGCCGAGCTCGACGCAGGCAGCGTAGAGCGGGTAGTAGCGGCGGTCGGTGGGCGGCGCCTCCCACAGCCAGGGCAGCATGCGCAGCCCGACGAAGCGAAGCTCCTCGACGCAGCGGCGCAGCTCGCGAACTGCGTGCATCGGTCGGCAGAGGTCGACGGCGGCGAGACCGGCGAAGCGGTGGGGGTGGGCGCGGACCCAGCCGGCGACCTCGTCGTTGGAGATCAGCGCGCCCTCGCGCGGCGCGTGCCAGGCGCTGAGCAGGGCGAAGTCGACGCCGGCGTGGTCCATGGCGGCGACGGTGGCCTCGATCGGCAGCTCCTGCGCGAGCGGCTGCTGCCCGGTCCAGCGCCGCAGCGAGTCGAACATGTCGTGCGCGCTGAAGCGGACCGTGGGGTGCTGCATCCAGGCGTCGAGGATCATGGGCAGCCTCGCAACACTGACTCGCAGCTCTCAACGCTGCGCATCGCCAACCCCCGGTGAACGCTCGCAGCAGCCAGTGACGCAGCCGCTGAAAGCGCCTGGCCGCAGCCCACAGGCCCCACGGTCGAACACGCGAACAGTCTAGGCTCGCGCCGCCCGGGGGTTACCCATGTGTGACCTTCGTCACATATGGGCAGCCACGGTATAAATAACAATCCGCACAAGGCCCGCTACAGTGGATACGGGCGCGCGCCGGGTGCGCCATGAGTTCTGTCCTCGGCAAAGAGGGGCGCGAACATGTCGCCGATGATCTGGGACTCGATCCAAGAGCACATGCCTTCCAGGGCGCTGCCGATCTCGAAATGGCTGACCGCAGCCGCCTCGGCCTCGCGTACGACTACCTTCAGGGATGGGTGGGGGTTGAAGTTCGGGGGCGCTTCCGGCCCACCGAAGTCGAACCACACTACTGGCGAGCCATCTTCGAGGTCGGCGGCGTTGAGCTTGTACACGGGGTGCCTGTAGCCCGCAGGGATACCCCACCACATTCTGTCGAGGTCAAGGGCACAGACGGTGGCGAGCAAGAGCCGGTGCTTGTCGATGTTGTTCAGCGCCTTGACGAGCCAGAGCTGGCTCGCGTGGGCATCCAGCAGCGACTTGGTGGTGCCATCCGGTCGCGCGTACGGCTGACTTTTGTCGAGACATTCGAGGATTTGCAGACGCTTGATCTGGGGCATCGTGCGGACTTTGAGTTCCATGAGGTTGCCGTTTTTGTCGAGGGGCGTGTCTCGGATGGGGAATCGCGTCTGTTCGTCGGGCGTCCCTTCATCAAGTTCCACGAGCCTCCACGCCAGGTGATCGAGCGCGGATCGGAGTTGAAAGACGATCTCGCCAACCAAGATTGGCCAGGCGGGATCGATGCGAGGTACCGTGACCACGCTGCACACGTGCTTTCCAATCTCCGGGTCATAGTCGAGCGAGAAGCAATCTCTGTCGAGGTCGAGGGCGGCGCCGAGGATGCACTTGAGCTTGGCTACTTTGGCCTTCGCCCGCTCAATCTTCAGGTCAACGCCCGCCAGCGGCCCGTCCACGACAGGGAGCCTAGCGCGACCTAAATCTGTATGTCAAGACGCTTGACATACGCCGCCCTGTCAAGTACATTGACAGTATGGCTGCTGGCAACCGACACAACCCGACCCGGACAGACTGCTCGGAGTCGCAGTTCTCGCTCATGGAGTTCATGCGCGACTACCCTGACGATGCCGCCTGCCTGGAGCACCTTTGGCGTTCGCGCTACGCGCCCGACGGCGAACACGCGGACTGCCCGAAGTGCGGCCATGAGCGCGTGTTCCGCAAGTACGCCACGGCGCAGGGTCGCCAGTCTTGGACCTGCACGGGTTGTGGTCATCACGTCCACCCGACCGCCGGGACGATCTTCCACAAGTCCTCCACGTCGCTGCACCTGTGGTACTACGCGATGTACTTGATGACGAGCACTCGCTGCGGCTTGTCGGCCAAGATGCTTGAGCGCGAGATCGGCGTGTCCTACAAGACGGCGTGGCGGATGCTCAACCTCATCCGCAACAAGCTCATGGTGGACGACACGGGGCCGCTGTGCGGTGACGTGGAGGTCGATGAGGCGTCCGTGGATGGCAAGCCGCGCAAGCGTCAGGGCGGCTCGCCGCACATCGCTATAGGCCCGTCTCGCCGCTCGGAGGCAGCGAAACTCCGGGAACGTAGTAGAGCGACCGTCTTCGCGGCAGTTGAGCGAGGGGGACGGATCAAGGCCACCGTGCTGCCCTCACGCCGCGGTCCTCAGCTCAAGCGCCAGGTCATCGAGTGGGTGCAACCCGAATCGATCATCATCACCGATGACTGGCCGGCGTACAACGGGCTGGGAGTGCATTTCATCTCGCATAGTCGGATCAACCACTCCGCCGGCTACTACGTGCAGGGCGACACGCACACGAACACCGTTGAGGGCTTCTTCGGCCACCTGAAGCCCGCGATTCGGGGCACCTACAGGAAGGTGTCTCACCGCTGGCTTCAGGGCTACCTCAACGAGTTCGTGTGGCGCCGCAACGCCCGTTACTCGCACACGTCGATGTTCGAGCAGCTTCTAGAGCGGGCGTGCGCATGAGCGAGTCCGAGTCGATCAAGGCCATCCGCCGTGCGGCGAAACGACGCGAGTACGCCGAGCGGCTACGCCGCCAGGCGACCGCCGATCTGGGGGAGAACATCGCCCGCGCCCAGGCAGAAGGCGTGCCTATCGCTCGGATTGCTCGGGAGGCTCGTCTGTCTCGTCAGGGCGTCTACGACCTGTTGGCGGCGCGATCTTCTTGACCATCTGGTCGAAGTCGCCGCGCGTCGGGATCGGGATGGTGTGCCCGGCGGGCGTCGTCTGCTTTGGCTCGCGGCGCTCGGATCGTTGCGGAGTCTCGTCCATGAGACAAGACTAGCTAGTCAGATTTGCCGTGGTGACCTCCAAAGTAGAAGCCCAAGGCGGTGCCCGTGACAGCTACCAGCGGCGAGAGTATGCCCTCCACCAAATCCTTCGTTGTGTCGGGCTGGAGACGCGAAGCTGCCGTTAGCCCAATCAATGAGAGAGCAATGATCCCCAGCAGGATCAGTAGTCCGAGCGCAAGTCGAGATCGGGTTTTCTCGCGCAGCGGATTGGGATCGTAGGGCGGCCCGTAGCCGAGAAGATTCGGCGTTCCGTCATGGGGACTGCCGAGAACCGGCTCCCATTCGTCTGCGTCCTCGAAATCGTCCTCTGATGCCTCGTCGTCCTCGTCGGAAGACATGGCCCGAGATTCTAACTGCTTGTCGCTGGCGCCTTATTGAACACTAGCTCGCGCAGCGAGCCGTTTTTCTCGATCAGAAGTTTCGCGCCGCTGGCTGCCTGCTCTTCGATGAACTTCTCGTTCAGGATCGCCTGCTTAAGGGCGACCTCGACGGAGACACCATTGCGCTGGGCAATTTCCTTCAGCGTGTCGCCCGTGCTGTCCGACAACTCATAGGTCTTTCCGTCGACTTGGACCCTAGCGGTCATGCTTGCTCCTGCTCCTGATGCCTCGAACCGAACCGGCTCCGTCGAACCGCTTCGCTCTGCTCGCTCTTGAGGCTGAGGAGCGCCAGGTCTCTGACGGATCTACAGGCTAGCACACGAAATCTCCGCTATTTGCGTACTTTTTGGCGCCCACGTCATCAGTTGTAGAGGACTCTCGCGTCCAATGACGAAGATGCCTGTTTCGGGCCAAAGCTAGACGAAGCACGCATGTCGGTCCACACGCTGTGTTCGCCATGTGGAGTGGTGTCCCTCCAAGGCCGAGCGCCACGCCCACCCTGGCGACGGGGCGCTCAGGGCGGCTATATGGCGATTTCGTCTGCTGCCAACGCGGCGCGCTTGACCAGCCGCTCGAAGTCCTCCCGCGACGGCACGTTGATCGTGTGCCCCGCAGGCGTGGTCTGTTTCGGCTCGTCTGGCTTGGCCTCACGCACAAGTTCAGGCTAGCGCGAGCCGACCAAGTGGACTCGGAGCGCATCCACCTGCTCGTCGGTCAGGTGCCATGCCTTTCCCGCGTCGGAGGCCGAACGCGGGAACATCTCTCGGGCAGCCTTTCGGACACGTCGCGGTCCCGGGCGGTGGGACTCGTTTTCAGCGCGCCCCCATAGCTCAACGGCGACCTCTGTCGGCGTGCGTGTCCCGTGCTGGCCGAATCGCGGCATGTGGAACAGCGTATACATTTCGGGCGCCACGCCCCGCCTGCGACGTGGCGCCCTCGCGCCTCGTCAGGCGACGTGACCGACCAGCCCGACCATGTGAAAGGCCGCTGGCGTGGCGAACACATGGCCGTCGCCGGTGCGGTGCAACAGTCCTGCGCGGTAAAGCGGATGCACGATCGCCTCGGGGTCCATGTAGTCCAGTGATCTGCCGATGTCTGGGATCGACCAGATCGTCGGCTGCTGCTCGGGGTTCGTGAGCAGGTACACCACGGAGCGTTCCATCTCGCCGTAGTCACGGTCGTGGGTAGGGTTCGCCTGCATCGGAAGGTCCGCCTTTCGGTGCCACGGCGCCCGGCTGTTCATGCAGCGCGGGCGCCACTTGGTTGATAGGAGCGAGGAACGTAGACACCGGAAACGACGGAATCAGCGGCGCTTCTCAGCTTCTACAGTGGCTACCCATGTGTGACCTTCGTCACACAAACGTCAAGGTTTGCGCCCTATGATCCGAACAGTTGTTCGATGTCACCGAGTCGTTCCCGTTGATGGGGGCGAGCGGGGGAACCATTGCCGGTCGCTGAGGGGCGATCGGATGGGGCGAATCGGCCGCTGATGCAGTCGTAACGCCCGGCCGGCACCCGTCCATACGCGTGCGCGGCGGAGCGTGAGCCCGACAGCTAACCCCGTAGGTGCAGACAAGGAGGTTCCCACAACTCATGTACGTCCCTGCGACGCCGCTGTCCGCGGCGCCTCTGGATCAGGCGGGCATCGTGGTCGCTGCCGATGAGCCCACGCGCGCTTCCCAGGCAAACGGGGCCGGCGGCCCGGAGCGCACGGCGCTGAAGCTGGTGCGCGACGAGCTCAACGTGCTGGCCGACCACCGCGCGCGCATCGCCGGCGAGCTGCTCTCCGACCGTCGCCCCGCGCCGGCCGGGCAGCTTGTGACGCTGCAAGCGCTGGGCCGCCGCGGCTGGCACGCGGTGGCCAGCACGCGCACGGGCGCCAGGGGACGCTTCCGCCTGAGCTACTCGCCGCGGCGCACCGGCAGCCGCTGGGTGCGCCTGCGCTACGCCGGCGCCGGCCCCGAGCTCGGCTCGCACCGGCGGCTGGGCTGGCTGAACGTGTACCGGCTGGCCGAGGCGTCCTGGTACGGAGGCGGCGGCGGGCTGGCCTGCGGCGGCGAGCTCACCAGCTCCACCATGGGCGTGGCCAACAAGACGCTGCCCTGCGGCACGCTCGTCACGCTGCACTACGACGGGCGCACCGTGCGCGTGCCGGTGGTCGATCGCGGCCCCTACGTGGCCGGACGCGAATTCGACCTCACCGAAGCCACCAAGGCCGCGCTCGGATTCAGCGGCGTGGGGGAGGTGTGGAGCACCGATTGAGCCTGAGCGCTGCACGGCGCCGTGCAGCATGGGCGCGCTCGTGCAGGGGTTGGTTTTCGCCGCCGCGGTTCCTTGAATCTCCGCAATGGCCGTCGCGGTGAAGCCTTCGCGTACGCAGCTGTGGCTCGAGAGCCTCGGCGACTGGAGCTGGCCCGGACAGGGCGGGGCGGCGGCCGCCGAGTTGCTGCCGCCCGCCTGGGTGCCGGCCTTCCCGCCGCGGCGCCAGGCCGCTCTCGCGCCCGGCGGAGCGCTCGCCGCGCCCGGGCCGTGGGCGCGCGCCAGCGCCCGCACGCGCCGGCTCGCGCTCGCCGCGCTCGTGGGCCTGCTCGCCGCCACCGCCCCGGCGCTCGTGCAAGGCAACTCGCTCACGCTCGCCAGCGTGCTGCGCGGCGGCGCAGCCGTGCAGCAGGAACAGCCCGCAATCGGGCCGCAACCGGCTGTGGCGCAGCTGCCCACGCTGGAACCCGTCAGCCAGGACGCCGCCGGCAGCTCGATCCTGCGAGCCGACTTCAGCGCCCCCGCCCTCGCCGGCGGCGAGGGCTCGTTCCTCGTCTACCTGCCCTCCGGCTACGCCGCCAGCGCCCGGCACTTCCCCGTCATCTACCTGCTCCCCGGCGACGACCAGTCCGACGACGCGTTCCTCGCGGTGGGGCTGCAAGGAGACCTCGATCGCCTGATCGCCGCCCGCGCCATGCCGCCGGTGATCGCCGTGATGATCCAGGGCGGCCCCGGCGCCAACCTGTGGCGCGACCAGGGCTCCCGCCACTACGAGCGCTACGTGCTCGAAGTGCAGCAGCTCGTCGACAAAGCGCTCGCCACCGTGCCCGAACGCGACGCGCGCGCGATCGTGGGCGACTCGATGGGCGGCTACGGAGCGATGAACACCGCCCTCTCCAACCCGCTGCGCTTCGGGGTGGTGGAGAGCTGGATCGGCTTCTTCAACGGCCTCGAAGGCACGCTCCGGGCCGACCGGCCCGTGATCGAGCGCCTCGGCCTGCGCGCCTTCGTCTACGGCGCCGCCGAGGACCACATCGCCAACCCCGCCGAGGACATGCCCTTCGCCGCCGCCCTGCGCGCCGCCGGCGCCCGTGCCGAGGGCGCCGTCTACCCCGGCGAACACAACCTGCAGACCGTCGAAGCGCACCTCGAAAGCATGCTCGCGTTCGCCGGGCGCGCGCTGCGCGCCGGGCAGAGCGCCAAGCACGCCGGACGTGCGTGAGCGCATGAGCTGCCGGGCCCGCCTGCGGCGCCCGCGCGCCGGCGCCGCGCTCGGGCTCAGCGCCGCCTCCGCCGGCGCGCTCGCCGGGGGAGCCGTCGCGTTGGGCGCCGTCGCGATCGGCGCGCTCGCCATCGGCAGGCTGGCCGTGCGACGCGGCGCCGTCGGCTCGCTCGAGATCGGCGAGCTGCGCGTCGAGCGGCTCACGGTGGGCGAGCTGCTGGTCGAGCACGACGCCACGCCGAAGGCGACTGCCACCGGCGACTGAGCGCAGGCCAAGCGCCAGCCGCCACCGTCCCCGCTCCGCGGCCCGCGCCGGCGAGGAGCCCGAAGGCTCACCATGGCCCCGCCCGGCACGCGCCGGGCCGAACGAGATCGCAAATTGCGAGCGCCGCCGGGCCCGGCCGCGCGACCTCCTGGCCGCTCGGCCAGTATGATCGTGCTGTCCTGCGGCGAGGAGCACGGGAGTGTCGATGGCGGCCGTTGACAGCGATCTGGAGAGCGTCGAACTCGCGGCCCGCGAGCACTGGCTCGAGGGGCCGCCGCACCCGCTGTTCAGGCGCATGCGCTCCGAGTGCCCCGTGCACTGGACCGAGGGCTTCGAGGACTTCCCCGACGAGGCAGGGTTCTGGTCGGTCACCACCGCCGAGGACATACACGCCGTCAGCCGCGACTGGGAGACCTACTCCTCCGAACACGGCATCACCGCAGCCGGCGTGCTGCCCCTCGAGCTCGTGCGCTCCATGTTCATCGGCATGGACCCGCCCAAGCACGACCGCCTCAAGGCGCTGTTCCAGGCCGGCTTCACGCCCAGGCGCATCGCCGAGCACGAGCCCGCCATCCGCTCGATCGCGCGGCGCGTGCTCGACCGGCTCGACGGACGGCGCCGCTGCGAGCTCGTGAGCGAGGTCGCGCAGCCGATCGTCGCGCGCGTCATCGGCAGCTTCATGGGCATCCCCGAGCGCGACGACGCGATCTGGGCGCGGCTGATGAACTCCACGCTCGGCGCCGGCGACCCCGACGTCAACCCCGACGGCGTCGACGGCGCGCTCGAGCGAGACGTGCCGGAGGTGTTTGCGCGCTGCCGCGAGCTGATCGCCGAGCGCCGCCAGCGCCCCGCCGCATCCATCTCCGATGACGATGCGTCCCCGCGGGGAGAGGACCTGCTCAGCGTGCTCGTGCACGCCGAGGTCGACGGCGAGCGCCTGGAGGAACAGGAGATCGTGATGGGCTTCTTCCTGCTGATGGCCGCCGGCAACGACTCCACCAAGGCCACCTTCTGCTCGACCATGCGCGCGCTCATGGAAGACCGCGAGCAGATGCAGATGCTCGTCGAGAACCCCGCGCTGGTGCCCTCCGCCGTGGAGGAGGCGCTGCGCATGTTCCCCGCCTTCGCGCACTTCCGCCGCACCGCCACACGCGACACCGAGCTGCACGGTCAGAGCATCAAGGCGGGGGAGAAGGTGGTGCTTTGGTACGCCTCCTCCAACCGCGACGAGACGCATTACGACGATCCCGACCGCTTCGACGTCACCCGCGATCCCGACCACCAGGCCTTCGGCGCCGGCGGCCGGCACTTCTGCCTCGGCACCGCGCTCGCGCGGCTCGAGCTCAAGGTGATGATCGAGGAGACGCTCGCCCGCTACCCGCGCATGCAGCTCGACGAGCAGGCCGGCCGGCCCGAATACGTCGAATCACCCTTCATCAGTCAGCTCAAGCTGCTCCCCGTCCGGCTCGCGGCCTAACCGCCGCGGGCCGGACGGCCCTCTCCACGCCCTATGCTCGGCGCGTGTGCGGGCGTTACACCAACACCGCCGGCCCCGAAGAGCTCAACGACCGCTTCCGCGTGTCGATCGAAGGCGCCGCAGGCACCCGCCGCTACAACGTCGCCCCCACCGAGCAGGTGCTCGCGATCGTCGCGCCCGAGGGCCAGCCGCAGGCGCGACTGCTGCGCTGGGGGCTCGTGCCCTCATGGGCCAAGCAGCTCAAGGGCCTGCCGCTGATGATCAACGCGCGCATGGAGACCGTCGCCAGCACCGCCGCCTACCGCTCGCTCATCCCCAAGGCCTCGCGCCGCGCGCTGCAGCTCGCCGACGGCTACTTCGAGTGGCTGAAGCCCGAGCAGCGCTCGGGCGGCAAGGCTGGCCCGCCCCAGCCCTTCTACTTCCAGCTCGACGGCGGCGTGCCGTTCGCCTTCGCCGCCGTATGGACGCCCGCCAAGATCGACGGCGAGTGGATCGCCAGCTGCTCGCTGCTCACCTGCGAGGCCGCGCCCAACCCGGTCGCCGCCGCGATCCATGACCGCATGCCGGTGATCCTCGCCGACGCCGATGCGCAGCGCGCCTGGCTCGACCCCGCGCTCGACGCGCAGGACGCGCTCGCGCTGTGCGGGCCGCTGCCCGCCTCGAGGCTCAGCGCCCGGCCCGCCAACCCGGCGGTCAACAAGGCCGGCGAGCCCGAGGCGGAGGGACCCGAGCTGCTGGTCGCGCCCGCCTGACGCCGGCTGCGGGCACCGAGGGCCGCCGCCACGCGCGCGGTCAGGCCGTCAGCCAGCGCGCCGGGTTCTCCACGAACACCGTCTCGAAGGCCGCGTCGTCCATCGCGCCCGCCTCGCGCAGCGCCGGCACCACCTCGTCGAACACCAGCGTCATCGACCAGTTGCGGATCGCGCCCGCCGCGATCAGCGCCTCGCCCGCCTCGGGCGGGAACCAGTCGATCGTCGCGCAGAAGTCCTGGGAGATCATCAGGCGCTCCGCGTGCCCGCGCCGCAATAGCTCCGCCGTCACCGCGTTGCGCTGCTCGATCGGCAGGTACATCTCCAGGCCGTAGCGGTCGAGCCCCACGTACACGCCCTGCGCCAGCAGGCCCTCGATGTAGTCGAGGTCGTCGCTGTCGCCGCAGTGCGCGATCTGCACGCGCTCCATCGGCACGCCCTCCTCCTTGAAGATCTCCACCTGGCGCGGGCCCGTGCCCACCGCCGGCATCGAGTGCGCCATGATCGGCGCCCCCGTCTGCACGCTCGCGCGCGCCACCGCGCGGTGGATCTTCTCCACGTTCTCCGTCACCCCCGCCGCGTCCGCCGCGCACTTCAGGAACGCCGCCTTCACGTCGGTGCCCTGCACCCCCGTTTCGATGTCCGCGATGAAGTGACCGGCCATCACGTCCACGTCGCGGTTGGCGAAGTAGTGGGGGAGGTAGTCGTAGCTGTAGATCCCCGTGCACGCCACCACGCGCACGTCGCACCGCTCGGCCACGCGCCGCAGGAAGCGCACGTCGCGCCCCCCGAACATCGCCGTCGGGTCCACGATCGTGCGCACGCCGCGCTGCTTCGCCGCCGCCACCGCCTCCAGCGCCGCGTCCAGCTCAGCCTGCTCGTCATAACGTGCCGGCCACTGCTCCGCAACCGCCTCGTCGCGGAAGCGCAGGTGCTCGTGCACCAGCGTCAAGCCCAGCTCCTGCGCCTGCACAGGCCCCTGCACCGTCTCCACCATCCCCATCGCGCTCCTCCTTTTCCGAGCACGCCCAGCCTACCCGGCGCGCCGCGCCCGTGCCAGCGCCGCCCGCGCACGCCGGCCGGTCGCCCGCCGCGCCCGCGCCGCAGTAGCCTTGATCCGTCAACCGAGAGGGGAAGATGATGGCCGAGAAGCTCACCCTGTACGTTTGCAGCCACGACGATGGCAGGCCGTCCCGGCACCCCTGCCGTCGCGCGCAGCGCGCGCTGCGCGACGCCGGGCACGACTTCGAGAAGGTCATCTTCGACAGGGGCCGCCCGTTCGGCCTGTTCACCAGCGGCCGGCGCCCCGAGCTGAAGCAGATCAGCGGGCAGGAGCAGCTGCCCGTGCTGAAGCTCGCCGACGGCGCCACCGTCAACGGCGGCAGCGCGATCGTCGCCTGGGCCGAGGCCAACGCGCCCACGCCCACGGCGCCCGCCGCGCAAGGCGACTAGCCGCCGCAGCGGCCGCCGCCGCAGCGCCCGCCGCGCAACGCTAGCCGCGGCTGGCGGAGCGGCGGGGCGCGCGCCGCCGCGAGCTGCTCGCCGCCGGCTTCGGCGCGCGGCGGGCGTGCTGCTGCTCCGCCGGCTCCGCCAGGCGCGGGCGGCCCGCGTGCTCGCGCTTTGACTCGTACATCGCCCGGTCCGCGCGCGCCACCAGCTCGTCGATGTCCGCGTCCGCGCCCTGCGACCACGCCACGCCGATGCTCAGCTGCACCGCGATCGACAGGCCGTCCACCGCGATCTCCTCGCGCTGCGCCTCAGCCAGGCGGCCCGCCAGCGCCAGC
>Ga0335075_10009009_pt1 | contig 15266 bp, 11 predicted proteins | sample Lox_Sample_24_FD_206723 | JGI IMG/M metagenome (GOLD analysis project Ga0335075, IMG submission 206723) | Soil microbial communities from Loxahatchee National Wildlife Refuge, Florida, United States - Lox_Sample_2.4 | ecosystem: Environmental > Terrestrial > Soil > Wetlands | place: USA... | reverse complement strand
TGGGGTTCCGGGTTGCTCCCCAGCGGCGGTGGGCGCGTGATCCGGACTTCGCCACCTTTGGGTTCGGACCTCTGACGGAAGCATCGCTGGTTATAGGTCTAGCCATCGATTGATGCGTACGCGGGCCGACCGCCGCTCGCTTGCGCCTGTCGGGACTCAGCTACCCAGCCGGAACTGCGGAAAGCTCCCGTACAGCTCCGTCGTGTCGCCACATCGCCTAGAGTCCTCCGCTGAGCTCGCCCCATCCGGCATGCCGGACACCTTGGAACGGGAGACCAATACCAGGGCGGCTGGGGTTTCGTTGTGAGGTCCGACTCGCACCTTACGTACATGATCGACATCGCCCTGACCACGGAGTTCGCGATTCCTGCTGGCGGTGCGCGATGACCGGAGCAGACTGGGTCATCAGGTGGTCGACTACGGGCGCGGTAGTCGGTGTGGCAGCGGTTGCTGCGGTCGTCCTATGAACACGCTTACACTCTGGTGCGGGCACATGGCGAGGCCGGCTGGACGGCCTGCTTGGTTCCATTCACGATGGACGGGCTGATCTATGCCAGTTCGATGGTGATGCTTGACTCGGCGCGCCGCAAGATACCGGTCCCTGCTCTGGCGCGGTGGCTGCTCGGCGTCAGTATCGGGGCGACCCTGGCGGCGAACATTGCTCACGGCCTAGGCCATATCCTTGCCGGTGCGGCTGTGGCCGCATGGCCCGCGCGGTCGCGCTCGTCGGCTCCCACGAACTGCTGATGATGGCCATCCGCGGCGCTGCGATACCCGCGGACGTGACGGTCGGAGCCGGGCGGTCCGGCGGCCTGGTCATTTACAGAGAACGCAGCTGATCAGCTGGCCAGCCAGAGTTGGGATCTTCCACGGGGGAACCGCGCTGCCCCGCATGTCCCGGCGTTACCGTCTGGCTGAGGTAGAGACGTATTCGGCGCCTAGGCCTATACAAGATTCTTGTCCATGCTGTCTGGGGCATAGATCGTCCATTAGCTGATCGGCCAACTTACAATCTGATTAGTGCTCGGCGGCGGTTTCCTGGAGCTGTTGCGTGACATATGGTCATGCCAAGTCGTCCCAATTCCAAGGGAGGGCCGGGTTTCCGTTGAGCTCGCGCCCGAACCTGTAGCGCGTCTGGTTATCGGCTTGTTTACGGAAAAGAGAAAATTGGGCCTCTGAGGGCAGTCTGTTTATCATCGTTCTAGCCTGCCGTTGTACGCCCGCTTCCCGCATGGAATCCAGCAGGTGGGCGGCAGCGAGCCAGTCGTCAAGGTCGGCGTGCTCGGCGGCACGGGCAGCGAGCGTGTCGGCTTGCTTGTGTGCCCCCGCATCCCGCAGGGCGTCCAGCAGCCGGGCGACAGCGGACAGGTCATGAAGGTCGGCGTGCTCGGCGGCGCGGGCAGCGAGCGTGTCGGCTTGCTTGTGTGCCCCCGCCTCCCGCAGGGCGTCCAGCAGCCCGGCGACAGCGAACGGGCTGTCGAGATCGGCGTGCTCGGCGGGATTACGGGCGAGCAGCGTGTCGGCTTGCTTGTGTGCCCCCGCCTCCCGCAGGGCGTCCAGCAGCCCGGCGACAGCGAACGGGCTGTCGAGATCGGCGTGCTCGGCGGCGCGGGCAGCGAGCGTGTCGGCTTGTTCCTGCGCCCTTGCATCCTGCAGGGCGTCCAGCAGCCGGGCGACAACGGACAGGTCATGAAGGTCGGCGTGCTCGGCGGCGCGGGCAGCCAGCGCATTGGCTTGCTCCTGCGCGCCCGATCTCCGCAGGGCGTCCAGCAGCCGGGCGACGGCGGACAGGTCATGAAGGTCGGCATGATTGGCCGCGCGGGTGGCTAGCGTGTCGGCTTGCTTGTGTGCCCCCGCATCCCGCAGGGCGTCCAGCAGCCGGGCGACGGCGGACGGGTCGCGGAGGTCGGCATGGTTGGTGGCGCGGGTGGCCAGAGTGTCTGCTTGGTCGTGCGCTCCTGCCTCCCGTAGGACGTCTAGCAGTCGGGCGACGGCGGACAGGTTGTCAAGGTCGACGTGTTCGGCCGGATCGCGTGCTAGCAGCGCAGCTCGCTTGTGCACCCCTGCTCTCCGCAGAACGTGCAGCAGCCCGGCGACGGCGGACGGGTCGCGGAGGTCAGCGTGGTTGGCGGCGCGGGTGGCCAGAGTGTCTGCTTGGTCGTGCGCTCCTGCCTCCCGTAGGACGTCTAGCAGTCGGGCGACGGCGGACAGGTTGTCAAGGTCGACGTGTTCGGCCGGATCGCGTGCTAGCAGCGTGTCGGCTTGTTCCTGCGCCCTCGCCCTCCGCAGGGCGTCCAGGAACCGGGCAACCGCGGAAGGGTCGCTGAGCTCGACGTGCGCCGCGGGATCGCGGGCTAGAAGCGCGGCGTGCTCGCGCGTACCCGCTCTCCGCAGGACGTCCAGCAACCGAGCGACAACAGACGGGACATTGATGTCGGCGTGCGCGGCGGCTCGGACAGCTAGCGCATCGGCTTGTTTCCACGCCTCCGATCGCCTTAGCACGTCCAGCAGCCGGGCAACGGCGGACAGATTGTCCAGGTCGGCGTGTCTGACGGCGCGGGTGGCCAGAGTGTCTGCTTGGTCATGCGCCCCCGCTTCTCGCAGCGCGCTCAGCAGCTCGGCGACCGCCGACAGGTCGTGGAGGTCGGCGTCCGCGGCAGCGCGGCTGGCTAGCATGTCGGCCTGTTCCTGCGCCCCTGCCTCCCGCAGCGCGTTCATGAGCCCGGCGACCGCCGTCAGGTTGCCAAGGTCAGCGTGCCCGAAAGCGCGGGCGACCATTGTGTCGGCTTGATTCTGCGCTCCGGCCCTCCGCAGGGCATTCAGCAGCCGGGCGACGGCGGACGGGTCGCGGAGGTCGGCGTGGTTGGCGGCGCGGGTGGCCAAGGTGTCTGCTTGGTCGTGCGCCCCTGCCTCCTGCAGGACGTCCAGCAGCCCGGCCACAGCGGATAGGTTGTCCACGTCGGCGTGCGCGGCAGCCCATCGAGCTGGGCGTGGGTCAGTTGACGGGCCGTGAAGGGATTTCCAGTTACGGACGAGAGTCGCGGCTTCGCTGGCGTCCCCCTGAGCGGCGGCGTGCTTTCGAAGGCGAGCTGCGTCGCGGAGTAGGCCGCGGTCTTCAGCTGCACGCGCAAGGGCGGGCAGGTCGCCGGGGTCGGCACTGTGGGCTGCTGCCCTCCAGAACTCATCCGGGGGAATGCAAGGGCGGCGGGCGCGTCGGCCGAACTGCTCAAGATGGTCAGCCAGCCGGTATACCGTCCGGGTACCCGGGGCGGCGTACCCACCGAGGCGCGGTCGGATACGGGACAGCGGCCCACGAACGCCCTTGCACTGAGCGGCGGTGTAGGCAAGGGCCTCCTCCAGCCAGTTCTCGCCGAGCCCATCCCAGTCGGTATCTGTCAGGTATCCGGGTGAGGCCTCTTGCAGGAAGGTCGCCGGCAGCGGGATCCCCATGCCCATGCGGCGTGCGTCCATTGCCGCATTGACCAGCGCAGCTGCGGATGGTGGAGCATTGCTGTAGCGGGCCATCAGCTCTGGTGCCCCGGCCAGGAACTGGATGACCCGCCCGTCCTCGGCCGCCTCGGCGGCCCGGGCTAGCCGCGGATCATCTGCGGCACGAAGCTGGCGCAGCTCGTCTGCAGTAAATGCCGACGGCACGCTGATGAACCGGCCCGCCAGCAGCTCCCTTGCTTGGGCGTGCGGGTCAGCCCCCGCTGCAGGGCGAGCAGTGAGAGAATCCCAGAACTGAGGCCAGAGCGTGGCCAGTACCAGCACTGGCGCGCGGGCCGGGTCGCGCAGCAACTCCCGCAACCCGGCGGCGACCCGTTCTCCCAGCCCGCCTGGGGCGTCGAGGTAGAACTGTGCCTCGTTCAGCCAGATAACAGTGCGCGGGCCGATCGAAGACAGCTCGTCCAGTGCCGCCTCTGGGCGGGTCGGGTCGATCGGGTGCCATAGCCGCCACTGCTCCGGCCGCTCCCGCAGCAGCCCCAGCGCCTCCCAGCACGCCCGGGTCTTGCCGGTCGAAGAGTCCCCCACCAGGCCCGCGATCCTACTGAAGCCGCCGGCTGCCGCCTGCATCACGTCCGCCAGTTTCCTGTCATGCTCGCGTAGTACGTAGGCCGTCAGAGCAGGCAGACTGGACTGCAGGCCATCCGGGACGAAGGCCCGGTGCACTTCCAGGTCAAAGTCGAAGGGGTCGGTCACCTCGGCCAGTGGCCACCCGGCCGCGACCGGGCGGCGAGGCCGGAGCTGGGTGCCAAGGTCCTGTTCAACATCGCCGTAACGGCGACGCCAGTCCGCCCTGTCGCGCAGATCGGGCGGCACGGGCCTGCCCATCTTCTGCGCGTGTGCCAGGCACGTGGCGACCACCGCGTCAGTGACCTCCCAGCTGGGAAGCCGCTTGACCCGGCCATTAAGAATGTCCGACATCTGCGACGTCCCAAGGTGCGCAGCGACCGCGAGACTCGTTTGCGTGATACCAGTGGACTGCTGCAGGCGCCTGAGCCTGGTGCAGAAAAAGGCAAGCGGACTTGAGGAAGCGTCTGCGGGTGCGGTGCCTCTGTCCGCTTTCCGGTTTCCGGTGCCGTCCGCCGCTCTCACCCTCATTCAAGCGTCCAGGCTGCCGTTTTCCCCAAGTATTCCGCATCTGTCCGGTGTTGGCATGCGGTCGTAACGCTGTCGCTCATCGTTGTTGCCATGAAAGCTTCCGTGCTCGGGATCGCCGTCGCGACCGCCGTCAACCTCCCCGTTCACGTGCTCCTGATGCTCGCCGGGGGAGCGGCAGGGCTGGCCCTCCTCATCTATATCGGAGTCGTCCTGCCGGCCGTCTGGTCAGCCAAGCCAGCCCGCCGCCGGGCTGCCAATGCCGTGCTCCGCCAAATACTCAACGCCTTCACTCGCAGCGAGCACGGATAAGCGGCCGCCTGAACATCCGACGCGGCGAATACGCGGTCAAATAATTCCGCCTAAGGCGACTAACTCGTCGTTAGTGCTGGTAGGGGAAGCAATGGTGGATAGCGGACGACCGGACTCATAATTTGCTGATCACCCGGCTACCAGTGAGCGCCGAAATGGCTGATCTGTGCTCAGCTTTATTCTGCGATCCAGTTAGCATCTGCGATCGTAATCGCCGGGAAGCGGTAATGCCGGTGTCGGCCATCGACACAATTAGGCGCGCTAAGCAGACCGTTTACTGCCGACCGCAGCCTGCGACAGATGATTGACCTAGCCAATCGGCCGGGCCAGTCTGAAGAGACATGGTGCCGCGGGGGCGCGCATGCCGCGCTCAAAGTGCCCCAGGGCGACGCTGAGAGGGCCGGTGATGAAGAGATCATGCGGGTGGAAGTGAGCCCCGAGGCCGCTGGGCTGATCGGCCAGCATGGCGGACGACTGTGGGTCTGGGCAGCCCGTCCCGCCATGTGCTGTGGCGGCACGCCCGCCTACATGCACGCAGCTACTGAGCAGCCGCCCAGCCTGTCCGGGTTTACCCTTGTGCCCCACCAGGAGGTGGCAATTTGGTTCCGGGCACCCGCGGGCAGAGTTCCGGACCTGCTGGAGATCTGCGTGCGGGGCCGGCGTCGCCCCCGCGTGGAGGCCTACTGGGACGGGTGCCTGATCATGCTCTGACCGGCGGCGCGGTACTTTCCGTGGCCCGCGCCACCCGAAGCCATAGATACCTGTAAGACCCGTGAACGGGCAGTATATGGCCGCGGTCCGCCTCCCGCCGCGCCATAAGCTGAGGGCAGGAAGGCGTGCCGCTACGGAGGCCTTCAGAAGCGCTCATCAGAACTGGACGTTCTGCGCAGGGGCGCATAGTCCATCGGCGCGGCTGTTGGTAGAGACAGAGTCGGCGTTCGGCGGCAAACCGCAAGCAACGTTTACCCGATGGGCAGTCACTCTTCGTGACGGCCATGACGACTTACAGATGGCTGCCAGCGGGAGGTCCTTAGCACCGCGAACCCCGAATTGAACAGGCATCAGGGCATCCACGGCATCGTCGAACCCACGCCGGATGGTCCGACGCGCGTCCTATCCCGGCGGCGACAGTCCAGCGTCAGCGGAATGCATCCTCACGTCCAGCTGCGCGGCGGTAGTCGCGTGCACCCAGAGCAACGGCATCTCCGGCCCAGGCGGACGTGAGCCAGCAGCCCGCAGCGGACCAGTCCCGACCGTCCACGGGCAGCCAAACCGCCCACTGCGGGTGACCAAGTGCAGCCTGACGATCTCAGCAAGGGCCTGCGAGTCCGATGCACCGAGGTTTTCCAGTACGTCTCGAAGATAAGGCCACCGTCGTGGGATGCGGCATCCAGCTCTCCCATCCACTCCTCCCGTTCAAGCTCGCCAGACCGGATCGCTACCAGAGCCCGATCGCTAGAACCGGTCGGCGGACTTCATCCCGACCCCGCACCACATTGGCAGCGGTCCCGGGGCCGGGGCGTCCGGCTCGGGACGCCACTGCGGCAGTTGCACCACACCTGGCTCGACCATCTCCAGCCCGCCGAACAGCGCGGCAACCTCCTCGCGCGTGCGCAGCACCACCGACTCGGCCATCGTCTCGTTGAGCCGGCCGAACGTCTCGGTCAAGGCGTCACCCGCCACGTCGCGGGCCAAGTGCGTGATCGCGACGTAGCTGCCGGGCGCGAGATGGGTGGCGAGCCGCGCGACGACGCCGACCGGATCGTCACCGTCGCTGAAGAAGTGCAGGATGCCGAACAGCAGTACCGCCACTGGCTGTGCCAACTCGAGCGTCTCCGCGGCCTGGGCGAGGATCGGCCCGGGATCGCGCAGTTCCCCGGAGATGTACCGGGTCAGCCCCTCGGGCGCGCCACGCAGCAGCGCGTGCGCATGTGCCAGCACGATCGGATCGCGGTCCACATAGACAACCCGCGACTCGGGGGCCACGCGCTGGGCGACCTCGTGGACGTTGTTCTCCTTCGGCACCCCGGTCCCGATATCGAGGAACTGCCTGATGCCGACGTCCCCGGCGAGGTAACGAACGACGCGGCCGAGGACGGCCCGGTGCGCGCGGGCATCAGCCTGCACGCCCGCCAGCCCGCCGGGCCAGGCAGCATAGGCCCGCTCGGCGGCATCCCGGTCCACCTTGAAGTTCGCTTTGCCGCCCAGCAGGAAGTCATACACCCGCGCCACATGCGGAACGGAGGTGTCGATCTCCGGGACTTCCCGCTCAGCGCCATTGCCAGCAGCCACGTTGCCCTCACAGTGTGAACGATGATCTTCTCAGAAGGATGTACATTTCAGAACTAAGGAATGTACCGATTATCTAGCCGCCCAGCCCCTCTTGCAAGGGGAGTCGGCGATCTGACGGTCAGGGAATTGGGTGTGCCGAACGGCCGCGGCCGACTCCCGCGACCGACTGTTGCTCACCGTGCGTGGCCAGCTCGTTTCACCGAAGGGCCGGATATACGGAGAGCCTCTTCTCCGCTATGCTGGCCGTGCAGAAAAACGGAACGTTCATCAAGTCAAGATGCACAAGAAACGTCGATGATTAGTCCTTATGTACGCCGACTTCGGCTGGCGGCAGAGATCCGCGCGCTGCGGGCTAAGGCGGGCCAGACCGCAGCCCAGCTCGCCAAGGAAATCGGCCGCTCACGCGCGGACATCTCCCGGCTAGAGACCGGCCAAGTGGTCAACCAGGCCGACGTCCTGAAGATCCTCGACGCGCTCGGCGTGGACGGCGACCGCTGGACCATGATCATGACGATCGCCCGCGAGGCCAGCGAGACCGGCTGGTGGGAGTCGTTCAAGGACATGGGCGACCGCCAGGCCATGTTCGCCAACCTTGAGGCGGGCGCCGCCACTATCCGCGAGTACCAGCAGATTCTCGTCCCCGGCCTGCTACAGACCTCGGAATACGCCAGGACACGTACCGATCCTGACGCCGACCTAGAGCCGTCGCCGACAGGGACGCCAGACGGCATCACTGCTGGGCGGATGATGCGGCAGCGGATGTTCCGCCGCCCAAGCGGACCGAGCTACGAGGTCATCGTGGACGAGTTGGCCATCCGGCGGCTGACTGCCCCTCCCGCTGTAGCCAAGAAAGCGCTGTATCACATGACTACGCTGGTCAATGACAACCCCAAGATCACGTTGCGGGTGCTGCCGATCGACGCCAGGATCGAGGGCTACGCCATACCTCGCGCGAGCTTCTCCGTCTACACGTTCGCCGATCCCGACGACCCGACGGTGGTCGTGACCGACACCTTTACCGCCGAGCTGTTCCTCACTGAGCGCGCCGAAGTCACCCCCTATGAGCTCCTGTTTGACCGGCTGCGCAAGCAAGCGTGGGAGGAGGGCGAGAGCCTCGACCTCATCACCGAGGCGGCCGGCCGACTGCCAGACGAATAGCCGAGCACATCCAGAAAGGATGTTCCTCATGAACTATAAGTTCGCTGACTGGCGTACAGCCAGCTACAGCGGTTCCAGCGGTAGCTGCGTAGAGGTCGCGGTCGGCTGGCGGAAGTCTAGTTACAGCGATGCCAACGGCGACTGCATAGAGGTAGCCTCTGGCGACTGGCGGAAGTCTAGCCACAGCGCTGCCAACGGTGGCTGTGTGGAAGTGGCTTCAGCTGAGCCTGCTGTCGGAGTCCGCGACACCAAGCAGCACGGCGCAGGACCTGTGCTGGAGTTCTCGGGCGCCGCGTGGCAGGCGTTCCTCTCGGACGTGAAGAGCAGGCGACTCGGTTGTTAACGCCGAGCAGTAGGCCAGATCGTCAGTTCCTCACCCACGGGTCGTGACATGCCTATCGCATGCGCGGCCCGTTGCCGTGTCGCGCCATTGGACAGATGGGCTTGCACAGCGAGCTGTGCAGACCAATACTTAGGGCATTCCTGAATCTGGTGCAGCACTTTTTCATGGGCGGTATGCGAGTCGGAGGGCGCGATGATCAGTCCCTACGTGCGGAAACTACGTCTTGCGACCGAGATGCGGCGACTGCGGTCAGAATCTGGCCTGACCGCCGACCAGCTTGCCAAGCGGATCGGGCGATCCCGGGTGGACATCTCTCGCCTGGAAAACGGGCATGTGGCCGACCAGGCCGATGTGATCAGGATCCTGGACGCGCTTGGCGTGGACGGCGACCGTTGGACCGAGGTCGTGACGATCGCCCGCGAGGCGAGCGAGAAGGGTTGGTGGGAGTCAGACAAAACAATGGGTGATCGCCAAGCCCTGGTCGCCAACCTTGAAGCCGGGGCTACGAGCATCCGCAAGTACGAGCAGATCTTCGTTCCTGGGCTGCTCCAGATACCGGAGTTCGTCAAAGCCCGTACCACCGCCACCGCAACCCTCGAGCCAGTCGCTGGAACAATCGAGGGACTGGTCGCGGGGCGCACAGGTCGCCAACGGATGCTTCGCCGTCCGGGTGGGCCGACGCTTGAAGTCGTCCTTGACGAGGTGGCGGTCCACCGCCTTGCGGCGCCACCAGACATCGTGAAGAAGCAGCTCTACCATCTGGCTACGGTAGTGAACACCGAATCGAAGATCTCTCTTCGGGTGCTGCCAGTCGGCGCCAGGATCAAAGACTTCACAGTCCCGCGTTGTACATTCTCGATCTACACCTATCCCGATCCAGGTGACCCGCAGGTCGTCGCGATCGACACGGTTACTTCCGACGTGATCCTCACCGAGCCTGATCAGGTCACGCCATACGAACGGCTCTATGAGCGGCTGTGGGAGGCGGCGCTGTCGCCCGCGGAGAGCCTCGACCTCCTGACGAAGGCCGCCGCCGGCCTATCCGAGGCATAGAGCTGCCCTACCGCTGGAGTCTTTTCGCATTCCGCGTTCTGACCCCTTTCAGGTGTCCGGGGAGCGTTGCCGTGCATGCATGCGGTCGTTCGTCGTGCCCTGATTCGGAGTACGGCTGGGCTGGGCAGTCGGCCGCGGCCGTTCGGGCTGACGGGGATGCTCAGCCGTGGGGAACGGGCTGCGGTTACGCATTGGCCAGTCGGCGGAATGCCTGACTGCTTGTCGCGACAGCGTAACTGCGAAATCACGCATCGCCTTGCCGAACCACTTGCGCTCGCTACTGATTCAGTCCAATACTTAGTGCAGTTCAAATTCTTGTACTGTACGGCTTCCTGGATTGATCTCCAGCTGAAGCGGTACGGTGCCCTACCGGCTAGGGACGGCACATGCAAGGACAGCGCGAACCAGACAGCCAGCGCGCGCATGCCGAGAATGCGGCGGGCCTGCGGTGGTGGCGGATCTTCCCCGGCGAGGGCGGGCAGCTCCGCGAGCTGCGGCAGTGGCTGAAGGACCTGCTGCCGAAGTGCGAGGCTCGCGACGACGTGATCCTGGTCGCCAATGAGCTGGCTGCGAACGCCGTGGGTCACACGGCGAGCGGCCGGGGCGGGCAGTTCAGCGTCGAGGTCACCGTGGCCAGTGGGCTGCTGCGCGTGACGGTCGGCGACAGCGGCGGCCCATCGGCTCCGGTCATCATCGACGATCCGATGAGCGAGCACGGCCGCGGGCTGCGCCTGGTCCAGGAGCTGTCGGCCGGCATGGAAGTCAGTGGCGGCGAGCGCGGCCGGTTCGTGCACGCCGTCCTGGAGTGGACGGGTCCTTTTCCGGATGAACCCGGCGGGGATGACAGGCAGGTGGCTCACCTGCGGGCACTTCAGGGCCAGTTCCCGCAGGTGCCCGTGTGGTTCGGGCTGGCGACCCGGCGATGGTGGGCGCTGGTAGCGATCGGCGGCGAGCACAGGCTCGTCACCACTGGTTCGCCCGGCGAGCTCGCCGAGGTCCTGACCGCCGTCTGCCGGGTCATTCCGGCCGGCGGGCAAGCCGGAACGTCCCGCCAGCCTGCCGCCGCGCCGTTTCTTGGTGCTGCCGAGTTCGCGGAGGCGGCGACGTCATGAGCGGCCGGATTGGACCGATTGATGTTTCTGCGCCCTGCCGACTATGCCGGTCGCGCAGCGTCAGGTGGGTGACCGCGTGAGCCGCGTCCGGGGTCGCCGCATCGGGGAGGTGCCCTATGAGCAGTGCGTTGTCATCGGGGCGAACATCCGGGCCCTGCGCCTGAGCAGGGGGTGGACGCAGCAGGCGCTTGGTGAGCTGATGGGCTGGGCGACGCCGTCGACCGTGTGCGCGGTCGAGGGACACCGCGGCGATCGCCAGCGCGGCTTCACCGTGGACGAGCTGATGCGGCTCTCGGCGATCTTCGACGTCCCGGTCTGGCGGCTGGTGACACGGTGTGAGAACTGCGGGGGTTGCCCGCCAGCCGGGTTCGCCTGCCTGTCGTGCGGTGCCGCGTGTGATGCGGGCGGGAGAGCGGTGACGGTCGATGGCGGACATCCCCGCCGCGATTCCGGGATCAGCGTGCCGGCCGGCAGTGCAGGCGGCTCCTGGTGACCGGCGGTCCGGCCGCTAGGGGCACGCCGCTGGCAGGGGTACCGGCGGGGCCGGCGCCGACGGCATTGCCGGGCTTGCTGGTCCCGCCGCTGGCTGACGGGTTCGTTGCGAGATGGGATACGGTGCCCGGTCTTGAGGCCGCGCTGGTTCCCGGCTGCGCGGTGGCCCTGGTTTCCGCTGCGGCGGAAGCCAGCCGGGATCCGGCTGGCTGGGCAGGGGCATGCGGGAAAACCGAGCTCGCGGTGCACGCCGCGCGGTCGTTGCGGCGGGCGGGCGCGGTGGATGTGGTGGCGTGGGTGACCGCGTCCAGCCGGATGCCGGTGCTCGACGGGTATGCGCGGGCTGCGGCCGCCCTGGGACTCGGTCGCGGCGGCGATGCCGGGCTGTCCGCGGCCCGGTTCGCCGCCTGGCTGGCGGGCACCCGGCAGCCGTGGCTGGTGGTGCTGGATGACCTGCGGAACCGGGCCGACCTGGACGGGCTGTGGCCGGCCGGGCCGACGGGCCGGCTGTTGGTCACCACCCGCGAGCCCGCGGCGGTGGAAGGCGAGCCGGTGCGCGTGCTGCCGGCCGGGATGTTCAGCCCGCGGGAGGCGGTCGGCTACCTGTCGGGGCGGCTGACCCGGGATCCGGGCCACCGCGCCGGGCAGCTTGACCTGGCCGCCGAACTCGGCGGCCAGCCGGCCGCGCTGGCCCATGCCAGCGCGGTGATCGCCACTGCGGACCTGACCTGCTGGGACTACCGGCATCACTACCTGGAGCAGAAGACCCGGCTCGAGGCAGCCGCCGGCGGCCCGGTCCCGGCCGCCGCGGTGACCTGGATGCTGTCGGCCCGCCACGCGGAGATCATCGCGCCGGGCGCGGGCACCTGGCCGCTGCTGGTGCTCGCCGCGCTGACCGGCGGCGACACCATCCCCCTCACGGTGTTCACGGCTCCCGCAACGACCCGGTACCTGGCGGGCGCGGGCACGGCGCGGCCGGCCGACGGCGAGCCGGGCATCACCGCCTTGCACGCGCTCCAGGACGCCGGACTGGTGGCGATCGACGCTACCGCGGACCCGCCAGCAGTCAGGATTAACGGGCCACTGCGGGCAGCCGTCCGCGCCGCGGCGGCGCCGGAGCTCCTGGCGGAGGCGGCAGCGGCGGCCGCGGATGCGCTGGATCATTCGTGGCCGCCGGACCAGCCGGCCTCCCCGGCCGCCGCGCTGCTGCGGTCATGCACCGTCGCCCTCCGCGCGGCCGCGCCAGATGCGCTGTGGGCAGACGGTGCGTGCCACCGCGTGCTGCTGGCCGCCGGGCGCAGCATGGACGCGGCCGGCCTGGCCGGGCCAGCCGCCGGCTGGTGGCGGCAGCTGGCCGCCGACAGCTCCCGGCTTCTCAGCGAGACCCACCCGGGCACGGTCACCGCCGGCGGGCTGCTCGCCGAATCGCTGCTGACGGCCGGGCAGGCGGCCGAGGCCGTCACGTGGGCTCAATGGGCAGCCGGGCAGCGCGGCGCGCTGCTCGGCCCCGATCACCGCCGCACGATCGCGGCCAGGACCTGCCTGGGCCGTGCGCTGACCATCGCCGGGCGTCCCGGCGATGCCGCAGCCATCCTGGACCAGGCAGCCCGCACCAGCGCGCAAGTCCACGGTGCCGCCGACGACACGACTGTGACCGCGCGGGAAGCGCACGCCGCCGCATGCCTGGCAGCCGGTGACCATGCCGCGGCGATCCGCTCGTTGCAGGACGCGGTGACCGCCCGGGAGCAGGCCCGCGGACCCGGCCACCCCGCCGCGCTCGCCACCGCAACGGCCCTGGCTGACGCTTTCCTCGCCGCCGGGCAGGCCGACGAGGCGATCCGCTGGCACCGGCGGGTCCTGGCCCGCCGCGAGCGCGCCGGCGGGCCGGAGGATCGCGGCACGCTCGCTGCCCGCGCGGCGCTGGCTGCCGCCTGCGCCGCCGCCGGGCACATGGACAGCGCGCAGCGGCTGTACCGGCAGGCGTGCGCCGGGTACGAGCGGGTCCTGGGCGCCGGCCATCCCGAGACCCTCGATTGCCGCGCGGCCCTGGCCCGCGCCTACTACGACGCCGGGCAGCTCAGCGACGCCCTGCCACTGCTCCAGTCGGTCATCGCTCGCACCGGGTCAGAACCGCCTGGGGCGCTGCGCGACCTGCTGGCAGAGATCACTAGCGAAACGACGGCCTGGTAAGCGGAAGGATCGCCGTGAACGGATACGACTACGTTGTCGTCGGGGCCGGGACCGCCGGCTGCGTGCTGGCCGCCCGGCTGAGCGAGAACCCGGCCGCGCGTGTCCTGCTGCTGGAAGCCGGCGGCTCCGGTCCGCGGGACCTGATCAGCGTCCCGGCCGCCTGGCCGCAGCTCATCGGCGGCGCCGCGGACTGGGGCAGCGTCACCACCGTGCAGGCGGACGCCGGGCCGCGCCCGTACCCGCGGGGGCGGGTGCTTGGCGGGTCGGGCGCGATCAACGCGATGGCGCACATGCGCGGCCACCTCAGCGTCTATGACGCGTGGGCCGCCGCCGGGGCACCCGGGTGGTCGCACGCGGACCTGCTGCCGTACTTCAAGCGCAGCGAGCGGGCCGACGGCCGCGACCCGTCGCTGCGCGGGACGGCCGGGCCGGTCCGGGTCGCCCCGGCCCATGAGGCCGGCCGGCATCCGGTCGCCCGCGCGCTGGCCGGGGCGCTGTGCGCGCTGGGGTTCCCGCCGGCCGGCGACCTGAGCGGCGCCTGCCAGGAGGGCGTGGCCTGGCCCGACCTGGCCATCGCCGGCGGCCAGCGGGTCAGCCCCGCCAGCGCCTACCTGACCCCGGCGGCCGGCCGCCCGAACCTGACCGTCCAGCCCGGCGCCCAGGTCAGGCGGCTTACTGTCGGGCGCGGCCGGTGCACAGGCGTCAGCTACCTGCTCGACGGCAGTGCCGCCGAGGCCAGCGCGGGGGAGGTGATTGTGTGCGCCGGGGCGGTCGGCTCGCCGCAGCTGCTGCTGCTGTCCGGGGTCGGCCCCGCCGCTGAGCTCGCGCCGCTGGGTATCAGCCCGGTCGCCGACCTGCCGGGTGTCGGTGAGAACCTGCGCGACCACCCGGTCGTCACGCTCTCCTACGCCTCCGCCATCCCGCTGCCGGCCAGCAGGTATAACCACGGCGAGACCTACGCGGCGCTGCGCTCCCCGCTGGCCGGCGACTGGCCCGACCTGCACCTGTTCCCGATCCTGGTGCCCGGCGCCCCGCCCGGCTACGCCGCCCCGCCGGCGGGCTTCACCCTGGCCGCCGCCGTGATGGCCCCCGACAGCCGCGGCTCGGTCCGGCTAGCATCCGCCGACCCGGCCGCGGCGCCGCTGATCGACCCCGGCTTCCTGCGCGCCCGCCGCGACGTGGACAGGCTCGGGGCCGGCCTGTCCATCCTCCGCTCCGCGGCGGCCAGCAGCGCGTTCACCCGCCTGGCGGTGACCGAGGTCATCCCGGGTCCCGGCGACCGCGAGCTGGCGGCGTACATCCGCCGCACGGCAGGCAGCTACTTCCACCCGGCGGGCACCTGCCGGATGGGCGCCGGTGAGCACGGGGTGACCGATCCCGCCGACCTGTCGGTCCGCGGGATCGCCGGGCTGCGCGTGGCCGACGCGTCGGTATTCCCGCTCATCCCCAACGCCCCGCTGAACGCCACCGTGCTCGCCGTCGCGGAAAAGGCCGCCGACCTCATCACCCGCCCCTGACCGCCAGAGCACCCGCCCCCGCAACCATCCCCCAAACATCAGCAGGAAGGCAACCGCATGACCAGCTCCCCGGCACGCAACCAGCGGCTCCGCAGGTACGTCGAGTCACGCCACATCGAGCACATCCCCGCCGGCGCCCGGCACGGGAAACCGTGGCACCAGTTCTTTTTCTGGTTCGGCGGGAACGTCAACGTCTTC
>Ga0335075_10009008_pt1 | contig 15267 bp, 14 predicted proteins | sample Lox_Sample_24_FD_206723 | JGI IMG/M metagenome (GOLD analysis project Ga0335075, IMG submission 206723) | Soil microbial communities from Loxahatchee National Wildlife Refuge, Florida, United States - Lox_Sample_2.4 | ecosystem: Environmental > Terrestrial > Soil > Wetlands | place: USA... | reverse complement strand
ATATCTATGCGCCGAGGAGGACCGCGGCGAGCTGAGCGCGCTGCAGATCCGCCTGTACTTCGCCGCATTCGGGGTGTTCGCGTCAATGATGCTGGCCGCGTTTGAGACCAGCAACCTTGGGCTGCTGTGGGTGCTAATCGAGGCGAGTACGTTGGCGAGCTGCGTGCTGGTTGGCCTCGAGGCCAAGGCCGTGTCGCTGGAGGCGGCGTGGAAGTACATCATCATCAGCTCATTCGGTGTCACGATGGCGCTGGTGGGGACGCTGTTCGTGTACTACTCGGCCAGCCGTCTGGCGGGCTCCCCGACCGAGCACCTCACGTGGAGCTACCTGTACGCCCACGCGAGTCTGCTGCACCACGGCAGTCTGCGGCTCGGCTTCCTACTGGTGCTCGTCGGCTACGGCACCAAGGTCGGGCTGGCGCCGATGCACACGTGGCTGCCCGACGCGCACTCCGAGGCACCCAGTCCGGCCAGCGCGATGCTCTCGGCGGCGCTGCTGAACACCGGGATGTACGCGATCATCCGCTTTCAGGCTCTCACCGCTCCCGCGCTCGGCACGAGCTTCGCCGGGCATGCACTACTCATCTTCGGCTTCGCCTCGGTGATCGTCGGTGCACTGTTCATCGTGCTGCGCGGCAACTTCAAGCGCATGTTCGCGTACTCCTCGATCGAGCAGATGGGGATCATCGCGATTGCGCTCGGGTTCGGCGGCGTGCTCGGCTTCTACGGGGCGCTCTTGCAGGTCCTCACCCACGCGGTCGCCAAGGCGGTGCTGTTCTTGACCAGCGGCGACATCGTCTTGCGGTATCGCACGCGTCTGGTGGATGACGTGCGAGGGGTGCTGTCGGTCGCGCCGCTGACGGGGGCAGTGCTGCTCCTCGCGGCACTGGCGGTCGCAGGCTCGCCGCCGTTCGGGCTGTTCCTGTCGGAGTTCACGATCGTCCGGGCCGGTCTTGCCCGCTCGAGCGTCGCGCTGGTGGCGATATTGATCGTGGTGTTGATTGTCGTCTTCGTGGCGTTGGTCGCCACGACGGCCGGAATGACACTGGGTGCTTCGCCCGCCCGCCCGACCGGTGGACCGGCCTATCGCGAACGCTCCGAGCGGGTGCTGGCCGGCACGCCGCTCGTGGTCGGTCTGGTGATCCTGTTGGCGCTGGGGTTGTGGATCCCCGGCCGCCTGGACACGCTGATCATGAGCTCGATCCACTCGATCTCCTGACCAGTGGTGGTGTGGTGATGCTGAATACCGCTGCCCCCCATAACCGCACTCGTGTGCATCCTGACCGGCTGGCGGAGGTCAGCCACGAACTGGCGGCGGAGCATGGCGCGCGGCTGGCTGACCTGTTCGGGGAGGAGACAGACAGTGGGGCGGTGCGGCTCCGGGCCGTGTACGCACTGGATGGCGAACAGCGCTACGCCGTGTTCGAGGCAGAGTTGGAGGGCGAGCGTTTCTCCTCGCTGTCGGAGTTGGATCCGGCGGCGTTCGTCGAGGAGTGTGAGCTGTACGAGCAGTTCGGGGTGCGTCCGAGCAACGTGCGGCGTCTGAACCGGGTCTTGGTCCCGCCCAACCGCTCCGATGCCTTTCCAGCGCTCGGCCGTGTGCGGCGGGCGCGGTTGGCGCGCGACTACGAGCCGCACGTGGTGAGCGGTGAGGCGTTCGAGTTTCCGTTCGGGCCGGTGCGAGTTGCCGGCTGGGAGTCGCTGTACATGGGCCTGGTCACCACCGGCGAGGAGGTACTGGACCTCTATCTGATGGCGTGGCACAAGCACCGCGGCGTTGAGCGGCGCCTCACCGGTCTTGATCCTGAGCGCGCCGCGTTCTTCGTTGAGCGGGCCGATGGACTCTCGAGTGTCGGCGACACGCTTGCCTTCTGCCGAGCCGTCGAGGCGATCGGCGTGACCTGGGTGCCCGAACCGGCGCAGCGCACCCGGGCGGTCGCGCTCGAGCTCGAGCGGATCTATAACCACGTCGCCGCGATCGCGGCGAGCTGCCAGGCAACAGGGCTGTCGGTGGGGCAGGCCCGCGTGGAGATCGTGCTTGAGCAACTGCTGCGCCTCAATGCCGCGGCGTTCGGACATCGCTACCTGTTCGGTGTGGTGCGCCCCGGCGGCGTCACGCGCGCGCCGGCCGCCGGGCCGATCGCGTCTGGCCTGGCAGTGATCCTTACCGAGCTTCGCGGCGTCGTCGACGGCCTGATGTCGACGAACTCGTATGTCGACCGGCTGGAGGCGACCGGGATCGTGGACGCCGAGCGTGCCCGCGAGCTGTCGCTGGTGGGGCCGGTCGCGCGTGGCTCCGGCCAGGACATCGACGTCCGCCGCGACCATCCGTGTGGGCCGGCGGATCGCGCCCCGGAGCGTGTTCCGGTTCGCGAGGCCGGGGACGCACAGGCGCGGATCGAGGTGATGACGGCCGAGATCGAACAGTCGCAGCAGCTGATCGAGGCGCAGCTCCCCGACGCGGGGGAGGGCCGCGCTGCTGTGAGCGGCTGCGGTGAGGCCCTCGGCTGGGCGGAGTCCCCGCGCGGCGAGGCACTGGCGTGGCTGTCGCTGGACGAGAGCGGCCGGATTCGCCGCGCGCGGCTGCGGCCGGCATCGGTCCGTAATTGGCGCGCATTTGCCGACGCCGCCCGGGCGCAGAACGTGTTCACCGACATCCCGATCATCGAGGCGAGCTTCTGGTTGACGGTCGCGGGGTTCGCGCGATGAGCGAGCGGTTGGAGGCCTGAGGTGGCGTTCTGGTTCTACCGGGGACTGCGCCGAGGGATTGTGACCACCCGCTACCCGCGCGGGCGTCCAGATGCGTGGACCGCCGATCTGCCCACCCCGCCGGCGTTTCATTCAAGCCGACTCACCGATGGGCTCGCCCGCGGGCTGGCCGAGGCGTGTCCGGCGGGCGCGCTCCTCGTCGAGAATGACGAGTTGGTCGTCGATCTGGGGCGATGCACGGGATGCGGGCGCTGCGCCGAGCTCGGTGGCGACGCGGTGGAACGCAGCGGCGAGTTCGAGCTTGCGACCGCCGAGCGGGCGCGGCTGATCAAACGGGTGCCGATCGCGGGAGCGAGGCGATGAGCCGTGGATGACGGGACGTTCACCGACGGCGTCGACCGGGTCGCAGAGGAGCTTGCGCGCCGCACGGCGATGTTCGGCCGCAGTCTGCACATCCGGACCGTCGACACCGGCTCATGCGCGGTGTGCGAATCGGAGATCCGGCTGATGGCCGCGCCTCACTACGACCTGCATCGTCTCGGCTTCTTCTTCACCCCGGCGCCACGGCATGCCGATCTGCTGCTCGTCACCGGACCGGCGGTACGCGCCGCCGACACCCTGCTGCTGAAGGCGATCGACGCCACCCCCGACCCCAAGGTCGTGATCGCGGTCGGTGCCTGTGCATTGGGTGGGATCTACCAGGAGGACGAACTGATCCATGGGTCGGTGGATCGGGTCGTCAGGGTGGACGTGAGTGTGCCGGGCTGTCCGCCGAGCCCGTTGGCGCTGCTGCAGGGGCTGCTGGTCGCGGTCGGCCGCCTGCAGGAGCGCGCCCAGGCGATCACGCTCGACCTCGACGCGGAGACGAACCGATGAAGGACCTCATCGTCGGGCTGATCATCGCCGCGGCTGCGGGCTGGCTGGGCGCGGCGGGTCTCGCGCCGCTGGCCGGGCGAGGGATGGGGTTGCGTGCGTGCGCGTGGCTGTCGGGCACCGCGGGACTGGCCGCGGCGGGCGGCGGGGTACTGCTTGCGATGCACGGGTCGAGTGCGACCGTGCGGCTCGGTGGAGGGACGGTGGGCGCTGCGAGCTTTACGATCGCGCCGCTGGCGGCGCCGTTCATCGCACTGCTGGGCGCCGTCGCCGTCGCCAACGGGCTCTACGCGCCTCGCTACCACCACCCGAGCGGCGGGACGGCCGCCTACCTGGCCGCCTACAACCTCGCGCTGCTCAGCTCCTTGGCGGTGCTCGTCGCGGGCAACGTGGTCGCGTTCCTGGTCGCGTGGGAGACGATGGCACTGACCTGCTACCTGCTCATCCTGCGCCACCACGAACGGCCCGGGGTTGGAGCTGCCGCCCTGTTGTTCATCGCGCTCAGCGAGGTCGGGTTCGCACTGATCGTGCTCGCATTCGCGATCCTCGCCACCCAGACCCATACGCTGGAGCTGGCCACCATCGCCGCACGCGCCCACACGATCCCGGAGGCGTGGCGCGCGGCTGCATACGTCCTGGCGCTCGTCGGATTCGGCTTCAAAGCCGGTGTCGTCCCGCTGCACATCTGGCTGCCGGCTGCACACCCGGTTGCGCCTGCGGACGGATCGGCGTTCCTGTCAGGACTGATCATCAAACTCGGCGTCTACGGGATCACCTTGTTTGGCTTTGAGCTGCTCGCCGGCGGCCCGGCCTGGTGGGGGCTGCTCACGATGGCTCTGGGAGCGGTCTCCGCGGTGCTCGGGATCCTGTATGCGCTGATGGAGCGAGACCTGAAGCGGTTCCTTGCGTTCTCGAGCATCGAGAACGTCGGAATCATCCTGACCGGGTTGGGAGCGGCGATGACGTTCAACGCCGACGGGCAGCCGGTGATCGGGACCTTCTTGCTGATCACCGCCCTGTACCACACGGTCAACCATGGGGTCTACAAGACGCTGCTGTTCCAGGAGGCGGGCGTGATCGAGCACGCGACCGGCACCCGCGACCTTGACCGGCTCGGCGGCCTGATCCGGCGCCTGCCACGCACCGCGGTGATCTGCCTGGTCGGAACTCTCGCGATCGCCGCGCTGCCGCCGTTCAACGGGTTCGTCTCGGAGTGGATGCTGTTCCAGGGGCTGTTTCAGGGGTTCAGGATCGCCGACCACACAGTGGGGATCCTGATCGTCGTCGCGGGTGCAGCGATCGCGCTGACCGGCGGATTGGCGCTCAACGCGTTCGCGCGCGCCTACGGCATCCCGTTCTTGGGGATGCCACGCTCCCAGGGCGCAGCGAGAGCCACCGAGACCGGGCAACCGGTCGCCGGTCCAGCGCTGCTGGCAGCGGCATGCGCGTTCCTCGGCGTCGGCGCCCCGCTTGTGCTGACAGGACTTGATCGGGTCGCGCGCTCGGTAACGGGACGCGACATCCATAGCGAACTGCTCTTCCCCCAGCTGGGCGTGATCCCCGCCCACACGAACTTCTCCGAGTTCTCGCCGACCTATCTGGCCGTCTTCCTGATCGGAATCATGATCGTCCCGATCGGGATCTGGTTGGCGGGGCGTCCGCGCGGTGCACGACGTCGCACTCCGGTGTGGGACAGCGGAATCGTCGCGTTCCGCCCGCGCATGCAATACACCGCGACCACGCACTCCAACCCGATCAGGGTGACGTTCGCCGCGCTCTACCAGCCCGAGGTGCACTTGGAGCGCAGCTCTGATGATCCCGCCGGGCGGTCGGGACCGGTTCATTACCGGGCCGCGATCACCCCGATTTTTGAGCGCTACCTGTATCGGCCAGTCGTGTGGCTCGTCGATGCGTTGGCGCGCCTTGCCCGGCCGATCCAGAGCGGCGACGTCAATCTGTATCTGCTCTACGTGTTCGTGGTCGTGCTGATCGTCTATGTCGTCTACGCGAGCTGAAGGACGGGCCTCATGTTCCAGCGAATCATGTTCACCTGGGATGGCTCTGAGGTGGCGCTGCGGGCGTTTGACGTCGCGATCGATCTCGCCCGACGCTGCCGTGGCGAGCTCGTCGCGGTGTCGGTCGCCTACTCGCCCGCCCACGCGGAGACCCACGCGGATCGACAGGAGTCCTCAGACGCGGCACGCCGCTACCTGGAGCAGACCTTCGGGGATGTCGCCGATCGCGCGCACCGTGCGGGGGTCGATGTCGCACACGAGATCATCGAGGGCGACACGCCGGCGCAGGCGCTGGTCGCTCACTGCCACGCTCACGGGTTTGACCTGATCGTCTGCGGCCACCACCATGGAACCCGCGTCGGTCGGCTGCTGCTGCACGATGTCGCCGAGGATCTCGTCAACGAAGCGATGACCCCGGTCCTGGTCGTGGGAGAGCCTGAGCGCGGATAAGTTAGAGTGCTGCGCCGAGCGATGAGGCTCGCTCCTAACCGCGGCCTGGTGGCCGCTAATGGCCTCTACGTCATTCCCGCAATCCGTGAGACGTGGAGGTCGTTGGCGTGAGCCGTGTTTCCTCTATTCGCGCGCGCCAGATCCTGGACAGCCGCGGCAACCCGACCGTCGAAGCCGACGTCTGGCTTGACAGCGGCGAGCTTGGTCGCGCATCTGTGCCGTCCGGTGCGTCGACCGGCACCCGCGAGGCGGTCGAGCTGCGCGACGGCGGGACCATGTTTGGAGGCAAAGGGGTGCTGGGAGCCGTCGAGCGTGTCAACGAGGAGATCGCCCGCAGCTTGCGAGGACACCGGTCCGCGGATCAACCGTCGCTGGATCGCAAGCTCACCGACCTTGACGGCACCCGCGGCAAATCGCGGCTGGGGGCCAATGCGATCTTGGCGGTGTCGCTGGCGTACGCGCGAGCGTCGGCTGAGCACCGCGGACTGGCACTGTGGACTTACCTGCGGGAGGAGACGGTGCTGCCGTCGTTGCCGATGCCGATGCTCAACGTGATCAACGGGGGAGCCCACGCGGACAATGGGATCGACTTTCAGGAGTACATGATCGTGCCGGTCGGCGCCCAATCTTTCTCGGAGGCGTTGTGGATGAGTGCCGAGACCTACCACGCGTTACGCGACACGTTGCGGGCGCGCGGATGGACGTCCAGCGTCGGAGACGAGGGCGGGTTCGCGCCCCAACTGCAGTCCAATAGCGCCGCACTGGAGCTGCTCATGGAGGCGATCTCGTTCGCCGGCTATCAGCCCGGCAAGGACATCGCGATCGCACTTGACCCGGCCGCCAACGGGTTCTACGCCGACGGCCTCTACACCCTCTCGGATGCCGAGCATGCCTTCTCCGCCGATGAGATGGTCGCCTACTGGTGCGATCTGGTGGATCGCTATCCGATCCTCTCGCTCGAGGACGCGATGGCGGAGGGCGACTGGGAGGGCTGGGCGGCGCTGACCAGCCGGCTGGGAGATCAGATCCAGTTGGTCGGCGATGACATCTTCGTCACGGATCCCGAGCTGCTGCAGCGCGGCATCGACACCAAGGTGGCCAACGCGATCTTGATCAAGCTCAACCAGATCGGGACGCTCACCGAGACGCTTGAGACGATCCAGCTGGCCAACGACGCGGGCTACCGCTGCGTGATCTCGCATCGCTCCGGTGAGACCGAGGACACATTCATCGCGGACCTGGCGGTGGCCAGCGGCGTGGGACAGATCAAGACAGGCGCGCCGGCGCGAGGGGAGCGGGTGGCCAAGTACAACCGGCTGCTGCGCATCGAAGAGGAGATGGGCACCCTCCGCGACTTCGCGGGCCAGTCGGATCGATTCGCTCGCTAACCGCGACGCAGACGCCTGCCAGCAGCTCTCATGGGTCCTGACGAACGCGTGTGCCCGCAAGCTGCGTCGTTGCGTCGCCGGCGGGCACTGCGGTTCGTGCTGCTGGTCGGAGGGATGAGCTTCTTCGCCGACTTCACCTACGAGGGGTCTCGCAGCATCATCGGACCGTACCTCGGGCTGCTGGGGGCCGGCGCGACCACGATCAGCGTGGTCAGCGGAGCCGGAGAGCTGCTTGGCTACGGGCTTCGTCTGTTCTCCGGCCCGGGCGCGGACCGCACGGGCCGCTACTGGCCGATCACGATCGGCGGATATCTGCTGCAGATGACGGTCGTACCACTGTTGGCGCTGGCCGGAAGCTGGCCGGTGGCGGCGCTTCTGATCATCCTGGAGCGGGCCGGCAAAGCGATCCGCAACCCCCCCAGGGACGCGATGCTCTCCCACGCGTCAGGGGAGCTCGGCGGCGGCTCGGCGTTCGGGGTCCATGAAGCGCTTGACCAGTTCGGCGCGACGTTCGGGCCGCTGCTGGTCGCCGCGGTGTTACTGCTGCATCGCCACGAGTACAAGCTCGCGTTCGCGCTGCTGGCGATCCCGGCGGTGATCGAGCTGACCGTACTCGGGGTCGCAAGGGTCAGCTACCCCCGCCCTGCCGAGCTCGAGGCGACCGGACGACGGTCGACGGCTAACGCGCCTGACGGTTTTCCGAGGCGGTACTGGATCTATCTGTCTGCGGCGGCGCTGGTCGGCGCGGGCTTTGCGGATTTCCCCCTGATCGCGTACCACTTCGAGCGGGCCGGGATCGTCTCGAGCGACACAGTCCCGATCTTCTACGCGGTGGCGATGGCCGTCGGGGGTCTGGGCTCGCTGCTGTTCGGACGGCTGTTTGACCGCTATGGGATGAAATTGCTGTTGCCATTGACGCTGGGGGCTGCCGGATACGCCCCGCTGGTGTTCCTGGGCGGCGTTCAGGCGTGCCTGGTCGGCATCGTGCTGTGGGGCGCCGGCGCGGGGGTGCAGGAGTCGATCATCCCAGCCGCCGTGGGCCGGATGGTCAATCCCGATCACCGGGCGTCGGCGTTCGGGGTGTTCACCGGCATCTACGGGGTGGCGTGGTTTCTCGGTAGCGTCGCGATTGGCCTGTTGGTCGGGGTCTCGCTGAACTTGGTTGTGATTTTCTCGGTCGCCAGCGAGCTCCTGGCGCTGGTGCCGCTGGGGTTCACGACCTGGCGAACCGTGGGGTCATCAGCTAGCGGCTGATCGGTGGACTAGGATCGGAGGTCAGGCGATGAAGCTCGCCTTGAAATGCGTCTGGATGATGCTGATGGCTTCTGGCAGGACCTCACATCCTTGAGCTAGGAGCACTCCATGTCCTTGATCGTGTCCAGGCCAGCGGGGAGGCCTCGATGAGCCTCATGTTCGAGATTCCCGGCGCTCGAACGATCGAGCTGTCTGACCTGATGGTCGATGTCAACGGGACGCTGACCAATCGCGGCGAGGTGATCGATGGCGTCCAGCCACGGATCGAGAAACTCCGGTCTCAATGCTCGATCCATCTGGTGTCGGCAGACACGTTCGGGACGCTGGATGAGCTGGCGACCGCGCTTGGGGTGAGCGCCACTCGGGTCAGCGACGGTCACGAGAAGCGCACGTTCGTGAACCGCTGCGGCGCGAGTACCTGCGGAGTGATCGGCAATGGCCTGAACGATGCGCTGGCGCTGAGAGTCGCGGCCTTGGGAGTGGTGGTGCTCGGCCCGGAGGGAGCGAGCCCGCGTTCGCTGGAGGCAGCCGACCTGGTGTGCGCCTCGATTATCGACGCGCTTGATCTGCTCGCCGACCCGCGCGCTCTGTCAGCGACGATCCGGCCCTGACGGGCGAGGAGCTGAAGACTCTGTGCTCGAGCTAGCGTCGGCGCTCGTCGAGGATCAGTGTGCCCTGGTCGAGAACCCGGGTGCCATCGATGGTGAGGTTCGCCTCGGTGACGATGACGTCGAGATGGATCGGGACCGCGACTGTCCCTCCGATCGCGGCGCTCGCCCCGAAGGCGAGATGGACGCTGCCCAGCAGCTTCTCGTCTTCGAGCACGTTTCCGGTGAGCATGGCTCTGTCGTTCGTGCCGACGCCGAGCTCTGCCAGGTTCATCGCCAGCGGCCCGTGGGGCGTGAGAGCCTGCAGGAGCCGTTCTCCGGCGTCACCGTCAGCCCTGCTGAGTTGCCCGTCGGCGATCGTCAGAGCCACGGGTGGCAGGGTGAGGCCGACTGAGGCGATGCTGCTGGCAAAGATCTGCCCCTGGCCGGAGACGGGCGCGATGAACGCCTCGCCGCACGGGAGGTTTCCGAACGCGCCGTGGGCTCGCAGATCGCCGTCATCTGAGATCGCGTCGCGTCCGGTGAGCTCGATCGTCATCTGAGAGCCCAGTGGGCAGGTGATCTCCGCTCGGTCACCGTGGCTGAGCAGTGTCGCGATCGTGCCCGAACGGCGGCCGAGGCGATCGAGGTCGGCGCTCATCAGCCGGCCGAGGAGATCGGCGGTGACGCCGGGCAGAGTCGCGCCCCGGACACCGTGATCAGACGCGCGTTTGCGGGCCTGAGTGTGGCTGAGCGAGAACGTCGTCGGGGCCAGGTATACGTCGCAGGCGAGCATCGCCGCCGCGATCGAGGCGGGAGGCTCGGTCCCGTGCGTGGCGCGAGGCTGCATGATGGTGAGCACCGTGTCTGCGCCGGCGTGGATCGCCGCGTGACGCAGCGCCTCGCCGACACCGCGGGTATCGGGGTCGCAGATGACGAGTACCTCTTCGTCGGCGGCGATTCCCAGGCACCGGCGAGCGATGTTCTCGCTGGCGTGGGCGAGTTCTGGGTCCATCATCTTTCTGCCTCCTCAAAGAGCCTGCGACCGCTTGCGACCTCCCGGATTGCCGCTGCACGCGTTCTCCAGGTCAGACGCACGGGCCTACCGACGTTGCTTGCGGTCATGAACCAGGTCAGTTGTGCCCGCGCCTCATCAGGCACCTGGCTGCGGGAGCCGACCATGAACATTTGCAGCGGGTGGCCGTCGCGGTCGGCCGCGCCAGGGAGGAAACCGAGGTCAGCCGGGCAAAGGGTTTGGATGGCTGGGCGCCAGGCCAGTGGCGGTGCCGGATCGTGGAGTTCGCCGATCGGACGACATTGGGGGTGCGCGATGACGCGGATGACCGGCTCGTCAGCGGCAAGCGCTCGCGATGGCGGCGGTGCGGTGGCTACGGTCGGCTTATCGGCATGGCGTCTACGCACGGTTCCTCCTGGAAGGACATCGTCGTAGAGGCCATCAGCGCCACGGTGGGCGCACTTATCGGGCGAGCCTCATCGCCGCCGCGACACCATACTCCCCGGTCGGGCGCGATGGCCTGCCGTTTGGCGGTCTGCGCGGACGGCTAGGATTAAGGAAGTAGGCGATGAAGCCCGCCTGAACCGCCCACCGGGGCTGATGGCTTCTACCGAACCGAAGAGGACGGTGGAAGCTGATGGCGATGATGCACGCGGAGGAGCGCGTCTCTACACAAACGCGCGACGAGCCCGCAGGGGGTTTCGTGAGCCTCCTGTTTCCAGATCCAGACGTTGCGGTCGCTGAGCCGGCGCAGCCGGACTGCTTCGCGGACCTCCATCTGGACCAGATCGTTGCGGCAGCGACGAAAAACCGCGAGGACTATGAGCTCAGCGGCTTCTACTACCAGCCGCTGCAGGATGCAGAGCAGGTCCGCTACCGCCAGGACATCGTCGACGACCTGCGCCTGCGGCCGGTGCGGGATGCGGTGACCGCGTTTGCTGAGCAGATGGTCGTGATGCGCCGCTACCTGCGCGTCGCTCAGCAGTCCCACCACGGGTTGACGACTCAGCGCTGGTTTCTGGAGGCGACAGTCGTCTACCGCGACGCGGCCCAGGCGTTCGGAGCCGCGCTGGCGGCCACCTCGCCGCAGTCTGCGGGATTGGCCGCGTTCAGCCGCCATGTGTCTGACTTGCTTCGGTCCGCAGAGTTCGAGCGATTTGCGTCGGACTCGGGTGCGGTCCATGAGGAGATCGGTGGTCTGGAGTACTCGATCACGATCAAGGGCGCGCGGGTGCAGGTCGACCGATACGACCAGGAGGCGGAGCTGGCGCCATTGGTGGAGGAGACCTTCGCCCGCTTCGCGCAAGGTGACGCGCGCCAGTACGACTGGCGGGTCAAGGATCTCCCCGGGCTCAACCACGTCGAACAGCAGATCCTCGATTGCGTGGCACGGCTGTTCCCCGACGAGTTCGAGCGTCTGAAGCAGTACTGCGCCCGCCACGCGAAGGCATTTGATGACGGGCTGATGCGGTTTGATCGCGAGGTCCAGTTCTACCTGGGCTACTTGGAGTTCATCGAGCCGCTGATCGCAAACGGACTCGAGTTTGCCCGGGTGCAGATCGGAGACCGAGGCTCGGCGTTCGCCGAGGCGGCATTTGACCTCTCGCTGGCGGCCAAGCTCTCCTCCGAGCAACACACGCCGGTGACCAACGACTTTCGCCTCGACGATCCAGAGCGCGTGCTGGTGGTCACTGGCCCCAATCAGGGAGGCAAGACGACGTTTGCCCGCATGATCGGCCAGATCTACTTCCTGGCTGGGTTGGGGCTACCGGTGTCCGCCGCGCGCGCCACCCTCTCGCTGCCCGACCGGGTGTTCACCCACTTTGAGCGTGAGGAGAGTCTTGAGACGCTGCGTGGCAAGTTCGAGGACGAACTGGTGCGCATCCACGAGATCCTCGAGGCGGCCACCGACCGCAGCATGCTGGTCATGAACGAGAGCTTCGGATCCACCACGCTGGCCGATGGTCTGCTGGTCGGGTCTGAGATCGTGCGCCAGATCATCGACTCCGGCGCACTGTGTGTGTTCGTCTCCTTCATCGACGAGCTGGCGTCCTTGGGACCTGAGACGGTGAGCATGATGAGCACCGTGGTTGCCGAAGACCCCTCTCAACGGACGTTCAAGATCGAACGAAAGCCAGCGGATGGCCTGGCGTACGCCGCTGCGCTGGCAAGCAAGTACCGGCTTGGCTATGAACAGTTGAAAGGAAGGATCGCGTCATGAGAGTTCTGCTCATGCACCCTGAGAAGGACTTCGACATCAAGGTCGCGTTCCGCGAGAACGCCACCGACCTGGTCCAAGACCTCGAACTGAACGCGATCATCAACACGGCGGCGGCGGGAGACAACCTGGTACACGAGGCGTTCTGCCGCGCGCTGCTGTGCCAAGACCAGGACGCCACGACAGTCTTCTACCGCCAAGAGGTCCTGTCGGACTGCCGCAACTCCCCGGATCTGATCCGCGAGCTGTACGCCCTGGCCAGCGAAGCCGTCGAGGTGGAGCGCAGGGCCTGGGGGGTATGGGGTCGTGATGAACCGACCGGCGTCGCGACCATGGCCGTGAAGGCGCTTGAGTTGGCGGCAGAGTTCCTTGAACGATTGCGCGCGATTGCCGACGAGCACGCCCCGGCGTTCGAATCCCGAGGGTTTACTCGCTTCTTCGCGACGATCGCCGAGGAGTTGGGCGACGACTACCTGACCAGGATGCACGACCAGCTCAAGGAGCTTCACTATCCGTGGGGTGAGCGGGTCAGCGCCAAGGCAGGCGCGGCCAACCGCGGCCTGCGATACATCGCGCGCCGCACACCAGACCCCGGGCTTCTCGCCCGGCTGGGACTGCATCGCTCTGGGTACGGGTTCACGATCCCCGATCGCGACGAAGCTGGGTTCCAGGCGCTGCGAGAGCTTGAGAACCGAAGCTTGCGCGAGATCGCGACCGTGACCGGCCAGGCCAGCGGTCACGTCAAAGCGTTCTTCACCCAGCTGCGCATCGAGCTGGCGTTCTACGTCGGCGCGCTCAATCTCTATGACGCACTGGAGCACGCTTCGGCAACCGTCTGCACACCGACGATCGCCGACTCAGGCGAGGTGGACTTCTCAGCCACGGACCTGTACGACGTCGCGCTGGCGCTCACGCTGGAGCGTGCACCGGTGCCCAACAGTCTCGACGCGAAGGACAAACCGCTGATCGTGGTAACCGGCGCCAACCAGGGCGGCAAGTCGACGCTGCTGCGGGCCATCGGTCAGGCGCAGTTGATGGCGCAGACCGGCTTGCAGGTGGGGGCTGGAAAGCTGCGGCTGAATCTCTGCTCGGGGGTGTTCACCCACCATAAGCGCGAGGAAGATGCGTCGATGGAGAGCGGCAAGCTTGATGAGGAGCTGGCGCGCATGAGCCATATTGCTGATCTGATCACCCCGGGCGCGCTGTTGCTGTGCAACGAATCGTTCGCGTCGACCAACGAGCGCGAAGGGTCAGAGATCGCCCGTCAGATCGTGCGCGCGATGCTCGACTCCGGGATCAAGGTGGTGTTCGTGACCCACCAGTACGACCTCGCCGGCGGCTTTTGGTCCACGAGCCACGACAGCGCGTTGTTCCTGCGCGCCGAGCGAGAGGACGACGGCGAACGGACCTACAAGCTGGTGGTCGGAGAGCCGTTGCCGACGAGCTACGGCGCAGACAGCTACCGCGCCGTCTTTGGGCGGGCGCTGACAGAGCGCGAGCAACCAGCGACCGTGAGGAGCGAGTAAGGATGGCGATGCGCGTTCATGTTCATGCGGCGATCTGGATCGAAGAGGAGCTCGTTGTCCACGGCAAGGCGGTGCGAGGTCGAGAGCATCTTTCGCTGCCTGGAGGGCGTGTTCAGGAGCGCGAAACGGTCCATGCTGCGCTGCGACGTGAAGTGACTGAGGAGACCGGGCTTGAGATCGAGATCGGCGATCTGCTGTTAGCCGGTGAGGTCAACGGCAGCTCTGTGCACGGGCTGGTCCTCGTCTTCGGCGCCACATTCCGGGATACCGGGGAGTACGTCGAGCCGCAGCTGATCGATCCTCGCTCTTCGGCGGCCGAGGAGGTGCTGCCGCCCGTGCTTGATCGCCTGGTCGCCATCCGTTTGGCGCAGCCCTCGGACAACCCGGCGTGGGTCGGCAACGTCTACGAGGCGAGCCGCCACATGTGAGTCACCGGCTGACGGGTCACGACTATGCCGGTGCCGTCCACCGAGCGACCAGTTCGTCGCGCGTGGCGGCCAGTGCTTGGGGCAGCACGTTTGTGTGGTTGAGCACCGGCATGAAATTGGTATCCCCCGGCCATCGTGGGACGACGTGCAGATGGAGATGCTCATCGATCCCTGCGCCGGCAGCTTGACCGACATTGAGGCCGATATTGAATCCACTTGGAGCCATGACGTCGGTCAGGATCCGCACGGAATGTTGCGCCAGTTGCATCGTTTCGGTCAGCTCATCCGCGTCAAGCGCCGTGAAGTCACCCACGTGCCGGGTTGGCAGCACCATGAGGTGCCCGCTGGCGTAGGGAAAGCGGTTGAGCAGCACCAGACAGCGCTCGCCTCGTGCGATGACCATGGTGTTGTCGTCTCCGCACGCTGCGGCGCACAGCGGGCAGTCACCGGTCGACTTGTCTTGGCGGACGTAGTCGATACGCCATGGAGCCCAGAGCGGTCGCTGCGTCATCGGAATGACATTAGAGGAGAGCCGGTCGGAGATTGCCCGCGGCGTCGGTGGGGTACACTTCGCCTGTAGCGATGAGGCTCGCTGGGAGGCAACGCTCTCCGAACCGCTGATGAGCTGATGGCCTCTATCCGAATCGAGAGCGGATAGAGGAGCGCACTCAGGACAGACAGCGAGCTTGGAAGGGCGAGCCCATCGCACGCTCCCCCGGTCAATCGGCGGTGGGCTCTGCCCTTTTCTTTGGACCGTGCATCCGACGGATGTGCGCGAACCACAAGGGAAGGAGTTGGAATGGC
>Ga0335075_10009007_pt1 | contig 15268 bp, 6 predicted proteins | sample Lox_Sample_24_FD_206723 | JGI IMG/M metagenome (GOLD analysis project Ga0335075, IMG submission 206723) | Soil microbial communities from Loxahatchee National Wildlife Refuge, Florida, United States - Lox_Sample_2.4 | ecosystem: Environmental > Terrestrial > Soil > Wetlands | place: USA: Florida... | reverse complement strand
AGATATCGTCGACCTGCCTCTGCTGTCGCGCAACTTTTTTGCGCTGCCCATGCTCGTGCCCGGCGTTGTGACCGCGAACGGCAGCATCAACTCATTCTCCATCTCGTCGGATGGCACCCGCGAATACGGGAACTCCATCACCATCGACGGTGTGGAAGCTACGACCAATCGCACCCAGGACATCACCGTGGTTCCCAGCGTCGACTCCGTTCAGGAGTTCAAGGTCGCAACGTCTGCCTATAATGCAGAGTTCGGCTCTTCGGCCGGCGCCGTTGTCTCCATCGATACCAAGGCCGGCACCAATCAATACCACGGCGATGCCTATGAGTTTTTCCGCCCCAACTTCACGGCCGCGCGCCCATACGGCTTCGGGGCTCAGGAGCCGGGATCAGTTCTCAAGCAGCATAATTTTGGGGGGACCCTCGGCGGGCCCATCATCCACAATAAGTCATTCTTCTTCGGATCTTACGAAGGCACACGCCAGACCAACGCATACACCTATCTGTACAGCACGCCTCCCGTCAATCAGATCACATTTCCCGGAGACGGCTCAGCGGATCTGTCGCAGATGGTTGACCCCTATGCCGGCCTCACTCCCGTCGCCCAGGGTGGCGCGCCTGCCGGACTCAAGATCAATATTTTCGATCCCAATGTCTCCTATGCGTGCTATGGCGGGTGTTCCCAGCAGTTCGCAGGCAATATTATTCCCGCCGGCCGGGTGAGCACGGCGGGCAAGAACACGCTGCTCAACTTTTTCCCCAAGCCTGATCTGCCGGGAACCCTGAACGGCTGGTTCGATAACTTCTTCGCCTATTCTCCGGTGACCTACCGTCAGAATCAGGTCGACTCCCGTTTCGACCAGAACATCACGGACAAGGATCGCGTCTATCTTACTTTCCACTACTTCAACTCGAACTCGTTGACCACCGATCCTTATTGGGGACACACGGTAGTCTCGGGCGCGGGCGATGCCGACCAGGCCAACAAGGAGGATGTGGAGGGCACGACCGTTTCTGCAACATACGCCCACGTATTCAGTGTGACCACGACCAATGAGCTGCGCGCCGGTTATTCCAGCTACCATGAAAATCTCTACAGCCTGCTCAACGACCACAACTACTCCCAGGAATTTGGACTGGGCAACATTTATGTGCCCGGCTTTCCTGTGACGGTTGGTTTTCCCTACATTTATCTGGGCACCGGCTATATTGCGGGCGGATCAACCTACAAGCCATATCACATCAACGACGACAATTATTCCATCGCCGACAACTTTATCTGGAGTTCGATCCAGCGGCATGAGTTCAAATTCGGCGAAGAGTTTCGCGGCCTGAATTCTCATCCCGTCTTTACTCTGTTTCCTACCGGATTTGAATACTACGGGAGCTATGGGTTCTCGCAGACTTCCGATCCCACCTACGGCTACTATGTGCAGGGCGCTGCCTTCTACAACGGCGGCGATGACATCGCGGACCTGCTTCTCGGTCTGCCCTTCGATGTCGACATCGGGCTCCAACTCACTCAGCCTCATACGCAGAGCTGGTATCTGGGGCTCTATGCGCAGGACACCTACAAAGCCTCGGACCGCCTCACTCTCAACTACGGTGTGCGCTGGGAATATTACGCTCCCTATCTGGAATCCCATAACTATGAATCGAATTTCGATGTCGCCAGCGGCGATATTCTGCTCGCCGGGCGCGGCACCAACTCGCGTTCACTCATGAACAGCCGTCTCGACGACTTTGCGCCGCGCGTCGGCTTCGATTATCTCTTCAACCGCAAAACGGTGATTCGCGGCGGGTACGGCATTTTCTACTCGCCGGAGAACGATGGCCGCGAAGACTTCCTGACTCAGAACGCTCCGTTTGCCGACCAGTTCGTGTACACCAATTACTGGTACGACGGGCCTCCTTACCAATACGTTCTCGATACCGGCGTGCCGCGTAACACGACGATCAACGCGCCTTCCAGCGGTGTCATCAATCCGGCGACGCTCGCGAACGGCAGTTTGGAAACGACCTACGCGGTTGACCCAAACCTGAAAACGGGATCTTCGCAGTTGTTCAACCTGGCCGTGCAGCGCGAGCTCACCAAAGACCTTTCGCTCGAGGTCTCATACGTTGGCACCCTGGCGCACAATCTTTCCTATCAGATCGGGGATATCAATGCGAATCCGTACGCAAGCGATCCGAGTCATCCCGACAATCTGATCACCCCGAACCTGGGCAAGATTCAATACCTGAGCGATTATGGAAGCGCCAGTTATAACTCGCTTCAGGTCAAGTTCACCAAACGGCAGTCGCGCAATCTGAGCTTCCTGCTCTCTTACACGTACGGTCATGATCTCGACAACGGCCCTGCGCCCTTCAACGTGGGCCACTACAACAACAATGAGCCGCAAAATCCCTACAACCTCCACGAGGAATGGGGAAACTCCGACAACGACGTTCGGCACAACTTTGTCTTCAGCGGTCTTTACCGTCTGCCCTTCGGGCAGGGCCAGCACTTTGGTTCGAACTGGAATTCCGCCGAGAATGCCATCCTCGGAGGTTGGCAGCTGAATTCCATCTACATGATGCGTACGGGTACACCGATCAACGTGGTGCGTGGCAACAACCCCACTTCCGTCTTCCCGGGGTTGCGTCCTGATGTGATTGGTAATCCCGTCCTGCCCCGCGGTCAGCGTCAACTGCTTCACTATTTCAATACCTCGGCGTTTACGAGCAAACCATTCGACTGCTCCACGTCCAACTCGGTGTCCTGCTACACGCCTGGCGATACCGCCCGCAATCTGCTGTATGGTCCGGGCTACATCAATCTGGATGCTTCGTTATTCAAGACGTTCCAGATGGCCGAACGCTATAACCTCGAGCTTCGTCTCGAGATGTTCAATACGTTCAATACTCCGCATTTCGACAATCCTGACGGGAACGAGGCCGACGGCACGTTCGGCCAGATCACCGGAACCTTCGGCAATCAGCGCATCGTCCAGATTGCCGGTAAGTTTATCTTCTGATGCTGTCGAAAAGAACGCTGCTCCTTCTGGCTACCCTGCTTGTTGCTGGATCGACAGGCAGGGCGCAGAATTCTTCGCCGTCCGGCTCCGGCCGCCATTTCTATCTCGATTGCAGCGCCGCGCAAGGCGGCGCTGGCGACTCTCAGGAATCCGCGTGGAACTCGGTCGCTCGTCTCAATGCTGAGGCTTTGCGGCCGGGCGACATCGTCGCTTTGCGCCGCGGGACGATCTGCCATGGCTCGCTCGCGCCCAGCGGTTCCGGCAGCGAAGGCGCGCCTATCCGCCTGACCGCATATGGCGAAGGATCTCGTCCGCGAATCGTCGCCGATTCCAATGCCGCCGAGGCGCTGCTCCTGTTCAACCAGCAGGAGTGGGACATCGATTCGCTCGATCTTTCGGGCGGCCGCACCAACGGAATCCTGATCAGCGGCGACAATGGCATGCTTCGCCACATCCATCTTGCCAATCTCGCCGTGCATGACGTTATGGGCGGTGCGATGAAGCACAAGGAATCGGGCCTGGTTGCAGTGTCTCCCGCGAACCAGAACTGCCACTTCGATGACGTCCTCATCGACAATGTCGTTGGCTGGAATACAAACCAATGGGTCGGCATCATGGTTGGTGGCGGCGATCTTGGCTACCCTCCCGAATCCGACTGGAGCAGCAACGTCACCATCCGCAACTCCGTCATCCACGATGTTCAGGGTGACGGCATCGTTCTCTTCCGTGTCCGCCACGGTGTCATCGAGTCCAGCGTCGCCTGGAATACCGGTATGCAGGGCACGGAATCCATCGGCACGCCCAACGCTATATGGACGTGGATGTGCGACGACTGCGTCGTCCGCAACAACGAGGCCTTCCTGACCGACAGTCCGGGGGTCGATGGCGGAGCCTACGACATCGACTACGGCAACACGAAGAACTCGGTCATCGACAACTATGGCCACGACACTCAGGGCTACTGCGTCGCGGTTTTCGGAGCCGGTTTCGTCACCCGGGAAAGCCTCGTGCGCGGCAACCTGTGCATCAACAACGGCCGCAGCCCGCGCATGGCGGACTACCAGGGCGCCATCTTTATCTACACGTGGAACGGCGGCTCCATCAACGGCCTGACCATCGATCACAACACGGTCGTCTGGAGCCCCTTCAATAATGCCCCCGCGCTGCTGAACAACGCAGACATTGCAGCCGGCTCCGCCACCTTCCGCGACAACCATATCGATTCCACCGCACCCTGGATGGTCGGAAGCAACACGTCGCTGTCGCTGTCACAAAATCATTACCGCTGCTACGGTCTGGGCGGCCCGCAATTCCGATACGGCTCGCAAACGTTTGACAATCTCCGCAAGCTGCAGCTCGCCGTTCATCAGGAAGCTGGAAGCATCGAGATGCCGCTGGCGATGCGTCTGTGGCCGCCGGCGCAGCCGAAGGCCTCCGGCATCCGGAAGTTGAATTGCACGGTGCCCATCTCGCTCGACGACCACAGCCTCCTTGCCGGCGAGTCACTCAGCGAACTGGTTACGGTCCGCAGCCAGGCGCAGCAGTACTTCGCTTCGCGCCTTGAAGTGTCGCTCAACTTCACGTCGCCGGATGCCACGCTTCTCGAATCCCCGGCGTTTCGCAACGCTGTCGCCGATCTCGATCTGGACAAGATCACCGTAACCCATGCTGCCGTCCGTTCTGGCCCGCAATGCACATTGCTCGCGCCCAGCGGCGCCGCCGTAGCGCAATGGAACGCCATGATCGGCCCGGTTGCACTCGGTCGCAGCCTTCGCGACTCGCTCGGCGAGCCTTACTATGCACAAATGAATGCCATCCACGATGATCAATAAACCGGCTATCTTCTTCGGTCTGTTTCTGGCTGTCTCCTCAGTTGCCGGGCAGCAGCAGTACCAGCGATCCGCGCTCGCCTCGCCTTCGCTGCCCAATCCCATCTCCGTCTACGACAACTGGTCGACGTACGACGAGTTGTCTGACAACGTTCCACTGACCGAAGCCCTCACCATGCAGGAGCTCGACCAGATCCTCCGCCTCCGCCGAGCCGGCGCTCGCTTCGACTACTACGTGATGGACGCCTTCTGGTTCGCGCCTGACGGCGGCTATCGTACCTGGCGCAAACCCAACTTTCCTGACGGGCCCGATGCCTGGCTCGCGAAATGCAAACAAAATGGCATCCTGCCCGGACTTTGGTTCAGTACGAATACGCTCGTCCATCTCAATGCGGCGTCCGCCTGGCGCGACTCTCTGAACAAGCAGGGCAACGCCATGTCGATGTTCGAGGGCGGCTTCCTCCCCGACCTCATGGACGTGATGCAGTCCTGGTACGACCGCGGCGTGCGCATGTTCCTCTTCGATTTCGCCGATCTCACCGCGGCCACGCCGGCGAGTGAAGCAAAGCTCTCGAAAGAGGAAATCATTCGCCGCAACTCCGATGCTCTGCGCGAGGCGCTCGCCGCGTTCCGCCGCAAAAACCCCGATGTCGTCCTCGAAGCCTTCAACGGCTTCGGCGGCGTCATGGACTCCACCTACTACCCATTCCCCTTCAAAGATCCCATCGATCTCCGCTGGCTCCAGGTCTTTGACGCACTCTACTGCGGCGATCCGCGCCCCGGCGATGTGCCGGAGATGAACTTCTGGCGAACGCTCGAGATCTACAGCGATCATCAGGCGCGCCGCTACGAGCAGGCCGGCGTGCCGCTGGAGCGCATCGACACCACCAGCTTCATGCCCGGCAAGACCGGCACCATCTACCGCCGCGCTTTCGCGGAGTGGAAAGGCTCGCTGCTGCTCATGCTCGCCCGCGGCGGCTGGATCAACACCACCTATGGCAATCTCGAGCTGATGTCCGACGCGGATGTGCGCTGGTTCGCCCGCGCGCAGTCCCTCTTTCTCCACCTTCAGTCCATGGGTCGCATCCGCTCCTTCGGCGGCATTCCCGGCGACGATCAGACCTACGGCTTCGGAGCGCTCGACGGCGAGGGGAGCGTATACGTCGTCGTCAATCCACAGCAGAGCGTGGCTACGGTTCATCTGCCCCTGCTTGCGCCGGACCAGAAGCCACTCGCGCAGCCGCGTCTGCTGTTTCGAGACGCCGGATTCGCCCCGCATCTCGGGTCTGACTCCGTTGAACTCGGTCCCGGGCAGATGGCCATGATTGGCTACGGGAAATATGCCGGTGACCGTTACGATTTCGGCGTTCAGCAGGACATCGTTATTCCCCGAGCTATCCACGCGGTTGCGTCCGATTTCCGCACCATCGGCAAAGGCGTCATTCAAACGACGATTCCCGCGCCCGCAGATGGCGATCTTCGTATCGTGATGCAGCAGTATGGAGCGGATGGCTCGCTCCGCCGCACCTGGGCCGGTGACGCCAACATGGGACAAGTCTTCGTTCTTAAGGCCGAGCAGCAGGGCAGGGATCTGCCCGTCCAGGAGGAATACAATCGCACCGTTTGGGCTGGCCTCTCCTTCGCGGTGGGCGAGGTTGGGCAGAAGGAATTCACTCCCGGAGTTCCGATCACCATCACTCTCCAGTCGTCTGAAAGAGATCCGGTGAAGCTCAGCGGCCGAGTCTACTGGGTTCGCTACTGACTCGCCTGCAGACACCAGGTCTGAAAGACGCAATCCTGATTGCGTGTACTTTGGGGGTCAGTGCGATCCCTCTGCTCACTTCAGCTCGGTTGGCACTACAAAACGGTCGGGGAGAGAGGATTGCAATAGCGGACCTCTGGTTCCGAACCGCGCTTCCGAGTCGCCTGAGAACTGATGGCAACTGGAGTCTCGAATCGCTTCAAATGAATTAGCCTTCCGCCCTCTTGTCCCAAACTCTGTTGCCTGCCGCGGTTCGCTTTCACGCTGCCGCTTGGCGATGGATATCCGTCCCAAAGCGCCCAAGTCTCAATGCAACTCAGTTGTGTGCATCGATGATGCCGCGATGAATTGCAGATGTTGCGGCTTCGGTTCGATCGGAGACTTCCAGCTTCTCGATGATGCTGTTAACGTGATTCCGCACGGTGTTGCCGCTGATTTCAAGGGCCGAACCTATTTCCTTGTTCGTAAGGCCGCGCGCCAGCATGCGCAGGACTTCGAGCTCGCGGGCCGTGAGCTCGCTGCGGGTCATTCGCTCGGCAAGCCGCTCGGCAATGGGGCGCGGGAAATAGCGTTTCCCGGCGTGGACGGCGCGGATCGCCTCCACCATGTCGGCCTGCGGAGCATCTTTGAGCAGATATCCCTGAGCACCCGCCTGGACTGCGCGATAGATGTCTTCATCTGTTTCGTAGCTGGTGAGGATGATCGCACGAATGGAAATACCCGCGCGGTTGAGCGCATGCAGCGTATCAATTCCGTTCATCCCCGGCATGCGTAAATCCAGAAGCAGCAGATCCGCGCAGTCTGCGCGGAGCATCTCTACCGCTTCCTCGCCGCCCGCCGCCCATCCGGCGACGATCATCCCCGACTGCGTCCCGAGCATACTCGTGAGGCCGGCCACGACAACCGGGTGGTCATCCACGATAAAGATTCGAATTGGGTGTTCTCGCTGATCGTGCATGGTTCCATTGCTCACGGACCAATCTCCACAGGATTCGCGGCCATTCCGCCGGCGTGACGCGCGGCGGCAGCGGCGCATCCGCTCGTATTCTCGTTCCCGCTCCGGGCCGGCTCTCTACGTCGAACTCAGCCGATATCGTCTTCGCGCGGCGCCGCATTCCGCGAATTCCAAATCCTGTCTGACGCGCCGCCAGCTCAAACCCACTGCCGTTGTCTTCGATCTGGAGGCAAACATGATCGTCGGACCAGTTGACCTGAATGATCAGACGCGACGGGCTTGCGTGTCGAATGGCATTGGCGACAGCCTCCTGGCCGATGCGAAAAAGAGTGTCCGTAGTGCGCAGAGGAATCTGTCTTGGATCGCCCTTTGTCTCGGCAATCACTTCCAGCGCAGTGCCGCCAACCATGCGCTGCGCGCAGCTTTCGAGCGCAATCGCCAGATCTTCCGACTCCAGGGCCTCTGCACGCAGCGTGGCGATGCTGCGGCGCGCCTCCTCATGACTATGCCGAACCAGATCGCGCGCGAGGTCGAGTTGCTCATGGAGATCCCGCAGATTCGCAGGGACGCCATTGCTGATCGCCTGCAACTGGAATCCGATGCCGGCAAAGCTCTGGGCCAGCGTGTCGTGCATTTCGTGGGCCAGGCGCCCGCGCTCGTCGAGGATCGCGCGCAGCCGCCAGCTTTCGACGCGATGATAGAGAATCACTCCGATCATGGCGAGGAACGGGACTGCGATGATGAGGGCAATGATATGGCCAGTGCTCCACCAGGGGGGGCCCGCAATGACATCCAGATCCTCATTCGACGGCAGCAGCAGGACGAAAGGGGTGAGGTTGCGGGTCAGCGCAGGATCAACCACGCAGATGCCGCGCAACCGCAGCAGGCTGTTGATTTTCAATGCCGCGAGCAGGGAACCGCTGCGTCCCGGATTGAGCATCGCGCGAAACGACTGAGCGCCGTCGTCAAGATCGAGAATCAGGCTGTTGTGGGGGCCGCGCTCTTTCGCCGCCAGCGTGCCGCGCAACTCGATAAACGTTGCGTCGTAGCGTCCGGTGGCCGCCTGGGATGCGGTCACCGACAGAGGTGGCATTGGACTGCGAGCCCACAGAACCTGCGTTGTCGCGTGATCCATGACCGCGCTGAAGTCACCGGGGTGCGCCAGGCCCTTCACCTCCACCTCGTCGCCGACCTTCAGCAGCGGCCCTGTGTATTGCGCGACATATAACCCGCCGCTGGGATCCTGAACGTAGAGCCGCGGCGCGGTCAACACGACAACGCCTCGGACGGTCGCGCTGGCGGGTGTGGCATAGGAGCTGATGCGCAGGCTGCCGATGCTTTGGGTGCTCACGCCGGCGATGCTTTGCTCCGCGCGCGCTTCCTGCTCCTGTTCGCGCTCCATTCTCTGGCGCACCTCCGGCGACTCCGGCTCGAACGAGGCGGCGCGGCTGGGAACAGGGGTGCCGCGCCCGCTGCCTCGTTCGAGCATATTCATCAGATCCTGGCGGGTCGCGGCGCGGATCACCACGTTGCGCCAGATGCCGCCTGAAGAATAGGAACGGAGACCTGCACGTCCTTCAGCAATGCACTGGGGATCGTTGATTCCGACTGCGGCCTGGTCCGGTTCACTTCCGCTGCCCACGGAAGCAGCGATGTCGCAGTCGACCGCTACGATTTTGAGGTGATACCACTGAAAGGGCTGAATACCCCCGGGCAACGGATTCGGCTTAACGATCTCGCTCCATCCGTGATCGGCCCGGCCAAGAACCAGCGCGTTGTCGAGCGTGCGCACGCCCGCATAGTAGCCGCTGTATGCGTTCACGCCTTCTTCTTCCCGGCTCGAGCGAATCGTCAGTCCCGCGTCACCGCTGATTCCGAGGAGATAGACATCGGCTTCCACCGAATAATTTCGCCACCAGGGGGACCCGGAAAGCAGCTTCGCGCCCCGTTCGTCGGAATCGTTGCGCATGGTGCCGTTCACCAGTTCCCAGGTGCCGCCAAAAGCCCTCCATTCATCGGCTTTGCCCGCGGCAAAAGAGTCGCGATAGGGAAGGCCGCGATTCGGCCGGCGCAGCCACGCGCGATATCCGAATAAAGCGCCGGCAAGCAGCAGGCAGGCGATCGATCCGACTGCGAGGCACCGCACCTGGGGCCGGAGCGGGCTCATTGGATGGGACTCCAGAGATTGCGCCCCAGCGTCCAGTCCTGCGAGAGCATCCGCTGTATCTCGGCCGAATTCATATTTTCACGGGTGATCACGTGCGGTTCGATCATGGTTTGCGCGGGCGCGAAGCGGCCTGCCTGTCGAGCGAGGATCAGCTCCACCGCCTCTTCTCCCATCGATCTCGTGTCTTCCTGAATGAGACAGTCGAGGCTTGGATTGCGGTCGAACGGTGGCCAGTTCTCGATGTCAAATCCAATCACTTTGATTCTCTCGCTCTGAGGCACGGTATGAAGGGCCGACAAGGTACCTTCCACCGTCGGAGCCATGAGGGCGACAATCGCGTTGAGGTCAGGGTGTTTCCTCAAAGTGTCCTGCGCGATCTGCTGTTCGTGCGGAATATTGAAGGAACCCATCCGCCTGTCCACGACGTGAATTTCAGGATAGTTTTCGCTGAGATCCTCCTCGAACACCCGTGCGCGCGTCATGATTCCGGTCAGATCGGGATCGATGCCGAGTATGGCGACGTTGCCCGTCCCGTGAAGCAGTTCGCCAATGCGCTGCGCCGCCAGGCGGCCGCCGCGCTCATTGTCGTTCAGGATGTAGGAGAGATCTCTTCCGGGCGGCATCGCGAGCGGCGAGCCGATGACGACCGTTGGGATTCCCTCCGCCACGGCATGACGTACCGGCGTCATCAGTGCCAGCGCCTGGTCGGGTGCGAGCACAAGACCGTTGTATCCCTGGCCCACGACACGATCGACCACCGCAATCTGCGCCTCCACGTCGTCTTCCCGCGTGGGGGCGTTCCAATAGACATATGCATTGTGCCGCTGGGCCGCCTCCTCGGCTCCCACGTGCACAGATTCCCAGATCATCGTTCCTTCGGTCTGCGGGATCACCGCGATTCTTTCCGTGGCAGGGCCGCTGCATCCGCTCAGGCCGGCAGCGGCGACCGTGCAGGCGGCGAGCAGCGGGAACCAGCCCTGGCGCACCACGCTCCTTAAACGACTGCTCTGATTGTGGATTTCCATCACCGGGCAGGTTGGAGTCTACGCTTCCTGCCAACGCAGCTTCAACCGAATCAATCCTCGATAGTCCATATGAACTATTCGCCTCTGGTTCCAATGGCTCATGCGTCTGTCCATCGGCGTGAGTACTCTCACGGGTGTTCTGGGATAAGCATGTAAGCGGTTTCAAAACGCTGGAATTGACCATTTGACGGAGGCCGGGGTCATGACACGATTCGCAAGAGTGATTCTCCACGCTCTGGTATTGTGCTCGCTGCTCACAGGCGTGGCATGTTTCGCACAGTTCAATGCAAGCGTGCAGGGAACCGTGCAGGATCCGAAAGGAGCTGTCGTCGCCGGCGCTGCGGTCACGCTGACCAAAGTCGATACTGGCGTAACACAAAAATCCACAAGCGGCGCCGATGGGGTCTACCATTTCGACAGCCTTGCTCCTGGCAATTACACCGTTTCAGCCTCCGCGCAGGGGTTCTCACCGGCCCAGGTCTCCTTCGAACTCACTACCGATCAGGTGCGCGATGTTCCGCTCAGCCTCACCGTCGGCCAGGTCTCGTCAACCATCAACGTCACTACCCAGGCGCCGTTGCTGGATACCTCGGACAGCCGCTTCGAAGAAACACTGGGCACAACGGCGCTGCAGGATCTGCCCATGCCGGGGCGCAATCCTACCTCGGAGATTTACATCACGCCCGGCGTCACGGGCATCGGTTCCAGCGGCGCCCTCAACTTCAATCCTGAAAACTACATTTCCGTCAGCGCCAATGGTCAGGGTCAAAACGGAAACCAGTACGTCGTTGACGGGATGGACGTGACCAGCACGATCCGTCCCGGCGTTCTCAATCTAACTCCGAATGTCGACGTGGTTCAGGAAGAGACGGTGCAGACCAACACATACACCGTTGATTACGGTCGTGCTGGCTCGATTCAAACCGTGATGACCACCAAATCGGGTTCGAATGAGTTCCACGGACTGGCCAGCGACTATTACACCTATCAGGGGTTCACGGCGCGCGGCGAATTCGGTGTTCCCCAGCCCACACCGCTGAACCCCTATCACAGCGACAACATGTCGTTCGCGGTCGGCGGCCCGGTGATCCCCCACAAGCAGTTTTTCTTTTTCGCGGGATATGAACCGTATCTCTCGTTATCGTCGAACGGAACGTCGCTCGTGGGCTTTGAGGATCCGGCATTCGTGACATTCGCACAGGGAGCGGAGCCCAACAGTCCCGAGGTCGAGCTCATGACGAAGTATCCGGTTGCGCATGTGGTGAACGTCAAGGTGGCATCCACGGCTGGCCAACTCTGGGGCAACACGCTGTCGGGATCCTCGGCGCAGCAGGCATGTGCCCAGGGCACCGGCAATGTGACTGCCTACGACGGCGTCTCCATCCCCTGTTCCACGCCGGTTTTTGACTCCGGCAATTTCAACTCCTCCAGCTTTAACAACGCGAAGCAGTACAACATTCGCATTGACAAGTACTGGCACAACGATCGCGCTTACGGTCAGTTCTTTCGCGACACCATCAATTCGGGCGGCCCCGCGCTGCGGCCGGCCTTCAACGAGACTAACAACTACTACACGTTTTCCCTGCAGGGCAACGAGACCCACACGTTCTCTCCTTCTACCCTGAACGAAGCGATGTTTGGTTATAACCGGATTGAAGGGATCTCTCCCAAGACAGGTCTCTTCGATGTTCCCATCGTCGGAGTCAACCAACTCGGCACCGGATGGGGCGACGGATTTGCCGAGGGCGACTACATCCAGCACAGCTACCACTGGCGTGACGTTCTGACCCATGTGGTCAGATCGCACAGCGTCAAGGGAGGATTCGAAGCGTGGCGCAGCGATGACATCGCCCTGTTTGCCGGCGCCTACGACCAGCCGAATCTCTACTTCAACAACATGATCGACTTCATCGCCAACAACCCCTACGACGAGACAGGCGTATCGTACAACCCGGTCACCGGCGCCTACGATCCTGCCAATTACGGATATAAGGAGACGACTTTTGGCCTCTTCGCGGAAGATACCTGGAAGGCCAGTCGCAAGCTGACCGTCAACTACGGAATTCGCTACGACAACTTCGGCAATCCCTATGTTGCCCTGCAGGGAACGGTGCTCGCCAACTTCCACCTGGGCACGGGATCGAACTTTGCGCAGCAGGTTGCCAACGGCGCCATGACGCAGCAGAACAACGTCTTCAAAAACGACATCAACTGGGTCTTCAGCCCCCGTATGGGTGTCGCCTGGGATCCGGCCGGCAACGGCAAGTGGGTGGTGCGCGGCGGCGTCGGTCTGTTCCACAACGAATACACGCTGGGCAATGCTGAGAACGGCCTGAAGGGCAATCCGCCAGGGTACGTCGAACCGACTTTTTATAACAACGGGTCGACGGCTGCCCCTATCTTCAGCTATGGGACTTCGAACACGGTTCCCTTTGGTTTTACTGTGCCCGCGTTCGTCGGCGCGCCTCTCGATTCGAAGGGCGGCATCGCAGGTTCTCAAATCAGTGTTGGCGGAACGGCGGTGAACATGTCACCCCAGCCCACCATCACATGGTCGGCGGGCGTGGAGCGCCAGCTCACGGCAAGTCTGGTGGCCAGTTTCGGTTATTCGGGTACTCACTCCTGGGATCTGGTCCTTGGCGGCGAGAATCCCAATAACACCAGTTACGGCGTCGATATCAACATCTTTCCCGGCGATCTCGTGCAGCACCCGACTTTCAACTCCAGCGGGGTGTGGACGGGAACGGGGGCGCAAACACGCCTCAACACCAGCTTCGGCTCTATCACCTACGCATTCAACGGGGCTCGCGCTAACTACTACGCGTTCATTGCCGGAATCAAGGGACGCTTGGGCAAGCGCGGATTCCTCACGGCCTCGTATACGCGCTCGTCGGCGATGGACGACTGGGGAAACTATCCCGAGGGCTACGTCGCCAGCGGTGGCACATCCTTCGACGTCAATCAGTGGTACAGCCCGTCTGCTTTGAATGTGCCGAATCGCTTTTCGCTGGGCTGGAGCTACGACATCCCTGGTGTCAGCGGCTATAACGGGTTCGTCCGTCGTCTCACAAACGGCTTTAACCTGGCCGGAACGACGATTCTTGAATCCGGCACTCCGTTCTTTGTGGCCAACTACAACCCGCTCTCCCTGGTCGACACCACAGGCGTCACCGTTACACAGTCGAATTACCAGAGCGAGCTGAGCGCTGGAAATATCGCCTTCGCGCCCAGCAGCGGAAACTACGCGGCGGACGGCGACAACTTCAATATGCCCGACGCAAGCAGTTACAGCCAGAAAAAGAGCCGCAAAGCCTACGAGTACACCGGAGTCGTGGACAGCGGTACTGTTACCCACGGCCAGTTCGCTCAGCCTGCCTTCAGTCCCGGTGGCACGGAGGGCAACGAAAAACCGGATCAGTTCAGCAACCCTGGATACGCCGATACGGATTTCACCATCAAGAAGACGACTGCGATCACTGAGCGGCTCAGCTTCCAGCTGCGTCTCGACATTTTTAATCTGTTTAACCGTGTGAACCTGAACGGAGTCGACACCAACTACGGAGATGCAAGCGCGTACTTCGGGACAACGACCGGCAACCTGCCTCCTCGCAATCTGCTGCTGGGAGCGAGGTTCGACTTCTGAGCCTGCCGCTTTCACGCTCGCATCCTGGACCGGCAGCCGGGCGATCGTCGCTCCCGCCAATTTGATTTCGGAGTTCCATCAGACCCGGGGAATGAGGTCTGAACGAAAGCGGCAGATTTATCCTGTCGTGGCGCTGTGCAGAGGGATCAACCGCACAGACTGAACCAAGTGCGGATCCAGAGGTAGAGGCGCGGCTGAATGATGAGATCGCGTAGGTCACGGGCCAGGCGGCAAAACTCTCGCCGGGTCGTCATGCCGGTCTGCCGGTTTCCATGGGCTGGATTGTTTTTCCTTGCGTTCTGTCTTGCAGCGCCCGCGGCATTCCCGCAGGAGGCCGCGCAGGACGTCGTCGCGCCCATCATTGCCGCTCTTCGCGGTCATGATTTCTCTCAGGCGCGGGAGCTGAGCCGCTCCGCGCTCGCGGCGAATCCCGGCGACTATCGCATCTGGACGCTTTCCGGTATGGCCGCCGCCGGCACTCACGATCTGTCTGGAGCGCTTTCGTCCTATCAGCGCGCGCTCCAGCTGCAACCCACTTATCTGCCGGCTCTCGAAGGAGCGGCGCAGACGAAATTCCAATTGGGACAGGATGCCCGGCCGATCCTGGAGAAGATTCTCGTGCAAAGGCCCGAAGACCCGGTTTCGCATCTCTTGCTGGGGATTTTTGATTTCCGGAATCACGACTGCGCGAAAGCTCTGGACCACTTCAACCACGCCGCCCCTGTCATAACGCGGCAGCCTGAAGCGCTGACGGACGAGGGCACGTGTCTGGCTGCCAGCGGACAGGCGGGTGATGCCGTTACTGCCTTCACGCAGGTTCTTGCCATCGATCCGGCCAGTCCTGCCGCGCGCTACAACCTGGCCCTCGCGC
>Ga0335075_10009006_pt1 | contig 15269 bp, 11 predicted proteins | sample Lox_Sample_24_FD_206723 | JGI IMG/M metagenome (GOLD analysis project Ga0335075, IMG submission 206723) | Soil microbial communities from Loxahatchee National Wildlife Refuge, Florida, United States - Lox_Sample_2.4 | ecosystem: Environmental > Terrestrial > Soil > Wetlands | place: USA... | reverse complement strand
CTGCGCCAGCGCCTCGAGCTGCATCTTGCCGTCGCGGTCGGTGAAGGTGGTGAACATGAAGAAGCTCAGCCAGTCGGGCGTGGCCTCGTTGAATGCGCCAAGCATGCGCGGGCTGTCGGCGTCGCCGGATCTGCGGCGCAGGAGTTCTTCGGCTTCCTCGCGGCCGTCGCGGCCAAAATATTTTTGCAGCAGATAGACCATGGCCCAGAGGTGGCGGCCCTCTTCGACGTTGACCTGAAACAGGTTGCGCATGTCGTAGAGTGAGGGCGCGGTGCGGCCCAGGTGGCGCTGCTGCTCGACCGATGCAGGTTCAGTGTCGCCCTGGATCACGATCAGACGCCGCAGCATGGCGCGGTGCTCGCCGGGTACCTCCTGCCAGGCGGGTTCGCCTTTGTGGGCGCCGAACGGGATGGTGCGGCCCTCGACCTGGGGGGCAAGCAGGATGCCCCATTTGTACTCCGGCATCCGCACATAGCCAAACTTGGCCCAGCCGTCCGGATCGACGCCGATCGCGGTGCGTAGATAGACCGGGTTCGACTGGAACCCGTCGGGGCCCATCTGCTTCCACCAGTCGATGTAGCCCGGGTGCCAGGTCTCCAGCGCCTTGCGCACCCTGGCATCGCTGTTCAGATCGATGTTGTTCGGGATCAGCCCGCTGTAATCGACCGTCGAGCCGGTCGTCGCCGTCGTTGCATCTGACATCGTCGCGTCTCCTGTCAAACCCGCTCGGGATCGAAGCCCGGCCGCGCGCCGCTGCCGTAAAGTTTCAGGGCGCCTGCTTCGCCGGCCGCGTTGGGTCGCTGGAAGATCCAGTTCTGCCAGGCCGTCAGCCGGCCGAAGATGCGGGTTTCCATCGTCTCGGGTCCGGCAAAGCGCAGATTTGCCTCCATGCCGGTCAGCGCGTCGGGCGAGAAGCTGGCGCGTTCCTCCAGCATCAGGCGCACCTCGTCGTCCCAGTCGGTCTCGTCATAAGCGAAGGTGACCAGCCCGAGTTGCTGTGTCGCAGCGGCATCCAGGGTTGTGTCAATGGCGCGGCGCGCGCGATCGACACCATCCGGATCGCCCAGGAAGCGCGTCGCCAGCCGGGTCAGGCCATTGCCCATTTCATAGGTGCCGAAATTAAGCGCCGACAGGGCCACGGTCGGCGCGTCCGCGCCGTGGCCGACGAACATCACTGATCGATCGGCGGCGAAGGCAAGCTCGGCGAGTGTCCCGGCAAAGCAGCTTCCGGGCTCGATCAGCGCGACCAGGCTGCGCGACGTCATGTCCAGCCGCTTCAGCACGCGTTTGAGCAGCAGCCGGACCTCGCGCACCAGCCAGTCCTGCTGGTGCTTCTCCAGCAGCGCGTCGGCAGCGAGCACACGCGCCGGATCTCCCTCGGTGCGCAGCACGATCAGGCCGAGCATGGGCTCGTTCAGGCGCAGATGCAGGATCGCGTCGTCCAGCTCGCGCGCCATCGCCAGCGGCCAGAACCCGGCGCCGGCCGCGCGGATGCCGGCAAGGTCCGCGGGCAGGGCGTCCGGATCGCGCACCGTTACGATCGCGCGGTGACGTGGGCGATCGAGCGTGACCCGGACATTCGAATACGTCACTGCATCATCTTCGATGCGGCGGTCGAGCGGCGTGAGCACGATCCCGCGCGCCTCGCGTGGTCGGTCCGACAGCGCCGCCAGCGTCCGCGCGCGCTCGTCCACGCGGGCTTGCCAGACCGAGGGCGGCGCCAGCTCATCGACCAGGCGCCAGTCCAGGGCCCGGCGGCCGCGAACGCCTTCCTCGGTCGTGCAGAAGACGTCGGCGAGATCGCGCCGCACCTTGCGCTTGTCCGTCAGCCGCGTCAGCCCGCCCGTGGCCGGCAACACAGCAAGCAGCGGCAGTTCCGGCAAGGCAACCGCCGAGCGGCGATCGTCGATCAGCATGATCCATTCGCAGGCTACGGCCAGCTCATAGCCGCCGCCGGCCGCGGTGCCGCTGACCGCCGCGAGGTAGCGTTGGCCAGAATGCGTGCCGGCGTCCTCGATAGCGAGCCGCGTTTCGTTGGTGAACTTGGAGAAATTCACCTTGTGGCCGTGCGAGGCCTTGCCGAGCATGCCAATGTTGGCACCGGCGCAAAACACGTTCTCCTTGCCGGAGCGCAGCACTACCGCACCGACTTCGGGATGCTCGAAACGAAGCCGCTGCACGGCGTCGGCCAGCTCGATATCGACGCCGAGGTCGTAGGAGTTGAGCTTCAGTTCGGCTCCGGCGAAGAGGCCGGCCGACGGATCGACGTCCATCGTCAGCGTCGCGACCGGGCCATCGAAGGCAAGCCGCCAGTGGTGGTAGCGGGCGGGGTCGGTTTGGAAATCGATATGGGGCATGGCCTATGCGCTCGTGGCGGATTGCGCTTCGCGGCGCAGTTTATAGCGCTGGATCTTGCCGGTTGCGGTTTTCGGCAAATCCGGGACGAACTCCACCCAGCGCGGATATTTCCACACCCCGATCCGCTCCTTTACATGGGCTTTCAACTCTTCGGCGAGTGCGTCTTGATCCTGCCCGTCGGCGCATTTTTGCAACACGACGAAGGCTTTCGGCTTGATTAGCCCGCCGTGGTCCGCGTGACCGACGACCCCCGCTTCCAGCACGGATGAATGGGCAATCAGTGCCTCCTCCACCTCGAACGGCGACACCCAGATGCCGCCCACTTTCAGCATGTCATCGCTTCGCCCGCAGTAGCGGTAGTAGCCGTCCTCATCGCGCCGGTAAGTATCGCCGGTATAAGTCCACTCGCCGCGGAACGTGCGACGGGACTTCTCGCGCTGGTTCCAATAACTGTCCGCGCCGCTCGGTCCGCACACCACCAGATCTCCGACCTCTCCATCGGCTGCTTCGCGCCCTTCGGAATCAAGCACGCGCAACTCGTAGCCCGGCACCGGCTTGCCGGTAGTGCCGTAGCGAACATCGTCCGGGCGATTGGAGATGAAGATGTGCAGCATCTCGGTCGAGCCGATACCATCAAGGATATCGACTCCCACAATCTCTCGCCAGCGGTGGCCGATCTGCTCCGGCAGCGGTTCGCCCGCCGAGATGCAGCGGCGCAGCCGGTCGGAGCCGGCGCCGGCGCCGATGCCGGGCTGCGCAAGCATCGCGGCGTACAACGTCGGCACTCCGGCGAATAACGTCGGTTGGAAGCGCTTCATGACAGCGAACACCGCATCCGGCGTCGGCCGATCCGGCAGCAGCACCGCACCGGCGCCGACCGACAACGGAAACGTCATGGAGTTGCCGAGCCCATAGGCGAAGAACAGCTTCGCCGCAGAGAACATCAGGTCCTCCGGGCGGATTTGCAGAACCTGTGCGCCGTACGTGTCGGCGGTGGCGCGCAGGCTGGTATGCACGTGGCGGACGCCCTTCGGCGCACCGGTCGATCCCGATGAATAGAGCCAGAATGCGACCTCGTCGGGCGAGCAGTCGGCTATGCCGCCATCCGCCGGCGCGTCGGCGAGCACGCGCAGCAATGCCACCTCGCGCGGCTGTTGCACCGGCGGCGGAGTGCCGTCCGGCGCCACGACGATGATGCGGCGGAGTTCGTGAAGGCCATGCAGCACCGGCCGCAGGGCGGGCAGCAACGGAGCGGAGACGACGAGCACGCTGGCGCGGCTGTCGGTGAGAATGTAGCCGGCTTGGTCCGGCGGCAGCAACGTGTTGATCGGCACCGGGACGGTGCCGGCGCGCAACGCTCCCCAGAAGACGGCCGGGAAGTCCACCGTGTCGAGCATTAACAGCCCAATGCGCTGCTCACGCTGAATGCCGGCAGCCCGGAGCGCATTGGCAAAGCGGGCAGACGCGGCGTCCAGGCCGGCGTAGGTCAGGGTGCGCCACGGATCGACGAAGGCCACACGCTCGCCGCGGCCTTCGTCGATATGCCGCCGGATGAACCAGGCAGCGGCGTTGCCCATCGTTGCGTTCGCATCCATGGCACTGATCAGGCCGGCGCTGGACCCACGAACCGGAATTGATGGACCACGTCGGCCAAGGCGTATTGGGGATCGTATTTCACCTGGAAGATCGAGACCACCTTCGATGCCAGGTCGCCGTTGGCGTCGAACGAGACTTCTCCCTGCAGCAGCTTCAGATGAGTTGTCAGCATCGCCGCGCGCACGGCATCGCGAGTGACCGTTTGTCCGGACGCCGCAACACGCCGGACCGCGTCCAGAATCACTTGCACGGCATCATAGTAAGTTACCGTGTAGTCTGCCGGGTCCTGTTTCATCGCCGACTGGTAGCGCTTGACCCAGGACTGCATGGTGGGATCGTCCAGCACGTGCGTCGCGGCGGAGGTGGCGTACCAGCCCTGTATTGCCGGCATACCGCCGCCGGTCAGCATGTCCGGCGTGTGCACGCCGTCGCCGCCGCCTTTCACCGCGTGCGGCATGATATCGTAGGATTGTTTGACGACCTTGATTCCGGCCAGCGGGTCGCCGCCGTAATAAAGTGCATCGGCCGCGATACTCTTGGCACGCGTGAGCACGGCCGAGTAATCGGCGTTCAGCGGATCGAGCCGATCGCGGATCACCACCTCCATACCCCGCTTCGGCGCCTCGGCCGCGAAGGCGTTGGCCATGCCGACGCCATAGGCTCCGCTGTCGTCCAGCACCACCACCTTCTTCAGCTTCAACACCTCGGCGAAGTAGTTGGCCATTCCCGGCCCCTGGTACGCATCAGTGGTGACGGTGCGGAAAAAGTTCGGCTTGCCGCCGGGGTGATAAACGGCGAAGAACTTGGGATCGTTCAGGTCCGGGTTGGTGGCGCTGCCGCTGATGAACGCCATCCCGCCTTCGCTGAACACCGGGCACATCGCCTTGGCCGAGCCGCTGTTCAGCGGGCCGACCGCGGCGATCACGCTGGGATCGTTCAGCATGCGTCGCGCATTGGTCGCCGAGAGCGCCGGGTCGTATTGACCGGTCGTGGAAGAGCCGTCGTCCAAGACCATCAGCTTTACCTGATATCCGGCGACGCCACCTTTGTCGTTCGCCTCGTTTACGGCAAACTGCGCCGCGTTGCGCACGATTGCCGCCTGCTGCGCGAGCGCGCCGGTAAGCGGCACGCTCATGCCGATGGTCAGCAGCTTCTCATCCGCCCGCGCACACCCGATAGCGGCGCCGGCCAGCGCTGCGGCGCCGAGGCGTGCCGCACCGCGGCGGGTCAGCTTCGACATCCGGTCCTCCCTGGGGTTCGTCGTTGACAACAGACTGAGCCGCTGCCGCGCTTGACACAAGCGGGGGCGGCCGGCGTCATGCTTGCGAGAGCAGGCATCCATGAATTTCCCGGCGCAATGGAATGACCGAACGCGCTAAGGCCATCGCTGACGACCCGGTCGCCCTGCAAGTGGTCTGGCGCCGGCTGATCGCGATCGCCGACGAGGCGGCAGCGACGCTGCGCCGCACCTCGTTCTCGCCCACCGTGCGCGAGTCCAACGACTTCGCCTGCGTCATCTTCGATGCCGCCGGCAATGCGATGGCGGAGAACACGATCGGCATTCCGTCGTTCAACATGACGCTGTCGCGCACGCTGGCGCATTTCCTGCAGATCCGCCCGGCGGCGGAGTGGCACGACGGCGATGTGGGCATCTGCAACGACCCGTGGCTGACCTCGGGCCACCTGCCCGACATCACAGTGATCGCCCCGGTGTTCATGGCCGGCCGGTTGGTCGGCTGGACCGGCAGCGTGGCGCATCAGGCCGATCTCGGCGGCATCGGCTGGGCTGCCGATGCGCGCGACGTGTTCGAGGAAGGCATCCGCATCCCGCCACTTCTGTTCATGCGGGACGGCTCCGCGGTGCCCGAAGTGGAGCACTTCATTCGCGCCAACTCGCGCCTGCCGGATCAGGTGATGGGCGACATTGCCGCGCAGGTGGCGGCCGGTGACGCGGCCGCGCGCGGATTGTGCGACCTGCTGCGGCGCGAAGAGATCGACGACCTGGCGCCGGTCTCCCGTGCCGTGTGCGACCGCTCGGAGCGTGCGATGCGGCGCGCCATCGCCGAAATCCCCGACGGCGTCTATGGCAGCGCGATCGACCTCGACGGTACCGGCGAGGAGGATATCCATATCGAGCTTGCCATCACCAAACGGGGCGAGGAGCTGTTCCTGGATTACACGGGCACCTCTCCCGAAGTCGCGAGGGCGCTCAATGTCGTCACTAACTATACCGTGGCCTATTCCTGCTATCCGCTGAAATGCGCGCTCGATCCGGACACGCCTCGCAACGAGGGATCGTATCGGCCGATCCATGTGCAGGCGCCGGAGGGAAGCATCCTGAACCCACGCTTTCCGGCGCCGGTGAATGCACGCCAGCTCGTCGGCCATTGTCTGTCGGCGGTGATCTACAAGGCGCTCGCACCAGTGCTGGGGGAGCGGGTAATAGCCGAATCCGGCAGCGCGCCGACGCTCCGCGTCGTGATCACCGGTCGCCGCGAAGACCGGCGGCGCTACGGGGCGATCCTGTTCATCAACGGCGGGATGGGCGCACGCGCCACGCACGACGGCTTGTCGGCCACCTGCTTCCCGTCCAGCGTGATCTGCGGCTCGATGGAGATCATCGAAACGCAGGCCCCGCTGCGCATCTGGCGCAAGGAGCTGGCGGCGGACTCCGGGGGGCCCGGCCGGTTCCGCGGCGGGCTGGGCCAGGATGTCGAAATAGAGCTGGCCACCACCGAGTCCGCCAACCTGTCGCTGTTCGTCGAGCGCGTGCAGCACCCGGCACAGGGCGTGCTGGGCGGATTGCCCGGTGCGCCATCGCGCGTGGCGTGGAATGGGCGCGAGACGGGGTTTCCGCTGAAGGGGCGCAGCCGGATAGCCGGCGGCGACCGGCTGGTCGTGCGCTATCCCGGCGGCGGCGGCTTCGGCGATCCGCTCATGCGCGACCGGGCGGCAGTGCGCGCCGACCTGGAAGCAGGTCGTATTACGGAAGTGGCGGCTCAGCGGGATTACGGGCTGTGAGCCGTTATATCGCCGGGGCTGATGTCGGGGGCACGTTCACTGATCTCGTGTTATATGATGCAGGATGCGGTACCCTGAGCCTGAATAAGGTGCTGACCACGCCGGACGACCCGCGGCGCGCCATCATTGAAGGTTTGCGGACAATGGTTGCGCGGGCCGACGTCGTAGTGCACGGCACCACGCTGGTCACCAACGCGCTGATCGAGCGGCGCGGCGTGAAGACCGGCCTGATCACCACGCACGGCTATCGCGACGTGCTCGAGATCGGCTCCGAGCTGCGCTACGACTCGTTCGACCTACAGCTCGATCGTCCGGAGCCGCTGGTAGAGCGGCGGCTGCGCCTGCCGGTGCACGAACGGCTTGGCTCCCAGGGCGAGGAGATTGCCGCGCTCGACGAGGCGGAGCTGCGCGTGGCCATCCGCACGCTTCTCGATGCCGGTGTAGAGTCGATCGCCATCGCCTTCTTCAACGCATATCGCAACCCAATCCATGAAGACCGGGCGCGATGCATCGTCGAAGCCGAGGCACCCGGCATCCCGGTCTGCACCTCGAGCGGCGTAGCTCCCGAAATCCGTGAGTTCGAACGGTTCTCGACCTGCGTCGCCAACGCCTATATCGCGCCGATCGCGAATCGGTATCTGCTGGAACTGGAACGGTCGCTTGCCGCGCCGCTGTTCGTCATGCTGTCAGATGGCGGCATCACCACCGCGCGTGCGGCCACCGCGCAGCCGATCGCGCTGGTGGAATCCGGCCCGGCCGCCGGCGCCATGGGTGCCGCGTTCCTCGCGCGCCAAGCCGGATGGGGCGACGTGATAGCCTTCGACATGGGCGGCACCACCGCCAAGCTCAGTTTGATCCACGGCGGCCAGCCGCACCGCACGCACGAGCTCGAAGCGGCGCGATTGGCGCGCTTCAAGAAGGGCAGCGGCCTGCCGTTGCGGCTTCCGGCGATCGAGCTGATCGAGATCGGTGCGGGCGGCGGTAGCATCGCGGCGCGTGATGCACTCGGGCTGCTGACGGTCGGGCCGCGTAGCGCCGGGGCGGTGCCGGGCCCCGCCTGCTATGCCGCGGGCGGCGAGGACCCCACCGTCACCGATGCCGACCTGCTCCGCGGCTACCTGTCTCCGCAGCGTTTCCTCGGCGGGCGCATGCGGCTCGACAAGACGCGCTCCGAAGGAGCGATCACCCAGCTCGGCCGCGCGCTCGGACTCGATCCGTTGGAAACGGCTGCGGGGATCGCGTGGGTCGTCGATAACAGCATGGCAACCGCCGCGCGCGTACATATCGCAGAGGCGGGAACTGACCCACGCCGCTACCGCATGGTCGCATTCGGTGGCGCCGGCCCGGTGCACGCGTACGAGCTGGCCCGGTTGCTCGACATCAGGGAGGTCATCTTCCCGCGTGGCGCCGGCGTGGCCTCGGCGATCGGCATGCTGGTGGCACCGCGCAGCGTCGAGTTCACGCGGAGCCTCGTGGCCGGCCTGGACCACCTGGACTGGGACCAGGCAAGCGCTGCGCTGACCGAGTTGGAAGCCCGCGGCCGCGCCGTGCTGCATGAGGGTGGAGTGACGGACGCCGACATCACGCTCGAGATTTCTGCCGATATGCGCTACGCGGGCCAGGGATTCGAGGTCACGGTACCCCTGGAACCGGCAGCGGTCGTTGCGTGCGATACTGCGGCGCTGCATCGTGCCTTTGATGCGCAGTATCGCGAGCGATTCGGCCGCAGCCTGGGCGGGATGCCGGTCGAGCTGGTGTCCTGGCGGGTGCGTGCGATCGCTCCGCCGTCGGTGACAGAGCTGCGTTTCGCCGAGTTGGCGGCCAAGGACGACGCGCTGATCGAGCACCGGGCGGCGTATTTTGCCGAGGCCGGCGGGTTCGTCGCGACGCCGGTCTATGCCCGTGCGGCGCTGACGCCGGGAATGCGGATCGGCGGCCCGGCACTGATCGAGGAGACCGAATCGACCGCGGTGATTGGTCCGGCGGCGCATGCAACGGTCGATGCGTTCGGCAACCTGATCATGCTGCTTTCACCTCTCCCGCACCGCGCGACAGGTGAAAAGGCACCCGTCCATCCCGCGCCATCCGGCCAGGAACATTCCGCGTGAAGGTCAGCAACTTCCTCTTTCCCGAGAGCCGCGATCCGGCGCTCGACGGCGCGACGATCGATGAAACACTCGCCGAGGCACGGCTGAGCGAAGAGCTGGGTTTCGACGCGCTCTGGCTCGCTGAGCATCATTTCGACGGTATCTGCGCCTATGTTGATCCAATCAGCTTCGCCGCCGCGCTGGTCACCGCGACTACGCGCATCCGCATCGGCTTCGCGGTGGCGCAAATGTCGTTGCACCACCCTATCCGCGTGGCGGAGCAGCTCTCGCTGATTGACAACATCAGTAAGGGACGGCTGGTCGTCGGCCTGGGCCGCGGCACGGCCTACAATATCTACGACTACCAGGGCTACGGGATCGATCCGGATGAGGCGCAACCGCGGCTGGAGGAGGCCGAAGAGATCCTGTTCAAGGCCTGGTCCGGCGAAAAGCTCGAACACAACGGCCGGTTCTGGAACCTCAAACTGCCGGGCCTGCGCCCGCGCCTCTTCACCCACCCGCACCCGCAGGTGATCCGCGCCGCCTCTGGGGAGGCATCGATGGTGGAGCTGGCGCGACAAGGCCGGCCCTTCCTGATGAATGTGCAGTCTTACGCCACGACCCTGCACCGCATGGAGCTCTATCGTCGCACCATGCGCGAGCAAGGTTTCAACGAGGACGCCATCGCCCGCTGCATCGACGATTGCTGGGTGTGGCGCAATGTAGTGGTGGCGGAAACCGACGCCGAGGCGGCGCGAGTCGGCATTCCGGCCTTCGAGGCGATGCAAGCGCAACGGGCGGCGATGCGCGAGCGCATCTATCGTGAGACCGGCCAGCGGTTGCAGACCACGACCCCCGGGCCGGTGGCGCCGGCTGCGCGCACGGTCGTCGAGCACGCGCTGATTCACGGCTCGCCCGACACGGTCGCCGAAGCATTGTCGCGTCTTGCGGCGATCGGCGTCGGCGGGCTGATCCTCCAATTCCGGCTAGGACCAATGCCATACGAGGTGGCGGCGCAGAGTCTGACGCTATTCATGCGGAAAGTATGGCCGGCTATCGTCGGTACACCGGCCGGTTGACGCGCACCCGGCTGGCGGCTTCAGTTTCAATCGAACCAACGGGAGAGAAATTATGGGCGCAGGCAGGACGCCGCGACGCCAGCCGGTGCATGGCGTGATGATAGGTATCATGGTGCTGGATACCGGCTTCCAGCGCTTGCCGGGCGATATAGGTTATGCGCCGACGTGGCGGTTTCCGGTCCAGTATGCGGTGGTGCGCGGTGCCACGGGGGATCGTGTCTTGAGCCCGAACGCCGGCGGCACACTCGATCTGTTCCTCAAAGCCGCCGACGACCTCGTGGCGCTCGGCGTCGATGGGATCGCCACGAGCTGCGGCTTCCTGGCGATCCTGCATCCGGCGCTGGTCGCGCATTGCCCGGTGCCGGTCGCGACTTCGAGCCTGCTGCAGATCCCGCTGGTGCAAAGCATCCTCCCCAAGGGGCAGCACGTCGGCGTACTTACAGCGGACAAGGACGCGCTGACGGCCGCGCATTTCCGCGCCGTCGGCTGCCCGACGGATCTACCCGTTGTCGGCATGCCGCCGAATGGTATCTTCCGCGCTAACCTGCGTACCGGCCAGGCAGTGGTCGATTATGCCGCGCAAGAGCGCGAGGTCCTTGGCATGGCAGAAGAGTTGCTGGGCCAAAATCCCGATGTTGGCGCGATCGTCTGCGAATGCACGAATCTGCCGCCTTACTCGGCCCGGATCCACGAACAGTTCGGCGTGCCGGTGTTCGATGTCGTCACCATGTTGGAATGGTTTCATGCCGGGCTGCGGCCCCGTCGTTACCAAGCCTAGAGAAGGAGAACACGAATGCAGAGCCGACGCAGCCTGGCGAGCGCGGTCGCCGGGATCGGCGCTTCTTTGTCCTTGGCGCGCCGCGCCGCTGCCCAAGCCACTGGACCCGCACCGGCCGAGTCCACGCTGGACCGCGTGCGACGCACCGGCGTGTTGCGCATCTCCGCATTGCCCGGCGAGGCGCCCTTCTTCGTCAAACACCCCGCGACCGGCGAATGGTCGGGTGCCGCGATCGACATGGCGAAGAACATCGCCGCGGCGCTGAGCGTGAAGCTCGCTTACGTCGAGGGAACCTATGCCACCTCGGTGCTCGACCTGCAGACCAACAAGTCCGACCTGGCATTCGCGCTGAACCCGACGCCCCAGCGGGCGCTGGCGATCGGTTTCACCAGGCCCTATTACATGCATCCGTTCGGCTATGTCGCCCGCCCCGGTTTCCCGGCGCGCACCTGGGCGGACCTGAACGATCCGAAGGTCCGTGTCGTGTCCCTGATCGGTTCGTTGACCGATAATTTGCTCGCGCGCTATGCGCCCAAGGCCCATGTGGTCGCGGTGAAGGCGGGTGCGGACGGTATCTTGATGATGCAGGCTGGGCGCGCCGACTGCATTATTTACGGATTGATCCAGGCACTGAGCGTCACCGCTCGCGCGCCCGAACTGGGACAGGTCACGCTGCTCCGCCAGCCGTTCATCGCACTGCCGAGCGCGATGGGCGTGCAGGAGGAACCGGATCGTCGTTGGCGGGACTTCCTTGACAGTTGGGCCGACTACAATGCCGGCACGCGGCAGATCGGCACATGGATGCGATCGTCGCTGCTCGACATGGGAGTCCGGCCCACCGCCATCCCGGCCGATGCGGATCTGTAACACTGGACAGCTCGAAGCGCTTCTGCAAACCTTTTGCCAGATCAAGCCAAAAAGGGGCGGGAGGCCACAAATGACAGGTAAATCACCATCCGGTCGCGCGCTTGGGCGTCGCGACGCCTTGGCGCTTGGCGGGGCCGCGGCCACCGTCGCCGCCATCCCGACGGCGCGCGCCGACGCCCACCTAACGGTGTGGACGGGTTATCCCGAAATCCAGCCGGTGTATCAGGCGGTCGCCGCCGAGTATGCCAAGACCCATCCCGGCGTGACCTTCGACTTCTTCAGCAGCCAACTGCGACAGGCCGAGCAGAAACTGACCGCCGCGGTGCCGACTGGCACCGGGCCGGATGTTTACGACATCGGCACCAATATCAGCGTCAACTTCATCGAGAACGGGCTGATCGACCCCAACCCGCCGGAAATCGATGCGTATATGAAATCGGGACCATGGGACAAGTTCACGGTGGATTTCTTGACCGTTGATGGCAAAACCTATGGGCTTCCTTTCCTGGAAGGCAGTCGTGCGTCGCTGTACTGGAACAAGACCTATTTCAAAGAGGCTGGGATTGCCGGTCCGCCCGCCACCTTCCCCGAGCTGATCGAAGCCGCCAAGAAGCTCGTCAAGTTCGACAGCCAGGGGCGTATGACCCGCAGCGGGATCAGCTTGCGCCTGTCCGGACAAGGCAGCGGAATCGGCGAGAAGTTCCGCTATCTACTGGCGGCAACCGGCGGCTCGGCGCTCGAACGCACGCCCAGCGGAAAGTGGCACAACGGTTATGACAATCAGTCCGGCCGCGATTCGCTGACGTTCTATGTCGATGCGGTGCAGACTTGGCACATTGACGATCCCAAGGTGCTGCACGACGCCGATGCCTTTGCCACCGGCGCCACCGCCATGCTGTTCCGGGAATCCTGGGTGATCGGCGAGATCCAATCGAAAAACCCGAACCTGGATTACGGCGTGGTTCCGATCCCGGCGTGGAAGGCCGGCATGCCGCACTGGATGATGCTGCAGCCGGAAGGCGTGTATGTCAGCGGGCAGAGCAGCAACAAGAAGGTGGCGTGGGATTTCGTGAAATTCCTGACCAATCCGGAGAACGGGCTGCGGCTGACCGAAGTGACCGGCTGGCTGTCGCCGCGCACGGACATCGATTGGAAGCCGCTGCTGGCGAAGACGCCGCAATTCAAGACGTTCGTCGAGCCGCCGGCTGACATCAAGTACTATGTCGAGCCGGTGCTGCCTCCGTGGGATGAGATCGAGACAAGGATGGCTGACCGGTTAACCGCGGCCTATGTCGATCCGTCGCTGAAGGGTAATCCTCAGAAAATTGCCGCGACGATCCACAGCATGGCACAGCAGACGGACCAGATCCTGAAGGACGCGAACCTTTACGGGACAAGCTAACCATCGTTCCCCCTCTCCTTGCGGGAGGGGGTTAGGGGGAGGGGGGCAGCGGCAGGGGCTAAACCGTGACGCGAGCAATCAACAAATGAGTGTTTCGACACTCGACCGCCCCCTCCCCCGGCCCCGCCCGCGAGGGAAGGGGAGAAGACGGATCGCCCGGCACGCCAAGCTGTGGCTCTGGTGCTATGCCATGCTGCTGCCGGTGATGGTGATCTACGCCTACGTGCGGATCTGGCCGATCATCCGCAGCTTTGTGCTGAGCTTTTATAACTGGCGCCTGATCGCGAGAGTGCGGCCGTTCGTCGGTTTGGCGAATTACGAGCATATGCTCGGCGATCAGAATTTTCAGATCGCGATCTGGAACACCACCGTCTATTCGATCAGCATTGTGCTGATCAGCACTCTGATCGCGCTGCCGCTAGCCGTGCTGCTGGCGCGGCGCAGCCGGATGTCGGCTGTGTACCAGACAATTTACTTCCTGCCGGTCATTACCCCGCTGGTGCCGATGTCGATCGCCTGGAAATGGATCTACGATTATAATTACGGTATTCTGAATTATGTGCTGTCGCTGGTCGGTATTCGCCCGATCGCCTGGCTGACCGACGCGCATATCGCGCTGTGGGCGCTGATCATCATGGGAGTGTGGAAAGTCCTGGGGTACAATATGGTGATCTTCCTGGTCGGCATCCGCAACATCCCGGCGACATATCTCGAAGCGGCCAGCCTCGACGGGGCCGGCGAAATGCGAAAATTCTGGCATGTTACCTTGCCGCTGCTGCGGCCGATCATCCTGTTCGTCCTGGTTACCGCGACCATCAATGCGTACAATGTGTTTACGCAAGTCTATGTCATGACGCTGGGCTCGCAGGAGGCGCCGGGGCAGGCGGTGCGCGTGCTCGTCTATGACATCTATCAGAACGGGTTCGAGTTTTTCCGCATGGGCTATGCCTCGGCCGAGGCAGTTACGCTTACTTTTATCGTGCTGGGGTTCACGCTGATCCAGTTCCGTGCCTTTCGCGAGCAAGAGACGACATGAGGCCCGGGTTGCAGCATCGCCGACTGCGGCGGCGCCTGGGCGCGCTGCTGATCCACGCAATCCTCGGGCTGGGAGCGGTGTTCATGCTGCTGCCCATGCTGTGGATGCTGGCAACCTCGTTCAAGCCACCGCCCGAGATCGCGGTATGGCCGCCGCACCTGCTGCCGCGCGCTGCAACGCTGGACAATTACCGAGGCCTGTTCTCGGCAATCCCGTTCGCGCGCTTCTTCGGCAACAGCGTGTTCATCTCTTTGGTATCGACAGCGAGCGTGGTGATCACGTCGATGATTGCCGGTGCGATCTTCGCCAAGTATCGCTTCCCTGGTCGCTCGGTGCTGTTCATGCTCGTGCTGGCCACGGCGATCGTGCCGTTCGAGGCCTATATGATTCCGCTCTATATCGAACTGGTGCGGATGCATTGGATCAACACCTACCAGGCGATCATCCTGCCGACCCTGGTGATGAGCTTCGGCATCTTTCTGCTACGCCAGCATGTGGCCTCGGCAATCCCGGACGAATTACTGGAGGCCGCGCGGGTTGATGGCGCGAGCGAATGGTGGACGTTCCGCCGGGTGCTGGTGCCGTTGTCGGGCAGTGCGATCAGCGCTGTCGGGATTTTTGCCTTTATCCAAGCCTGGGCGGCGTTCATATGGCCATTGCTGGTTGCAAACACCAATCATCTGTTCAACCTGGAGGTCGGCCTGACCGCCTTCCAGTTCCGCTTCAGCACGGATTACGGCAAGCTGATGGCCGGTTCCACCCTGAGCACGCTGCCGATGCTGATCGTGTTCCTGCTGCTGCGCCGGCGGATCATCGAGAACATGGCATTGACGGGGCTCAAGGGCTGAGCAAACTGGGTTCACCACCACAACGACACGCTCCCGACATGGAGCGGCAGGAGGCACATGATGACACGGATCACGCGCCGCGCGGCGCTTGCCGCCTTGGCCACGGCCCCGCTTGCCAGGCCACCGATCGTCCGCGCGCAGAGCTCGTCTCAGCCGGTAAAGATCGGATTTGTGTCCGATATGAGCGGGCCCTACCG